>Ga0265316_10007675_pt1 | contig 10120 bp, 9 predicted proteins | sample 4522metaG_FD_202092 | JGI IMG/M metagenome (GOLD analysis project Ga0265316, IMG submission 202092) | Rhizosphere microbial communities from Carex aquatilis grown in University of Washington, Seatle, WA, United States - 4-5-22 metaG | ecosystem: Host-associated > Plants > Roots > Rhizosphere >... | reverse complement strand
CGATCGCCCAGCGAAGGGTTCGCCAGCTCAGAAGGCGAATGCTGCGCTTTGAATTACGAATCATGGAAGTCCTCCTCGTAGAGCAGCCAACGTGCTGTTGTGTTGCTGTGGTATCTTGGGGTTACCTTACAGCAAGATACAGGCCGAATGAAACAGTAGAAAACATCTGATATCTCTTAGGATTGTTTGCGACAGTGGCCAATTGGGTTGGCATCAGCGGCAACTAAGTTGTCAGTCCTGAGATCAGCCCCGAGGCGTCGCAGCACCTCTGCAGAAAGTTAGTTCCCAGTAGGACGAACCTTTGCTCACGTGCTTTTGGGGCTGGCGTGTATTCTGGCCACCATGAGGAGAGATCGCCAGCGCAAAGGCGAATCCAGAGAGCGCGCGCAGGCCGAAGCAGCGGCGGAGTCAGCGGCGCGCGCCAATGCCAAGTGGGATAGGCACGCCATCGTCGCCATCGTCATTGCGGTGCTGGTGGCCTATTTCCCAGCCCTTGGCGCGGGGTTCAGCAACTGGGACGATGACCGTTTCATCACGGACAATCCCTTGTTTCATGGGCCGGTGTCGGCGTACGTGGCTGCGGCGCTGACGCGCGTTCAGTTTCAGGCTTACCATCCCCTGCACCTGCTTTCGTACTTGCCCGACCGGCTGTTGTGGCCGGGTTCAGCGGCCGGCTTCCATGCGATGAACCTGGCCCTGTTCGCGTTGGCCCTGACGCTTGGCTACTTTCTCCTGCGCAGGACCGTGGGGGTTCTGCCGGCCCTGATGGCGATTTTGCTGGTGGGGTTGCAACCGCTGGCTGTGGAATCGGTGGCATGGGTCGTGGGGCGCAAGGATGTGCTGGCGCTGCTGCTGATGTTTGCAACCTTGCTGGCCGCGGATCGCGAGCGGCGCACCACTCGCTCGACGATCGCGGCCTGCGCCTTGGCAGTGCTGGCTTGTCTGGCCAAGACCTCGGCCGTGGTGTTGCCGATTGTTCTATTCGCGTGGCTGCACTTCGCGCGCGAGATCCCCTTCCGCCTGGCGCTGCGGCGCTGTCTGCCCTTCGCCATCATCGCGTTGGTTTTCGCGTTGCCCGTGCCCTTCATCTGGAAGCACAACCAGATGATCCCGTCGAGCCGGCCGCTGCCCTTCGTGCTCGACGTGCTTGGCACCATCGGCGTGTACGCAGGACGCGCCATCGCGCCGGTGGATCTGGCGCCGGTCTATCCAGCCATGATCCAAGGGCAGGTGTTCGCGGGGCTTGCCGTCGCGGGGGCGCTGCTTGCGATCATTGGGTCGTGGCGTCGCATGCCGGCCGGGGCGAAATTCGCAGTGGTCGGTTTCGTCGGCTGCCTCCTGCCAGTCGCCAACATTACGCCGCTCTACTATCGATTCGCCGACCGGTATGCACTGCTCGCGCTCGGCGCGCTGGCCTGGCCGCTGGCCAAGTTGCTGGCCTGGCCGCGTGGTCGCAAAGTCGTCGTGGTGTGCGCGACCCTCGCGCTCGGTGTCGAGCTGTGGGCCACCATGCAGCTTGTGCCGTCCTGGCACGATTCGCTGGCGCTGTGGGAGCGGGCGACCGTGGTGCAGCCGAGATCCATCTACGCGCACCTCAAGCTCGGGGAAACCTACCGCGCGCAGAAGCGCTTTCGCGAGGCCGCCACAAGCTACGTGCGCGCGGGCGACGTCGATCCTCGCAGCATCAAGGGCCCGGCGGGCCTTTTGCGCACGGTGGGCGAACGCGAAGAAACCGCGGGGCGAATTCCGGCGGGCACCTACGAAGCGTGGGAAACGGTCATTGCCAAGCCTGGCTTCAACGCCGAAAAGATGGAGGCGCTTATCAAGGTGCTGGACAAGTATGAATGCCGCTCTTGCACGGAAGCCATGCTGTGGCTTGCCCTGCGCATGTTCCCCCAGCCCGACGCGAGTCTAGTGAAGTTGGCCGGCTTGGAAATCGACCGCGACAGGTCAGACCTTGCCATGGTCTACATGAGCGAAGTGCGCGACCCCAACACCGATGGGCTCAGCGAAATCTCCAAGCGCCTGCGCGAGCCGGGTGGCGCGCGGTAGGTTTTCTTCACTTGAAGCGGGGGCTATTTCGCCTCAACCGCACCTCCGTCTGGGGTTGGCGGGCCTAGGATGGACTCGGGGGACGGCGGGCCTTGCGGTGCGGTCGACGGGCCGCGCTTGGGTTTGTGGGTGATGATCCAGTCCGCCACGCGTGCCACATCGCCGAAGCGGGTGAGGTCGCCCTCGGTGCCCAGCAACGCCATGCCGTAATTGTGGCCGTCGATCTTGGCGGCGATGACCAGGCAGTAGCGGGCGGTGTCGTTGTAGCCGGTCTTGCCGCCGAGCACCTGGATGTTCGCGCGCGCCGCCGGTTTGTGGGTGCTGTTGTAGTGGATAGCAGGTCTCGACACGGGATGGGCGTCGTATTCGGGCCGCCGCACGACGGGGCCGAGCACGGGGTGGGCCATGGCGGCCTTGAGCAGCTCGATGGTTTCGCGCGGGGTGGATTGGTTGTCGGCCGAAAGTCCGGTGGGCTCGCGGAAGCGCGTGAAACGCAGGCCAAGCGAGGCCACCTTGCGATTCATGGCCGCCGTGAACTGCGCGGTGCCAAGGCCCACGGCGCGGCCTAGGGCCGACACAGCCCGGTTGTCCGAGCCGAGCAGGGCCGCGTGCAAGAGGTCGCGGTTCGACAGGGTCATGCCTTCGAGCAGGCGCGATTTTGCGCCACCGCGGGCCACATCCATGTCGAGCTTCTTGATGGTCGTCAATCCGTCGAGGTCGAGGTTATGGTCCATCACGGTCAGGGTGGCGGCGAGCTTTGAAATCGATGCGATGGAGCGCGGATTGTCGGGCCGGCGCGCGAACAGCTCGTGTCCGGTGTCGAGATCGATGACCAGTGCACCCTGCGACTGCACGTTGGGCTGGTTGCCCTTCATTGCGACCACGTGCTTTTCCGAATGGTGGTGCTTGGGCGGGCTGGCTTTGGCGGACTTCTTGCCGTTTTTTTTGCCGTTTTTCTTGTTGTCTTTCTTGCCGGTGGACTTGGCCGATTTTTTGTCAGGCTTCTTGGTTGAATTCTTTGCGGGCGTCTTGCTCGCGGTGGCACCCGTGGCAGCTGCGGGCGAGAGCGCAAGCAGGGCCGCGATGGGGATTGCGAAGAACGGCGAGCGCCTGCGTCGGATGTCAGGAAAGAACTTCGTCATCGAGTGCATCGGTCGATTCGAGGGTGTACTGCCTTCGTATCACGCCAGGCGCGTCGAGCGAAAGCGCGCGCGCAACCAATCGACCGCGGGGCGGCTATAGCGCGTCTTGGCCAGCGAGAGGCCGAGCATGGCCAAGGTGAGAATCGCGACGAGAAATGCGGCGCCGGGAATGGTGAAGCGGCCGCGCAGGGCATAGACCAGGCTGCCGTAGCAGAACTCGATGTGAACCCAGTAGATGAGCAGTGAGGTGCGGCCGAGCTGGCGCAGTACCGAGAAGCGCCCGGCTAGAATTTGGCACCACGCGAATCCGGTCCCGGCCAGGGTTCCGATCAGTCCAAGTCGGTGGAAGAAGGTGCCGGGCCCCATTTGCATGATGAGTTCCGAGGGATAGCGAATGATGGTTGGATCGACGGCGCGAATGATGACGACCGCCATGGTCAGCGCGGCGCCGGTCGCGAAGGTGAGGGTGAAGGCGCGCCTTTGCAATCGAGGGTTGCGGCTGGTGGCGACCCACAGGTGGCCCACCGCTACTCCAATCAAGGACCACGCGCCCCAGGGAAAGAGGGGAAACCAGGCCATGGGGCGCTGTCCGCCGATGTACGAGGTCAGCGGCCGCGGCAGCCAAGCCGGAAAGTGCGCCGGTCCGACCAGCGTGCCAAAGCCGAGAAGGACCGCGGCCAGTCCCAGCGAGGGCAGGATCTGTCGCCGGCCGCCACGCGGGGACGCGACCAGCGCGACCATCACCATCGAGACGCCGATGACATTCAGGATGTCGACTTTGACAGGCGCTTCCCAACCGCCGTAGCAGTGCGAAAGCAGCCATTCCTGCAGGCGAAAGAGATAGGCCAGGGCGAGAACCTGCAATCCGCGCTTGGCCAGCCGGCCGCGCATGGCGCCGCCGCCAAGCCCCTTGCCCAGGCCGGACTCGAATTGAATCGCCGCCGAGACGCCGACGAGAAAGAGAAACAGTCGGGCCGGAATACCGCTGCCCACGCGAATGACGGCGTAGATGGCGCCCGTCTTCGCCGCGGGCAAAAGCCACGCGTCCATTCCATGCGCCATGATCATCAGCAGCACGGCCACGCCGCGCAGCCAGTCGACGACCTCAATTCGAGGCGGTCGGTTCGTCGGGGCAATGGCGGCGCACATCCTTGCCGCAGACTAGCAGCCACGCGGCGGAAAAAGGTAGAGTGACCCCGTGGAAATTTCGCTCGCCTACTCGGTCGACGCTGACGATGCGTTCATGTTTTACGCGCTGGCTACTGGCGCTGTCGATTCTCGCGGACTGACGTTTTCCCACCGCCGCGGGGATACGGCATGGCTGAACGGACTGGCGGAAGCGGGCGGGGCTGACGTGATTGCGATCTCTGCCGGGGCCTATCCGCGCGTCGCTGACCAATACCTGCTTTTGCCCCACGGCGCCTCGGTGGGGCGCGGGTTTGGGCCCGTGGTGGTGGCGAAACGCCCGATGACGTTGGTGGATCTTGCCGGCCGGCGGGTGGCTATCCCGGGGCTTTCCACGACGGCATTCTTGGTACTGCGTCTGATGCAGCCGGCGGTGGTGCCCGTGGTGGTGCCCATCTCGCCCTTTTCCCGCGTGTTCGAAGCCCTGGACCGGGGCGAGGTGGACGCGGCCCTGCTGATTCACGAAGGCCGGCTGCTTTTCGAGAGTCGCGGCTGCGTGGCCGTGGCCGAGCTGGGCGAGTGGTGGCTGCGTGAAACCGGACTGCCCCTACCGCTCGGCGTGAACGTCATTCGGCGCGATCTCGGCGAGTCGACCGTCGCTCTGGTTTCGGATGTCCTGCGCGCGGCCATTGTCTACGCCTTCGATCATCGCGATGAAGTGATCCGCGCCATTGCCGGCGAAAAGCGTGGGGAAGTCGCCCTGTCCGAAAATGCGCTGCTTGACCGCTATCTCGGCATGTACGCCAACGACGATACTCGCACCATGGCTCCGGATGTCCATCGGGCCATCGATGTTCTTTTCGAGCGTGCGGCGGCGGCCGGGTTGCTAACCGCCGGTTGCCGTGTCACGTGGGCGCCGTAGCCGTTTTTTTTCACCACAGAGGGCGCAGAGAGCACAGAAAGCAGAGAGACGGAAGCGAAAGAAAGGATTCGGATCTAGGATCCGGAAACCATTCTTTGTCCGGCCTCTGCGCGCTCTGTGCTCTCTGTGGTGAAAATCTTCCCCAGCCCCTCGACCACGGCCCGGCAGGCGTTTTCTGCAGCGGCCTTCGCGTGTTTCTCCCACTCGCGGTGCCCACTTGGGCCGACATGGTTTGCGATACCTACGATGGCGGCAAAAGGAACCCTGGCCACCGCGGCGGCGCGGGCCACGGCAAAGGCTTCCAGGTTTTCCAGTGCGCAACCGGAAATCTCGGCTGCGGTCTTTGCTGCTCTCGCCGTCGCGGTGATGCCGAGAGGGCAGGCCACATCGGCGTGGGGCAGGGCGGTGGCTTTGCGCAGGGCTCGCGCGAGGGCGGGGCTAGACCTCGCTTCGGTTGGGACGACGGCGGGAAGGAAGGCATGCTTGCCAGGAAGGAGCTGCGGCAGCAGGCAGATGCGCTGGGCAATCGCCGCGCGATCGAGGACGAGTTCCGTCGACTGTCCAGGGTAGACGCCTGCTGTGCCGACGAGCAGCACGGTGCTGGGCTGGTGTTGGTCGATGAGCCGTGCGGTTGCAATCCCCGCCTCGACCATGCCCACGCCGACGCTGGCCAAGGTCACCCGTTGCCGCACCCGCGCGGGCAGACGAGGCAAACTAGTGCGCAGGTAGGCCAGTTCGGGCGACCAGGCGGCAAGAACAAGCCAGAGCCCGTCGTTCGCTGCGGCCCTTCGTGTCGGCGCTTTTGTCATGATGCCCGCAAGCCTTGCGTTTCGCGTGGTGCTGGTATATTGCCCATTTCCTGGTCGAGCGCGTCCATGCCTCAGCGGATCATTGTCATTCCCGCCTACAACGAAGAACGCACGATAGCCGATGTCGTGCGCGAGGCGGTGAAGTTTGCTGAATGCGTGGTGGTGGTGGACGACGGTTCACGCGACCGGTCGGGCGAGCTGGCCAGGGAAGCCGGTGCCCTGGTGGTCAGGCACGTGGTCAATCGCGGAGTCGGCGCGGCGCTGGGGACGGGGATCGAGGCCGCGATTCGCCTGGGGGCCGACGCGGTGGTGACCATGGATGCCGACGGCCAGCACCGTGCCGTGGACGCAGGCAAGGTGTTCGATCGTCTCGCCGAGGGCGACGTCGATTTCGTGATCGGTTCGCGCATGAAGAAAGGCGACGATTCCGGACACATGCCGGCCCATCGTGTGGTGTTCAATACGGTCGGAAATTTCCTGACCTTCTTGCTTTTCGGGGTGTGGGTGACCGACAGTCAGAGCGGACTGCGCGGACTTTCGCGCCAGGCCGCCTGCACCATCGAGCTGCGCACGAACGGCATGGAGTCCCTTTCCGAATTTCTCAAGGAGATGAAAGACAGGCACTGGCGCATGGCCGAGGTCCCCATCAAGGCCATCTACACGGACTATTCCATGTCCAAGGGCCAGAATTTCTTCGTCGGGGTGAAGGTGGCCATCAAGCTCATCTTCAGGCGCTTCATCGGGTAGTCATGCACGCCATCCAGATCGTTCTTATCTGTTTTGCCGTCTTCGCGTTCTCGCGGGTGCTCATCCGCTATCGGCGCGGCGGCATGCGCATGCTGCATCTTGGTCTGTGGCTGCTCTTTTGGGCGTGTGTCGTGGTGGTGGCCTTGCTTCCCGACACCACCAGTCTCCTGGCCAACTGGCTAGGCGTCGGCCGTGGCGTCGACACCGCGATGTATCTTTCGATCTTGACGAGCTTCTATCTGCTTTTTCGCTCGTTCGCGAAGATCGAAGATCTGGATCGCCAGCTGACCCGGGTCGTGCGCGCCAACGCCCTTCGCGAAATGGAAGAAGACCTGCGTGCCTCGCCGGATCGCCCTAGGTCCGTCGAAAGAAACTAGCGCAAGAGTGCCTTCCCGTCGGTCAGCAGCGTGTCCGCGGTCAGCTTGAACCAGCCTAAGGTGCGCTCGCTGCGCGCGTAGAGCGGGGGTTTGGCGCCTTCGCTGGGGGTGGCCATACTCGCGGCCTGGCCCATCTCGATGAAGCCCAGTCGTCGACCACGCAGGCTGTACTCGACACGCAACTCGATCTGCGGCGCGCCTTCGGCGGGCGTTTCGTTCTGGCCCAGGATCTCGAGCGGCCACGCGCTGAAGACGCGGTCGTGCCAGGTTTTGAACGAGGAATCGGGCTTGTCGGGCGCATTGACCGGCGCCAAGCGCACGCCTTCTTCACCGTGCGAAACCAGAAATTCGCGTCGCGTGGACCCTTGAGTCACCGCGATGCGGTCGGCCTCTTCGATGCGGAAGGTGTGCACGTGGCGCTCGACCAGAAGCGACGCCGCGGCCTGGAAATCCGAGAGGACAGAACGGGAAACCAGGAAGACTTTTCCGCTCTGTTCGTCGCGCAGGTAGGGTTCGCTTCCACCGGCGGGTGCGGGTGCAATGGCAAAACTGCGTTGGCCGCTGCGCAGGACAAGCGCGATGTGTTTCTTGGCGTCGGCGAGCCCCAGATCCTTCAGCTTCTCGGTGGCCAAGGTGCCGAGGCTGCGGCTGGCGCGCAGCGGGGCGAAATTGGCGAAAAGCTTTTCGGCCGCGTCGCTGCCGCGTACCAGGCGCTCGGGCGTCTTCTTGACTTCCGCCTTGGGACCATCGGCGGGTGCTTTGCCCAACGCTGGCTGCTCCTGCGGACCAAGGCGCACCGAAATGAACGGGCCGGATTCGTCGGACGAGCGGCCGAGTTCGACCCAGGTGGTTTTTTCCTGATCGTCGAAGCGCGCGCTGACCAGATCGTTCTTGCCGATGTCGACCACGATCACCTCGTCCGGCGCCAGCTCGGGGCTGCGCTGCCAGGTGAAGTAGGCGAAGACCAGCGCACCCAGCGCCAGCCCCCCTTGTACGGCAACCTGACGGAAAGTCATGGCTTCACCTCCCGCTTGCGACGTTTGCGCGTGGCGGCCCATCCGGCCAGCAGGACGAGGGCCGGCGCGAGAAACACCGACGAGTAGAACCAGAACACGTCCTGCTTGCGCGTGTGGCGCACGGGAACATCTTCTTCGTTGCTGACGGGACCAGCGGCCTCGGGTTCGCCGATCAGCCAGCGAATGGCATCGAAGGCTAGGAGAGCGTTGGCGCGGTTGCGGATGAGCAGGTCGGAGAAAACATCGGAATCGCCGATCACGAAGGCCCGGCCGTCTTGCTTGGCTTGCTTGGCGTCCTTGGCTTGCGTGGCGGGTTTGCGCAGGGTGACCGCGGCCGCCACGGGGTAGCTCTTGCGCTCCTCGCTGCCCTTGTCGAACTCCAGATCTCCATTCTTGTCTTCCCATGTGTTGGCATCGGTGCGGATGATGAAGTCGACGCTGGGGGCCGGGTCAGGGGCGACTTGAGTCTTGGACAAGGCGCCAGAGCCGAGCAGCACGACGGGCATCTGCGTACCATACGGGGCTTGCGAGGACAGCGCCGCGTGGCTGGAATAGTTGGTGGGAACAATGCCGACCCGGTCGCTCTTCTGGTGGGAGCGCGCCCAGTAGATGCGATCGTTGGCCAGGATGGCATCCGAGATCTGCAGCGAGAGTCCGGCCAAGACGGGCGCCGCAACGGCAGCGGCCTCGGGATCCACGGCCACGAGCAGGCGTCCGCCGCCCCGGAAATAGCGCACGAGCGCCGCCGATTCCTCGGCCAGCAGGGCTCGTTGCGGGCCTACCAGCATCACCGCCGCCGCGTCCGCCGGTACCTCGTTGCTCAGACCTTGCGCCATGCTCAGCCCGCGGATGTCCAGGTTTTGCCCCTGCAGAAGTTCGCGCAGAAGACTCAAGGTGTCGGTGGATTCGGCATCGTGGGGCGCGCTCAAGGCTCGCTCCTCGTGACCCTGCACGAGGTAGACCGTGCGCTTGCCGCGCGCGATGCTGAGCAGCCGCTTGTGTACATCTTGATCGAGGATGCGCAGCTTGGGCCGCGCACTTTCGAGCTTGGTCGGGATCTGAAGTTGCTCATGCTGGCCGCCGCGTGCGAAGGCCACGGTGCCGTTGCTGCTTACCCCGAGTGCCTTGGCCTTGGCCGGATCCACGGCCTGGTCGGCTCTGACCACGGTCAGTTTGCTCGATGCGTGCGCAAGGTCGGCGAAGTAGCCCGACAGCTCCTCGGCCACCTCGTTTCCGGGCGGATAGAACAAGGTGACTTCGATGGGCTGGTCGAGCGCGGACACGAGTTGCTTGGTGACGGCACTGGCGCGTGCGGTTCGGAAGAAGGAAAAGTCGGCCTTGAGGTTGCGTTCCGAAGCCAGGTAGGCGAGCGCGAAACAGAACACCAGCGCGAAGGCGATGCCAAGGCCTGACAGCAGGGCGGCGCGGACGCGTCGGCCATCGACGAGCGGGGAGCGGGCCATGCTCGCCAGGGCGAATTCCACCAGCAACGTCGGCAGCGTGCCTGCAAGCAAGATGGCAGGCCAGAGTACGGCGATGGCACCGTCCAGCCTGGGTATGGTTGCTTCGAGCGCGCGATGGCCGAGCAGCGCTGGCAGGGTCGTGCGCGAGAAATGCAAGGCAAGGGCGACGAGGCCAAGCAGGTACAAGGCAGGCAGCACGCGCCCGGCAGGCCGTCCCTTGCCCTGGCGCAGACCGAGGATCAGCGCCGCAACGATGGCGGCTAGGCCGAGCAGCGTGGCCGAGGTGCTGGCGTGGCCCGGACCGAGCACGCGCTCGCCGACGTATACCGCCGCGAGCCCGGCCGCGTAGGCGATGGAGGCGGTCTTCTTGGGTGCTAGCGCCATCGTCGGGCCTCCAGCACGCGAATGGAAACGAACAAGGCGAAGTACATGACCGCCAAATAGTAGACAACGTCGCGCAGATGGAT
>Ga0265316_10007672_pt1 | contig 10122 bp, 15 predicted proteins | sample 4522metaG_FD_202092 | JGI IMG/M metagenome (GOLD analysis project Ga0265316, IMG submission 202092) | Rhizosphere microbial communities from Carex aquatilis grown in University of Washington, Seatle, WA, United States - 4-5-22 metaG | ecosystem: Host-associated > Plants > Roots > Rhizosphere >... | reverse complement strand
GCAACTGGCCCGCGGCCGAACACCTCGAGGGAGCACTTTGCTGGGCCTCTACGAGGGCCGCCCGCTCACCAAGCGCAGCGTCTTCGAATCTTTCGCCATGCCCGACCGCATCACCATCTTTCAAGGCCCGCATGAGCGCCTCGCCGGCAGCCCCGAGCACCTCGCCAGGCTGGTGGAGGAAACCGTGTGGCACGAAGTGGCGCACTATTTCGGCATGAACGAGCTGCAAGTCCGCGCGGCCGAGCGGCGGCGCCGCGGACGCGGCACAATACCGCAATGACTCGGACCTGACGGATTGCGACCTGTCGGGATTGCTGGCGTGGCATCGTCCAAATGAAGCCGTCAACGCACACGAATCTCCCGGACGGGAACTGCTTGACCGGTTCGCCACGGCGCGATTCCAGATCCTGCAAGGAGTCGGGCATGAGAATGGACCTCATGTCGCGCACCCGAAATGTTCTTATCTATTGAGAACAGTTGAGAATTATGCTAGGCTGCATGGCAGGAGACCCCGAATCGAGGAGGCACCCATGACCACCGTCACCATCTCGCTGCCCGAATCCCTGAGGGCATTCATCGACCATCAGCTCGCCACCAAGGGCTACGGCAATGTGAGCGAGTATTTTCGCTCGCTGTTACGCGAGGCCCAGAAGGAAGAAGAAGACGGCCGGCTCGAGGTGCTGCTTCTGGAAGGCTTGGCAAGCGGTGACGACGTTCCGGTAACGCCGGAGTTCTGGAAAGACCTGAAAGCGGAAGCACGCAAAATCGCCGCGAAGCACAAGGCGCGGAAGCGGCCGTGAAAGCGGTTATTCGCCCGAGGGCGAAAGACGATATCCTCCGGCAATTCCGGTGGTATCTGGTTGAGCAAGACGCGCCCGATGCCGCGTTCCGGTTCGTGGAAGCCGTCGAGGCGTCGGTCGAGCAGTTATTGCGCATGCCCCATATGGGAGCGCCAAGAGAGCTCCGTAACCCGTCCCTAAAGGGCTTGCGGGTCTGGCCGGTGAAAGAGTTCGGCGGGTTCCTCATCTTCTACGTCGTGGAGGGGGAGACGGTGAGGGTCATTCGCATCCTGCATGGCAAACGCGACGTTGATCGCATTCTGAAGAAGGAGTCCGACCACGATGTCAGGCTCCAGTGAAATCGCCCCGCCCCCGCCAGTGTTCCCGGCGACGCTGTTCACACCGACACCGAAGGCAGCCAGGCGCGTGCTGGAGTTCTTCACGGCACACATGTCGCGCAACCGTTTTCCTCCGCGGAAAATGCGTCTGTCCCCTTTTGCTATTCTGTAAACCGATGACTCCGGACTCGCTCGATGCGCTCATCCGACGCCACAAAAGCCAGGTCGAGCGGACCCTGAAACCACTGATCCGGCGCTACTGCCCTGGGATGCTGACCGCCTCCGACGGTACGGAATACCGCAAGATGATCGAGCTCAGCAGCAAGATGGCCATGGTCGGGCGGGCGTGCACGCTCATCGCCGGGTATCCGTTCGACGCCCGCCGGCTGCGAATCGGCAGCCTGTTCGGCGCCTGTTGTTTTCTGGGAGATAGTTTCCTCGACGACTTCGGCGAGGCCGCCGCGCTCGAATACCTGAAACGCTGTGAGCTGCTGCTGACCAAAGGCTGGTTCGAAATCCGCGACGATCGCGAGAAGCTCTTCTACGTCATTCTGGGCCGGCTGTTTGCCGAACGCGATGTTCTGGACCCGATCGTGCGGCAAGCCATCTTCAGCCTCTTCCTCAGCCAGAAGGAGGACGTGGAACTGCGCGCGGGATCGTCCCAGTTTCAGAAACAACCGCGCCGTCTGCAGCTCCGTATGCTGCTCCAGTGCGCTCGCAACCGTGGCGGAAATACCAGCACCGTGCTGACTCTTCTTCTTGTCCCCAGTCTGCCTTTGGAGTATCATTATGTGATATTCACCGCCGGATCTCTGTTCATGTACGTGGACGATCATGGCGACTGTCATTACGACAGGCATTACCGGCGCCTGACCTATATGAATCAGGTCAAGCGTCCGGTTCCCGCGCTGCGGGCGATTTTTGAACGGGGCATTGACCTGATCCATCGCGGCTTACCGGGGTCGGAGGGCCGCGATCTGCTGATTGCTTTTCTCAAACGCTATTATCTGACCCGGTTAAGGAAGCATCGTCTCGAACGGAGCCGGGGTGTACTCTCGTGGACGGTTTACGGCTAGCGGCAACGGAAATCGGCGACCGCATCGCGTTGGCGCTCCAGGCCCTCCGCCAGGAGCCCGGAGTCGACGTCCGCCGGCCTCTGCTGCGCATCGACAACCGTCCGGAGGCGGCGGCCGCCCCGTTCCGCTTCGACATGGCTGGCGGCAAGCTGCACCGAACCGGCTGCCCCGCCATTTTACAAGCCCCCGCGCAGGCGCTATACTCCGTCTGGGATCCTGGCGAGGAACTTCCGGCGGTGGCTTGCGAGAAGTGCCAGCCGGCGCCGATTGAGTCCGCCCCTATGAGACAAGATTCGTCTCTCGACATCATTTACGGTTTTCTATCGATCGTCGACCAGTTCGGCTCGGTGCTCAAGGAAAGAGGCAAGGAGTACCGTAATTCCCGCCGGGGCCGGCGCCTGGCCAAGGATTTGGGCGGGATGTTCTCCGCCCTCGATCAGACCCAGCAAGATGCCCTTCAACTTACTCTCGCTTCCCTCGACGGTCTCGTCAAGACGATCGAGCAGGCGAATCGCAGTCTGGCGCCCGCCGGCCCGGTGAACAACGGGCGCCCCAGCAACGGCCGGCCCGCAGCTTCGCGCCCGGCCAACAATCGGAAGAATAAAGAGGTATGACGTGGCCGTTTCGATAACGCTTTCGATCAGGTTAGGCCCCCTCGTATCGCTCAGGGTGACCGGCCAGAGTTGCCATGAACTGGCCAAGGCCCTGGAGGGTTACGACAACCTGAACCATCACATCAATGCCATGTGCGGCGACCTTGCCGAACGCATCTACCCGGATGGTATCGACCTGGATGCCATGCGCGACGAAAACGAGGAGAATGAAGAAGATAGGGAGGAGGAGGAGTCGCAATGAACTTCAAAGCTCACGGCAAGATGCGCAGCAATCCGTCTTTCAACGCCAAGGTCAAGATGGATCCGCTCCAGTTTGAAACCTCGGCCTCCGCCTCGTGCGAGTGTGAAGTGGGCCGGGTTTCCGCCCACATCGGGGAGATCGGCATCCGCTTTGCGATTCCGTTCATGAAACCCCGGCGGAAAATGCCCCTGGTCGCCTCCGTGGGCGGATTCCAAATCGGGTTGAGGCCCTTCCAGGTGAGCCTCAAAGGGATCAGCCTGCACGTCGCCGGCGCCCTCGGCGCCTCCGCCGGCGAAGTGGATGCCAAGGTGGCATGCGAGACCGAGATGGACGTAGAAGGCAAGTTCCCCGTTAAGGTGGGCCGCATCAACCTGGATTTGTGCGAGGCCGCCGATCTGGTGGAGTAACATGCATCGCCTTGGACCGCGCGTCTGCCATCACGTGATTTGCCAGCATCGCATCGAGGTGGAAGTCTCGCCGGCCGCCGCTGAAGTCTGTTTCCGCGATGAGCGGTTCGCCCAGCCGCTGGAAGCGCAGGTGCAGTTCAGCGCTTTCGTCTACAACGCCCCATCTAACCGGGTAACCTGGCGGGTTCTCGACCTGCACGGTGGGCCCGGCGCTGGAACCATCGATGCCGCCGGCTTATACCTCGCGCCCAACAAGGGATCCCTCCCCTTCGGATTGACCGATCTCGTGGTGGCCACCTCCGCCGACGATCATTTCCGCAAAGCCTACGCGCGCGTGGCCCTTGTCGGTTTGGGGCCGAAGCCCAAGCCCGCCCCCAGGCTTGAGGTCTATCCCCACCGGACGTATCTGTACTACCCGGCCGGCTACAACAACAATTACATCGATGCCAGCAACACCATGCAGCTTTTCCGGGCCATGGTGCACCACGCCGACCCCGCGCTGGTGGAGTGGAAAGTCCCGACTTTGCCGGTCTCGACCGGCCCCGAGTATTTGTATACCGCGCCCACGCTCGGGGCGCCGCAAACCCTGAGGATCGATGCCAAGATCCCGGGGACGACGCCTCTCGCCGCGGATTGGGCCATGGTTACGTTGCTCGACTATACCTGGCCGGGCATCATGGCCTTGCCAACATAGGAAAGGAGCGCTTGGATGTCGGATATCCACATTGACGACAGCTCGACTCTCGCAATCAGGGGAGAGAACGGACATGACCCGGTCCACATCGAAATCGACGGCTCGGAAGTCGAAATCCGGGGAACCAACAAGTACCCGCTGTACATCGACGCTCTGCAGAACATTGCGCCCATTGCCGCTCACATCAAGGAGGTGAACCACATTGATCCGCTCTCCGTGGAGTCCCTCTTCGTCAGCCAGGTGCGCAACATCGAGCCGATCAATATTGCGAAATTCAATGTCACCAACCTGCCCCTGGTGAACCTGGCCCTGCGGCAGATCCCCGCCGTCGATCTCAACGTGCGGCGGTTGCCGGCCATTTCCGTGGGCTTGCACCAGGTTTTCGATTTGCCGTCGAACTATATGGTCCGCGCCAGGTTCCTGGGCTTCGAAGTGTTTCGCCTCCAGTTGTCGGGCTGCACGCGCATCGAGCCGCGAGAGCGCTACCGCCGCGAGCAGGAAAGGGCCGACAACCGGAGTTTCCCGACGGTGGCAACCGCCGGAAATCCGGCTATCCCCTCCATCCGAGTGGAGAAGGATTCCACTTACACGGCGCCCTGCGCTGGTCACCATCATCCCAAGGCCCAACCTCCGCGGGGCGGCGGGTTGCGAGTGGGCCACGGCATGTATCACGGCGCGCCGCCGGGCGCCGCCCGCGGCGGAAGCTCGCTATCCAGCGGAGGTTAGCCTATGTATCATCAGGATCGTCGTAGACATCATCCGCACGCGCCCCACGGCGGCCACAATCCCGGTGTGGCGGGAATCGCCAGGGGCCTGTTTTTTCTGACAATTTCCGCCATGCATGGCGGGGTCCGGCTGGTCCGGACCGCCATCGAGGGCGCCGTCTGGGAACCCTGTTGTCGTGAAATCGATTGTTGCAGCACCTGTTGCGTGGAATGCCGGCCGCCCGTGTATCGAGGCTGCCATCCTTGTGGAGAGTGAAAGTGGATCGTAAGAAGAAGCCGCCCGCCAAGCCCAAGCTCGAGTCCAAGCCCGCGTCATCGCCCCGCCCTAGCGCCCAAATGAGTTCCCTGGTTTCCAAGTTTATGGAGCTCGCGGACGCCGGCGTGGGCCTGGGAATCAACGTCATTTCCCTGCTCAACACGCTGGCCAGATCGCAGGTGGCCGGCGCGGCGCCGGCGGAACCGCAGCCGCAAGGCGATGGGCGGCCGCCCGCGCCTCCGGAGGAAACCCCTCACGCGGAGGCACCGCGGAACTACTGCATTGTCAACCGCAGGCCGATTCACCCCGGCAGCGCCGTGCAGGTTTCGTTTTCCATCAACAATGACCTCCCGGACGCCGCTAAGAAACTGCGTGTGACGGCCAAGGGGTTCGTGGGTGCTGCCCGCGGATTCAGTTTCGATGGCGCGGTCTTTTCCGTGAATCCTTCGGAGAAACTGATCGACGCCATGGATTTCGAACGGTTCGTCCTGACGGGAAGCGTCCCCGCCGACGCCCCCGAAGATTCGTACAACGGGTGGATTCTGGTGGACGGGGATGAACAGATGAGGATACCGGTGGTGTTGCTGGTGTCCAATAAGGAGTAAGCGAGCGGGTGGAGAAGACCTTCGACGTCATCATCGCGGGAGCCGGCCCCGGCGGCAGCAGCGCTGCCGCCCTGTTGAGCCGGTCCGGTGTTTCCACGCTGCTGCTCGACAAGGCCTATTTCCCTCGCGACAAGGTCTGCGGGGACGGGCTCACGCCAAGAGCCCTTTACTGGTTGGACGTTTTGGGCTGTCTCGACGAAGTCGCCGGCGCCAGCCATTCCGCCATCACCCACGCCGATCTGTTCATCAATGGCGAGTACGCCCTCACCGGCGGTTTCCCGGCCAACGGACCCTATCCCGGTTTCTGCATCATCTTGCAGCGCAAGGTGCTGGACCACATCCTGGTCCGCCATGCCGTGGCTTGCGGAGCCGCCTTCCGGCCCGGTTCGTTGGTGAAGGGGGTGCGCTGGCTGGCCGACCGCGTGGTGGTGGACGCGGTGTCGGACGGCGCGCCCATTTCCTTCAACGCCAAGATCGTCATCGGCGCGGACGGCGCCAACTCCATGGTGTCCCGCGCCCTCGGCAACCGCATCATGGAAGGCGTTACGGCCGTCTCCCTGCGCGGCTACTACGAGGGCCTGCCCACGGGAAGGGGGGCCATCCAGGTCCACTTCGACGAACCGTTCTTCCCCGGATACGGCTGGCTGTTCTCCGACGACCTGGGCAACGCCAACGTCGGCGTGGGCTATGCCGTCGACCGCGACTTCCCGCTTCGCGGCAGCCTGCCCCGCATTTACCAGCGCTTCATAGACACCAACCTCCGGCAATCGCTCGGCAACGCCCGGCCCGTTGGCAAGCCCAGGGGCGGATGGAGTTCGTTTTTCAGACCTGCCACGCTGGTGAAAGATCGCGTTCTACTCATTGGCGACGCCGCGAACCTCGGGGACCCGATCAGCGGCGGCGGAATCCACATGGCCATGGAGAGCGCCCATGTGGCCGCTCCGGTGGTGCTCGACGCGCTGCGCCGGAACGATGCCTCCGCGGCTTCGCTCGCCCGGTACGAAACGGACTGGAACCAGAATCACGAGCTCGATTGGCGCGTCGGCGATCTGTTTCTCACCATCGCCAAGAACCCCGATTTGCGCGAGTTCTGGTTACACGTGCTGAAGATGATCGCGGCCATGGCCCAGCATGACGACAGCTTCCGGCAGTTCGCCGCCGGCATCTTCAGTGGGGCGGCCGAAGCGCGCAGCGCGTTCAGCCCGGCCATGTTGTGGCAGGTGGCCGCCATGGACCCGCGGGTGTGGATGCACGCCGGCGCGCCGGTGAGTGAAACGCTATTGGCCGCGCGAAGAGCGCTGGCGAGTCCGCTTCCCACCGCCGGCTGGGCGGTCGAAGTCCTGACCAGCATCGTCAGGCTCGCGGAGTGCTATACCAGAAATGAGATCCCCGCGGCACTCGCCGAAAGGAGGCCTGTATGGCCATCGGTATCCTGGGCCCTTTGAACGACGTGATTAATAAGACGGCTAAAGAAATGGCGGAAGGCCCGCTCTTCCCAGACGCCGCCAAGATTCTGAAAACCCTGGTCGACGCGAGTTTCGACGCGGCGGGCAAGGTGATGGGCAAGGTCCGCGATCTCACCGCGGCAACCCCGCCCGCGCCCCCGTCGCCCCCATCGCCCCCGTCGCCCTAAACCGAGGAGGAATGGCATGTGGTCGTATCGAGGTTGTCGCGAACCCCATGAGGGGCATCGCTGCTGCGGCGGGTATGCACCGTTCGTTCCCGCTTACTATTGGCCCCAGTATCCCGGCTGGTATGCGCCCTGGTTCCAAGGCCGGCCGGAGCACGAGCACTCCACGAAGGTTCCCATCGAGATCACCGCCGATACCGCCAACCCCAGCAAACAAGCGCTGGTAGGCGGCGCGGAGGAAGTCCACTTGCTGTTGGAGTACTCTCCCGATACAGGCGCCACGTCGCCATCCGTGAAGGTGACCATCACCGATTCCACGGGCGACGTCACGTTTAACATCACCACTGTTCCAGCCGGCTATCACGTGAAGCGCGATTTCGCTTCCGCGGCTCCGGGCGCCACGGTCAAATTGGACGTCAGCGCCTGCTCGGCTCATTTGAGGTGGTTCGAGTTGGTGTCTTAACGCAAGGTAAGGAGATGGAAACAATGATGCCCTATTCTCATAAGCCAATGCCCATGGGCGGATGCGGTTCGCACCACTGGGGAACTCCCGCTCGTGAGTGCCGCAGGGAGTCGAAGGAGTTGCTGGTGGAAGCCACGACCAAGGCCGAAGCCACTCTGCCGGCGGCGCAAACGCCTGGTACGTTGACGATGCAAAGCTCGGATACACTCAACCTCAACACCAACGCCGACAGGCAACCAACCACCAGCGTGACTGGCAGCGGCAAAGCCATCATCGGTGGAGGATGCTGCGTCCAGCTTTCCGTGGAATACATGCCCGCGACGCCGGTGGTCACCGTAGATTCCCCATCCGATCAGAAGTGCGCCGTGACGGTGGAAGTCGTCGACAGCGAGGGTTGCTCGCTGGTGTGGCATAAAGTCTTCCAGGAAGGCTACCACGTCAAGGAATCCATCATCACAACCTATCCGGGCGCCCGCCTCGGGGTACAGGTGAACAATGCCGTAGCCCGAGTCCGGTGGTGTGAAATCTTCAGTTGTTGAGGAGAGAAATCATGCCAGACGAAGTCAAAATACCAGTTTCCGAGGCGCCTGCCGAGCCCTCCCGCGCCAAGGCCGCTCTCGACGAACATCGCCGCCGCATGGCCCTCTCGCATGGCGATACGTGGGGCCACCCGGGCATCACCTTCGGGCCGATGCCGTTCGCCCCTCCTTATGAAATGGGCGCGCCGCCATGGCCGTTCCCCGCGCCGCCGCCGGGAATGATGCCGCCGTGTTCCGGCGCTCCACACACCCCGAACCCAGGACCTTGCGAAGAATCCGAACCCTGCCTGTGGCGGAGTCTCGGCACCATGATCCGGTTGAGCGTGGATCTGATCAACTCCGGCCTCCAAGGGTTGGCCGGCGCCATCCGTCCGCATGAGACCGATTGTGGCTGCGGCTGCGACTGCGGATGCGGCGGCGAGCGCGAGGAGCCCGGCTGTGACTGTTGCGGCTACTACTCCAGCCCCTGCGGCTGCCGGCCTTCGGTGCGCAACTGCCCGTAGCGTAAGCGCTTCGACGTGCCTTACAATCTCTAGTAGGATACGGGGGAACGCCGCCGTCCATTCCCTATGAACATATCCGTGAAAGGCGAATACGCCTTGCAGGCAATTTTCGACCTGGCTTCGCAGCGTCCCGGCGAGCCGGTCAGAATCGCCGATATTGCCCGCCGCCAGAAGATCCCCCAAAAGTTTCTCGAAGTCATCCTGGCGGGAATGAAGCAGTCTGGATTCGTGGAATCCCGTCGCGGCGCGGAGGGGGGCTACCTCCTCGCGCGGCCTCCCGAATCGCTCACCGTGGGAGAGGTGTTGCGCTCCATCGAAGGCACCGCGCCGGGCCGCGGCCGGTCGCGCCGCAAGACCGAGACGCCCTTCACCGACATGTGGCGCCAGGTGGACGGCGCCGTTTCGGAGATCATCGACAAGACCACCTTCGCGGGGCTGCTGCGCGGCTGGACCGAAAAGCAGAACAAGTACGTGCTCAATTGGGAGATCTGACGTGCGCATCTACGACGACAATTCCTTCAGCATTGGCCGCACTCCGCTGGTCCGGCTGAATCGCGTTACGGGCGGCGGCAAGGCCACGCTTCTCGCCAAGATCGAAGGCCGCAATCCCGCCTATTCCGTCAAGTGCCGCATCGGAGCGTCGATGATTTGGGACGCGGAGAAGCGCGGCATTCTCACTGCCGGCAAGGAACTCATCGAGCCTACCAGCGGCAACACCGGGATTGCGCTGGCGTTTGTCGCCGCCGCGCGCGGATACTCCATCACCCTCACCATGCCCGAGACCATGTCGCTTGAGCGGCGCAAGTTGCTGCGCGTGTTGGGGGCCAACCTGGTGCTCACCCCGGGGCCGCAAGGGATGGCCGGCGCCATCTCCAAAGCCGAAGAAGTCGTGGCCTCCGATCCCGCGCGTTACGTTCTGCTACAGCAGTTCAAGAACCCCGCCAACCCCGAAATTCATTTCCGCACCACCGGCCCGGAAATCTGGGAAGACACCGATGGCTCGATCGACGTCCTGGTTTCCGGCATTGGCACCGGCGGCACCATCACTGGTATCTCGCGCTATATCAAAAAGGAAAAAGGCAAGCGGATTGTCTCCGTGGGCGTTGAGCCGGCGGCCAGCCCCGTGATCGCCCAGCACCTGGCCGGACAGCCCCTCAAGCCAGGCCCGCACAAGATTCAAGGCATCGGCGCCGGTTTCATCCCCGAGACGCTCGACCTTTCCGTGGTGGACCGTGTGGAGCCGGTCACCAAC
>Ga0265316_10007671_pt1 | contig 10122 bp, 7 predicted proteins | sample 4522metaG_FD_202092 | JGI IMG/M metagenome (GOLD analysis project Ga0265316, IMG submission 202092) | Rhizosphere microbial communities from Carex aquatilis grown in University of Washington, Seatle, WA, United States - 4-5-22 metaG | ecosystem: Host-associated > Plants > Roots > Rhizosphere >... | reverse complement strand
GCTATAGTACTATTAATTCAGATACTGCATCATTCTTGCTTAAAAATCTGCATAAAGAAGGTTTCTCAGTTCTTACCCGTAATTTAAAAGCACACATAGATTTTAGCAATCGGTCTGGCACTTTCACAGAAAACGATGATACAACACTTACAAAATTTCCTGAAAACAAATACATTGCAAAGATTGATGAATTCAGATGGAAAATGGACAAAAAAGAACTTGAGCTGATTTCAAATCAGCAACAGGAAGCAAGTAAAAAAGGCAAAAACTATGGTTTTAAAGATGAGACCCTCCCGGGAACAGTATATACTTCTATTAAACCGGATCAGGATTCACTAAGTTTTGTATCCCCACAAGTCATTTTCGATTATGAAAATGATATCCTGAATGCAAACCGGGTAAAATATATTGATATTGCAGATGCAAGAATTTTTCCGGACATGGAAAAGATAACTATAGAAAAAGATGCTGAAATCCTGCCATTGGTAAATTCAAAAATTCTCGCCAATACTGAAACCCGTTTTCATGATTTTTACCAGGCTGTAACAAAAATTGTAAACCGGGATAACTATATCGCCAAAGGAAAATATGATTATATAGATGAAAACAACAAATCCCAAACCATTAATTTTTCAAATATCAGTGTAGACACAGCATTTCAAACCATAGCAAGCGGCAATATTGTTGAACCGGATAATTTTACGCTAAGTCCTGATTTTATGTACCAGGGCAAAGTAAACTTAAACTCAAATGAGAAATTATTAGCTTTTGATGGTTATGTTCATATTATTGATACTTGTCCAAATTACCGAAAATCATGGCTCAAGTTTGAATCTAAAATTGATCCTGTCAATGTGAGTATTCCTGTTGGGCAAAAACTTGTTGAATTAAATGGTAAGCCCATTGTTTTCGGAACATTAATCACAACGGATTCTATACACATATATTCAAGTTTCTTTGGGCTTAGAAAAAATTATAACGATTCCCTTTTGCTTACTTCAGATGGTTATTTACAATTTAACAAAGATTCAGCAACCTACTGTGTTGCATCTCTTGAAAAATTAAAAGCGCCTGAGTTGTCTGAACCTTTGGTATCCATTAACAAAAATACTTGTATTCATCACGATGAGGGTAAAATTAAACTTGGTATTGAATTGGGCCAATTTAAAATTTCATCAGCTGGAAATATTGATCATGACCTTAATAAAAATTTAGTCAAGCTTCGATTGATGATGACGCTGGACTTCTTTATGCTCGATAAATCTATGGAATCCATGAGTAAAATGGTAGATAGCCTTACATCTTCCAGAACGCCAATAGATATGGCTTCACCAAATTTTAAAAAGAACCTGGGGAACTTAATTGAAGAGGATAAACTAAAGAAGTATTTTGATGAACTTGCATTGCAAGGTAAAGGTGGCTATTTGCCAGATGCACTAAATAAATCCATATTCTTAAATGATGTTACGCTGTTTTGGGACGATAATTCTAATTCTTATCGTTCGCTTGGAAAAATAGGATTAGGATATATAAATAAGCATAAAATCAATAAATACGTTGATGGTTATGTTGAAATATGGAGAAAACGTACAGGAGACATTTTTGATTTATATCTTAAAATTGATGAGAGAACATACTACTATTTCGGTTATACGAGAGGTACCATGCAGGTTCTTTCTTCAGACGACAAAGGTTTTAACGATCCTATTCGAATTTTAAAAGATTCTGAACGTAATCTAAAAACGCGCCACAATCAGACACCCTATAGTTTTCTTGTTTCAACTGCCAGAAAAATGGGAATGGTTTATAACCGCTGGATGTTGCTTAAAGAGCCAAATCTTCAATCGCAGCCAGATATTCAAAAAGAAGAGATTAATAAAATACAGGAAAATGCATCCCCAGAAGATGATAAATCTACTAAAGACAAGACCGACACAGGAAAAATTAAATAAACTAATCAGAAATTAATTTGTTTCACCTTGTTAAGGGATGAAATTATCTTTATTTACTTTGCAATAAAATATATTTTTTAATTATCAATATTTCAATCATGCCTATTAATGTTCCCGATAAACTGCCCGCAATTGAAATTCTAAAAGAAGAGAATATATTTGTCATGGATGAAAGCACGGCCACGCATCAGGATATTCGTCCTTTAAGAATTGCAATGTTAAATCTGATGCCGATTAAGCAAACCACGGAAACCCAATTAATAAGAATGCTCTCGAACAATCCTTTACAGGTTGAATTGGAATTGGTACATATTGCCAGTCATGTTTCAAAAAATACTTCTGAAGAACATTTGAAGACTTTTTACAAGGAATTTAATGATATTAAACATGAGAAGTTTGATGGAATGATAATTACCGGAGCTCCTATTGAACATCTGGAATTCGAGAAGGTGACTTATTGGGATGAAATAAAGGAAATAATGGATTGGACTGCTCATCATGTAACATCTACATTATATATTTGCTGGGCAGCTCAGGCAGGATTGTATCATTTTTACGGTATTCCGAAATATTCCCTACCGGCAAAAATGTTTGGGGTTTTTAAACATAAAATACTTAATTCAAAACTTCCATTGGTTCGGGGGTTTGATGATACTTTTATGGCACCTCACTCCCGTCATACTGAAATAAAACGTACAGACATTGATAAAGTTCCTGATCTTGAAATAGTAGCAGAATCAGACGATGCTGGCATTTATATTGTGATGGCCGATAATGGCCGACGTATTTTTGTCACAGGACATTCAGAATATGATCCACATTCACTTAAAGCTGAATATGAAAGAGATTTGAAAAAAGGACTTGACATTAAACTTCCTAAAAATTATTTTTTGAACAATAATCCAAATGAAGAACCAATGGTCACATGGCGCAGCCATGCTAATCTACTTTACTCAAACTGGTTGAATTATTACGTATATCAGATTACTCCTTTCAATATTGAGAAGATTGATTAGTCTACTGTTATATTCTTTAGATTTCAAAACAAGAAATGATGATTTGCCGCGGCGAATTGATTTCAGAAGTTAAATTTCTTCTCCATTCACAACTTCACAATTCACATATTCTCATCTTCTCATTGTCTAATTGATTTCTTCATCCTTCACAACTTCATGATTCACAAATTCACATCTTCTCTATTCTCATATTCTCTATTCACAACTTCTCAATTCATTTCAATAAAAATACTTGTTAAAATATTTGGTTTATTTAATAAACTAGTTTATATTTGTATCGGATTTTAAATCAAAACTCAAAATCATGGAAAATGTTGAAAAAGAATTTACCCCGGAAGAAAGTCTTTTGTTAATTAGTCAGATTATTAGCAAAACCCGCAGTAATATTAAAGTTGCCAGTTTCTTTTTTATTCTCTGGGGTTGGACAATGGTATTCGCTTCACTTGCCTGTTTCTTTGTAATAAAATATTTTGTTGGCATTCACCAGTATAAATACATAAACCTATGGGCATGGATGGCATGGATAATCCCAGTATTGATAGCATCAATAGTAAGTTCAACCCAGGAAAAAAAAATGAAAAGTTTTGAAAAAGTAAAAAGTCAAATTGGAAATATTATAAAAATAATGTGGACTTCTAATGGTATAGCCATTGTAATAGGTTGTATCGTCTCATACAGATTGAATTTTTACCCTGCTCCGTTAATATTTATTATTATTGGCTTATCTACATTTATGACGGGTTATATAATTAAATTCAAACCATTAATGTATGGAGGTATTATTTTTTGGTTGGCCACTATATTATCTGTATTTATCCAGAGTGACCTTCAATTGTTATTGACTGCTGTTACAATAGTTGCAGGTTACATAATTCCCGGATATATGCTTAAATACAGTAAAGACAACTAGCCATGTACAAAAATCTAGATCCCATATTGCATTCACAACTTCGTCTGGCAATCGTATCAATGCTAATGGCAAATGAAGAAGTGGATTTCAATTATGTCAAGGAGGTAACAAAAGCTACTTCCGGGAACATTAGTGTGCAAATAAAAAACCTTCAGGACGCCGGATACATTGAAGTTATTAAATCCTTCAAAAATAATTACCAGAACACTACCTTGAAAATTACAAAAAAAGGAATAAAAGCCTTTGAAGAATATGTAGAAATTCTAAAGCAATATATTAAAACTCCCAAATGATTCTTATAAGTTTATTTTCTTTAACTCTCAAACCAGACAGGTTTTGAAAACCTGTCTGGTTTATTTAATAATTATTGTTCACTTTTTGAATAAAATTAAATATATGAAGCTATTAATTTTTATCGGTTAGACTTCCTTTTTCTAAATCATTGGGATAATCATAATTTCTATCTTTCAGATCAGCTTCTTCATTCCATAAATTTTCTAAAGACATAAAATTACAATCTCATGACAATTTGTTACTTCAATTTACCTGGAGATGACATAGGTATTGCTGCGCCGATGTAGTTTTGCTATGAAAATAATTAAGTAATCAAATTTAATTTAAAACAAATAATTATGAAAACAACAATGATGATTTTAGCAGCATTAGTATTTGGTATATTTTATACAACATCAGGTAATGCAAAATCAGGTTCTGAAAATCAAGCAACCGAAAAACAATTGACACAAACTATTCAATCATTAATTGGGCATGCTCCATTAGAAGATTTAATGGAGAGTAATGAGAAATGTAGTTTAGAAGTTCAGTTCAGAGTAGACAAGGACAATAATATAACTGACGTTCAAGTTAATGGTAAAAATCATGAATTGACCAATTATGTTATCAAACATTTGTCGAAAGCACGCATTCAGCTTAGTTCGCCATTATTACATAGAACATACCAAACCACATTGTACTTTGCATTAAAATCATAATAATATAGGTTCACTTTTCAGTGGCAGCGGTCAAAAACCAATTGCGTCGGATCAGAGGAAAGAGATGTTGGTTTTTGGCCCTGCCTATTGAAAACAGGAGCTTATTTAATAAAAAAATCGGGAAATCAAAATATTTGAAGTTTACCTTCTAACATTAGCAATTATGGAGCAGCAGTCCTCAGTCCTCAGTCATCAGTCATATTATCATCCCATCTCTACAACCACTTCATTATAATCTTTCATAATCGTTTCAGGAATTAAATTGCCTTTAATTTCTTTTCCATTGACAATTATTTTTGTAATTCCTTTTTGAACTCCTTTACTGTTTTCAACCATAAAATGAACAGTTTTATTTCTAAATACACGAATCACAGTAAAATGTTTCCAATTTGAAGGGACACAAGGATCAACAATTAATCCATTATAATCGGGTCGTATTCCAAGAATATATTGAATTGCAGTAAAGTATGACCAGGTTGCAGATCCGCTAAGCCAGGGCAAACGGGAATTTCCGTATCTCGGACTGAATCTTCCATGGGTAGATTGATTGTAAACATAAGGTTCTATCTGCCTGATCTCAGCTCTGGTATTATAAGCCGAGGGCATATAGGCCCTGTAGTATTCGTATGCCTGATTACCATGACCAAGCATTGTTTCAGCCATCACAGCCCATCCCTGAGTATGTGTAAAAATGGAACCATTTTCTTTCATACTGTTGTTAAAAAGTGCTGAACGAATGATATTAAAATCTGCATCTGTGTATGGAGGATTGCAAAGAGCAATGCCAAATTCAGTAGCAAGATGCTTTTTCATACTGGCCATTGCTTTTTGTGCCTGTACGGGAGTAGCAGCGCCGCTTATTACTGACCAGGATTGTGGGCTTATATATATTTTGCCTTCTTTGCATTCTTTGGAACCTAATTTTGTTCCATCGTAGCTGTAACCGCGGAGGAACCATTCACCATCCCAAATATTTTTCTGAATATTTGCATCCAATTTTTTCAGAATAGGTTTTGCCCAAAGAACTTCATCTTTCTTTTTAAGCAGTTCCGAAATTTCGATATAAACAACAAGAGCATAACGCAACTGTAAAGCAACAAATGCGGATTCACCTTTAGAGCCAAATCTTAAGCAGTCGTTCCAGTCAGCAAACAAACCGCTGGGGAGGTTATGTGCTCCGGTTCGTTCCAAATTAAATTGAATGGCTCTTTTCATGTGACCAAGAACCGTATCTTTACCTTTATCAGCATAAGGTAGCACTTTGTTATAAAATGAAATATCACCTGTTTCTTTCACATAAGCTGGAATTGAATTGAAAAGCCACATGCAATCATCTGAACGGTACTCCTCTTCCTTAGGAAGTTTCTCATGTCCTGGTTTGTGTAAAACTTTATTCACTACCGATAAAGCTCCTCCGGTTGAACCTTGACCCGTTAGCATCAACTCCAATCGTTTGCCTGCTTCTTCAGTAATATTGGGTATCACACCCAGCAAATCCTGGACGCTGTCACGATACCCCAAGCCATCGCGCTCCATTGCAGTATATACTAAACTGGCAGCCCTCGACCATGCATACGTTATCAGGCAGTTAAAGGGGCTCCATACATTCATCATACTATCAAATTCCGGATCAGGAGTTTCAACGGATATTGCCTTCAGACGACTGTGCCAGTATGCTTTTAATTTTTCAAGTTCATTTTTCAGTTTAGCAGCAGAACCAAAATTCTTTACTATTTTTTTACCTTCTTTTCCTGCTTCTCCTATACCCATTAAAACTATCAGATCCTTGGTTTCACCAGGTTTAAGTTCAATATCAATTTGAATGGTACCGCAACAATTATCACCGGCTGCCATAAAATCAGAGCATTTACCATTTTCAACTGTTTCAGGATTCGCATAAGTGCGATACCTGCCCAAAAAATTTTCTAAATCTGTTTCAAAACCTTTAATCTCACCTCCTAAAAAAGCCAGAAAGGTGTGCCTTCCCTGATCGTTGTCAGCAAAATTATCAGGCATATTTGGAATATGAAGATTTGTACCATGATCAATAATACCGTCTACCACACTCATTTTTGAAATGTACTGTGAATATTGCAAATTGAGCAAATCCTGCATAGCATTCCAACAGTTGGCATATTCAACAAAAGTAAATAGACTTAATTTACGTTTTTTAGTATCCTTATTGGTAACTTTTATTACCCATGCTTCAAAAATTTGTCCGAGAGGAACAAAATAGGTAGTCTCTGTTGAAATATTCTCATATTCTGAAGTAATAACCGTATATGCACTGCCATGACGGCACTCCGATTTATATTTGTCTTTCGGTTTGCCAACAGGTTGCCAAGAAGCCGACCAATAATCTTTGCTTTCTTTGTCACGGATATAAATATACCTTCCTGGCTGATCAAGAGGCACCGAATTGAACCGGATACGGGTAAATCTTCCCATGCCTCCTGATTTGTAGAAACTATACCCCCCCGCATTATTTGTAATAATTGCACCATATTCTGTCGAGCCAAGATAATTACTCCAGGATTTAGGAGTATCGGGATGGGTAATTACATATTCTTTTCTTTCATCATCAAAATATCCGTACTGCATATAAAATTAGTTTGAAGTTTGAAGTTTGAAGTTGAGAGATGTTAAATGACTATTGCCTGTTAACCCATTTCAACAATAACTTTATTCTTCGCTTTCATCATATCAAGCGGTATAAAGTCGCCCTTTATTTCTGTATTATTTATTGTCATTTTCTTAACACCTTTCTCTACTCCTTTTACATTATTAATGACAATATGAAAATTCATATTCCTGAAACGTCTGTTAACTTCGAATTTTTTCCAATCCTTTGGAATACATGGATCAATTGTTAAACCCTTATATTCAGGCCTGATGCCCAAAATATATTGTGTTGCCGTATAATATGACCAGGTTGCAGCACCACTTAGCCATGGCAAGCGTGAAGCGCCATATCGAGGACTATACTTGCTATGTGTAAATTGGTTATATACATAAGGTTCAATCTCACGAATTTCTGCTTTGGTATTATATGCGGCAGGCATGAATGCACGGAAATACTTGTAGGCCTTGTTGCCATGTCCAAGCATTGTTTCCGCTATTATTGCCCAACCTTGAATATGGCAAAATATTGAACCGTTTTCTTTCATACCTTTATTGAATAGAGTGGCTTTGATAATTTCCAAATCTGTCTTTTCATAAGGAGGATCACATATCATCAATCCATAATCAGTTGCCAGTCTTTTGGCCACTTTGTCCATTATTTGTCCGGCCCGTTTGTTATCAGCATGCCCGCTGAGAATCCCCCATGATTGGGGACTTAACCACATAGAACCTTCTTCGTTTTCTTTACTGCCGAATTTATAGCCATCTTCACGAAAGGCTCGTAAGTACCAATCTCCATCCCATGCATATTTCTCAATATTGGCATCCAGCTTTTTTAGATTTTCTATCGCCCAAAATGTTTCAACAGATTTTGTCAATATTTTTGATACTTCGATATAAACATATAGAGCATAACGCAACTGCAAAGCTACAAAAACACTTTCCCCCTTTTGTCCAAGCTGGAGACAATCGTTCCAGTCAGCCGACAACCCACAGGGTAAACCATGGGCCCCGGATCTGTCCAGACTAAATTGAATAGCCCTTCTCATATGCCCCAGCACGGTATCTTTGCCTTTATCTGAATAAGGTAAAACTTTGTTGTAAAAACCTATATCCCCGGTTTCTTTAACAAAAGCCGGAATTGTATTGAACAGCCACATGCAATCGTCAGATCTGTATTCTTCTTCAGCAGGTGGTTCTTCCTTCCCGGGATGATGATCAAATGGCTTAACTACCGGCATTGCCCCACCAGTTGAGACTTGTCCGGTGATCATCAGTTCCAAACGCTCTTTAATTTCTTCAGGAATAATGTGCATTACACCAAGCATATCCTGAACTGTATCTCTATAACCGAGACCATCCCGTTCACCGCTATAAACCAGACTGGCTGCGCGTGACCAGGCAAAAGTCATCAGGCAATTAAAAGGACTCCACATATTCAGCTGGCTATTTAATTCAGCATCTGAAGTTTCAATGGTCATTCCTTTTATTCTTCTATGCCAGTAATCTTTAACTTTATTGAATTCAGTATCTATCTTTTTTAAGTCTTTAAATTCTTTCTGAGCATTTTTGCCTTCAACCTTGCCTTCACCAATACCCATTAATATAACAAATCGTTTTTCCTCTCCTGGTTTAAGCTCAATATCCGTTTGCAGAGTACCGCATGCGTTATCGCCCACGGCTACAGAATTACTGCATTTGCCATTTTCAACGACCAATGGATTGTAATATTCCCTGTAAGGTCCTATAAATTTTGCCCGGTCGGTGTCATAACCGGTCACTTTAGAACCGGCCATTGCCATGAAAGTATGACGTGATTGCGGATGAGCCATAAAATCTCCCCGTACAACCGGTAAAAACACATTAATACCATGATCAATAATATTGTCCTCCACTTTCATTGCCATGATATATTGATTGTACTGGAGGTTGATAATATCCTGCCAGATTTGCCAGAAATTACTGTATTCGACAAAAGAGAAAACGCTTAACCTGCGCTTTTTCTTTCCATTGTTTTTTATTTTCACATCCCAACATTCATATTCCTTATCCAGAGGAACAAAATAAGTTGTTTTTGAAATGATGGATGAGTATTCCGATGTAATTGTCGTATAGGCAGTGCCATGCCGGCATTCTGTTTTGTATGATTTTAACGGTTTCCCAACCGGTTGCCATGATGCGGACCAATAGTCTGTGCTGTCTTTATCATGAATATAAATATATCTTCCTGGCTGATCCATCGGCAGTGCATTCGATCGATATCTTAAAAACCTGCCCTGTGCAGCAGATTTAAAAAAACTAAATCCTCCGGCATTATTTGTAATAATGGCACCATACTCTGTTGAACCCAGATAATTACTCCAAGGCAATGGAGTATCAGGCCGGGTGATTACATATTCTTTATTTTTATCGTCAAAATATCCAAATTGCATAATAAATTAATTTATTTTTTAGGTTAATAGTAAAAGCTTTTGGCTCTTAACCTTTTAATTTTTCTTCTGCTGCCCCGCTCAATCTTCGTCTTTCTTCCAAATCAGTTTTAACAGTTTTCATAGTTGTTTCGTCTAATTTATAAAAGAAAACTAAAATTATCAGTGCAATAATTCCGGCTGCTACTGGTATTATACTCA
>Ga0265316_10007670_pt1 | contig 10123 bp, 11 predicted proteins | sample 4522metaG_FD_202092 | JGI IMG/M metagenome (GOLD analysis project Ga0265316, IMG submission 202092) | Rhizosphere microbial communities from Carex aquatilis grown in University of Washington, Seatle, WA, United States - 4-5-22 metaG | ecosystem: Host-associated > Plants > Roots > Rhizosphere >... | reverse complement strand
CAACGCGGTCGGCAAAGAAGCGGAAGTTTTCGGCACCGCGGAGCGCCGCCTTTGCCATGTAGCGGATCGGCTGGCCGGTATCCGAGCTTTCCACGAGCGCGATTTCTTCCGCTCTGGCAACGATCTTGTCCGCGATCGCGTGCAGTATCTCGCGGCGCTTTGCGGGCGTGATGCCGCGCCAGGCCGGAAACGACTTCGCGGCGGCGCGTGCCGCGAGATCGATCTCGCGCGCGCCGCCAGCGGCCACGGTTGCCTGGCGCTGGTTGGTTGCCGGATCGAGCGACTCGAAGGTCTCGCCCGAATCGGAAAGCATGGACCGGCCGTCGATGAAATGAGCCACGGGGGCGGAGGTAAACCGCGCCATGGCAGTGGCCGCAGCCGCCACGTTCGACGCGTACTTTCCCTCTGCCGTCTTGCTCATGTCGGCGCTTTCGCGGCGTCGCGCTTGGCGGCCAGACGGGCGTGGAGGTTGTTGCGCCGCTGCGCCGTCGCGTTATCGATTTCATGGACCTCGACGGAGAGGGCCAGGCCGGAACGGGCGGCGCGCGCTTCCGTCAGCTTGGCCAGCGCGTCGAGCACGGATTTGGCCACGCCCTGACGCACGGCGACCTCGCGACCGGGCGCGACGTTGAGTTCGACGTGGATGAAGGCGTTGTCGGGATCGCCATCGGCGATCTCGTAGACGTCGCGCCGCTCGGCGCGGGTCCGGACCGCGGCGACTTCGAACACCCCGGACGCCAGCGCCACCTCGTGGATGGCGTGGACGAGACCGCGGACATCGACGTCCTTCTCGACGTTGGCGGAGTACTCAATGGTGATGTGCGGCACGCTCAGTCCTTCCGTCTCACGCGTCTACGACGGTGTTTCGCAGCACGCCGATTTCCGGCACCTCGACCTCGATCACGTCGCCCGGTTTCAGCCAGCGCGGCGGATCGAGGCGGGCGCCGGCGCCGGTCGGCGTGCCCGTGAGGATCAGGTCCCCGGTCTTCAGAGTCGTGAAGGTTGAGATGTATTCGATCAGCCGCGCGAAGCCGAACATCATGCTGGCGGTCGTGTCGTCCTGCCGGACCTCGCCGTTGACGCGCGTGGTGAGGCGCAGCGGGCGCGACAGGTCGATCTCGCTGCTCGGCACGATCCACGGCCCAATACTGCCGGAGCCGTCGAAGTTCTTGCCCTGGGTGGTGTTGAACTTCGCGTGGTTGACCCAATCGCGGAGCGTCCCGTCGTTGGCGAGGGTGAGGCCGGCGACGTGATCGAGCGCGTCGGCGCGCGCGATACGCCTGCCGGGCGTGCCGATCACCAGCACGATCTCGCCCTCGTAGTCGAGCTGCTCCGACTCGCGCGGTCGCCGCAGCGGCTGGTCGTGGCCGACGAATGAATCGGGAAAGCGCACGAAGAGGCTTGGGAACGGAGCGGTCACCGTACCGTCGCGATATTCCTCATTGCGGTTCGTGTAGTTCACCCCAACGCAAATGATTTTTTCCGGCGTGACGATCGGTGGCAGGAACATCACCTCGCCGAAGGACAGACGCGAAATTCCCATCGGAGCCGCAAGGGTCGAAAGCGCGTTGGCGTGAAGAACGTCGAGTATCGACGACGCACTCGCGCTCGAGCACTCGGTCAGGCCGCCGCCATCCACCAAACCGAATCCAGTTTGGCCGCTTTCGCGATGTCTGAAGCTTGCCACGCGGATCATGCGGTGCTTGGCGCCATCTCACGACGCTTGAGCCCGGCGCGGTCGAAGACGACATCGAGCCGGCGCGCGACTTCCGGCGTTGCCGGCGCCAACGGCAACCGATGCTCGTTCGCCGTCAGCAGGCCGGCGCGCGCCATCAGATATTTCATCGGGATAGGGTTAGTGTCGAAGAAAACCGCGCGGTTGAGATCGAACAACCGCTCGTGGATGGTGCGCGCGAGCGCCAGGTCATTGCTCCACACGGCCGCGCAGAGATCGACCAGCGGCCGCGGCGCAATATTGCCGACGGCGTTCATCAGCCCGCAGGCGCCGAGCGCCATCATCGGGAAGCTGAGTTCCTCCAGCCCGACGAAGATGCGGAAATCTGAGCCGAAGCGGATGAGGCACTCCGTCACCAGGCCAAGATCGTTCGCCGCATGCTTCATGCCGACGAAGTGCGGCGAGCGTTCCTTGAGCGCCGCCAGCGTCTCGATCGTGACGCTGACCGCCGTACGGCCGGGGATGTGGTAGACCATCCATGGCGTCTGGTGAGCCTTGGTCACCTCGAGGAAATACTCGATCAGCGCATGCTGGGGCGGGCGGATGTAGTAGGGCGTCACGATCAGCAGCGCGTCGGCGCCGGCGCGCACCGCGTGGTCGGTGAGCGTCTTCGTCTCGGCCAGCGATTGCGATCCCGTGGCGGCGATCACCGGCACGCGGCCGCGAGCGCTGCGAACGGCGACATCGACGAGATGATTGCGCTCAGCAACCGTCAGAGTGGAGGGCTCGGCAGTGGTGCCGTTGACCAGTACGCCGTGGCTTCCCTCAGCGACCTGGAACTCGACCAGGCGCGCATACGCATCGGCGTCGATCGCGCCCTGGCGGAACGGCGTGATGAGCGGGGGGATTGAGCCTCGTAACGCCTGCGTACCCACTCTCCGCCGCCTCCGGCCAACGCCATGCTGAGGGTGTGGTTGTTAACATGAGAACCATATCAGGTCAACGCGCGTTGACGCGCCCGCGGCCGGTCGCGACGCCGATTCGTCTGGATGGGCCGGTCCTGCAAAAAAACGGGTGGTTTCTACTCGTCGGAAGCGCGTTGATGCGCCCGTTCGCGGGCACGCCGCAGGCCTCGCGCTGCGGCGGAATGCCCTGAGGACGGGTCGTCGAGTTCCGCTTCGAGCTTCAGCAGCAGACTCCCCAGGCGGCTGAAGTTCGCCTGGCCGAAACGTTCGGCGATCTCCGTGTATGCCGCTTCCGAGCGTGGCGAGAGCGTGCTGATGAGATCGTTGCCCTTCGGCGTGATCGCCACAAGATTGCGACGAAGGTCGTTGCGGTCGCTCCGCCGGGTCACAAGCCCGCGCCGCTGCAGGTCCTTGAGGATGCGCGACATGCTCGGCGGCAGGAGATAGGTCGCGTCCGCCAGCATCATGACTTCCATCTCGTCGACGGTAGTCAGCGCGCGCAGCACCCGCCATTGCTGCTCGGTCACGTCATGCTCGAGCAGGCTTGGCCGGAAATACCGCATGACGGCTTCGCGGCCGCGCAGCAGCAGCATCGGCAGCGAATGCGAAAAGTCCGGCAGTTTCTGCTTGGCGGCCGCCTTGCCGTCAGAGCCCTTGCGCGCCGTTTCGGGCTTCTTCATCTCCGCCACCGTCCGATTGACTGCGCCCCGCGGCCACTGTCGTGGCACATCCACGCAAGCGTCGAGGCAGCAAACGGGCTAGGCCGGTAGCCGAGGCTTTGTCAATGCGATGATGATTGGAGAGCCGGCGCTAGTATTGGCGCTCGGGTATCCGGACAGTCAGGCCGGCGAGTTCCGGCAGCGCGCGGATCTGGCAGGACAATCGGCTGTTGGGCCGGCGCTCTGCCGCCACGGTGTCGAGCATCGCATCCTCGGTTTCCGATCGCGCCGGCAGCTCGGCGAGCCGAGCATCGTCGACGTAGACGTGGCAGGTACCGCAATTGCACTGCCCACCGCATTCGGCGACGATGCCTTCGATGCCCTCGTGGACGGCGCCTTCCATAAGCGACCGGCCCTCGCGCACGTCGACCTCTTGTTTTTCGCCGCTGGGCAAGACGTAAACGATCATCACCATGCCGGCGGTAATGCACATGTTAAGTTATATCCGTCAAGCGAGGCTGCGCGTCATGTTGACCGGCCGCGCGTCGACACTTAACATGATAAGCGACTGACGAGCCGGTGCCGCGATGCCCCTTCTTTCCCTGCCGCATCTGACGATGCTGGATGCCTCTCCGCCGGACGTCGTGCGGGCGGCGGCCGCGGCCGGGTTTGACGGCGTCGGCATGCGCATTTTTCCCACGATGCCGGGCGAGGTACAGCATCCGCTGATTGGCGACACGCCGATGCGGCGCGAGGTGTCAGCGCTGCTCGCCGATACCGGCGTCGCCGTCGTCGACGTCGAGGCGATCTGGCTAAAAGAGAGCACCGAGCCCGCCCGCTACGAATCGGGCTTCGAGGCTGCCGGACGGTTGGGCGCCCGCATCGTCCAGGTCATCGGAGACGATGCCGACGAACGGCGCCTGACCGGCAACTACGCGGCGCTCTGCGCCCTGGCGGCGCCCTACGGACTGACCCTCGATCTCGAGTACATGGCCTTCGCGCGCCCGAACCGGCTCGCAGATACCCGCCGCATTGTGCGCAACGCCGACGTCGCCAACGGCGGGCTGATGGTCGACTGCCTGCACGTCTATCGCTGCGAAACGCGGCTCGACGATTACCTCGAAGTCGATGGCGGCCTGCTGCACGAAATTCAGCTCTGCGATGGCGCAGCGACCGCTCCCGTCGGGCGCGACGCGCTGGCCCACGAGGCGCGCTTCGACCGCAAGCTGCCGGGAGAGGGCGCGCTCGACCTTGCCGCCGTCTGGGCCGTGGTGCCGCGCAATGTCTGGGTCAGCGTCGAGGCGCCGTTCGGCGATGCCAGAGCCGAGCTGCCTTTCGCCGAGCGCGCGCGCCTGCTGAAGGCTTCGGCCGATGCCTTCATGGCCGGAGCGGGCGAGCCCGGCGCACGCCGCCGATGCTTGACTTGCCACTCGGCGGGCACTTAACATGATAATTATATTGCGGTGGCCCGCACCGCTTGACCGGGGTTGAACAGCAATGGCCACCGCAGTCCGCCAGCCGAAACGGAGCGAGTTCGAAGGCGGTGACACCTCCGTCGACGACAACCGCGTGATCGTTACCGGCGAGAATCAGTTCGCCCGGCTGAGCGAGAAGGACGGCGACCCGCACTCCACCGAGGCGAGCTTCTGGCGCATCATCTTTTCGCCCGCCGGACCCGGGCACGCGCTCTACCTGAAGAGCGAGCTGACACAGGATCGCTGGAGCATCTACTCCGACAACATCGCGATGGCCCGCTGGCTGCAGCGGACCGTGCAGGGAATGCTCGCCGAGCCGTTGAAGGATCTCGCCATCCCGGTGGTCGATGCGAGCTTTGGCCGCACCGGCGACGCGCGTTCCTTCTGGACGGAGACGATCACGACGGCCAGCGGCGCCATAGCGCTGACGTTAAGCGAATTCGGCGATCCGATTCTTGTGCACACCAGGCCCAGCGCCGCGCAACCGAATCCGCGGCGGTACGGCGTGTGCACGGTCCTGGTGCCGGCGCTCGAAGCACGGCTGACCCTGAATGGCATGCATGCCAAGGGACAGGCCTGGCCACGGGACCGTCTCGGACGCCCGTACAGCACGTCGGGGCTCGGCCTCTCGGAAAGCTGGACGGAGGCGCGCTAGAACTGCGGATCGCCGAAGGAATCGACCGATGCCCCATGTTGCCGAAATCTATCGCTATCCGGTGAAGGGGCTATCGGCCGAACCGATGCAGCGGGTCGCAGTCGATGTCGGCGAGGTCATCCCCTTCGATCGCGCCTATGCGCTGGAGAACGGGCCATCGACGTTCGACGCCGCCGATCCGAAGTGGACGACCAAGAACGCTTTCCTGATGTTGATGCGCCACGAAAGGCTGGCGCAACTGCACACCTCCTTCGACAGCGACACGCAGACCCTGACCATCCGCAAGGATGGTGCCGTGCAGGTCGCGGCCTGCCTCGAAACGGATGAAGGCAAGCGCACGATCGAGACGTTCTTCACCGAGTTCTCGGCCAAGGATCTTAAGGGCCCGGTAAAGGTGCTCAACGTTCCCGGCTTTTCGTTTCAGGACACCTCGACCGGCAAGGTGATCTCGTTGATCAACCTCGCGAGCGTGCGCGACCTCGGCAGCAAGATCGGAAAATTCGTCCACCCCATGCGCTTCCGTGGCAACCTGTACGTCGAGGGCCTGCCGGCCTGGGAAGAATTCTCGTGGATCGGCCGCTCGGTGACGATCGGCAGCATGCAACTGGTCGGATCGAAACGCATCGATCGCTGCGCCGCCGTCAATGTCGATCCCGTCACCGCAGCGCGCGATCTCAACTTGCCGCGGAGCCTGATGCTGCTCCGCGACAACATCGACTGCGGCATCTACCTCAAGGTCCTCAAAGCCGGCGAGTTCGCCGTCGGCGACGAGATCGTGATCGGCGGAGAAGTGCCGATCCCGCCGCCGCCACCGAGGCCGGCCAACGCGCCGCCACCACCACCGCCGCCGACACTGGAGACGCTTTAGCAACTCGACACGTGCGCAATTTTCGCTCTATGCAGCATGTTAATTAACATGATATGTATCTCCCGACGTCTTAACATGGGAGGGAGTAATCCATGAGGTTGAAGGACATCGCCGGAAACGCGCTCGCAGCAGGTGCGCTCCTGGCCAGCATCTCACTCGCTGCCTCTGCGGCATACGCCGATGACCCCACGAAAGAGGCGACCCGCGTCGAAACGCCGGCGACTTTCCAGGGCCCGACCGAGGCGGCGAAGGCCCCGAAAAACATCAAGGTCGCGATCATTCCTTGCGCCGCCGCTTTCCATGGCTGCACGTCACCCGCCGATGCAGCGGCTGAAGCGGCGAAGGCGATCGGCTGGACGGTGACGCAGTACGACGGTGGCGGCGATCAGCAGAAGCAGAACGCGGCCATGCTCGACGCGGTGTCGGCCGGCGCCAACGTGATCCTGCTGATGGCGATCGATCCCAATTTCGTCCAGCTCGGTCTCGCCGCGGCCAAGAAGGCTGGCATCCCGGTGCTCTCCGGCACGGACAGCACGAACACCCCGAACCCGGTCATCAAGCCGACCGGCGACAACCTGAACTATGTCCTCGACGTCAGCCCGAGCCTGGTTGAAGTCGGGCATCGCATGGCGGATTGGACGATCGCCGACTCCGGCGGCAAGGCCAACGTGCTGATCATCAAGGCCGACGAATTCCCGTCGGTGCGGGCAGAAAATCAGGGCCAGGTCGAGGGCCTGAAGGCTTGCTCCGGGTGCGTCATCCAGCCGTTCCTGAGCACAACGAGTGCGCAGGTCGCGACGACGCTCGGCCAGCAGGTCGTCGGCTACCTGCGGTCTCACCCCGAGGTGAACTATGTCCTCGGCCCGTTCGATCCGGCCGACGTCTTCATCGTCAACGCCATCGCCCAGGCCGGGCTTGGTGATCGCGTCAAGGTCGTTGCCGAGCTTGGCGACGGGCAAAATCTCGACTTCATCCGCAACAAGCGGGTCCAGGTCGCGGACGCTGCCATCGACAACACGTACATCGGGTACGCGGTCATCGATCAGGCGATCCGTGTGCTGAACAAGCAGCCGGTGATCGAGCCGAACGGCGAGAACGTCCCGTTCCAGATGCTGGACGAGACCAACCTGCCGCCTCCCGGCACAGACTGGCGCGCTTCGTACGACTACAAGTCTGCCTACCTGAAGCTGTGGCAATAGGCGGGCGAAGTCCGCACTATTGCCCCTGACCGAGCATGGGCAACCCGTCGGGGAAATGACGAATGGCACGGCGCTGGCGAGTCCGACCCGAACACTCGAACTGGGGTGATTTCGGCGACGACGATCAGATCGGAAAGCTCAATCTGATCACGCCCGAGCGCCGTCGCCAGGCCGCCCGGGAGGTCATCGAAGGCATCGCATTTTGCCTTAGCCTTCCGCTCGATCTGCCGGGTGGCAACCTGCTCGTGAACGAACGGCTTCCGCCGGCGCGGTCAATCGCGCCGATGCCGGCGGGCCACCATTTCGTGAACTTTCCGATGTCGGTGCAGGACGCACACTGGACCGATTTCGTCTGCGACGACGCCGTCACGATCTACACCCAGTACTCGACGCAGTGGGATGCATTGAGCCATATCGGCGAGGCGTTTGACGCCGATCAGGATGGCGAAGCGGAGATCGTCTACTACAACGGCTTCCGCAGCGGCGCCGACGTTGTCGGACCTGATGACGACGATGCGCCGGGCGCGCGCAACCTCGGCATCGAGCACATGGCCGAGACCTGCGTGCAGGGTCGCGGCGTCATGGTCGATCTGCACGCCCGCTACGGCGCCGCCAGGAAATTCGTCGGGTACGACGACCTCATGCGCATCATGGACGACGACAAGATCACCGTGGAAACCGGCGATATGCTCTGCATCCACACCGGATGGGCGCAGGCGATCACCGACATGGCGGGAAAGCCCGATCGGGACGTCCTGCACCAAGCCTACGCGGTTCTCGATGGCGCCGACGATCGGCTGCTTCGCTGGATCGACGAAAGCGGCCTCTCGGTCCTGATCGCGGACAATTTCGCGGTCGAGGGAATGCAGCAGCATGGCCGCTGCAACCACTATGCCGCGCTGCCGATCCACCGCCGGTGCATTGTTGAGCTCGGCATCCACCTCGGCGAGCTCTGGCAGCTCACGCCGCTGAACAAATGGCTGAAGGAGCACAATCGTTTCCGCTTCCTGCTGACGGCGCCGCCGCTCAGGCTGCCGGGTTCGTTCGGCTCGCCGATGACGCCCGTCGCGACCGTCTGACGCTGCCCGGCGCACGATGACGATCGCGGGCACCGACATCACCAAGGCTTTTGCCGGCAAGCGCGTGCTCGACGCCGTCAGCATCGATGTCGCCGGCGGCGAGATCCATGCGCTGCTCGGGGCGAACGGCAGCGGCAAATCCACGCTGGTGAAGATACTGACCGGCGTCTATCAGCCCGACGGCGGCGCGATCGCCGTTGCCGGCCGCAAGCTCGATGCGATTGCTTCGCCGGCGCAGGCAGGCAAACTCGGCATTGCCGTCGTCCATCAGGAAGTGCCCCTCGTCGATACCGCTACCGTGGCCGAGTGCATCGCGCTTTTCCGCGGCTACCCGACTTCGGGCGGGCGCATCCGCTGGCGCACGCTTCGACGCGAGGTCGAGGAGATGCTTGGCCGCTTCGATGCGCCCATCGATCCCGACCGCCTGGCCGGTACGCTCAGTCCCGCCGAGCGTGCGCTTATCGCTCTCATCATCGCGCTCGATCGCGTCGACGAGGCGGGCCTCAACCTCCTGGTCCTTGACGAGGTCACTGCGTCGCTGCCGCGGGACGAAGCGGAGCCGTATCTCAATCACGTCGCGGCCCTCGCGGCGCGCGGCGTAAGCGTGCTGATGGTGACGCATCGCCTAGCCGAATTGCATGGTCGAGCCGGCCGCGCCACCATCCTGCGCGATGGGCGCACGGTCTTTGCCGGCGCGGCCGAGAGCCTCGATGACGAGGCGATCGTGGCTCACATGATCGGGCGCGAACGCGAACCCTCGTCAGGTGCGCCGGCACGGCGAGCCGCGGAGGTCGGCAATGCGAAGACTCTGCTGAAGATCGAGAAGCTCGCCGTCGATCGCCTCGCTGAACTCAGCCTCGAGCTTCATGCGGGCGAAATCCTCGGCATCGCCGGCCTGGCGGAATCGGGAATTGCCGAGCTGCCGCAGGTGCTGAGCGGCGCAGCCGCATATCGCGCCGGTGCGATCACGATGAACGACCGGGCGCTGCCAAGGCGCGGCGATCCGCGTGCCTCGATCGGAGCAGGGCTGGCGGTGCTGCCGGCCGACCGCCTGCGGTCCGGCGGGATCGCGTCCCTGCCGGTGGCCGACAACATCGCGCTCCCCGACGTCGATCGCTACTTCCTGCGGCCAGCGCGCGAACGCGCCATGGTCGAAGACGTCATCGACCGCTTTGATGTTCGTCCTCCGCTGCGCCAGACGCTTTTCGGACGGCTGAGCGGCGGCAACCAGCAGAAGGCACTGCTCGGCAAGTGGCTACACCTCAATCCGTCGGTGCTCGTGCTTGACGACCCGACGTCGGGGGTGGATCCGGGCGCGCGCGAGAAAATCTTCGATATCCTGCGCGAGGCGGCCGCCAACGGCATCGGCATCCTGTTCTTCTCGACCGAGCCCGAGCAACTCGCTGCGCTCTGCTCGCGCGTGCTGGTGCTGCGCGATGGCGTCGTCGCCGCCGAACTGACGGGCGGCGACCTGAAGCACGAAACGATCAGCCAGTGGTGCTACGCATGAAGTCTGCACAAGTCGTCGGAGCCAAGACCCCCGCGGCG
>Ga0265316_10007669_pt1 | contig 10123 bp, 9 predicted proteins | sample 4522metaG_FD_202092 | JGI IMG/M metagenome (GOLD analysis project Ga0265316, IMG submission 202092) | Rhizosphere microbial communities from Carex aquatilis grown in University of Washington, Seatle, WA, United States - 4-5-22 metaG | ecosystem: Host-associated > Plants > Roots > Rhizosphere >... | reverse complement strand
GAGTTTCTTCTCGGCCATGCGGGTGGTGAACGACGCCCTGCGGGTGGGCCTGTCCAAGACTGGCAAGAAGGAGCGAACCGCACGCTTCGTTGTCAAACCGTGGCCTCTCGGGCTGAAAGCCGGCATATATGAGGGCAAACTGGGCCAGTTGCTGGATCAACTGCGCTGGCGGATCTGTCGCTTGCCGCGCCTGATCGCCCAGTCACTTCAGCCAAAGCACGAGCGAATCTCGCACTGCAACGCCGTTCACGGTCAACGTGAACTGCAGGGACGGCCCTGACCACGCGAGAGGAATGGCGATCTGCGCTTGCCACACGCCGTCGATGGCGCCAGCCTCGGCGGTCACCGCGACCCGTTCGGTGCTGAAAGATGCGGTTGCGGATACGGGTGGCGCCTCCGAAGTGGTGCCGATGGCGCCCGTGACGGGATGGCCGCCGGCCAGACCCAGCCCGTTGAGAAAGACGTTGACGAGCGTTCCCCGTGGCGCCTTATTCCCGCAGCCGCTCACGCTGCCATCGGCGTTGACCGCCACAGGCAGCAAGCTCACTCTTATCTCATAGCCGCAAGCGGCGTAACCGGCGGCCTGCACAAAAGCGCTGGGCTGGCTCGGAACAACGGAAAAGACGGCTGTGGACGCGGTCCCGTACAGGATCTTCATGGTGACGCTGGCGAGATCCGCGACTTCGTAGGGCACCTGTACGTTGACCTGGCCAGATGACGCGTACAGGATCGGCGCGGGCACGTCATTGAACGTCACCGATAGGCCGGTGTATCCGAGTGACACCGGAATGAAGCCGCCCTGCGGCTGCGCCTGGACCGCCGGCGTCGGCCCGATGTTTTCGCCAAACAGCGACAAGAGCTGTCCCGGCGCAACACTGCTCAGTGGGGCGAAGTCGGCGGCATCGGTCGTGCATACCAGCGGCGACGGCGCCGCAAACAAATCCAGACTCGCCAGCGCGCCTCCCATCTGCGCGGTGGCTTTACCTTGGCCGTCGAGGGCCACCAGACCGGGAGTCAGACCGAAGGCCAGTTGCGTCTCGGTGAGGGAACTGCCATCCGCGCTCAGGCGCGTGACAAAAGCCAGCGGATACACATAGCTTGGACGGCAGGCATCCGGAACGACAGACAGTCCGGGAAAATCCGGCGATAAGGCGATACCGCCCAGGTAGATCCGCCCGGCGGAATCGGTAGCCATTGAGCTGATCGAGTCCACGGAGGAGCCACCCACGTATGTGGAGAAAACCAGGCCGCTGCCGGTGGAGTTCAGCTTTGTCACGTAGCCTGTAACTGGCAAGCTGTACGGCGCTCCGCCGAAGACTGAGGTGGTATCGCTGGGAGGACGCGTTGTGAAGTTGGTCGTTTGATAGGCTCCCGGTGTGACGGGATAGTCTCTGGACGCCGTGACGCCGGCCACCGTTACGTTGCCCGCGCTGTCCACCGCCATCGCTGCCGGCCCTGCTCCGTTTGAGCCGCTGATCCAGGTCGCATAGATGAGTTTGCTGGCCGTAGGGTCGAGTTTGGCAACGTATTGGTGCGAGCAGGGAATACCGAAGATGGCGTTGCCGCCACAAACACTTTGCAGCCGCGACGGGATTGTCGTCTGAAAGGCGCCGGGAGTCACGGGCAGCGCAAAGTCGGAGTTGTTAGCCCCCGCGACGTAGATGAATCCCTGACTGTCGAGGCCGATCCTGCCACCGATGAAGCCGGTTCCGAAAATCATCTTGCCGCTCGCGTCGAGCTTCAGGATCCACCCGGCATTCACAACCGTGGGCAAAGCTCCGGGGGTGGAGGTGAAGGAACCCACTCCGTTGATGTAGGCGTCGCCCGCGGCATCCAGGGTTATACCAGTGGGGCTGAACTGCGGGGCTCCGGATAACGGGGGAACCGCATAATTCGTATTCAGATAACTGGAGTAGCGCACCTTGCCCGTGACATCCAGCCGGACGAAAAAGCCGGCGGAGCCATCGGCGGTGACCGCAAACTGTGTTTGGGCGGCATCGGACGTCAGCGGAAAATCGAGCGAATCGGTAGAGCCAGCCACGCTGACCGAGCCGTCGGGCGCTATCGCCATCGCGCGCACATAGTCCGCCTTGCTGCCGCCGAAGGTCATCCAGAATAATACCGTACCGGCGCTGGACAGCTTGGCAACAAAGGCGTCCCAGAAGTCGGGCGAAGAGCCCTGCGTGGGTCCGGTGTAGCCAGCGAGATACACATTGCCGGCGGTATCCTGCTGCAAAGCGCTGACAGTGACGGGCTTCGGAAGCGGAAAGGTGGCCGTAACACGGCCGGCGGAGGCGAGGCTTGCCCCCAGCAGGAGAAACGCGACGCTCGCCGCCAAAGCCCCAAGGTCTGCCCCCCTTGGCCCCATCTTTCTCCGCTTCCTCCTTCTTACCCGTGTCTTACTCCGCGTCTCCGCGACTCCGCGTCGAAATCTCTCTGCCGCTCGCCGACATCCTCCCCGCCCACCGCAGATACCTTATCATCTCCCGCCGCTCGCGCCACATCAACCCCCAAAACTGCCCGAACGTGATCTCTTCCGCGTGCAAACCCCAGTAGGTCTCCATGCGCCAGCGCAGATAGGGGCTGCGCCACGGCCGCAGGCGGTATCCGCGGGTGAGGCGCCAGAGCGTGCGGAGCATTATCGGCCGGCGGCGCTCTTGGCCGGCCGGGCGCCTTGATCCGGCGTGGCGTAGTACCCGCTGCGCGCGCGCACCGTGGGGCTGCCCGCCGCCTTCACCGTCACCTTGATTTGCCGGAACGAGCCATCCATGGCCTGCTCCGAGGGTGTGTACGCGATGGTGTATTGGTTGCGGATATCGTGCGCCACCTGGGTGGCGATGCGCTCCACTTCCGATACGTCCTTGGGAAAAAACGTCTCGCCGCCGGTCGCTTCGGCCAGCGCTTCCAGCGCCTTCTTCGCGCGGTTGGCCTCCCTGCGCTCCTCGTCGCTCAGCAGCCCCACCGCATAGATCAGCACCTCGCTCTGCTGCGCCGCCTTCACCAGGTCTTCCAGGCCGACCACGCTCGAATTGTCGTTGCCGTCGGTGACTACCACCAGGACTTTCTTGTCCTTGTGCGCCTTTTCCTTCACGTGGTCGATGGACATCCGGATGGCGTCCCGCATGGCCGTGCCGCCGCGCGAATCGATGCGCGTCAGCGCGTCTTCCATCTCCTTGATGTCGCTGGTGAAATCCTTCCCGTGCGGGTTGTCCAGAAAGGCTTCGTCGTTGAAATTGACGATGAAAACTTCATCCTCGGGGTTCGAGGCCTTGACCAGCGCCAGCGCGGCGGCCTCCACTTTGGCCCGCTTGTCGCGCATGCTGCCGCTGTTATCGATGATCAGTCCCATCGAGACCGGAACGTCCTCGCGCTTGAATTGCTTGATCTGCTGCTGCACGCCGTTTTCCAGAACGGTGAAGGCTTCTCTCGGCAGGGTAGTCACCAGATGGCCGGTCTTGTCCACCACCGTGGTGGGCAGAACCACCAGGCGCGTATCCGCCCGGAATACCGTGCCGGTATCGTCTTGCGAGAGTGGCTTGGGAGCGGGTTTTGCGGGTTGGCCCAGAAGGGCCGAGGCGGCTGCAACGGCGGCAACGAAGGTAGTAAGAAGACGATTATTGAGATGGAGCATAGTAGCCCAGTCTCCAGAAAGCCCGGAGAGGAGGGAGTCCGCGAGGCTGCACCAGTTTCACCTGAACGCGCCGGTATTTCCCGTCGTGTTCCCGGTTCTGCGGTGAATAGCCCAGAATGTACTGGTTGCGAAGTTCGACGCCGATCTTGGAAGCGATGTCCGGCAATTCGTTCAGGTTCTCGACCGCGTACTGCCGCCCGCCGGTCTGCTCCGCGATATCCGTCAGCAGGCTTGGCCCAGCCAGTTCCTCCGCCGTCCGCGAGCGCGCCGAGACCGGTTCGTAAATCCCGATCGCGTAAATTTGCGAGTCCGCTTCCTTCACCAGGTTCTTGATTTCGCCTTCGGTGTAGCGGCTGTTGTTGTCGCCGCCGTCGGAGATCACCAGCAGCGCCTTGCGCGGGTTCTTGGCCTTCTTCATCTGGTGCAGCGCCAGGTAGATGGCGTCCAGCAGGGCGGTCCGGCCTTTGGACTGCGTGAAGGTGAGCCGGTTCTGAATCTCTTCCAGGCTGGTGGTAAAGGGCTGCACCAGCTCCGCCGAGTCGTGAAACTGCACCAGGAAGAACTCGTCCTCGGGATTGGCCGTCTTGAAGAACTGCGCCACGGCCTGGCGGGATTTATCCAGTTTGCTCCCCATGCTGCCGCTGCAATCGAACACCACACCCACGGAAATCGGAGCGTCCTCGCTCGAGAATTGCGTGAGATCCTGCTCCTTGTGGTCCTCGAGAATTTTGAAATTCTCCTTCTCCAGTCCGGTGACGAAGCGGTTCATCGGGTCGGTGACCGTCACCGGAATCAGCACCAGGGTGCTGTCCACCCGTATGTTCGATTTGGGGACTGCTTCGGCCCGAACCGAGGGCCTGGCGCGGGGCTCGATGGTAACCTGGGCCCACAGCGCCGGCGCCAAACAAACCCAAAATGAACTGAATAACAACAGTTTACGGTAGGACGGCAGCATCGGCGGCTGGCCAGCCTTTCTGGATTGATTTTAGCATACGGGTTTTGTGGTATGATCGCCTGTGCCGCGTAAAATACTGGGCGTTATTCCGGCGCGTTTCGCATCCTCCCGTTTTCCCGGCAAGGTTCTGGCCCAAATCGCCTCCAAGAGCATGCTCCAGCACGTCTACGAGCGCGCATCCATGGCGCGGTACCTGACGGCCACGATTATTGCTACTGATGACGAGCGGGTCTATAAGGCTGCAAGAAGTTTCGGCGCGCGCGTCGTCATGACCCGAGCGGACCACGTTTCGGGCACCGACCGCGTGGCCGAAGCCGCCTCGGCCGAGAACGCCGAACTGGTGGTCAATATCCAGGGCGATGAGCCGCTCATCGATCCCGCCGCCATCGACGCCGCCATTCTCCCCCTGGCGCACGACCCTGGGATCGTCATGGGTACTCTGAAAAAAAACATCGGGGACCCGCGCGAAATTACCGACCCCAACGTGGTAAAAGTGGTGACGGACAGCAACGGCGACGCCATCTACTTTTCGCGGTGTCCGATTCCGTACGAACGCGACCAGGCCGGGCCCGGAACTCATTTCAAGCACATTGGTCTTTACGTGTACCGGCGGGATTTCCTGCTGGGGTATTCGGCGCTGCCGGTGGGGCCGCTGGAACGGGCGGAGCGGCTGGAGCAATTGCGCGCGCTCGAGAACGGGTACCGCATCCGGGTGGTGGAAACCGAGTTCGAATCGTGGGGAGTGGATACGCCCGAGGACCTCGAGAGAGTTCGCAAGTTGTTCGAAGCTTCGATGGCGCGGGAGGTGGAACAGTATGGCTAAATATATTTTCGTAACGGGCGGCGTGGTCTCTTCGCTGGGAAAGGGCATCGCCGCCGCTTCCATCGGGTGTCTGCTGGAGAGCCGCGGGCTGAAGGTCGCCTGCCAGAAATGCGATCCCTACCTCAACGTGGACCCGGGCACCATGAGCCCTTTCCAGCACGGCGAAGTGTTCGTCACCGACGACGGCGCGGAGACCGACCTCGACCTCGGCCACTACGAGCGTTTCACCCACTCCAAGCTGGCGCAAGCCAACAACCTGACCTCCGGCCGCATCTACGAGCAGATCATCGCCCGCGAGCGCCGCGGCGACTATCTGGGCAAGACCGTGCAGGTGATTCCGCACGTCACCAACGAGATCAAGGCCGCCATGAAGAAGGTGGCGCAAGACGTCGACGTGGTCATTGTCGAAATCGGTGGCACCGTGGGCGACATCGAATCGCTGCCGTTCCTCGAAGCCATCCGCCAGATGCGCCATGAGCAGGGCCGCGACAACACCCTGTTTGTGCACGTGACGCTGGTGCCGTTTATCGCCGCGGCCCAGGAGTTGAAGACCAAGCCCACCCAGCACAGCGTGAAGGAGCTGCGCGCCATCGGTATCCAACCCGACATTCTGCTATGCCGGTCGGAGCGTTTCATCCCGCAGGAGATGAAGGAAAAAATCGCGCTGTTCTGCGACGTGGACGTGAAGGCCGTCATCACCGCGCGCGACGTCAAGTCGGTGTACCAGGTGCCGGTCACCTTCGCCGCCGAAGGCGTGGACGAGATCGTCCTTCGGCTGCTGCGCATCGATGCCCGCCCGCGCGAGATGAGCCAATGGACCGCCATGCTCGAGCGCATCGCCAACCCGCGCGACGAGGTGTCCATCGGCCTGGTGGGCAAGTACACCGACTACGAGGATTCCTACAAGAGCCTGAAGGAGGCGCTGCTGCACGGCGGGCTGGCGCATGAGCTGAAGGTCGATATTCACTGGATCGATGCCGAAGGCGTGGTGGGCGAGGGATGGGAAAGGCAGCTCGAAGGCTACGACGGCATCCTGGTGCCGGGCGGCTTCGGCAAGCGCGGCATCGACGGCATGCTCAACGCCATTCGCTACGCGCGCGAGCGCAAGGTGCCCTATTTCGGCATCTGCCTGGGCATGCAGACCCTGGTCATCGAATTTGCCCGCAACGTGTGCGGCCTGGCCGGCGCCGATTCCACCGAATTCAATTCCGGAACGCCGCACCGCGTCATCTTCAAGCTGCGGGAGCTGAAAGGCGTGGACGAACTGGGCGGCACCATGCGGTTGGGCGGCTGGCCCTGCAAGCTGGCAGAGGACAGTTTCGCCTACCGCGCCTATGGCGCGCGCGAGATCAACGAGCGCCATCGCCACCGCTATGAGTTTAACCGCGAATACGAAGAACGGCTGAAGGCCGCGGGGCTGCGAATCACCGGCGAGACGCCCGACCAGACCTACGTCGAGATCTGCGAGCTGGCCGATCATCCGTGGTATCTCGGCTGCCAGTTCCATCCCGAGTTCAAGTCCAAACCCATGGAGCCGCATCCCCTGTTCAAGGCGTTCATCGGGGCCGCCTATGAGAACCGGCGGCGCCGTCTGGCGCGGGGCGAGGAAGAGTCGCGGAAGGATGCGGTCTACTCGCGTGGCAATTGAGTACAGCGCGTTCGGCCAAGCCCAGGAACCAAAGCCCCTGGTTCTGATCGCCGGCCCCTGCGTCATCGAGAGCGAAGAGCATGTTCACCGCCTGGCGCGCGGCATCCGCGACGCCGTGGGCGAGTTCGTCTTCAAGGCCTCCTTCGACAAGGCCAACCGCACCTCGGGCGGCACCTATCGCGGGCCGGGTCTCAAGGAAGGCCTGCGCATTCTGGCCGGCGTGAAGGCCGAGGGCTACCCCATCCTCACCGACATTCATGAAGCCTGGCAGGCCGAGCCGGCGGCCGAAGTGGCCGACATTCTCCAGATCCCCGCGTTTCTCTGCCGCCAGACGGACCTGCTACTGGCGGCCGGCCGCACGGGGCGCATGGTCAACATCAAGAAGGGGCAATTCGTGGCCCCTCACGACATGCACCGCGCGGCGGAAAAGGTGGTCTCAACCGGCAACCGCCAGGTGATCCTCACCGAGCGTGGCTCGTCGTTCGGCTACAACAACCTGGTGGTGGATATGCGCGGCCTCCAGATCATGCGCGATGCCGGTTGGCCCGTGGTTTTCGACGCTACCCATAGCGTGCAGGTGCCGGGAGGGGCGGGCGACGCGTCGGGGGGCCAGCCGCAGTTTATCGGCGCGCTGGCGCGCGCGGCCGTGGCAGCGGGCGTGGACGGCGTCTTCGTGGAGGTGCACGACCAGCCTGAAAAGGCCCTCTCCGACGGCCCCAACGCCCTGCGGCTCAGCCTGCTACGCGATTTCTGGCGGCGTCTGACGGCCATCCACGCGCTGGTCCGATCCGCCGATTTCCTGCACACCGCGGGGGTGTGATGCGTCATAAAATAGGGGGCAGAATGTTCGACCCAAGAAGACGCCGTCGAGGCTTTTCACTCATCGAGCTGCTGATCGTGATCGCGATCATCCTGATCATCATCACCATCGCGGTTCCCAAGTACCAGAAGACCCAGATGTTCATGCGCGAGACCGCCGCCATCAAGGCCATCCAGACCATTCACCAGATGGAAGTGCAGTACCAGTCCCAGTACGGCCGCTATGCGGCGTCGCTGACGGAGCTTGGACCGCCTGCCAGCGGCGCACCCAACCCCTCCGCCTCGGACTTGATTGGCAACGACCTGGCGGGCGGCGAAAAGCAAGGCTACAAATTCACCCTCACCGGAAATCCCGGTGGCTACGTGATCAATGCCAACCCGGTAGCGTACGGGTCTTCGGGCAGCCGCTCGTTCTATTCGGACCAGTCCATGGTGATCCGCGAGAACTATGGCCCCGAGCCGGCCACGGTCAACAGCAAAGAACTGCGGTAGCCCCGTGGCGCGGGCACTTCTGCCTAATGCCGCAGACTTTTTGGGAGTTGACCGGGAGGGCATATTGGCTACTCCTTGCGGCGGGAGAAGGATTGTGGTTTGGACCAGACCTTTCTGGGATTGGAAGCGCGTTTTCGGGTGCGCTTGGGCAATTTCGCCTGACCGGCATAGTACATAATGCGATCCACAATCGCTTGGGCTTGGCAACTTCCAGCAACTGCTGTTCGTGCCATGCGGCCCCAGTGGGGGCCGGCCAACGGCCAGTACGCCGCGCGCCTTCAGTTTCACCCGGGTAGGAAGGATCGTCCAGGCTTTTGCTCCACTCCTCGAAGGCCGGCGGCGCCCTACCTTCTTCGACGGCACCTCGGTTGAACTACCTCCCAGAAGCCCTGCGCCAAAGCTATCCTCCCGGATCGAACCAGCATGGCGCATCGCATTGGCCCTTGCTGCGCATGCTGGCCGCTCACGATCTCAGATGTGGTCGCAGCAAGTTTCCACCACGCTCAACGGCAATTGGTGCCGGAACTCATTACTAGCCGCGGTGTTGCTGGACACTGGCCAGTTTCCCGCTGTGGGTCTTGCAGCCGTTTACAGGGCGGGACGTGCGGCTATGCTGCTTCGGGCAAGAGTGGGGTATCCGCAAGAATGCCGGTCTAGTACTAGTACTCATAAACCCAAATAGTCTGCAATCAATACCAAAAAGATCATTTTACTCTTGACATTACCAAGGGATACCAACATAATGTTGGGTTATGAACAAACACTCACGGCTCCTTTTCGCGCTCTTGGTGGTCGGCTCCTTGTCGACTGTCAGTGCCGCAGTTGTGGACTTCAACAGTTATTCGCCGCTGAACACCTTCGCGGCTTTGGTTTCAACCGGGGGGCTCGACTTTACGAATGACGCTACGTACATGTACGTTTGGGACGGCAGCAGTCCTAACGGCAACGGTACGCCAGCGCTGATTCTTGCCGGTTTCAGTTCCGGTGACCAAATGGCTATCACGCAGACCGGTGGCGGAGCTTTTGATCTGAATAGCTTCGATATGGCCATCAGTTGGTTTTCCGGGGCGATTTCAACCACCGTTGACGTCACGGCATTCTTCCTGGGTGGCGGCTCGTCAGCGCAGACCTTGACCCTCATTCCGGGCCTGCAGACCTATAACCTGAACCTCACGGATGTCACTCGGGTAAACGTCACCGAGTTAGCTAGCAACGATGGCTACTGGGTCATGGATAATGTCACTTACAACGCGGTAGCCGTGCCGGAACCGGCTAGCCTGTCCCTGATTGGCGTTGGACTGATCGGCCTCGGCCTTCGCTTCCGCCGCCGCAAGTGAAATCAGCCCCGCTGCCGCAACCTTGTCGGCGAGGAATCCGCTGGCGCCGTGCCGTGGCCATTGCCGCGCACCCGGCGCCTGTTGTTGACGGCTTTGCCAAAATGAGGTCAGCCCCGATGCGGTGAGGTGCGAGGCCGGTCGAATCGGGCGGTTTCGAAAACCGCTGAGTCTTCGCGGGCTCCGTGGGTTCCAATCCCGCCCCTTCCGCCAGAATAGAATCGATCCGCGCGGCCTGCGCGTCATTCGGGCGCCTTCAGGCTATACGTCCGGTTGAGAAACGTCTTGGGCAACAGCAGGTTCATCTAGCCGCTGTGCCGATCCTAGCAAGCGACGCGTCCCGAAACTCGCCGCAGTTCTTCGATCCACTCGCTACGACCGGACCGGCTAAGAATTGCTGGCATTTCCAAGCGTCCATGAG
>Ga0265316_10007663_pt1 | contig 10129 bp, 9 predicted proteins | sample 4522metaG_FD_202092 | JGI IMG/M metagenome (GOLD analysis project Ga0265316, IMG submission 202092) | Rhizosphere microbial communities from Carex aquatilis grown in University of Washington, Seatle, WA, United States - 4-5-22 metaG | ecosystem: Host-associated > Plants > Roots > Rhizosphere >... | reverse complement strand
CCGCGCGTATTGCTGAACCCTGAGCCGCGATCCATGGGTGTAAGACGCCGGCCTTCTCTCTTTGGAAAGCGCTGCATCACTCAAAGTTGGATGACGATTTGTTCATCTCCCCGGTCCCTTGATGCACAGGCAGAATACCCTTATCCCCATACCTTCAAGGATAAGCAACTAACATAACGGCCAGCCCACGCCAAAATGACAACTCGTTCATCTTGCCTGGTTTCGCGAGCCAATCAGGATACTTAGTTACACCGCGCTTAAGAGAAGCTCCCGATCAAATGCACGATCGTATTTGAGGAGAATGATGCAGTCGAAACGACTGCCCTCAAGTCGACGCGACCATCAAGGAGCGGCGACCTTGTTCGATCTCGACGAAGACGACGTATTCCTAAAATGCCGTAATATCCACTTATGCGACTTCTACTGGTGGAAGATGAGCATGATATTCAGGCCTTCCTGCGCCGCTCCCTCGTAGAAGCGGGCTATCAGGTCGACGTCGCCGCGAATGGTAAGGCTGCCGAGCAACTTGCTCTCGAGGCAGCCTACGACATTCTTGTGGTCGATCTGGGATTGCCCGACCAGGACGGCATCAGCCTGATCCTCCGGCTGCGCCAAATCGGTGTGAACGCGCCGGTGCTGATTCTGTCCGCGCGCCGCTCCGCCGACGACCGCGTACGCGGCCTGGAACAGGGTGGAGACGACTATCTCACCAAGCCTTTCGCGCTGGCCGAATTGTTGGCGCGCTTGCGCAACCTGCTTAAGCGCAACGCACCTGCCGGTAATGAAGCTACGCGCTTGCGCGTACTCGATCTCGAGCTCGATTTGCTCCGTCGCGAGGCCACCCGATCGGGCCAGATTCTGCAACTGACGCCGCAGGAGTTTGTTCTCCTCGAGTACCTGTGCAGGAACGCTGGACGCGTGGTCACGCGCTCGATGATCCTGGATAAGGTGTGGGGTATGCGCATCCAGCCAGACACCAATGTGGTGGACGTGCATATCTACCGTCTGCGCGGAAAGGTGGACGGCAAGGGCCAACAGCCGCTGATACGAACCCTGCGAGGTGTGGGCTATGTCCTCAAGGACCGCTAAGCCCGCCGTGCACAGCGCCGCGTGGCGCATCTCGCTGTGGGCCACCCTGGCCTTCGCTTGCGGCACAATGCTGGTCTTTGTCTTTCTCCATCGCTTCGTGGCCCAGGACATTCAGCGCCGCAGCGACGCCTGGCTCGCCGGCGAAGTCGAGGTGCTGGGCGACGTTGCGGAGCGGACGCCCAAGAATGCCCTCTATGACCGCGTTGTGGGAGAAGTTGCGGAGCTGGCCGGCAAGGAAGTTCCCAACCGGCTGCTCGCCCAAAACAGCTCCAACGACTCCGTGTTCTTTCTCCAGACCGGCACGGATGGCTCGCTCAGCCTGTGGGTCGGGGTGGGAAGCGGCACACAGTATTTGCAGGCCATTCGGGAAACCAGGATTCTTCCCGACAACCCCACCGACGTGCATGTAGATGGCTATCAAGTGCCCTTTCGCGTGGCTTCCACACGCATCGACGATGGCAGCCTCATTTACCTTGGCCTGTCTGAACGGGATGAGATGCGCGTGCTCCGCAACCTGCGCCTTCGCTTCATCGTGTTATGGCTGGTGCTCGTTCTCCTGGGATTTGCCATCGTCTTCTACACCGCCCGCCGCATGCTCAGTCACGTGCGCGAAATTACCGAGGCTGCGTCCAGGATTGGACACTCTGAGCTGAACGCCCGCGTGCCCACCACCGCGCGTAACGACGAAGTCGGCCACCTGGCCCACACTCTCAATCACATGCTCGACCGCATTGAGAGCTCCATGCACCAGCTCCACACCATCACCGACACGCTGGCCCACGATTTGCGCAGCCCCCTCACCGCCATCCGCGGAAAACTGGAGGCGTCGCTCTCGGCCACCACCCATGGCGAGCAGGCGGAACCGATCGTCTCTGCAATTGAGGAGCTGGATCGCCTGACCGAGTTCCTCAATACCTCCCTCGATGTTGCCGAGGGCAAAGCCGATGCACTGCGGCTCTCGCGCAGCCAGATTGATCTCGACGAACTGTTGCGCGTGATGATCGATCTCTACGAACCTTCCATGTCCGAGAGAGGATTGCATATCGCGCTGCACAGCAGCGCCTCATTAAAGATCAACGCCGATGCCGCGCTCATTCATCGCATGATTGCCAACCTCTTCGATAACGAGATCAAGCACCTGCCAGCTTCCTGCAGCGTGACCTTGCAACTCCAAACCCAGCAGGACTCCGCGCTGCTGGTGTTGGAAGACGATGGCCCCGGTTTCGCTCCCGAAGTCATTCCCCACCTCTTCGAGTGGCGCGTCAAGGGACCGGAGTCCACCGGCCACGGCCTTGGTCTGGCCTTTGTCGATGCGGTGGTGCGCGCCCACGGCGGAACCGTCACCGCCTCCAATCGCCCCAGCGGCGGCGCCCGCATCGCGCTCACTTTGCCGCTCAGCTCTGGCAGCAATCCTGAGGACGCACCAGAAATTGCCGCGGCGCGCACCCGGCATAGGGCCGCCTGACAGCCATCTCCACGGCGTGCTCCCTGCGCTTGTCGGTTTCTTATCTGAACTCACTCTGACCCGTGTAACTTAGAGTCAGCGGAGCAAAATTGAATGGCGAGAAAACTGCGTGTCCTGTACTGGGTGGAACCGGATGCGGCTGCGCTGGCCCGGCGGGCAGCGCAGTATATTGTTGAAATGGCCGGGGAAGCAGTCGCTGCCCGGGGGCGGGCGCGCGTTGCCATCAGCGGTGGCTCCACACCCAAGGCTGCCTTCCAGTTGCTGGCCGACCCCGCGCAGCCCTGGCGTGCCGCCATGCCCTGGGACAAGCTCGACCTCTATTGGGTGGATGAACGCGCTGTTCCTCCCGAGGACCCTGACAGCAACTACCGCATGACCCGCGAGGCCCTGCTGGACCAGGTGCCGCTCCGCCCAGAGCAGATTCACCGCATGGAGGGCGAACTGGAACCTGAAATTGCCGCCTCCCGCTACGAGTCCATGCTCCGCAACAACTTCCGCCTGGAGGGTGCCGAGAGCCCGCGTTTCGACCTTCTTGCCCTGGGCATGGGCCCCGACGGCCACACCGCTTCGCTCTTCCCCCACACCGGCGCTCTCCACGAAGTGCACCGTTTGGTGACCGCCAACCATGTCCCCCAGCAGAAAGATTCCTGGCGCATTACCCTCACATGGCCGGTCATCAACCACGCCAACTCGGTGTTCTTCCTCATCGGCGGCGCGGATAAGGCTGCACTGGTTCACGAAGTTTTCACAGGACCACGCGATCCTGAGCGCCTGCCCAGCCAATTGATATGGCCCTCAAGCGATATACTTATCCTTATCCTGGATAAAGCCGCTGCCGCCCTTCTGCCCGCGACAAACGGGGAAGGCTGCGGGGTTTTGGAGAGAGTTAGATGATTCTGGCGGGCGATGTAGGCGGCACTAAAGCATACTTGGCGCTGTACGATTTTACCGATGGAAAGCTGGGACATACACGCGAACAGCGTTTCCCAGCCAAAGATTACTCAGGGCTGGAAGAGATCGTAAAAGAGTTTCTCGGTGCGGATAAGGTCACCGCGGCCTGCTTTGGTGTGCCCGGACCGGTGCGCAACGGCCGCCTCCGCCTCACCAACCTGCCCTGGACCCTGGATAGCGCCGAACTTTCAGCCGGCCTCGGCATTCAGCACGTCTTCCTTATCAACGATTTGGAAGCCAACGGCTACGGGATTGCCGAGCTTTCCGCCGACCAGATCTTCACCCTCAGCGAAGGCGACCCCAGCCAGACCGGCAATCGCGCCCTGGTGGCCGCTGGCACCGGCCTGGGCGAAGGCATTCTGGCCTGGAATGGCCGCACCCACGTGCCCTTCCCCTCCGAGGGGGGCCACGCCGACTACGCACCCCGCAACGAGGATGAGATTGACCTGCTGCGCTTCCTCAAGCAGAAATACAACGGCCGCATCAGCTTTGAACGCGTGGTCAGCGGCATCGGCCTCACCAACATCTACGAGTTCCTGCGTGAAGTCCGGGGCGTCGAGGAGCCAGCCTGGCTGGCCAAGCGCATCGCCGCCGAGGACCCCAACGCCGTCATCACTGAGCTGGCTCTGGCAGCCCGCAGCGAAATCTGCGAAAAGGCGCTGGATATGTTCGTCTCCGCCTATGGCGCCGAGGCCGGCAACCTCGCCCTGAAGGTGTTGTCGGTGGGCGGCCTGTATGTGGGCGGCGGCATTGCGCCCCGCATCCTTGAAAAGCTCAAGGACGGCACATTCATCAAGGCCTTCACGGACAAGGGCCGCCTCAGCCAGTTGCTCATCAACATGCCGGTGCGCGTCATCCTGGAGAGCCGCGCAGCGCTGATGGGCGCCGCAGCTTACGCCGAAGCCCGCGCCGCCGAACTCAGCGGAATCTCGCCCCGCGCCGCCTCAGTAAAGATTTAGCGCCAACTAGCCTAATCGCTCAGCGCATAGATCACGTTGACAGTTGTTTCCACTTCAACCGGCTCGCCGTTGAGCAGGTAGGGCTTGTACTCCCAACGGGAAACAGCCCACAACGACGATGCCGCCAGCGAAGGCCATGGCGCCGAAACCACGTGCAGATCATGTAGTCCACCATCCGAGCCAATCGTGGCCCTTATGACCACTGTGCCTGAGACCCGCGCGCTCTTTGCGTCCTGCGGATAAATAGGCGTCTCTTTCTTAACCAGCATTCCTACCGCAACAGCAGCGGAGATTGGCACCTTATCGACCTTCGTTACGGAGGCCTCTGCGGACGGTGTAAGCGCAGCATCGGACGGGGACAGCACGGTGAGAGCATCCACCTCGGCGGAGAGGATCTTGCGCTTCCCTTCAAAAAGCACAATTTCGCGGGCCAGGTAGCGGTTCTGCATTTTCACGAACATGTTGAATTCAGTAGTCACTGTTCCGAAGGAGTAACTGAACCGCAAAATCGGCAATTGTGTATCGAAACAATAGGTCGGAAACAGGCCCAAGGGTACAGCTTGTATCTGCCCGTGCTGCGGCATCAGAGGAATCACCATGAAACAGGGGAATTTGACACCTCCCAGTGACACGGTTTCACGGTCCAGCCGAGACTTCGTCGGGTCCAGATCACCCCCGTCCGGCAGCGGAGAAAGAAACGCGGATTGCAACCGGTATTCGAAGAACTTGAGTCTCTCACCGGTTGTCTGGTAGGCATGTTTGCCATCCGCCGTGTGCCAATCCGTATGCGTCGCGCCCGGCCGCGTCCAGGTGCTGCGATAGACCGCTGGCGATATCCACCAATATTCATAGGTACCCTTCTCGGTCGGATCGCCTTTTTCGTCATAAAGCTGGTAGCTGGCCTTCAGATGCCAGGGCTTGAGCGTCGCAGAAGTAAAGTCGTAGAACGGCGCTGCGGCCGCAAATACTTCGCGGGGATCCTTCGGCAGGCCCGGCGTATCGCTACTCGCCGTTTGACTCAGGCTCTGAATCACCGCAGTCAAGAAAAGTACCAACCCGCAAACCAATCGCATGACGCCGACAGAGTAGCATGACCGTCCCCGCCAGATCGGTGACGTTGCAACTTGCCAGCGACACTAACGCCGCATCACCGTGCCCACCGACGCGATGGTTCCGTGGTAGAAAAGTTGTCCCAGCCCCACCGTAAACGGCCAACAGCCGTAGAGCGCATGCTCCACGCTGGAGGTCGCCAGCGAACCGATCTCCGCCTAGCGCGCGTCACGCGGGAATGACTTTGCTCCCCAGCATACTTCGCCTTCCGCTCCCTCGCCTTTGCGCTGCCCTTCGCGACAGTGATGCGGCGAATGCATTATGGTTGTGTGCGTCAAGCCGCCATTCCGGAATTTTGCCGTAAGGTCGGAGCTCCTCGTCCTCCGCATCGGCAGGCGGCAATTCATAGCAACCACGAGTGTCCTCATGCGATTGCTACACGGTATTTTCCTTCTCTCACTTCTCGTTCCCGCAGGCGCTGCGCAACCCAGGTCCGCGTCCACGGGCCCAGTTGTGCAGATAGTCGCTGGCCGTCTGCGCGGTTCGCTGCGCGGCAGCCTCGCCGTCTTTGCCGGCATTCCTTACGCCGCGCCACCCGTGGGTCCGCTTCGCTGGCGTGAGCCGCAGCCGGTCGTGCCCTGGTCCGGCGTCCGCGATGCCTCCCGGCCCGGCAGTTCCTGCGTCCAGAGCGTCGACGGTCTCAATCCCTTCATCAGCCCGCTTGCCGCCCTGTACGGTGCCACTTACAAGGGTCAGCCCGTGGCTTCCTCTGAGGACTGTCTCTACCTGAATGTCTGGACACCATCCTGGCCGGTCAAAGGCACGCTCCCGGTGATGGTGTGGCTCCACGGCGGCAGCAACACCGCCGGCGGCGGCGCGCAGCCCACCTACGATGGAACCTCGCTGGTGGCGCATGGCGTCATTCTGGTCACCCTCAACTACCGCCTCGGCGTGCTGGGGTTCTTCTCTCACCCCGAACTTACCCGCGAGTCCCCGCACCACAGCTCTGGAAATTACGGCCTCCTCGATCAGCTCGCGGCGTTGCGCTGGGTGCGCCAGAATATCGCGCAGTTCGGTGGCGATCCTGGGAACGTAACCCTCTTCGGCGAATCCGCAGGCTCCATCGACGCCGGCATGTTGCTCGCTTCACCGCTCTCCACCGGGCTCTTCCGCCGCGTCATTCTGGAGAGCGGGCCGCCCTTCGGCTTGGGAAAGCCGCGCTCGCTCGCCGACGCGGAAGCCCTTGGCGCGGCCGTGGGCAAAGCTGCTCCGGGCAAGTCCCAGTCCGGGCTCGAAAATCTTCGCGCCCTCCCGCCCGATGAGGTGGTTAAGCTCGCCGCCAAGGTCCAAAAGGAGCAATTCAAGGACCAGGCCGGTGCATCCTACTATGACGGTTGGCTCCTGAGCCAGGCGCCGGCCCGTACCTTCGCCATCGGAACCATGCAGAAGGCCGACGTGATGGTAGGGTTGAATGGCCGCGAATTGAGCGCCTTTCGCGCCATGGCCCCGGCCGCGCCCAAGTCCGCGGACAAGCCCGCCGGCGGAAGCGCGCTTCAGACCGTTGGTAAAGCGGCCGACGGGCTCCGCCCGCTTTACGGCTCATGGACCGATGCCGCACTGGCTCTTTACATCGGCAAGGCCTTGTTCAATCGCACCGTGGCCCTTGACCAGGCCGCCAACGACACAATGTTGGCCTGCCCCATCGGCGCACTCTCCTCCCTGATGACCGCCGGTGGTCAGCGGGCCTATGTCTACCAGTTCGACCGCTCCATTCCCGGCCGCGGAGAGAGCGCGCTCGGCGCTTTTCACGGCCTCGAGGTTCCCTTCGTCTTCAACGCATTCGCCGACCCTGCCTGGAGCTGGCTTCCCTTCACTGACGCCGACCACCAGCTCTCGGCCACCATCGAGACCTACTGGACCAACTTCGCCAAAACCGGCAATCCCAACTCGCCGGGACTACCCAACTGGTCGGCGTGGACCAGCGATGACGAGCCTTTTATGGAGTTCACTCACGAAGCCCAGGCCGTCCCGCGCAAGGGCTTCTCGCCCCACTTCTGCTATCTCTCCCCAGATCGTCTGAAGCGGCAGTTGGCAGATCAATAGCTGTAAGTTCCGCTGCATTTTTACGGTTTCCAGCTATTCTGAAGATGTAATCCGTTTCATCGCATGGCCTTCGTCCACACCATCGGCAGCACCGTCTACACCTTCCCCAGCCTGCGCGAGTTGCTGGCCAGGGCCACCCCCTTGCGCAGCGGCGACGTACTCGCTGGCCTCGCCGCACAGTCGGCGGAGGAGCGTGTGGCCGCGCAGTTTGCCCTGGCTGATGTGCCTCTGGCGCATTTCCTCGTCGAACAGGTGATTCCCTACGAAGAGGACGAAGTGACCCGCCTTATCGTGGACACCCACGACGCCGATGCCTTTGCTCCCGTGCAGTCGTTCACGGTGGGCGAGCTAAGAGACTGGCTGCTCTCTGACGAGGCCACGCCCGAACGCCTGGCCGCACTGGCTCCAGGGCTAACCCCGGAGATGGCAGCGGCGGTCAGCAAGCTGATGCGGGTCCAGGACCTGATTGCCGCGGCGGCCAAGATCCGCGTAGTCACGCGCTTTCGCACCACGGTCGGATTGCGTGGCAGGCTCAGCGCGCGCCTGCAGCCGAACCATCCCACCGACGACCCCGCCGGCATTGCCGCCTCCATTCTCGATGGCCTGCTGCTTGGCTCCGGCGACGCGGTCATCGGCATCAACCCGGCGGGCGACAATGTGGCCGTCACCACCCACTTGCTGCGCCTGGTGGATGCCCTGCGCCGGCGCTTCCAGATTCCCACGCAAAGCTGCGTTCTGGCCCATGTAACCACGCAGATGGCGGCGCTTGAAGCCGGCGCTCCCGTGGACCTCATCTTCCAGTCGATTGCCGGTACTGAGGCCGCCAACCGCAGCTTTGGCGTAAACCTGGCCCTTCTTGCGGAAGCCCACGAAGCGGGCCAGTCCCTCCGCCGCGGCGCGGTCTGCGCCGATGGCGCCGTGGGCGACAACATCCTCTACTTTGAAACCGGCCAGGGTTCCGCGCTCTCTGCCAATGCCCATCACGGCGTGGACCAGCAGACGCTCGAAGCCCGCGCCTACGCCGTGGCCCGGCCTTTCCGCCCCATGCTGGTCAACAACGTGGTGGGCTTCATTGGCCCAGAGTATCTCTACGACGGCAAGCAGATTGCCCGCGCCGGCCTTGAGGACCACTTCTGCGGCAAGTTGCTTGGACTGCCCATGGGCTGCGACGTCTGTTACACGAACCACGCCGAGGCCGATCAGGACGACATGGATGCGTTGCTCACGCTGCTCGGCACGGCAGGCGTCAACTACATCATGGGCGTACCCGGCGCCGATGACATCATGCTCAACTACCAGAGCACCAGCTTTCACGATGCGCTCTATCTGCGCCGCGTTCTGGGGCTCAAGCCCGCGCCTGAGTTTGAGGCCTGGCTGGCTGGCGAGGACTTCCAGCGCCTTGCCCTTGAGGCTCGCCATCCGGAGAGGCTGCTGCCCGCATGAGCCAGATTCTGCCGTCGTCGCTTCGGTCGCGGTTGCGCGCTCTCACCCCAGCGCGCGTGGGTTTGGGCCGCACCGGGGTCAGCCAGCAAACCCGCGACACGCTCGATTTTCAACGCGCCCACGCCCAGGCCCGCGACGCCGTCCATGCCCGCCTGGAGGCCGCGGCCATCGTGGCGGCCCTGGGCCAAGTCTCAGCCAGTCCGGTTCTGCGGCTGCACTCGGCGGCCGCTGATCGCACCGTCTATCTGCAGCGCCCCGACCAGGGACGCAAGCTCGACGCGGCCAGCCGCAACCTGCTGGCCGGGTTCGGGCCCGGCTCGTGCGATCTTGCCCTGGTTGTCGCCGACGGCCTTTCCGCGCTGGCTGTCGAGCGCCACGCCGCGCCCCTGCTCGCCCTACTCCTGCCCCAATTGCAGGACTGGCGGCTGGCCCCGCTGTGCGTGGTAGAGCAAGGCCGCGTCGCCATTGGCGATGAGATCGGCGGGGCCCTCGGCGCCGCACTTGCCGTGGTCCTCATCGGCGAGCGTCCCGGCCTCAGTTCGCCCGACTCGCTGGGCGCCTACATCACCTGGCAGCCGCGCCCGGGCCGCACCGACGCCGAACGAAACTGCATCTCCAACATTCGCGCCCAGGGCCTGAGCTATGCGCAGGCCGCCGCGCAACTGGTCTTCTACCTCACCCAGGCACGCCGCCGTCAGCTCACCGGCGTGGCGCTCAAGGATGAAGCTCCACTGCTTAGGGAGGGCTGATTACGCATGATGAGGTGGGTGCGATGGTTGGTCGTGGTTCTGGTGACAGGCTTTGTGGCCGCCTACGCGGGTGACTGGGCAGTCTTCAAACTGCGCGGCTCGCCCATGGCCAAGATCACCGTGGACCGCTACCTCACGGTTCCCCTCAAGGGCAACAAGCAGGAGTTTGACTACCTCGGCTCGGTCGATGTCTCTTGCTCCGTTTCGCTCTTTCCCCAGGCTGGCAAGAATCCCTGCTGGCTACTCCGCCGCAACACCAAACAGAACGTCACGCTCTAGGTCTCTCACCGCTTGAGGCTGCAACCATGTGAGTGCCTCAT
>Ga0265316_10007661_pt1 | contig 10130 bp, 9 predicted proteins | sample 4522metaG_FD_202092 | JGI IMG/M metagenome (GOLD analysis project Ga0265316, IMG submission 202092) | Rhizosphere microbial communities from Carex aquatilis grown in University of Washington, Seatle, WA, United States - 4-5-22 metaG | ecosystem: Host-associated > Plants > Roots > Rhizosphere >... | reverse complement strand
CAAAGCCTCGGGCGACTCCTCTTGATGGATGCGCTGCACAGGAGTTGGGGGAACACATCGGAAGTGGCTTCGGTCGGCGTTGTTGTCGAAGCGTTGGACGACAGTGCGCTAGCGTTCCATCTGCACCATGAGTTTCAGCCGCTGAGAGATCATCCCGACAAGCTCTTCCTGGCGATGGCGACGATTGAAAGGGCATTCAAACCGACGGATGCGTGATGGAAGCCGGCGGGTTCGGCCTGCGACGGCGAAGGGGAGACTGTAGGGACTTTTGTAGGGAGCCTCCTTCCGAATCGGGCGCAACGGAGAGCATTGGCGCAAGAAGCGTCGCGAGCTGCCGCGCCGAAAGTGCTGATTGATGAGCAACTTCGTGAGGCCGGCCGCCAAGAATGAGATAGCATTGTAGCGGGAAGGCGCCATGAGCAACTCGCCGGCGCCGAACGACTGCTCCATGAATGCCATCCCGATCCATGTCAAACGCACCGACGCCGAACTGGTGCCCGACCCGACGCGGGTTCTCCTGCGGCCGTTTGTCCCCGGCGACGTCCCGCGATTGAAGAGGATTGTCACTGGGATACTGGCGATCTCCGAAAGTGACGTCGAGCCGCTGCTGGACGCGACTTCCGCAAAGTTCTCCGGACGCCACCAGCAGATCGGCCAGCTTTTCAAGGAACGATTCACGCAGTTGCAAGAGGTGGTTGGCCTCGGCCAGGAACTCTCCGAGCAGCGACAACTGTTAATCGGAGCGTATTTCGTATCGGAGTTCTCAGTCGAGTCGGCGGCGCTGTTCAATCCGTCCATGGTTGCCGACCCCGATCAACAAGGCCTGCCTCCTGGCGCGCTTCGTTTTGTCATGAGCTTACGCGCGACTGGGGATGGCAGCATTTCCTCCATCGTTTTCCGGGCAGGCATCATCCACGCCGATCACCGGATCGAGGTCGAGGCTGCCAGTTGCTGTGTTGTCGAGCCGAGCCGCATCCCCAACGCCCTTTATGAGAAGGCGCTCTTCGAGCGGAAAACTCTCGAACTTGGATTGACCAACGACCACACGCGTCGCGTTATGCAGAGGCTGGGGGACTCGTTCACAGAACAAGAACTTCAGTCCACGATCGAAACAGAGTTGAAGGAGGAGTCGACGCCGGAGGGGGAAAAGGACCGCCAGGACACTGCGCAGCGAATCTCGATGCTGGCCAGGTCCAACTGCTCGGTTCGGTTCTCGCCGGAACACGGTCTATCCGAACGGGCTATTTTTCCCGTGACTCTCTCGCAGCGAAACGGCATCGAGGACGCCCGGTTCGTACGTTTCCAGAACAACGACGGGACCCACGTCTACTTCGCGACGTTCACGGCGTTCGACGGTCAGCTCGGCATTCCGCAACTGCTGGAGACGTCCGACTTCCTTCTTTTTCGATTTGCCACTTTGAATGGTCCAGCGGTTCAAAACAAAGGGATGGCTCTTTTTCCCAGGAAGATCAAGGGGTTGTATGCGATGCTGTCACGGCAGGACTCGGAAAACATCTACCTCATGTTCTCCGACAATGTCCACTTCTGGTATGAACCAAAGATTCTTCTGAAGCCGGCTTTTCCGTGGGAAATGGTTCAAATCGGCAACTGCGGGTCGCCGATCGAGACTGAGGCGGGCTGGTTGGTTCTGAGCCACGGCGTGGGCCCGGTGCGACAGTACTCCATCGGGGCGTTTCTTCTGGATCTCGAGGACCCGTCTAAAGTGCTCGGCCGCCTCCGTGAGCCACTGCTGAAGCCAATCCTGAGCGAATGGGAGGGAAATGTGCCCAACGTTGCCTATTCGTGTGGTGCGCTGCTCCACGACGGTGAGCTGTTCATCCCGTACGGAGTGTCCGATTATGCCACCCGTTTCGCCACTGTTCAGCTCGATGAAGTGCTGGCCGCTATGCAGTAGGTAACCGCGGTCAGAATGTCTTGGGCCGGCGGCCTGGCCGGGGAGAGGAACCAAAGTGAACGTAGCAAAGCGGACGGACTCGCTTCGATCGAGTCTCCAATACGAACCCCGCGAGCTGGAGTTCGGGACCAGTGGACGGCGGGGCAAGGTGGTGGACCTCACGCAGTTGGAGGTCTACATCAACGCCCTGGCGGAACTGGAGTATCTACAGTCCCTTGCCAAATTAGAGGGTGGAATCGTTCGCGGCGAGGAGTTCTTCTTCGCCCGGGACCTGCGACCCAGTTCCGACAGCTATGTGCCGGAGCTGGGTGGCCGTGGAGAGATCGCTCAGGCGATCGTGGCTGCCGTCCGGGACGCCGGAATGCGCGCGATCAACCTTGGTGCGATACCGACTCCCGCGCTGGCCTGTTATGCGCTTGCGCACGGCAAAGGTAGCGTGATGGTGACCGGCAGCCACATTCCATTCGACCGGAACGGCTACAAAACCAATAGCAGCAAGGGCGAGTTGCTCAAGCAGCAGGAAGCACCGATCAGTGAGCAGGTGCGGAAGGTCCGCGCGCGGCTGTACGAGCAGCATCGGGATCAGTCTCTGTTTGACGAGCGCGGCCTCTTCAAGACCGGCCACCAGGATCTTCCAGCGGAACACCGTGAAGCCCGCGACGCCTGGATCGGGCGGTTCACGAGCTTCTTCAAGGGCGCCGCTCTGGGCGGCAAGCGGCTACTGGTCTATCAACACTCCGCGGTGGGGCGCGATCTGCTGGTGGAGGTCCTCGAGCGCCTGGACGCGCAGGTGATCGCGGCTGGACGCAGCGATACGTTCGTCCCCATCGATACGGAGAACATCGGCGAGCGGCAGCTCGCCGTGATTCAGGCGCTGGCCGATGAGGCCGCCGCCAAACACGGACCGCTCGATGCCATCGTGTCGACGGACGGCGACAGCGACCGGCCGCTGATTCTGGGAGTGGACCCGGCGACGGCGAAAGCGCACTTCTTCGGCGGAGACCTGGTGGGGATGGTGGTGGCCGAGTATCTGCGGGCCGATGCCGTCGTGGTTCCCATCAGTTGCAACGACGCCGTAGACCGAGGGCATCTCTCATCCGCGGTCCAAACAAAGACACGCATCGGCTCGCCGTTTGTGATCGCCGGAATGGAGGAGGCCCGGCGCAGAGGAAAGAACAGGGTTTGCGGCTGGGAGGCCAATGGCGGGTTCTTGACGGGCTCGAACATCGAACGGGAGGGTGCGATTCTACCCGCGCTCCTGACGAGGGATGCGATTTTACCGATCCTGGGAGTGCTTTTTGCGGCGGCTGAGCGAGGGCTCACCCTAGTGGAGCTTTTCGCCCTGCTGCCCAAACGCTTCAGCCGCGCCGCGCTGCTGGAGAATTTCCCCCGGTCGCTTGGTCTGAAGATCGTGGCGTCCTTCTCCCCCGGTACTGGCGATCCGCAGAAATCGGACGGAGGAATTCGGAAGCGCCTGGCCGACTTTTTCACGCCGGAGATGGGGTTCGGGACCATCACGCACGTGGACTACACGGATGGAGTCCGTGTCCTGTTCGATAACGGCGATGTGGCACATATGCGGCCGTCGGGGAACGCGGACGAACTGCGCATCTATGCGGTAGCCGACACGCAGGTCCGCGCCGACGCGATCGCTGCTATGGGGATCGCTGAACCGAACGGCATTCTGCGGTGCATGGAGAGAGCGGTCGCCGCCGATGCATGAAATTGACGTGTTGAAACTGCATGGCGGGGTGTGCCGCCGGGCGGCGGCCAGGAGGCGACCAAGTGGGCCAGGAGGCTGGCGCGAGGGCCGCCCTGCCCAACCTTGTATTGAGTGAGATTCTCCGCGACGACGGCGGAGGCCGGCGAGGCCGAAAACTAGCCGTTTGCCCAGTTCCGCCGGGCATCAGCCAAGGCTAGGATGCTGACAGAGAGCTTGCTGCCCGGTTGGCGGCTGGATCATGGGAAGAGTTAGTGTGCTCCTGGTGTCCAACCGGGGGGTATGAATGCAACCGTGACACATGATCAGATGCATACCGCCTGTACCCCTGGAGTCCGGAACAGAACAGTGGAAAGCATATCGCCGGAGCGCGTTCAAAAACCGTGAAAGCCCAGCCGAAAAGAGGGCCGCGGCAGCTTTTCGGTCCCAAGACCCTATTGGCAGCGGGTTTGAACCGTTCGGTCGACACTGAGCTTCTTGAGGATCCTTCCCTGCCGGACGCCGCGGTGGCACGTGCCTACCGGGAGCTTCAAGGGACGCATCGCTGGCTCGGCAATACGGCGGCGCTCTTGCGTCTCCTGCGTCAGGATCCAGTCCCAATTCGCAGCGTGCTCGACATCGGCTGCGGCCACGGCGGCCTCCTTCAGGAGATTCGCCTGCAACTCGGTGCGGAGGTCATTGGATTCGACTTGCGTCCGCCCCCCGTCGACGCACCCGTACCAATACGCACGGGCGATGCGGTGACTGAGCCGCTCCCATGGGCGGATGTTGCAGTCGCGGTTTGTGTGGCCCACCATCTTTCGGAGGGCGATCTTATCCGGCTGATCCAAAACGTGTCCCGGTCCTGCCGACGTTTCATCGTGTTGGATCTCGTCCGCCACCGGCTGCCACTGGCCCTGTTCCGGACCTTTGTCTGTCCGTTCCTGGGTTCCCTTAACGCAGAAGACGGGGCGACCTCGATTCGCCGAGCCTATACGCCGCGGGAAATGCGTTGCGCCGTCGACGCCGCCCTGGACGGGTCCGGCGCAAACGTTCGGCATACCGTGGCTCCGTTCTACATCCGGCAGGTTGTGGACATCTCGTGGTGAGCGTTAGCATAAGGTCTGTGGTGAGTTTCTCTCGCCCAGTTCGTGCCGTGGGCAAAGGCTCGGGCGACTTCTCTTGATGGATGCGCTGCAGAGGAGTTGGAGGATCACCTCGGAGGTGGCTTCCGCCGGCGTTGTTGTCGATGCCTTGGACGAGGGTGCGCTCGCGTTCTATCTTCACCATGAGTTTCAGGCGCTGACGGATCATTCCGACAAGCTCTTCCTGGCGATGGCGACTGTTTTGAAGGCGTTCAAGCCGATGGGTCCGCGATCGAGGCAAGCCGGACGGATTCATTGTTCCCAGGGCACGGATGTTCGGCAACCGGCCACCGACGGCGTTGCCTCATTCGCTGCCGACGCCGTACGCGGGCAGAGCAGCCAGAAGAACGGCCAAAAGGACAAGGGGAATGTGTGCGCAACGCATGTGTGTTCCTCCGAGAGGCGGACCTGGATGTATCCGCGAGAACGGACGGAAATGGGGCCAAACGGCTCATCGAGGGCGACGCGGGCTCGGGGACCGCAGGGGGACCAAACTTTAGGTAAAGAGGAGCAAAAACAGGCCCCACAGTGTTAATATCTTCAGGGGTCCTCCCGTGAATGAGTCGCCCGGCGACGTAACCCTTCTGCTGAACGAGATGAAGCTCGGCAACAAGGACGCCCTGGCGCGGCTGATCCCGCTGGTCTATGCCGAGTTGCGCGCGCTGGCGTCCCGTTTCCTGCGCGCCGAGCGGACCGGGCACACGCTCCAGCCCACTGCGCTGGTCCACGAGGCGTACCTGCGTTTGGTTGAACAGGATCACGCCGACTGGAAAGACCGCGCGCATTTCCTGGCGGTGGCCGCGCAGCTCATGCGGCGGATCCTGGTGGACTACGCGCGCGGACGGGCGACGGCCAAGCGAGGCGGGGTCGCGGTCCGCATTGAAATCGAGGGCCTGGAACTCGAGGGTGAGCGGCTCCAGGTCGAGGAGATTCTGGGCGTGGACCAGGCTCTCGACCGGCTGGCCGTGCTGGACCCGCAGCAGAGCCGGGTCGTCGAACTGCGCTATTTCGCCGGGTTGACTGTGGAAGAGGCCGCCGAGGCGTTAGGCATATCGCCCCGGACCGTCAAACGCGACTGGGCCATGGCCGCCGCCTGGCTGCGCAGCGAACTATTCCAAGGGCCGGAAGGATGACGCCCGGGCAGTGGGCTCAGTTGAAGGAGATCTTCTCGGCTGCAACCGAGAAGCCGCGGAGCGAGCGGGGAGCCTTTCTGGACCAGGCGTGCCCCGACGCTGGTCTGCGGCGGGAGGTCGAGAAGCTCCTCGAGGCCGAAGGCCGCCCGAAACTGGAAAGCCCCTTACGTACCATGCTGGCGCCGCTTGCACGGCCGGCCATGATCGGCCGCTACCGGATCATCCGGCTGATCGGCGAAGGGGGCATGGGGGCGGTCTACGAGGCCGAGCAGGACCAGCCCCGCCGCCGCGTGGCGGTCAAGGCGATCAAGGCCGGGCTGGCCAGCCCGGAGCTGCTGCGGCGCTTCGAGCACGAGGCCCAGGCGCTGGGCCGCCTGCATCATCCCGGCATCGCGCAGATCTACGAAGCGGGCGCCGCCGATACCGGCTTCGGGCCGCAGCCGTACTTCGCGATGGAGTTTATCGAGGGCGTGCCGCTGAGCCGCTATGCCCAGGAGCACGGCCTGGGCGTGCGCGAGCAGCTCGAACTCATGGCGAAGGTGTGCGAAGCCGTTCATCACGCGCACCAGCGCGGCATCATCCATCGGGACCTGAAGCCGGGCAACATCCTGGTGGGCGAGACCGGCGAACCCAAGATCGTGGATTTCGGCGTGGCGCGCGCGACCGACGCCGATGCCCTGGCCACGCGCCACACCGATTTCGGGCAGCTCCTGGGCACGCTGGCCTACATGAGTCCCGAGCAGGTGCTGGCCGATCCGCTGGAACTCGACACGCGCAGCGACGTGTACGCGCTGGGGGTCATCCTCTACGAGCTGCTCGCCGGGCGGTTGCCGTACCAGATCGGCGAGAACCTCCCCACCGCGGTGCAGGCCATTCGCGACCAAGACCCGGCGCGGCTCAGCTCGATTGAAAGCACGTTCCGGGGAGACATCGAGACGATCGTGTCCAAGGCGCTCGAGAAGGACAAGGCGCGGCGGTACTCATCGGCGGCGGAACTGGCGGCGGACATCCGGCGGTATCTGAGAGACGAGCCGATCGTGGCGCGGCGCTCGACCGCGACTTACCAACTGCGGAAGTTCGGGCGGCGGCACAGGGCCCTGGTAGCCGCGGTGGGCGCGGCGCTGGTGATGCTGATTGCGGGAGTGATCGTCAGCACGTGGGAGGCGGCGCAGGCGCGGCTCGCCGGGCAGGAGGCATTGCGCCAGCGGGATCGGGCCGCGGCAGCCCAGCGAACGGCCACCGGAGAGCGAAACCTGGCGCTAGCCGAAAAACAACACGCCGACACCGAAACGGCAGCCGCCAAGGCGATCAGCGACTTCCTCGAGAACGATCTGCTGGCGCAGGCCAGCGCCAGCGTGCAGGCCCGGCCCAACAACAAGCCCGATCCGGATCTCAAAGTGCGGACCGCTTTGGACCGGGCTGCCGCGCGCATTGCGGGCCGGTTCGACCGGCAGCCGCTGGTGGAAGCCGCCATCCGCCAGATCGTCGGCCAGACTTACAAAGACCTGGGCTTATTCCCGGAAGCGCAACGGCAGTTGGAGCGCGCCCTCGAACTGCGGCAGCGTACCGCCGGAGACGCGCACCGTGACACCCTGGACACGATGTTCGGCCTGGCAATCCTGTGTCGGGAGCAAGGCAAATACGGGGAGGCCGAACGGCTGCTTACCAGGGTGATCGAGGGCAGAGGTCGGATATTCGGGGAAGGGGCGAGTGAAACGGCCGCTGCGCAACGCGAACTTGCGCTGCTGTTCCAGGAACAAAGCAAATACGCACAGGCCGAGAAGATCCTGGCGAACGCGGTCGAGATCGAGCGGCGTATCCTCGGCGAGCAACATCCGGAAACGCTGGCGAGTATGGGAGCACTGGCGAACCTGTACCGGCTGGAGGGCAAATACGCAGCCGCCGCGCCGCTCCTGATCCAGGTGGTGAATCTGAACCGGCGTGTGCTCGGCGAAGATCACCCGCAAACGCAGACCTCGATGGACAATCTGGCGCGCTTGCACTTCACCCAGGAGGACTATACCAAGGCTGAGTCGCAGATTCGCGTGGTTCTGGCGAACCGGCGCCGCGTGCTGGGTGAAGAGCATCCTTTGACGATCGAGTCCATGCATATGCTGGCGGAGGTGACCCAAGCGGAACACAAGTACGCCGAATCGGAGGCGCTGTCCGTTAAGGTTCTTGAAATCCGCCAGCGCACCCTCGGAAAAGAGCACCCGGACACGCTGGATTCCATGAATAGCCTGGCCAACCTGTTTTTCGTCGAGGGGAAATATGCCGCTGCCGAACCGCTCATGGCGCAGGTCCTCGAGGCGGGCCGGCGTGTGTACGGCGAGGAGCACCGCACCACTCTCGAGGCCGCCTACAACCTGGCCAGCGCTTACCGATTTCAAGACAAGCTGGCGCTGGCTGAACCCCTGTTGCTCAAGACGCTGGCTGTATACCGCCGTGTGTACGGGGAGGAACACCCCAGTACGCTGCAGATCGTGTATGAACTGGGAGTCGTTTACCGGATGGAGCGCAAGTATGCGGAGGCTGAGGTATTCGGCTCCAAAGCGATGGAGGGATTTCGCCGCGCCATGGGCGAGGAGCATTCGGACACGCTGAACTCAATGATCGGCCTGGCAGTCGTGTACCAGGAAGAAGGGAAGCTGGCCGAGGCCGAGCCGCTGTTCCTCAAGGCGCTGGATGTAAGCCGGCGGGTTCTGGGTGCCGAAGATCCGGACACCGTCACTTGTCTGACCTGGCTTGGGAAGCTGCGGCTTGCGCAACATCGATACGCCGAGGCCGAGCCGTTGCTGCGTGAGGCCTCGAATGCTCCGGGTGACAAGTGGCCGTACCGCTCCTGGATGCCGTTCCGGCTGCGAACTCTGCTGGGGCTCAGCCTTCTGGGACAGTCGAAATATGCCGAGGCCGAGCCGCTCCTGGTGTCAGGCTATCGCGGGCTCGGCGAGCATCGGTCCGAACTCCCGGCGACCGTATCCCTGCGGGAAACAGCCGGGCAGATTGTCCGGCTCTATACCGACTGGGGAAAGCCGGATCAGGCGGCCGAGTGGCGCAAAGAGATCGAGGCGGCCGAGCCTGTGACGTTCAGTGCCAAAGACCGATGAGGCGGCTCTCTCGAACGGGCTCTGGTGGGACAGCGCTGGACAGCGGTTCCCTCCGCCCTTCGGCGTTGCGTGCGGCGGCAAAAGCGACACGCCGCCCCAGGTCGGTTGATTTGACTGACGCTCCAATTCGCGGGGTACGAGTCGGCGGCCGGGCGCTGGCGATTCTGTACGCGATCCAGCCGCGGCCGCTGGAGGAATGCGAACTGCGCCAGGTGTGGGGCCAGATGGAAATGGCTCGCGGGAATCTGCAGTTGGCGGAGCCGCTGATGGACGGCTCCCTGCCGTGTCTGGAGCGGGCCCTACTGCCGGGTGAGGGCCACTTGATGTGGGCCAGGCTGACGCACCTCATACTGCTGGTCCGGTAGGGCCACTTCAAGGAGGCGGCGGGGCCGCTCGACGCCCTCGTAGCCGAGATTGCGCAGCGGCGGCCCAAGGATCGCAAGATGTTTGCCACTGCGCTCAAATGGCGCGCCAAGGCGGTCTGCGCGGGCGGCGCGGAGTGCGGGAAGTAGGAACGATCCCATATCGACGTGTTTCGCAGCAGCCATACGCCCGTACCGGAGTCCAGGGCCTTTCCCGTGCAGGTCTGGTTTTCAGGCGCACTATAGGCTCGCAAGGGGCTGATGGACTGGGACTTGGCGGCGGTGAGGCACTCTGCGGCCGTTTGTCGCTGTCTGTCATGAGGCCCCCACGGTTCCAAACGGGGAATAGCGATGATCCTCAAGTTCACCATGATGGTCTGGTTCGCGTTTACCGGGACCGTTGCCTGGGCCCAGTTGCAGTTCGTTCCGGTTACCCTTACCTACTCGGACGGCACCGGCGTCGCCATCACGGTTGGACATTGGGGGACCGAAGTGGGATGATGCGGCACGGAGAATAGCGATGATCCTCAAGCTGATGGTGAAAGCTCTGATGCTCACGATGATTGCTGGGACCCTGGCCTGGGGCCAGTTGCAGTTCGTTCCGGTGACCCCGTGTCGCGTGGTTGACACGCGCAACCCCGGGGGCCCGTTTGGCGGTCCGACGATGGCCGCCGGCGCCTCGCGCTCGTTTGCGGTTCCCCAAAGCGCCTGCGGCATCCCGGCCACGGCGCAGGCGTACTCCTTGAACGTGACGGTGGTGCCTGAAGGC
>Ga0265316_10007658_pt1 | contig 10133 bp, 8 predicted proteins | sample 4522metaG_FD_202092 | JGI IMG/M metagenome (GOLD analysis project Ga0265316, IMG submission 202092) | Rhizosphere microbial communities from Carex aquatilis grown in University of Washington, Seatle, WA, United States - 4-5-22 metaG | ecosystem: Host-associated > Plants > Roots > Rhizosphere >... | reverse complement strand
CTAATTTCAGCCATCGCATCACTCCAGACTGGAACGTATTTTGGTCAAAGGGATTTTCGGAATGCCATGACCGGTGGGACACTAAGCGGCCAACGTTCTCACGCCGGCCAGCAAGCGCTCAACTTCGTCATGCGTGTTGTAGAAGTGGGTCGAGGCCCGGACGCCGACGACCTCGCCGACATTGATCGTGCGCACGAAGACCTGGAATCGCTCATTCAGCGCCTTGACCAGATCGTCCGGCTTCAGGCCGTTGACCGCAAAGGAGGTCAGCGATGCCGTCAGCGCCGACTCCTGGGGAGTGAAGAGCTTGACGCCGGCAAGCTTGGCCAGCCCCTGGCGCAGGTGCTCGGATAGTTCGCGGTCGCGCTTTTCGATATTGGCCGGGCCGACGGCCTGATGGAAATCGACCGCGGCACCGATGCCGAGGGCGGCGGCGACGTTGATCTGGCCACTGTGCTCGTAACGGCGGGCGGTGTGGTTGCGCGCTACCGTGCTTGAGGCATCGTAGAAACCGGTCAGCGGCCACACCTGATTCTGGATGCCCTGACGGAAATACGAGAATCCCGTGCCGGTGCCAGCGAGCAGCCATTTCTGGCCGGGTGCCGCGTAGTGGTCAATGGCGAGCGCCTTGACGTCAAGCGGGACGACCCCGAAGGACTGTGCCGCGTCGACCGAAATCAGCAAGCCACGGCGATGTGCCAGTTCGGCCAATTCCTTGACCGGCGCCAGCAGGCCGTTGACGTAGCTGACCTGACTGACCACGATCAACCGCGTGCGCGGCGTAATCGCCTTTTGATAGGCCTCGACCAGTTGTGCCGGGCTTTTCGGGAGTGTGGGCAGCGCCACCGTGACGATCTTGATGCCATGCCGCTTTTCCAGGCCGGCATAGGCGTCGATCACCGCCCGGTGCTCAAGCGAACCGAGAATGACCTCGTCGCCAGCACGCCAGTCCAGCCCCTGGGCAAAGATATTCACCCCTTCCGTCGTGCTGTGGGTAATGGCGATTTCATCGGGACTGGCATTGACCAGCGCCGCCAGCTTGCCGCGTACGCTCTCGATTTCAGTTTGCCGGAAGCTGTTGCGCGGATCGCGGGCCAATGCGCGGTCCCAGCGTTCGTGCTCGGCCGCGACCACCGTCGGAACCGGCCCGAGCGTGCCGTTGTTGAGAAAGGCCAGGCCAGGCACGAACTCAAACTGCTGACGAACCTTGCCCCAGTAGCCTTCGTCAGGGCGGCCTGCCAGCTTGGTCAGCTCGGGCAAAGCCAGCACATTGGCGGCCGGTGCGTTCTCGGCCACAACCTGACCCGACGCGCCGAAAAGGCCGGCTGTGGTAAGGCCAACACCGGTTGCTGCCGTACGGCCCAGGAACAGGCGGCGGACAGGACTGCTTGGATTGGTCATGGAATATCCTTCTTAGAACCGGTAGTTGAGCTTGGCGTAGTAGTAACCGCCGTTGATGCCAATCGGCGAATAGGAAGGGTACTGCGCCACATTCTGGCTGCCCTTGGTATTGAGAATCTGACGGTATTCGGGGTTGAGCTTCGCAGGATAGACGTCGAACAGGTTGTTGGCGCCGACGGTGACCGCCCAGGCTTTGGCCAGTTGATAGGTAATGTCGAGATCGGTGATGTATTTAACCCCGGTATTTGTTTCGTAATACACGCTGTTGTCAAAGGTGGTGATGTTCGACGAACGCCCGAAGATGTTCTCGCGCAGACTGACGGTCCAATCGCTCTTGCGCCAAACTGCACCCAGGTTGATGCGGTACTTGGGCGAGGATTTTTCGAGGGAGGATTGGGCAACGGCATTGACGATCTGTTGCGAGCCAAGAACGGCGGGTTGTGGCTTGATATTGTCCACTTTCACCTTGTTGAAATTAGCCGCGGCAGTCCAGTCAACCCGACCCAGGCTACCGTAGCTATCCGAGTAGGTCAGTACCCAGTCGGCGCCAACGTCCCGCGTATCGGCGGCATTCGAATAGAGGGACACCCCGGTCTGCGTGGCGCTGATCGGAATGATGTTGCCGTTGGCTGCAATCGCCTGATTGACCAGTGCTGACTGGACGACACCGCCGACCGTGCCGTTGAGCGTACCGCTTTGCAGGATACGGTCCTTGATCGTGATGTAATAAACGTCGAAGGAGGTCGTCAACTTCGGTGCGGGGGTGGCAACGATGCCGAAACTGGCGTTCTTCGACTTCTCGGCCTTCAGATCGCCCAGGCCGAGAAGCTTCGCCGCGGCAGAAGCGGCAGGCAGGACTATCGTGGCCGTGGTCGGTGAGACCGAGGTCGCCGAGTAATACTCTTCGGCCAGCGTCGGTGCCCGGAAGCCATTGTTCAGCGTGCCGCGCAGGGCGAGCAGGCTGGGTACGACATCGTAGCGTGCGGTTAACTTGCCGACGGTGGCGCTGCCGAAGTCGCTGTAATGCTCGGCGCGCAAGGCCAGATCAAGTTTGAGTTTGTCTACCGGCGAGCCGGCAAGGTCGAGATAAAGAGCAGTGTTGTCACGGTGGTGACTACCGGCGTCGGTGGTCGAGTAGCCGGGGAAGGCGGCGGCTCCGCCCTTGTAAACCGAGGCATAGTCGCCTGCGCCAATCTCGTAACCGTCGTAGCGGTATTCGGCACCAAACGCGACATTGACCGGCGCCTTCCAGCCAATATCGAAGTCGCGGTTGAAGTCAAGGGTGGTGGTCGATTGCGTCGACTGCAGGAAACCTTCGTAGAAGCGGGTGGGCGAAGTACCGAAATCGCGCAGGTATTGCTGGTTGATCGAATCGAAATTATTGACTTTGGCCTTGTCGCTGCCATAGGTCGTGCTCAGATCATAATTCCAGCCAGCGCCGATCTTCCCCTTGACACCCCCAGTGAAGGCGAAATCCTCTTCGTCATGCTGTTCAATCGGACTGAAGCCGAGAGGGTAAACCGTTGGTGCAATCGAGGTACCGCGATAATTCTGGATGGCCTCGGCCTGTTTGTTGGCGTAGGTGACGAAACCGTACAACCGAACGGCACTGCTCACGTCGACGCCGCCATTCACCGAAAGGAGGCTCTGGATGATGCGGGGATCGCCAGAGGTATGGTTGACATAGGGATAGCCCGGCGCGTTCTTCACATTGGCGTTGGCTGCCGACAAATAGGGCGGCACATAGCGGGCGTCGAGGTCGCTGCGATCACTATGGTCGTGATTCTTGGTTTCGAAGCTGAAATTCAGGAAGGATGAGTCGGAAGGTGCCAGCCCGAAATTGAGCGCCAGGTTGCCGGTATCGCCATCGCCCTTGAAATACTGCCCGGCCCCGAGCGTAACGCTGCCGCCACTGGCCTTTTCCTTGAGGATGATGTTGATCACCCCGGCAATGGCATCCGAACCATATTGTGCGGCGGCACCATCCTGGAGGATTTCGATGCGTTCGATTGCCGACTCCGGAATCAGGCTGAGGTCGGCTGCCGCACCACCGCCAAAGGGGCCGTTGCCGACGTTGACGTTGGAAGTACCATGGCGACGCTTGCCATTGATCAGGATGAGCGTGTGATTCGGACTCAGGCCGCGCAAACGGACCGCCTGGGTCAGCGCCGCTGCATCGCCCCCCTTGGCCTCCGAGGTAAAGGAGGGCACGTTCTGGACTAGTGCACTGATCAGGTCGGGCTGCCCGGTACGGCCTAGCGTACTGGCGTCGAGAATCTGGATGGGGGCGGGACTATCGGCCGCTTTCAGGCCGGCCTGCCGGGTCCCGGTCAGAATGACGCTATCCAGTACCTGGGCGGCATCGGCTTGCAGCGGGGCGCTCTGCGCAAAGGCTCCTCCCGCAGACATCAGGGCCAGAAAAATCGTCGTGTGTCGGAAATTTTTGTTCATGTGGGTACTCGTCATATTGGGGATTGAAATCGGACTGTTTTCGTTTTTGAAAACCTTCGGGAACCGATTATCCCGGCAGATTCGGCCTTCCAGCATTGGCGTTTTGGACAATTATCGTTAAGATATAGCCATCTCAAAAACACAATAACCTTATGAATATAAAAGATAAAACAAGACTTGTCGTTGCCGTAACATATGATCGTTTAGGCACTTTCGAATTCGGCTGCGTGACCGAAATATTTAGCCTGCATCGACCGGAACTGGACGTCGATTGGTACCGCTTCGCGGTGTGCTCAGTGGAATCAGGACTTCTTCGGGCCAGTGGCGGCATCCGCTTTGAAGCCCCTTACACGCTGGACATGCTCAACCGGGCCGACATCATCATCATTCCCGGCTGGCGCGATCCCGACGAAAAGCCGCCTGAAGCCCTGCTCAAGAAATTGCGCGCTGCCCATGCCCGCGGCGCTCGCCTGTGCTCGATTTGCTCCGGCGCCTTCGTGCTGGCCTGGGCTGGCCTGCTCGACGGGAACAAGGCGACAACGCACTGGCGGCTGACCGACAAGCTTAAGAAAAACTTTCCCAATGTCGAGGTCGAACCGGATTCGCTCTATGTCGATGCCGGGCAGATTCTCACTGCCGCCGGCTCGGCCGCGGGCCTCGACATGATGCTCTACATGGTGGCGAAGGATTACAGCAGCAAGATTGCTAATCTTGTGGCACAGCGCCTGATCATTCCGCCGCATCGCGAAGGCGGCCAGGCACAGTTCGTCAGCCGTCCCGTACCGAACGACGAAACCGGTCGTCTGGGAAAACTGATCGATTGGGCCCGTTTGCATCTCGAACAGGAGCACACCCTGAACTCACTGGCCGAGAAAGCAGCCATGAGTCCGCGCACCCTGCAACGCCAATTCAAGGACGCGACCGGGCTCTCTCCCTATGAATGGCTGTTGCAGGAGCGTGTGGCGCTCGCCAAGCAACTACTCGAAACTCCCCAGTCCACCATCGCCAGTGTTTGCCTGCGCGCCGGCTTCGGCTCCGAGGAATCTTTCCGTCATCATTTCCGGCGCGTTGCCGGAATCAGTCCTTCGAGCTATCGGCGGGCATTCCTGATAACCCAAAGCCCCGCCAAGTCCGACGAGAAACCAGCAACCCAATAGACTCCGGGCAAATCGCCCCCGAGACGTATATCCTCGTCGCCAAACGGATTGACACCTGAGTCCGCGCCCAGCTGATATCCATGCAAAAAACCTATTGCAATCAATGCATTTTTGCCACAAAGTGGACTCATTGTTAAGTTAATAATCATGAAATCCTTGTCGGCAGACCTGAACCCGATGTCGGAGCACTTCCAACGCTAATTCAATCTGGCCCTGGAAGCACCAAGCCCGCCTCCCGGTGCAACGACACGGACGGGTTTTCCAAAAAAAATCATGGAGGAAAAAACATGGCAATCGCGTGGACGAAAGAATTAGATACTCAAATTGAAGTGATCGACAATCAGCACAAAAGAATTGTTCACTACATCAATCAACTGGAAACCGCCATTGAACAACACAGCCGGGCTCTGGTTGAACAAGTACTGGAAGAGCTCGTGGACTACACTCAGTCACATTTTGCCTTCGAGGAAAGCCTGCTTGAGGAAGTCGGGTATTCGCTGATTCAGCCCCACAAGGCCGTCCACAATTTATTTATCAAGCGCGTGGAAAAATATCTGGAAAAGCACAACAAGGGGGCGGATGTTGCCGAACAACTCCATGCCATGCTCAGCGCTTGGCTGATGCACCATATCAAGCGCGACGACATGGCCTACGTATCAGCAGTCAGTGTCAACATCCACCACGTCATTCAGGACAAGCAGGAAGGAAACTGGCTTAGCCGATCTCTCGCGCAGTTTTTCAAGCCGATGCGACTGAGCCGGGACTTCTAACCCGGATTTTTCACGAGACCGGGCAAGCCCGCCCAGGAGGCCCCCTCTCCCTTGGATTCCGGGAAAATGTGAAAAAAACGCCCAACTATGGCACCATCGCCCCTGCCCGATTTTCTTCGGGCAGGTGTGTCCGGGTGCTGTTCAGCTTGCTGAATGGAGAATCGGGAAGGCGGTGCAATTCCGCCACGTGCCCAACGCTGTAAGGAGGACGGGCGATGCATCCAGCCACTGGCCGGGAAAGCCGGCCGGGAAGGCGCATCGTGCGGATGAATCCGAGTCAGAAGACCGGCCAGGAGATGAGAGAGGCTTGCCTGGTCAGGCAGCCGCCGCTTTTCCAGAAGGGGAATCCATGGAAAACCCGAACGCGCCGTCAGCGCATGCTTTTCACGCTGCCAACCGGGCCGCAGTGTATCAGGCTATTTTCAGCCGGCGCGACGTGCGCGGCCAGTTTTTACCGAGCGCCGTACCCGACGACATTCTCGGCCGCATTCTGCTGGCCGCCCACCATGCACCTTCGGTCGGTTTCATGCAGCCGTGGAACTTCCTGCTGGTTCGTTCGGCCGAGGTCAAGAACGCCGTCCATGATGTCTTTCGCCAAGCTAACGACGAAGCAGCACAGATGTTTCCAGACGAGCGTCGCGAAATCTACAGCCGGCTGAAACTTCAGGGCATCCTCGAAGCGCCGATCAACCTGTGCATCACCTGCGACCGTTCGCGCAGCGGCCCCGTCGTGCTTGGCCGAACGCACATGCCGAGCATGGATTTGTACAGCAGCGTCTGTGCCGTGCAGAACCTCTGGCTGGCGGCCCGAGCCGAGGGGCTGGGCGTCGGCTGGGTAAGCATCTTTCACGAAAAGGCCTTGCAGGACGCGCTCGCCATTCCGCACCACATTGTGCCTATCGCCTACCTGTGTATAGGCTACGTCAGTCATTTCAACGACCGGCCGGAACTGGAAAAAGCTGGCTGGCTACCGCGCCTACCGGTCGAGGAACTTGTGTTTCACGAACAGTGGGGCGAGAAAAATTCGGCGGAAGCGGCTTTGACCGCAACATTGCGCGAAATGCAATCGACCATCCAGAATCAAGGCATTTTCTCAGCATGAATGTCGACTTTGACCATTTCCGGGCCTTTGCGCTACCGCTGAGCGCGCTCGCCGCTGTGCTGCTCGACCGCCTGCTCGGCGAACCGGCCCGTTGGCATCCACTGGTCGGATTCGGAAAACTGGCCGCAGTTGTTGAGAAACACCTGAACCGGCGCAGTTGCCTGTCCGGCACCCTGGCTTGGGTATTGCTCGTCCTGATGCCGGTAGCACTGGTCGTGTTACTGCGCCCTTATGCCCCCCCTCTCATCCCGGTCGATGTCATCCTGCTCTACTTCGCCATCGGCGCCCGCAGCCTGACCGAGCACGCTGAAGCCATCGCCCGGCCCCTGCGCGAAGGCCTTCTGGATGAGGCCCGGCATCGCGTCGGCTGGATCGTTTCGCGCGAAACCGCACAGCTTGATGAATCCGGTATCGCCAAAGCCGGTGTCGAGTCGGTTCTGGAAAACGGTAACGATGCCATCTTCGGCGCCCTCTTCTGGTTCGCCCTGCTCGGCGGGCCGGGTGCCCTGCTCTTCCGGTTGGCCAACACGCTTGATGCGATGTGGGGCTACCGCAGCGAACGCTACAACCTGTTCGGCCGCGCGGCGGCCCGACTTGACGATGTGCTGAACTGGCTACCAGCGCGCCTGACCGCACTAAGTTACGCCGTGCTCGGCCGGACGCGTACCGCCTTCGCCTGCTGGCGCAGCCAGGCCCCGGGCTGGGACAGCCCGAACGCCGGACCGGTGATGGCGGCCGGGGCCGGCAGCCTCGGCGTTCAACTCGGCGGCGCGGCGATTTATCATGGCCAGGAAGAAATTCGCCCACTGCTCGGCGCCGGACCGCCGCCGGTGGCGGCCGATCTCGGCCGGGCCATCGCGCTCATCCGGCACAGCCTGTGGCTGTGGCTCGGCGCCTTTTTCGTGATTGGACTATTGCATGCTTGAACACGGCGGCCGCCGGCGCGAGGCCTCGACACACTACAACATTCCGTTGACCGACTGGCTGGACCTGTCGACCGGCATCAACCCCAATCCGTGGCCCGTCCCACCCTTGCCTGCCAACTGCTGGCAATGTTTACCGGAAAATAATGACGGCCTCGAAGCGGCGGCGGCAAACTACTATGGCAATGCCAACCTACTGCCGGTCGCCGGCTCGCAGGCCGCCATCCAGTTGTTGCCAACACTGCTGCCGCGCGCTGCCGTCGCCTGCATTGCGCCGCTCTACGGCGAGCACCCGCAAGCCTGGCAGCGCGCCGGGCATCGCCTGCGTTTCCTGCAAAACGCCACCCTGCCGCGGGCGCTGGCGGCGGCAACCCCCTATGTGCTGCTGTGCAACCCGAACAATCCGACCGGCGACCGCCATCCGCACGACATTGCCGTCGATGCTGCGCATCAACTGAAGAAACGCGGGGGTTGGTTGATCGTCGACGAAGCTTTCATGGATCCGACGCCAGAACACAGCCTGACGCCGCTGGCTGGCACAGCCGATGCGCCGAACCTGATTGTGCTGCGCTCGCTCGGCAAGTTCTTCGGCCTTGCCGGCGCCCGTGTCGGCTTCATTTTCGCCACCGAGGATATTCGCCTCCGCATGAACGAGGCAATGGGGCCCTGGACGATCAGCGGCCCGGCCCGCGAAGTTGCCCGCCAGGCCTTGCAGGACGGCGTCTGGCAAGCGGCGGCACGGAATAGCCTGAAAGCGGCCGGCGAACGTCTATATCAACTATTGGCTCCGCTCGGCGAGGTTCGCGCCACTGCGCTGTTCGCCACCCTGACCACCCCACACGCAGGCGAGTTGAACGAAGCCCTCGCTCGCCAAGGTATCCTGAGCCGCCGCCTGGAACAACAGCCGCTGCTCCGCTTCGGCCTGCCCGGCACGGAGGCGGAATGGCAACGCCTGGCCGTTGCCCTGGCCAACTGGAAACCCGCATGAAAACTCGTCTCCTGGCGGCTTTGGTCGCAATCATCACCATTGCCGCCCCGACGCAGGCCGAACTCACCTTCAAGGACGACAGCGGACAGGAGGTCCGCCTCAAGGCACCGGCGCGGCGCATCGTCACCCTTGCCCCGCACGCCGCCGAGAGCCTCTACGCGGCCGGCGCCGGCGATCACCTGGTCGGCACCGTCGACTACAGCGATTTCCCGCCGGAAGCAAAGCAGGTGCCGCGCATCGGCGGTTATTCGCGCATCGACCTGGAAGCCGTCGCCGCCCTCAAGCCCGACCTCGTCATCGCCTGGGAGAGCGGCAACAACCTGAGCCAGGTCGACAAGCTCAGAGCGCTCGGCCTGACCGTCTATATTTCGCAGCCCAACAAGATGGAAAACATCGCCGATCAACTGGAACGCTTCGGCCAACTAGCCGGCACCGAGGCGAGTGCCAACGCGGCGGCGGCACGCTTTCGCAAGCGTCTGTCCGAGCTACGCGGGGCCAACGCTGGCAAGCCCAAGGTCCGCGTCTTCTACCAGATATGGAAAGCACCATTGACGACCGTCGGTGGCCCACAAATCATCAGCGATGCGATCACGCTCTGTGGCGGCGAAAACGTTTTCGGCCATCTCAAGCAAATGGCGCCAACCGTCAGTGTCGAAGCGGTGCTCGATGCCAACCCCGAAGCCATCGTCGCCACCGGCATGGGCGATGCCCGCCCCGACTGGCTACACGATTGGGACAAATGGACCGGGCTGACGGCGGTCAGGCGCGGCAACCTGTTCCATATCAACCCGGACATCATGCAGCGCCACACGCCACGCATTCTTGACGGGACCGAGAAACTTTGCGCTCAGCTCGATGTCACACGCAACCATCGTTCAGCCAAATAGCCGCCTATATCCCCTGCCATACGCCGCTTAAGCATTTCCGCTCCGAGCAAGCGCCAGCGCCAGCGCCAGCGTCAGGGCAAATACTTATTGCAAGGGCATAGGTGCTAAGGCAAACTCCACAGAATGTTCCGTTCCGCCCTTTATGTCCTTGCCATCCTGTTTTCCATGCTCCCAATGGCTTGGGCAGGAAACCTCAGTCTGGCGCTCAGCGACGGCAGTGGTCCTTATGCGGAATTCGCCACGGCGCTGGAAGAATCCCTCGACAAGACAAGCTGGAAAATAAGGGAAAGCGGCAAAGCGGAAGAGATCGACCTGGCCGGCACCCACTCTGACATGATCATCGCCGCTGGCAGCGAAGCTTTCCGAAAAGTTCTGCTGCGCGGCGGATCAACGCCGGTCATCGCCACCCTGGTCACCCGCCAAAGCTACGAAAAGATACTGGCCGAATCCGGCA
>Ga0265316_10007657_pt1 | contig 10133 bp, 2 predicted proteins | sample 4522metaG_FD_202092 | JGI IMG/M metagenome (GOLD analysis project Ga0265316, IMG submission 202092) | Rhizosphere microbial communities from Carex aquatilis grown in University of Washington, Seatle, WA, United States - 4-5-22 metaG | ecosystem: Host-associated > Plants > Roots > Rhizosphere >... | reverse complement strand
AGTTGCGGATAGACAAGCTCGAAGAGCTGTTCAATGGCCGCAGGATCCCCGGCGCCCCAATCGCGCAGAAGCACGGTGATTTCTCCCGCTTGCTTCATGGGAATGAATCCTGAGCAGGTAGTATATCCAACGCCGAGCAATCTTTGCGCAATGAGTATCCGTTGCGCACCTGATGATTGTTTTAGTGCGCAACGATCCTGGCGTATTGAAGGCGTTGCGCAGGGGAAGAGGGCGTGGGTGCGCAACGATTGAGATGGTTTGCAGCCGTTGCGCACCATGTTTGGTGCCGTTGCGCAGTGGAATTGGTGAGTTTCAGGTGTTGCGCGGGGAGTTTTTCGTTCCGATGTGAGTTGCGAGCCGCGCGAAAGGGCGCGGCGGGCGAAGAAGGGAGAGAGGAGTAGCCATTTTCATTCCTCATCAGGCCAAAAAACGCGATTGAGTCATGTTGGTTAATACTAGATCGGAATCAGGGGTATTGGAAGGTAATAAAGTGACGCATGTGTCTACAGTGATTGCGTATAAATCTAATGTAATGTATATATTACAGGTAAAATCAAAAACATGCACCCAATGCTGGCGGAGAGAGTGGGATTCGAACCCACGTTAGAGTTTCCCCTAAACACGCTTTCCAAGCGTGCGCCTTCAGCCACTCGGCCATCTCTCCGATCGAGCTGGTTGACTGTTTGAGTTTACCATCTTCAAAACCCGCTTGTTGTTTCGCGCCGCGCGCCATCCAACCTGCTGTCGGCGCCACTGCGCCGATTTCTTGTAACCGTATACAACCCAATGCAAGCTGATTTATAGTGCGTTGTTGTTCGCCGCTTATGGCGCTCAACGCATCCATTTTGCAACTTGATCGGAATGAGGTTCTCTATGTCTCCTATATCTCGCCGCGACTTGCTCTCATCAGGATTGGCGCTTTCAACTTCGTCTCTCCTGGCCCGCTCGGCCTGGGCGCGCACCGCCGCTCTTTTTGGGAGTGCCCCCGAGACCGGCGCCGCCGCCGCCCTTGCTCCGCGTGAAAAACTGCTCTTCGACTTCGGCTGGAAGTTCCAGTTCGGCAACGGCACTGACCCGGCCAAGGATCTCGGTTTCGGAAACAATCAGGAGGCCTTTGCCAAGACCGGCGATTTCAAGTTTGCGCGCGTGGGATACGACGACTCGAAATGGCGTTCGCTGAACCTGCCCCACGACTGGGCGGTCGAGCTGCCGTTTACGTGGGATGACACGCTGATGCCGCACGGATACAAGCCGCTGGGGCGGCGCTATCCGGAGACCAGCGTGGGGTGGTACCGTCGCGAGCTCGACATTCCTGCGCGCGACGCCGGCCGCCGCATCGCCGTCGAGTTCGATGGCGCATTCCGCGACGTGCTTGTCTTCGTCAATGGGTGCTTCATCGGCCGCAACGACAATGGCTACGCGCCTTTTCGCTTCGACATCACCGACTTCCTCGCTGTCGGCCAAAAGAACTGCATCGTGGCGCGCGTGGACGCGAGCTTTGGCGACGGCTGGTTCTATGAGGGCGCTGGACTTTACCGGCACGTGTGGCTGACCAAGACCGATGCGTTGCACCTGGCACCGTTGGAGAGCGTCGTCCGCGTTACGATGGAGGGACAATTCGCTGCGGTTGAGATGGCGACTCGTGTCGAGAATCATACCGGCGAGGTAGCGCCGGTGACTGTAACGTGGGAGATTCTCGACGCTGCGGGGAAAACCGTGGCCACGGCGGATACGCACGAGCAGCCGGTGGGCCCGTGCTGCGACACCCGGTTCAGCGAAGACGGATTCATTGCGTCGGCGCACATTGAGCATCCGATGCTCTGGTCCGTCGACTCTCCCAATCTCTACACAGCCATCGTCACCGTCAAGTCCGGCGATAAAGTCCGCGACGCTGAGCGCATCACCTTCGGCGTGCGCACGGCCCGCTTCGACGCCGACCACGGGTTCTTCCTCAACGGTCAGCCGCTCAAGATCCAAGGCACCTGCAACCACCAGGATCACGCCGGAGTGGGCGCGGCAGTGCCAGATCGCTTGCAGGCGTTTCGCATTGCCGTGCTGCAGGGGATGGGCTGCAACGGGATTCGCACGTCGCACAACATGCCCACGCCGGAGCTGGTTGAAGCCTGCGACCGCATGGGAATGATGATGATGTGCGAGACGCGGCAGATGAGTTCCAGCCCCGAGGGCATGGCGCAGCTCGAAGGCATGATCAAGCGCTACCGCAACTCGCCATCCATCATCATCTGGTCAATCGGCAACGAAGAATGGCAGTTGCAGAGCGATGAAGCCGAGGAGGGCGCGAAGATCGCCGCGACCATGGTCCGGCGCTGCCACGAACTGGATCCCACGCGCGTGGTGGGCGCAGCAGTGAATGGCGATAACGAGAAGGGCGTCTCCGATCCGCTCGACATCGTCGGGTTCAATTACGGCTTGAATCGTCCCGACGGTTTCCACAAGGAGCATCCCATGCGGCCCATCTACGGATCGGAGACGGCCAGCACGATCTCTCAGCGCGGCTGCTACCAGACCGACTCACTACGAAATACTCTGAGCGCCTACGATGTGAACCACACCTCCTGGAGCCAGCTTGCCGAGGAATGGTGGACCTTCTACGCCACGCGCGAGTGGGAAGCCGGTGGCTTTGCGTGGACGGGCTTCGACTATCGCGGCGAGCCCACGCCGTACTTGTGGCCGTCGATCAACTCGAATTTCGGCATCGTGGACATATGCGGATTTCCCAAGGACAACTTCTTCTACTACAAGGCATGGTGGACGAAGGAACCGGTGCTGCACCTGTTTCCGCACTGGACCTGGGATGGCAGAGACGGCGAGGAGATTCCTGTCTGGGTTCACTCGAACCTGGACGAGGTTGAGCTGTTCCTGAATGGCAAGAGCCAGGGCCGGAAGAAGGTTGCGCGGCTCAGCCACCTCGAATGGAAAGTGCGCTACGAGGCGGGCGCGATCGAAGCTCGAGGTTGGAAGGACGGCAAACTTGTGCTCACCGAGAAGCGCGAAACGACAGGACCGATTGCATCGCTGCGGCTCACGGCGGACCGGGCGGCGATCAACGCCGATGGCGAGGACGTTGTTGTTCTCACCGTCGAAGCGCTGGACAGCGCAGGGCGCGCGATTCCCACAGCGCAGAACCTGATCAACTTCAAAGTCACCGGCGAAGGCGCGCTGATCGGCGTGGGCAACGGCGATTCCAACTGCCACGAGAGCGACAAGGAGCCGCGCCGTTCGCTGTTCAACGGGCTCGCGCAGGTCATCGTGCAATCAACCAAAACCGCAGGGACGATCACGATTGAAGCGAGCACCATCGTGCGCGACAGCACGGTTGCCCCGGCAAAAATCGAAGTCGCGACGAAGCAAGCGGAGCTAAGGGCATCCGTCGCGTAGCGACCGCTGGGCGCTCGGCGCCGATCAGCCGAAGAGTTCCCGATCAAGGCAATGCAGGTCGCCGGGATTGAAATAGCGTTGCGACCAGGTGTCGTCAGTGTAAAGATGCATACCCGCCTCGGTCGCGGCATCGCTGAGCGACTGGGGCTGTTTCACCAGTTTCCCTCCTACAACCTGTCCGGGAGCCGTAGCGGGAGCGGCAGATTTCTTCACTGTCTTCTTCGTCGCTTTCTTTGCTGTCTTTTTCGGCGCTTTTTTCGCGGGCTTTTTCGGTGCGCGCAACTCCGCCGTTGCTGGACTCACACGCAGAGACGCCGTTCGTGCGCCGGTCTTCTTCCCGGCCGACTTCTTTGCCGGAGATTTCTTTGCGGTCTTTTTCGTCGCCGGTTTCTTCGCTTTGCCGGCAGGAGTGGTTTTCGCCGCCGCTTTCTTCGCGCCAGTCTTTTTCGCGGCTGCATTCTTTGCGGTGGTGTAGTGATCGAGAAAGTTGTAGTGATCCACCAGCAGCAGCGCCTCGATGGCAAACACCGTAGCGACGTCGGCGTCATGGATTTCGAGCAGGTTGTCGCCGTTTTCTGCCTCGCCGCCCGACGCCAGGTTCGACGAACCACAATAGATCACCGGGTCCTTGCCGTTCAGTCCGCAGACAACAAACTTGTCGTGGATTTCATGGCCGGGCAACAGCGGCACCTGGTCGAAGGGCGGAGGCAGCAGGGTTTGCGACGGCTTGCCCGTCACCAGAATGCCGGTATCCGATCCGGGAACGTACATTTTCAAACCGCCGGGAGAGTCGGAGATGCCATAGCTCACTAGGGTCGTGAGCTTATTCAGAGCGGTGAGGGCGGCGTAGACGGGCGAGTCGCTGTTGGTCAGCTGCATCACGGCAAACAGTACATTGCCTTTGGTGGCAGTCTTCTCCTGGCCGATGCGGGCAGCGATGGCGTTGAGGATGGTGGTTACGTCCGACGTTGTGTGCGGCGAAACATGGATTGTCATGTTGCCGGGGCCGGCAGTTTTGGAGTTGAAGGAGCTTGTGGCCAGGGGCGTCGCGGCAAAGGCCGCAGCCGATTTAGAAGAAGGATTCATGGTGCCCGAAGGCGGCGGCACGGTGGAAAGGATCTTCCAGCTCTCTTCAAATACCTGCTCGTAGTAGCCGGCGACATCCGCGTCCTTGAAGACCAGCACATGGTTCGCGTTGACGTAAATGCCGAAGACGGAAAAATTGGTGGACCCGGTGAGAACCTCGACGGACTGGCTACCCTTGGAAACGATGAAGACCTTGTCGTGGGAGTAGCGTCCGAAACAGCCGCGCAGAATACTGCTCGCAGCTCCCGGGACTGCTTTGAAGGCCGTTGTAAACAGGTCTTCGATCGCCACGTTGCTGCCTTTGGTCAGGTGTAATGCGGCGCTGTCGAGGATCACGCGTACCCTTTTCTGGGCCGCGAGTTTGAGCAGAATCTCCACCACATCCGGCTCATTCAGGTCGTAGGCAAAAACGTCGAGCCGCAGCGTCGGGTCGGCTAAAACCTGATTGAGCACGTTGAAGACCTGGGTGCGGGCCGTAGCGCCCGCCCAGCTGTAAATCTGGTCATAGGTCACCGAAGCACCGGCAACGGTTCCGGCCACGCTCGTTGTATCAAACTCGAGGCCGCGGTTCGCGGGTTGAATAGCGGTCTTCGATCCGAACTTCCTGCTGAAGGCTTCTGACTGCATGTAACCGCGCGAAAAGCCGAGCGTGAGCGCCCCTTTCGTGAACGGGGCTACCGGAACCTTGACCGTGGCGCTCAGGGTGCCGTCGAGCGCTTGCATCGAACCGTGCGCATCGAAGTATCGCGGCGTTGCCGTATAGACATAGTCACCCGCGATCAATGGCCCACCGTTGGCCCCGGCGTGAGCAAAATCGACGAAGCGGTACTTCTGCCAGGGCGAGTTGACCAAGGATTTGGGCAGTTCGGCCGCTACCTGGGAGTGGGCGCCCGGATTCTCGAAGGTCAGAAAGTTGAATGGGTAAAACGCAGGCTGACCGGGCAATGCACACGAGATCGTAAACCCCGCAAGATTTTTCGCATCGTTCAGGTTGGTGAAATTAAAGGCGAGGAGAGTCTTGTTATCTCCCGTGTATGCCTTTACCGTGAACGAACCCTTGTTTGCTGCTCCGCTGAAGGTTGCCATGGGAACCTCTGCAATGGGACGCTGAAACTGTTGAGCTTGGCCGAGAACGTTCCTGAATATACATCACAAACGAGATGTGAAGCTCTCTTGATCCTGTAAATTTTTCGCGCGTTCTCCGGCGCAACCGCAGGTCCTTCGACTTGCTGCGCCCGCTCAGAATGAAACGGGCTGGGTTGGGCGCTCAGGATGGCACATCTTAGAGAGCGCGACGATCGTTGATTTGCAGCGTATCGGCCTGATTCGACAGCAGATCGCCAATTCTTCAACGCATGGGGCGGAACTGGTCCAGGAGATTCCGTGACCTACGGCCTTTGTGCGATTGCGTGGCCTATTCCTGTCTCGGTAGCATCATGCAATTGAATCTATTATTTCAGTGAGATTGCGCGGCCCGTCCATTGGGTAGCCCGCTTGGATTCCTGGATTCCCTCTTGTCTTGAGCGGAATACGGGATGCCAATGTGGTCAACAGTGGGCACTTGCCGTGAAGCGCATTTCCGCTGGGCGGATCCGGTGATCGAAGAAAGCCGGCACGCTGAACGCCCGTGCTCAGGCACGGACAGAAATCGAAAGAATCAAGTTAATTTTCTTTAAACCGATAAAAAGAGATTGAGGATTCGCCGCCGGGCGCGCTTGGTAAAGATTGCAGAGTGCATGCCCGCTGGTCCGCAAATGAAACGATTCCGCGCCAACCCATTGAGCGTTGTGGTGCTTGCGATATTCCTTGGCGCCGCCTGCTGGGCAACGTGGCATCACTTCCGCTTCGTTTTCTCCCACGATTCGATCCAGGAATTGCAGAGGATTCCGATTGGCAACGTGGTTCACCTGGCGGGGGAAGTAACCGCGGTCGATGACGAAGGAACGCGCTTTTGGCTTCAGGATGACACCGGGGCCGTAGCCATCAAGGAGCGGCCCGGGATGGAGGGCATCGAACCTGGTGAATCCATCGAAACGGGTGAATCGATCGAGGTTGTTGCAACAAAAACCGCGAGCTACGACGCTTTTCTGGGACCGGGCAGTGTTGATTTAGAAAACGTGGAGGTTAGTTTCACTGGGCGGCGCATGGATCTGCCAAAGCCTTCCTTCGTCATGCCCCTCGACCTGCCAGACGGCGAAAAGTCAGGCACCCGGATTCAGACGACAGCGATCGTTCGAGGCATCAGCACAGATTCCTTTTCTCGTCCGCATCTTACCATCGCGGGAGTTCGCGACGAAGTCGAGGTGATTCTGCCGCGGCCCGATGCCAGGCTTTCTCAACTGCTTGATGCCAAAGTGCGCGTGATTGGGGTTCCTGAAAAGCTTCGCGACAGCCATGGCGTCGTGAACTCCCGCAGGATCTGGGTGGGCAGAAATGAAGATGTGCGCATCGAGGAGGCGGCCCCGCAACAGTCGCCGCTCGATTCCATTCAGGAGATTTATAGCAAGCCTGCTGCCAGGGTTGGACACCGGATTCGTGTGCGCGGCGTGGTAGCTGCAAGGCTTTCGCCGGATACGCTGTTGCTGGAGGACCGCTGGGGAGCGATGCAGTGCCAGATGTCTTCCTCGCAGGCCGTCCGGGTTGGCTCGTCTGTCGAGGTGGCGGGATTTCCCGGACGCGACGGCGCGGGAATCGAACTTTTCAATGCGCAGGCAACGGAGATCGCGCGGGCGCAGGTCGCCAGTACCCAAACAGCCGGCATCGGGGCCAGCGAAATACACACAGTGGCTGCGGTCCGCGAACTGCCGGAAGAGCGCGCCAGCGTCGCATTGCCTGTGCGCATTACCGGTGTCCTCACGTACAACGACGCGAAGTGGGGCCTGTTATTCCTGCAGGACTCGACCGGTGGCATTTTCATCAAGTACTTAGGCGCCCGTTCGGAGTTATATGCCGGGGAGAAAGTCACTGTTGTTGGCCTGACCAATGCAGGTGACTTTGCGCCGATCCTTGTTGCGCCGAAGTTCCTGAATGAGAGTGCGTCGTCGCTGCCTGCTCCCATGCCGGTTACTGCCATCGAGGCTGCCAGCGGAATGAGGGATGCAGAGTTCGTCGAGCTCGAGGGAGTGATCCATCCCATCAAGGTTGGAGAGGAAGACCCGCATCTCTTTACGTTCGAACTGTATTCAAGTTTTGGCCAGGTCCATGTGTACTTCCCGTCTCTGCCTTCGTATGTCGCGCGGTTGCGGAAACTTGTCGATGCCAGGGTCAGCATCCGCGGCGTCCTTGGGACGGTTTTCAATTCTCGCCGGCAATTAGTAGGGTACCAGTTGCTGGTTACCTCGCCCGATGATATCCGGGTCATTGAACCATCGGTTCAAAACCCATTTGAGTTGACGCCTACCCCGATTCGAGAACTTCTCCAGTACTCCGACCATAAGAAATCAGGCCATCGACTGATGATCAAAGGCAGGGTAACCATGGCCGGGCCGGACTCTTTCTACGTTCAAGACGATAGCGGCGGAGTCGAAGTCGAGGGGGATCGCGCTTCGCTTCAGCTTGGCGATCTGGTTGAGGCGGTTGGATATCCCTCGTTGCTGGGCAGGTATTCACCGGTCATCACAGACGCCATGTTTCAATCGCTGGACCAGAAAGGGACGACTTTAGCCAAGGCTGCGACCGTCGAATCGATTTTGCAGGGACAATACGATTCACAGCTGATTTCGATCGAAGGGAAGCTGCTGGCAGCGATCGATGGTCCTTCCGGCAAGAGTCTTCTCTTGCAGTCCGGTCTTCATACTTTTGTTGCGGAGTTGAAAACGAACGATTGGGGGACGAAAGCGTGGCCTCCAAAAGAGGGCAGCGTGCTGCGGCTGACGGGAATCTGTTCGGCTCAAGTCGATCCGGACAAATTGTACAAGCTTCTCCAGCAGCATCCCGAAAGCTTCAAGATTCTGTTGAGATCGCCTTCCGACGTTGCCGTGCTCAAGGCGGCGCCATACTGGAACCTCGAGCATGCGTTCCTCGTGCTGGTCACCTTCGCCCTCGCAATCCTGCTGGCCTTGTTGCGGGTTATCGTGCTGCGCAAAAGGGTGCGCGCGCAAAAGCTCGCTTTGCTGAAAGCCGCTGAAACCGCGAGAGCAATTGAAGATCTCTCCAATGCGATGCTGAAAGTTTCCAGGAGCCAGGAGTTCAATACCGCGGTGTCGGTTCGCGGCAGTGATGAAGTCGCGCAACTCGTGATTGGATTCAATGGAATGGTCTCGGAACTGCAACGGTCCGAACAGGCGAATCGAGAGGCAGAAACTAAACTGCAGCAACAGGCGCTGACCGATGAGCTGACGCAGCTGCCGAACCGGCGGCATCTTTCCGATCAATTGTCACAGAGCCTTACGGCCGCGACTTACGACCATAGCTTGCTTGCGCTGCTCTACATCGACCTCGACGGGTTCAAATTGGTCAACGACAGCCTCGGGCATGTCGCCGGCGACGTTCTATTAGTGCAGGTGGCTGAACGATTGGGCTCGCGGCTGCGTAAGTCCGACACCCTGGCGCGTATTGGCGGGGACGAGTTTACCGCCGTATTGAAAGGCCTAACGACGAAGGACGAAGCGCGGACGGTCGCGGAAAACCTGCTCCACGCGCTTTCACTTCCGTTTGATATCGAAGGGCAGGAGATCACCATCGGCGCCAGCATTGGCATCGCCAGTTTCCCCGGCTTGGCAAACGACGAGATCGATTTGCTGCAACAGGCTGACAATGCGATGTACTCCGCCAAGCGAAGCGGCAAAAACCATGTCGCATTCTTCACCCAGGATCTGGGGAATTCTGTCAAAGAACGCATGACACTGGAGAATCAGCTTCGACGCGCGCTGGAGGACGAGAAGATTACGGTTGACTACCAGCCGGAGTTCGACCTTGCTTCGGGCCGGCTGGTCCGCTTCGAAGCTCTCGCCAGATGGACCCACCCTACGCTTGGGACGATTCCTCCTTCCAAGTTCATCCCGGTGGCTGAAGAGAGCGGCCAGATTGTTTCGCTCGGCGCCTACATTATGGAGCGAGCCTGTATTGAGGCCGGCCGCTGGCAATCTCTCGCTGCTTACCCCATCCAGGTGGCAGTCAACGTCTCCAGTGTCCAATTCGCTCGTGACTCGTTTGTGGACGAGGTCTTCGAAACGCTAAAGCGGACTGGGCTCAATCCGAATCTACTGCAAATCGAGCTGACCGAGTCGGCGATGCTGGTCGGTGTCAGCCGCGCCGCCAAATCGATCCAGCTCCTCCGAAGTATCGGCGTGAGCTTCGCGATCGACGACTTCGGCACGGGATATTCCTGCCTCAGCTACTTGCCGGAGCTGGGTTTTGACGCCTTGAAGATCGATCGCTCCTTCGTGAAGGAGTTGATCCAGCGTCCCGAGACAAGGGCAATGGTGCGCTCGCTGGTAACGCTGGCCCACGATCTTGGGATGAGGGTGATCGCCGAGGGGATTGAGACGCAGGAGCAGCTATCACTAATCGAAGACATGGGCGGAAATGAAGCGCAGGGTTACCTGCTGGGACGGCCCACTCCGAATCCCGCCGCATTCCTCAAGGGGCCATCGCTAAACCCAACCCGACCGGCGATCAGCGTTGCTTTGTGCGTGAAGGAATCTCAG
>Ga0265316_10007656_pt1 | contig 10133 bp, 13 predicted proteins | sample 4522metaG_FD_202092 | JGI IMG/M metagenome (GOLD analysis project Ga0265316, IMG submission 202092) | Rhizosphere microbial communities from Carex aquatilis grown in University of Washington, Seatle, WA, United States - 4-5-22 metaG | ecosystem: Host-associated > Plants > Roots > Rhizosphere >... | reverse complement strand
ATGACCACCGCCGCAGGCGGTGGGTTGTTAAGTTTCACTCAATGTTGCTTTGCCGAGCGCCTGGCGGCGCGATATTTCGCCCGGTGCGCATACAACCCTTCCGGATCGTATTGGGGACTGCTGTCCGAGGCGAATTGGTTGTTGGCAATGCGCTTGCCAAGCTCGTCTCCCAGCTGTTTCATGAATGCATACGTCGCGTCGTCTCCATACGCCTCCGCGGGAATGTCTTCTTTCAGCTCAAACTGGAAGCGACGAAAGTCGATGGCGCGTGTTCCCGGATCCTCGAGGATGTCTAGCGACTGCGAACGGATAGTATCAGCAGAGAACAGATTCGGTGCATTGGCGGCCCAGTCCAGACCGTGCCAGCTGGTCGGCGCACGGTACTCGTGTTCAAAGTTGTCAGCATTCAGCCATCCCGTGCCAAAACTCAGAACGCTGACCTCCGATGACTGATAGCCGCGAAACGTGGTCGCTTCCTGGGCAACAATATACGCCGGGTTGCCGTAGCTGCCGACTCCGCCATCGGTGTAGTACGTCCGTCTTTTGGCTTCATCTCGCGACCAGACAGGAAGCGCAGGCGGCGCGGAGGAGGAAGCCAATATTGCCTCCCACAGTTTCCACTGCCCGTCAGCAGAACTGTAGGATTTGAGAAAGTGCGTGCGCCGTTCGGTGATGTCAACGACCGTCAGAATCAGTGCTTTGTCGCGGCCTATCCGCTTGTTCAAGTCCGCGAGGGTGAAATCAGGGTCGCCGGTCTGTTTGTTAATCGCTTCCTTAAGGACCCGAATCAGCTCCCTGTTGGAATACAAGGAATGCCGAATAATGGCAAGCAAGATCTCAGTAGCGCCTTTGAGGGCACGGGGAAACCAGGCGGGTGTCAAACGAGGGAACACCTGTTGGCCGACATCCTGGTAGAATTGCGCGATCGCGCCGGCATCCATGCCCATGGCAAGCGCCCCCGCAAGGATTGCTCCGGTTGAAGTGCCGGCCAGTATCCTGATCTGCGGGTGGTTAATCAGCGGCTTGCTGCCGAGCTCAGCTTCAAGAGTCATCAGTGCCCTCGCGATGATCAGCCCTTTGATGCCGCCGCCGTCGATAGCGATTCCTGCATTTGTCCGGAGAGGGTTCATGCCCATGGTTTCTACCTCTTGCTGAGACACGCGTCGCATCACGACGCTATTATGGGGTGCGGCCGCTCACTGGCCTGCAACGCAAACTGTATGGCGTCCCCTTGAAAGGCACAACACCCTCACAGCCTATGTTCGACTTTCGCTATGCAACTCCGCTGAACGTCGAGTGAGTATATTGCAAAAGAGGTTTCCGCAACATGGATTTCAGCTCTTTCGCAAGTATCAGGCCCATGAGTCAGCATGAGCAGATCGGCCCGGACCTCGGCCCAGCAATTCTCTGCGCAGCGGGCGCAATCAGGACTAGACGATTGAACGCTCGCGCGAACGCGGGGGGGAGCCCTCAGATCGTTTTCACAATCAAGGGAGAAATCCTGCCGAGGAGATCGTAGTCTCGATCCTTGTGGAGCACCGGCATGTCGTGGCGCAAGGCGCAGGCTGCGATGAGGCAGTCCACGGAGGACCTTACAGTCAGGCCCTGTCGGCGGGCCGCGCGGTAGAGACCGGCAGCCTCGATGAAGAGCGATTCCTCCATAGGAGACTCGACGATCGGCAGTGCGGTCATGGCATCCCGTGCGGTACGATACGCCCGCTCTTCCCTGAATCCCCGGAGCACTTCCTGGATCACGGGCAGGCAGGTGACTATTTCTTCAAACTCCAGGACGCCTTCGATCCGCAGCGAGCCTTTGGTCCGGAAGATCTCGATCCAGATCGATGTATCGACGAGGATCATCTCTTCCTTGCGTGTGCACGGGGCGGATCCGCGCGCATCTCCGCGAGGTCGCCATTCCAGAGTCCTGATCCCGCGAGGTCCAGAATTCGTCTGGCGCGTGCCCTGCGCACGAAATCATGCAGTGCCAGGTTCACGGTTCCTGAATATGTCTTTCCCCCGGCAAGACGGGTCGCTTCTTTCAGCAAAGCTTCGTCAAGCACAAGATTTGTACGTTTCATGTGTATAACATGTTATCGATAGCCCGTTCTTGTCAAGACGGTGAACTCCCGCAGCGGGCGTCCTGCGTGCATGTGCGCCGCCAATCTCGTCAGCTCAGGCCTGCAATAGCGGAAGAACTTTTGGTAGGCAGCGCAAAGCCTGTTCACGCCGCCGGCTTCACCGCAGACCGCGGGCGCACGATCCTTGGGGCATCCGCCGTTGCACCACGAGAGGACGTCACACCCATGGCAGACGCGCGGCAGCGTATCGCGTTTCGCATTGCCGAAGTCGATCATGCGCGGGTCGGCGGCCAGGTCCCCCAGGCTCCGCTCGTGCAGGCTCCCGATCAGGTGCCCCGCATCGACGAAATGGTCGCATGCATAGAAGGCACCGTCGCGCTCGAGCACCGCGACATCCCCGCAGGTTTCGCGATGGATGCAAAGGGCATGCGGAAGCCCATAGATCGGACGCAACGCCTCGTCGATGTTCTGGATTACAACCCGGCCTACGTCCTCGTGAATCCAGCGGTCGAATACCCGGCAAAGGAATTCCCCGATTGCGTCAGGCTCCGCCGCGGTGGTATCGGTGGGCGCGGTGGTATCGGCGCGCACAGCGGCGTCCGTGCGTCCCGCAACAAGCGGAAGAAATTGAAAGTGCGTTGCCCCAAGGCCTCGGAAATAGTCATAGACCACGTCCGGCTCGTTGGCGTTGCAGGCATGAAGCACGCACAGCAGGTTGACGAAAACGCCCCTTTCCTTGAGGAGCGCATAGGCCCGCGCCACCCGCGCCTGCGTGGGCCCACCGTCGACGCTTCTCCTGAACGCATCGTGCTGGTCCTCGGGCCCGTCAAGGCTCAGACCAACCGAAAATCCTTCTGCTGCCAGGAAATCGGCCCAGGCCCCGTTCAGAAGATATCCGTTCGTTTGCAGGCCGTTGGAGACCGTGCGCCCCGGCGGCAGATGCGCGCGCTGCATCCGGACTATCGAGCGGAAATAGTCCAGACCCAGGAGCGTCGATTCTCCCCCGTGCCATTCAAAGTGTACGACAGCCTCGCGGGAAGATTGGAGCCTCTGGTCGATGAAGCGTTCAAGCAAATCGGTGGGCAGGCGGCCCGGGCCGTTCGGCAGGACCGCCTCCTTGCCGATGTAGTAGCAATACGCGCAGCGCATGTTGCAGCGCGGTCCTGCGGGCTTGGCCATGACGAGGCATTCGCGGAACCGTTCCTGCTGTGGCTGCGGCGAATCCATGCTTCCCCCTCAGCCGGAGAGCATTCTCGAGAAGAAGGCAAGCAGCCGCGCATAGGCATCGCGGGCAGCCTTCACGTCGTACGAAGGCGCGTCGTCGTTGAAGAAAGCGTGGCCCGCCCCTTCGTAAATGTGGTGCTCGAAGGACTTGCCTGCCGCGCGCATCGCTTCCTGGAAGCCGGGTATGCCCGCATTGACTCGCTGATCCCTGGCGCCGTAGAAGGCAAGGACGGGACAGGCGATAGCGGCAATTTTCTCCGCGGGCGGTGCCATGCCGTAGAACACTGCCGCACCGGAAAGCTCAGGCTCCTCACATGCCAGGAGGGCCGAAAGGCCGCCGCCCATGCAGAAGCCCACGCAGGCTATCTTCTGCCCCCGGGTCTCGACGCATTCCTCGCGGAGGTAGCGAAATGCACGCATGAGCGGGCCCATGAGAGGTCCCGTCTTTCCCGGCGCGGCGAATGAGTACATCTGGCCGAATGTCTCACCTATCCGTTTCCTCTCGGCCTCACCGAGCTTGGCCAGCTCCACTTCCCTGGTGGCAGGATCGAACATGGTCCCGGGAGGAAGCCTGGCCGCGAAACCGAATGACTCAGCGATCCTCTCCTTTGTCAGCGCCCCCGGCCGCTTGCCCTCCACGGCATACAAGTCAGGCGCCAGTGCCGCATAGCCCGCCGCGGCGATGCGGCGCGTCACGTCCTCAATCTGCCCGTTGACGCCTCCGATTTCCTGGATGACCAGTACGCCGGGCAGGGGCGGCGTCGCCCTTTCGGGCTTCGCAAAGTAGCCCGATCCTTCCCCGTAGCTGATCCACTCACCTCTCATCCCCATCTTTGCCCCCTTTAGTATAGCTTCGTCTCTTTTTCAAAGCGCAATTGGGCCTTTCTTTCCATCCGGTCTCGAATTGCAAGCAGAATTCTCTTCGAGATGAAAGGCTTCACCATGAACGTTTCGCGGAGGTCTCTCCGATCCTGCCGGATATCATCTGTTATTTCCCGAAACCCCCTCCGGATTCGCATTCTCAGAAACGGTATGCCGCTGGCAAGGACAACAACAGGCCCGCACCCGATTGAAAGAGCGAACCTCCATTCAAGGCCCGCGTTTCTGCAGAAGTTCCTCATGACCCGGATCGCTTCAGCGTTTATTTCCGGCGCGGCAAAAGCGCAGTTCACGATCGCGTACACCCTGGTGGCCACGCCCCTGCTGCCGTTCTGTTTCGCGTACGCATTGTAATCTTCGAGCAGCCTCATCAGTGCCCCGGGAAGACTGTAGCTGAAAAGAGGAAATGCGATTACCAGGGCATGCGCGCTTCCGATGATCTTCAGTATCTCTTCGGGATAACCGCCGGGCATCAGCGCCCGGACCGTTATGATCGGCTTTTCGAACTCCTTGTCGCCCAGGAGCTTGTCGACGCCGTGCAGGAACTTGAGGGACGAGGCGGCTTTTCCTCTCAAGCTTCCATTTATGAAGCATATTCTTTTCACAAGGCCCTCCGGATCTCGCGGCAGGCGGCGCGGGTATCCCCCGCGGACCTGGTCACAAAGACCTTGACGTCTTCTTTGCTGTGAGGATGCACGATGTCAGCGGCGCCGCGGTGCCGGACGATGGTATCCAGAAAGGTGCTCTTTTCTTCATCGCCCACCTCCTCCCCGTACCCGATGACGAGCTTCATGCGATTCCTGTTCGCGAAAAGGTGATCGTCCTTGTCCCACGCAGTCTTCACCGTTGAGATCATGCCTCCGAATGTGACCGGGGTCACGTACATCACCGCGCCGCAGTTTTTCTTGTGCCTGGTCAAATCTCCCAGCAGATCCCGGCTGACGCATTCCCTCGTCTGCTCGGTCCAGCATCGCAGGCATCCCGTGCAGGCATATACCTCGTTCCGATCCAGCGCAATCGACTCCAGGGCGTATCCCTTTTCCGCAGCCAGTGCGCCCACCTCGCTCATCACGTCATCAAAGAGCGGGGTGCGCGAGCCCTGGTCAAAAAAGCAGCAGACGGTCATGACATCCACCTCGTTCAATCGGCAATCAGGTATTCGGAGATCATGTCGATCCACAGCTCCTTTGCCGCGTTGAAGCCCGGCACATCGAAGTCTTCGCGGTGGATGACCAGGTAGAACAGCGAGAGAAAGAGGCCTTTCAAGCCCAGCGGGTCGACCTTGCGCATCCAGCCTTCTTCGATCCACGTGTTGAAATTGCCGACGAACTCATCGATGTAGCTCATCATGCTCTCGCTCTTCATTTCCTCCGGGAGCTTCCTCATCAGGTATTCATATTCCGCGGTGCTCAATTGCCGGTACAGGGGAGTGGAGGTCAAAAGATCCAGCGCGAGTCTCAAGGCCGCCTTGAATCCATCTTTCCGGCTGGCCGCCGGCTCGAAGACCTTGTCATAGATCTTCCTGCGGTTTTCTGCCTGGATTGCCTCTGATATCTCCTGGTAGAGCATCTCTTTGGATGCGTAGAAGAGATAGAAGGCTCCCTTTGAAATGCGGGCAGCCCTGATGATGTCGTCGATGGTTGTTTTTTGAAGGCCGAACTTTTCGAAAAGCCTCTTTCCTTCAGTTTGCAAAGTCTTCCTTACAATATCCTTTTCCCGCTCGCTCCAGGCTTTTGGCATTGTCCTTCCTCTTGACTTATGTGACTATATTAGTATTAATAGTCACATAGTTCTGTCAAGAGGTCGAAACTGCGTCTGCATCATCTGTTCAACTGCCCGAAGCCGGCATTGATAATTGAATCCGAACGGCTATAGTTGAAGGAAATACGGCAGACAAAAGGCGGGAAAAATGCGGGCAGGAATCAATGCGCGTATAATGAAGCGCTACGAGACCGCGGGCATTGGCGTCCGCGCGCGGGTAATGCTCCTCTTCTATTTTCTTCTCATTGCCGTTGTCCTTCTCGGCGGGCTCATCATCATGAACATTGTCCTTGCAGACAGTCGGAGGCAGCGTCGGCACAGCAGGTCGCCCACACGGTCGAAGAGATATCCGGCGGCATGGAGAGCATCGCCGCCAGCTCGGCTGATCAAAATAAGAGGATGGGCGAGCTGGTGAAGCGCATCGCGCTGCTCTCCTCCGGCATCACCGCCATGAGCAGGGAAACGGCGGGTGCGGCAGACATGGCAGAGGGGATCCTTGGCCGGGCACGGCAGGGAGAAGAGTCCCTGAGCGCTATCAGCGGCCGAATGTCCCAGATTGTCTCCCGTTCAGAGGACATGTACGCAATCATCGATATGATCAGGGGTGTCTCCGACCAGACGAACCTGCTCGCCCTCAACGCCTCAATCGAGGCGGCCCGGGCAGGGGAAGCCGGTCGGGGGTTCGCCGTTGTGGCATCCGAGGTCTCCAAACTGGCGGAGCAGACAGCCGAAAGCGTGAAACGGATCGATGTGATCATCAAGGGAAACGAAAAAGAGATTCAGGGAGGCCGGGAGCAGATCGACGGAGTGGTGTCGGTGATGCAGGAAGTCGTGGCCGGAGTTTCACGGATCGGCAGCTTCATCGTGGAGTTCAAGGACCTGATGTCCCGTCAGATGGAGACCAATTCGCTGGTGGACCGCGAATCCAAGGGCGTCATGGAAACCGCCTGCACGATTGATCGCGCTCTGGAGGAACAGCAGGCTGCCGCGGAAGAGATTGCCAGGTCCGTGACGCTTATCAACACGCACATCCAGTCAAGCACGGAGGCCGCCGCCGACATTGCACGCAAGTCAGAAGGCATCGTGCGCATGACGGCGAAGCTGCAGTGCAAAGTGGAAGAGGGGCGGTCAGGCGGCACGCGCAAGGTCTGAAGGTACGCCGTCAGAATCGCGCGTTGTTCAGGTCCCAGTATTGCGCGGTGCCCTTGAGCTTTTCATTCTCGTCGGCGTAGGCGCCGGCGGTCCTGCCTTCCTTGCTCGTCAGCTTTCCGTTCGCGCCGGCTCTCAGGAGCGTGGCGATCACATCCGGGTTCGTGTTGTGTTTTGCCGCCCACATCAGGGGGGTCATCCCGTCATTGTCCTGCGTGTTGATCTGCGCCCCCGCTTCCAGCAGCAGTGACAGCACCTCCGGGTTCAGGTTGTTGTACGCGGCGGACATGAGGGCCGTTCCGCCATTGGAATCCCGTGCGTCGATGCTTTCCCCCGCGCTCAACAGCGCCCGTATCACCTTGGGATTGGAGTTGTCATAGGCAGCGGACATCAGCGCGGTTCCGCCGTTCGCGTCCCGGTCCTCCCGGCTCGCTCCGGATGCGAGGACCAGCTTCAGCACTTCGGGGTTCGCGTTTTTTGCGGCGAACATCAACGGCGTGAAGCCATTCAGCGCCCTGTCTTCAATGTTTGCCCCCGCCTTCAGCAGGAACTTCACTATATCGGGGCTCGGATTGTTCAGACAGGCCCACATCAGGGAGGTTTGACCTTTCGCGTCCTTATCCTCCACCGCTGCTCCCTCCCGTATCAGCGCCGCAAGCACCTCGGGGTTCGGGTTGTTGTATGCGGCCCACATCAATGCGGTGTGACTGTCCAGGTCCTTGTCGTTGACGTCAGCACCCGCTTCCAGCAGGGCATTCAGCATGCCGAGGCTCCCGTTGAAGCCCGCGGCAAACATGAGCGGGGTCATGTTGTACCGGTCACGATCGTCGATCTTCGCCCCTGATTTCAGGAACGCCGCGATCACGTCCAGACTCTGGGTGTGATAGGCGGCATCCATGAGGGGCGTTCTTCCGCTTGCGTCCTTGACGTCCGTCCGTGCGCCGGCATTCAGCAGGAACAGAACCACATCGGGATTGCTGTTGTGGACCGCGGCGAACATGAGCGGGGTCACGCCGTCCCTGTCACGCTCACCGGTCCGGGCCCCTGACTTCAAAAGGATCTCCACGATCTGCGGCTTCACATTGTCCCTGGCAGCGAGCATGAGGGAAGTTCTGCCGTTCTTGTCCCTGTCATCGATCCGAGCTCCGGCTTTCAACAACTCGCTGATGACGTCCGGATTCCCATTGGAGGAGGCGGCGTTCATGAGAGGCGTCATTCCGTCCTCATCCTTGGCGTCGACCCTGGCTCCGGATTTCAGCAGCTCATCGATCACGTCGGGGTTTTCATTGCCGGCGGCCGCGAACATGAGCGGGGTCCGATCCCCTTTGTCCTTTTCATCGATTTTCGCTCCGGCTTTCAACAGCGCGCTGATCACCTCGGCATTCGGGTTGAACCGGGCAGCGAACATCAGCGGGGTCCTGCCGTATTTATCCTGGTCGTTGAGCTTCGCGCCGGTGCGGAGAGCCTCCAGGATGAGGTCCGGCGTGCTCTGCGACACCAGGTCGAAGAAATCTTCCGCAAATGCGAATGCCGCCAGGAGCATCAGGGCGATGACGCACACGAGTCTTTTCATGTACATTCCCTAGACCAGTATAATATTCGTCTCTGCTTTGCTCGTCCACCGCATTGCGGTACCCCGCAGATTCCGCATTGCGGTACCCCGCAGATTCCGCGGCTCTGCCCGGTGTCCTACAAAAGCGGGGCGGGCAGCGTCACCCGGGCCGCGGCCCACGACAGTCCGACACCGAACCCGACGAGAAAGAGCGTGCGCGCGGGCCTCGCCAGACCCTGCGCGTGCGCATCACAGAGCGCGATGGGAATCGTGCTGGAAACCGTGTTGCCATGGAGGGCGATATTGACGAAGAAGCGCTCGGGGGCGATCTGCAGCCGTTCGCGCAGGGTCTCCAGCATGAACATGCTCGCCTGGTGGAAAATGAACAGGTCCACGCAGGAAAGGCTGAGCTCGCATTTCTGGAGCAGGTCCATGATCGCCTCAGGCACCCGTCTCAACCCGAATGCAAAAACTCCCGGCCCGTCCATTTCCAGAAAAGGCCTCTCCTGGCCGGAGGGGGGATTGCGAAATCCCCCTGTACGCGCGATGAGGCTTTCCGCGCCCGAGCCGTCGGTGCCGAAGCTGAACGGGCCGATGGATTGATTCCCCTCCCCTGCCTCCGGCTCGGCGCTGATGAGAGTTGCCGCCGCTGCGTCGCTGAATATGCTCCGTACGCTCCTGTCCTCGGGGCGCAGGAGCTTGCTGTATGTATCCGCGGTGATGAGAAGGATCTCCCTGGCGCTTCCGGATTCGATGAGCCCCTTTGCCAGAGCCAGGCCATAGATGAATCCCGAGCATCCGAGATTCATGTCGAAGCTGCCTGCCCGCGTCGGGATTCCCAGGCGGTCCTGCAGGATGCAGGCGGAGGTGGGCAGGTAATAGTCGGCGCTCTGTGTGCAGAGGATCACGAAGTCCACCTGCTCGCGCTTCACTTTCCCCCTGGCGAACATCTTCTCCGCCGCTTTGACGGCCATGTCAACGGAGGTCTCCTCCGGGGCCGCAATGTGACGGCGGGCAATCCCCGTCTTCGAGAGTATCTTGTCAGGGCTCCACTCGGGAAAATCCCTCGAAAGATCTTCGTTCGTGAGCACCTTTTCCGGCAGGTAATATTCGATGGCGGAGATGAATGCGCGGTTCATTCGACTGCCGCCGCTGCCGGGGCCTCACTCGCGGGCGGCCGGGTCCGGAACAACAAGAAGGACAAGATCATTGACGGTCCGTGCCCGCGCCAGGAGCAGGCTGTCCAGGACGACACTCGTTTTTTTCTCAACCAAAGCAATATACGCAAGAATGGCCAGTGAGTCCCACTCCGGCAGATCGTCCAGACGCTCGCTGCCCGTGAGAGTCCCTTCCGGTTTCTCGAGGACTTTGTCCAGCTCGTACAAAACTTCCTGCCGAGTTATCATTGTTTCCCCCACCAAGTGTCAATGCAAATATGATGCCATTACGCGCACCCGCCTGCCACGGTTAATTGTCTGAATTGAAAGCAA
>Ga0265316_10007655_pt1 | contig 10135 bp, 4 predicted proteins | sample 4522metaG_FD_202092 | JGI IMG/M metagenome (GOLD analysis project Ga0265316, IMG submission 202092) | Rhizosphere microbial communities from Carex aquatilis grown in University of Washington, Seatle, WA, United States - 4-5-22 metaG | ecosystem: Host-associated > Plants > Roots > Rhizosphere >... | reverse complement strand
GGTGGTGTGGTTTGGTCCCGGAGAGACCGATCAAACCGCAAACCCTTCATGAAAGCTCCGCAAATTTCCGGTTTGGCAATGCAGAAATGCGCCGGAGGTGAAAAAGTTTGGCTGGGACGGTTTTTGGACGCGGAAAACCACGCTAATCTTCGCTAATCCGAAGGTCGCGCCGCTTCGCGTCCTTTCGCGGTTGAAAACCCCGGTCCAGATTTTACCGGAGGCCGCAGAGGTCGCGGAGAAGGCTTTTGGGTAACATCACTAATCCGATATTCGCGATCATTCGCGCCGATTCGCGGTTAAAAATCCGACTCTATTCGTGGTTTCCGTCTGCATGGCTGCGGGTTAAGGTTTCGGATTCGCGCCAGCTGGCGCCGTCGGGGGCGGCTTCGGCCGGTCGGGCGTTCCGGTGTCGATCGCAAATTTCCACGAGCGAAGAACGCGGCATCGGGCGCGGCGAAATGGGCGAAGGCCGCGGGTACGCCCTGTGCGGACGCCATGGTGCAGAAATCGTGCTCCATTTTGACGAGCTCGGCCTTGAGCTGGGCCGGGTCCACGGCGGCGGCCGAGGCGAGGGGCAGAAGCAGGAGCAGGCTGAACAAACGTGATCGGGTTTTCATGGGCTTTGGGTCCGATGGCCGAAGCTGGCTTTGGCTTGGTTGACGCGTAGCCACGAGCGTGAGCGAGTGGATCCGCTTCCACTCGCTCACGCTCGTGGCTACTTGGGCGCGGAATGGGTCGGAGGGGAATTCATCGGTGTTCATGATGCGGATACCGGCGGGAACGGGACGCCCGGCGGCAACCGACCCAAGGGCAAAAAAGAACAGCTGATGGGCGGCAAAGCAAATCCGTCCCTGGCGCCGCGCCCGGTTAATCCCGCCCCTCCGGGAGGGTAACATAAAATTGTCAAAATCACGTTGCGATTGTGCGACGAATTAGTTACCTAATTGGCAAAGCAAATGCACTACGGGTGACCGACGTGCTGCTTTTTCAAGCACACAAACACAACACAACTACTCGAACTATGAACAACCTCCGCTCGCGGAAGTTCGCAGCTGGGATGGCCGCGTTTATCATGGCCGTTCTATTCGCGGTGTCTGGGTTTGCCCAGGCAACTGCTTCAACCCCAGACGACCAAGTCCAGAAGATGGAAAAATTCGTGGTCACGGGCTCGTACCTGCCCGAGTCCGGAATCGTGACGGCCAGTCCGGTCGCAACGATCAAGCTCGATGCGGTCGGCCAGTCGGGGGCCACCGACCTGATGTTGCTCATGAAACAGATGACGCCGTATTTTGCCGGCAACGGCAGCTTTGGCACGGAGTCGAACAACGGATACGCTGGCGAGTCGACCATTGCACTGCGCAATCTGACCACCCTGGTGTTGGTCAATGGCCAGCGGCTTGTGTCCTCGCCGTTCTCCAACATCAATTTCAGCGGCGCATCCTTTGCCGACCTGAACACGATCCCGTCCTCCATGGTGGAGCGCATCGATATTCTCAAGGATGGCGCCTCCACCGTGTACGGTTCCGATGCCATCGGTGGCGTGGTAAACATATTCTTGAAGAAGAATTATAACGGCTTCGAGACCGGGGTCCGTTACAGCACGACCGGGAATAGCGATTACACCGCCCGCAGCGTGTACATCATCGGCGGCGTCTCCCAGCCCGGGCTTTCGCTGACCATCGGAGCCCAGCATTTCGAGAACACGCCGTTGCTTACCACGGACCGGCCGCTCACCACGATGGCTCCGTCGCAAATCACCGCCTTGGGCTATAATGTGACCAGCTCCGTCTTCAGCGGCACTTATCCGGGACGCGTGAACAGCGATATTCTGGCGGGTTCACCCCTGGCGGTGGGAGCACCCAAATATAATGCTGCGATCCAGACTCCTCCCGCGAAGAGCAGCCCGACCGCTGCTCCCCAGACTCTGGCCCAACTCGAAACGGCCGGGATCTATATTCCGGTCAGCTCGACCCCGGCGTTCGCCTCAGTTGGCAGCACGTCGATCCTGAACACGACGTTATTTGGCAATCCACTCATCGTTAATACTAAACGCAACGAGTTCATGGCCAATGCCGACAAGGAGCTCATTGGCAAGAATCTCGAGGTTTTCGGTGATTTCTTGTTTTCCCAGACGACGAATGGCGGCAGCGGTCTGGCCCCTGCGCCGGTTACCGGTGTGGGCGCGGGCGGTGCCAATACTATTACGATCCCGGCCAACAATCCCTACAACCTATTTGGGATTACGCTGGGCATTGGCCAGCCTGCTGGAGCTCCCACGATCCGGGCCCGCTTGGTTGAAATCGGGAACCGCAAAAGCATCAACGAGACCAACACGTTTCGCTTTGTCGGCGGCCTGAAGGGCGACATCAGCGAAAATTACAGTTGGGAGGCGACCTACAATTACTCCCGCGCCAGTCTTACAGAGCAGATCCTTGGCGGAGCCAACGGAGCGAACATGAATCAGGCGATGACGCCGGCGTTGGACGCAAACGGCAATTACACCTATAACTCCGCCGGCCGGCCGCTATCGGTGTTGACCGACGCTACGGGCAATAATCTGCCTGTTTACGACTACTTCGCATTGCCTGGTTTCAATGACCCGGCCACACTCAGGGCATTGCGTACCACATTGTTCCAGAATGGGACCACCGATCTGCGCGATATCGGCGTCCGACTGAACGGCAAACCGTTTGAGCTTCCCGCCGGGAGTCTGGCTTTTGCCATCGGCGTCGAGACTCGCGTGGAAGAACTCACCAGCTCGGTGGACGGTCTTTTCGCCAACGGTCTCGCGCTCGGCTACAACCCGGCCAATACATTCGCCGGTGGCACGCGCAGGACCAAGGGTGCCTTCTTGGAATTGGGCGTACCGTTGATCTCACCCAAAGAGGCCATTCCAGGATTCTACAAGTTGGACCTTACACTGGCCGACCGCGCGGAGAAGATCGAGCCAGGTGGCAATGCCAATACGCCGAAATTTGGCCTGCTCTGGCATCCCTTCGATGAGAGTTTTGTGCTTCGCGGCACCTATGCCAAGGGCTTTATCGCCCCCTCAATCCATGACCTCTTTGGACCGGCGGCGGGCAACTCTCCGAGCTTCACTCTTCCGCAGGGCAACGGCAACTCCGGTACGGGTGGCTCGTTGGGCACTTCGGTTGTTATTCAGGGTAACTCCACTGAGCTCAGCAATCCCAACTTGCAGGCTTCCCACTCCAAGTCGTACACCGCCGGATTTGTCTATTCGCCCAAGCAGCTCAAGGGCTTGAGCGTAACGGTGGACTATTACGACATCAGCCAGGACAAGGTTGGCTCGCTCGATTACACCGCGATCGCTGCGGACTTGAACGCCAAAGGCGCTGGATCGTTCTATGCTCAGGACACGCAGCATCTGGGCACCGGTTTCGTCTTCGCCGATGGAAGCAAGCTGACCTCTAATGCGCCCAATCAGGTCAACTCGACCAATTTTGGCACCGTCACCGTCGCCCGGAACCCCTCCGGCGACCAGAAAACCCGTGGATTGGATATTGCGATCGATTACAAATTCGCGACCAACATCGGCAGCTTTGACGTGGGTGCCGCCTCGAATGTCCTGTTCGATTACAAGTTCCGTGCGACTCCGACGGCGTCCTACCTCCAGTACGCCCGGGTGTTTACCGATAGCACCGACGGCGGAGCCGGGGCCAATGGCTTCCTTCCCAGTTATCTGATCAAGCCCTACGTGAATTACTCCTACAAGTCGTTTACGGGATCCCTGTTCATGACCTATTACCCGCAGGTGACGGTACCGGGTACGCTGTTTGCCGGAGCATCCACGACCAATGATTACACGCTTAACGGAAAAGCCTCCCAGACCCCGACCTATTTCACGGCGGATCTTACTTTGGCCTTCGTGTTGCCGGACTTCGGCCACAAATGGCTGAGCCGGACAACGCTAACGGTCGGAGCCAACAACGTCTTCAACAAAGCGGCGCCGTATATTCCCGGCGATGGCTCCTTCTGGGCGGAAAACAATACCGCCAAAGGAGCATTCGATATCATCGGCCGCTTTATGTTCATAGAATTGAAGAAGGCCTTCTGATCCCGATCGGGCGTTTTCACCAGACTCTCAACGGCAGCCCTCGCGGGCTGCCGTTTGTTTTTGATTGGGTCGACGGCGTCATGGCGCTTACGTCCGGCCGGCCGCAAGCGATTGGGTTGTGGCTGCGAGCGTGAGCGAGTGGATGATCTTCCACTCGCTCACGCTCGCGGCCACTGCGGAGACAACCGGGAGAGGCATTGCTTTTGCTGCCGCACGCCGGTTTGATCAAGGCTTGGCATCGGTTCGCTTTAGGTCCGGATTGCGCGGTCCGATGATATTCAAATTATGTCCCGATTCCTCGCTCGGAAATCCTCTTGGTACTGGTGTTTGCTCGGCGCCGGCGGTCTTGGCTGGCTCGGCTTCGCGACCGGCACGCGGGCGGCGGACAACACGAGGAATGCGGGCGACAGCGCGGTCGTGCAGTTGGAGGCTTTCGAGGTCACCGGCTCGCGCGTCAAACGGCCGGAAGCGGACGGACCGCAGCCGGTTGTCGTGTTTACGGCGGACGAGATCGAGGCTCGCGGCTTCGATCTGCTCGGGGATTTTGTGCAAAGCCTGCCGTTCAACAGCGCCGGCAGCGCCTCGGTGTTGCAAATGGAAAAGGCTTACCGCGGCCTGAGCTCGATCAACCCGCGCGGACTCGGCAGCGGCCGCTTCCTGGTGTTGATCGATGGCCGCCGGGCCGCGCCCTTCGCCCTCAACGATGCCGGGCGCTCGTATTTCGATTTCAACAGCATCCCGCTGGCCGCGATCGAGCGCGTCGAATACGAGAAGGACGGTGCATCCGCAATCTACGGCTCCGATGCCGTCACGGGCGTGATGAACATCAAACTGAAGCGCGACTACCGCGGAATCACCACCAGTCTCATGCTAGGCAACACGCTCGGTCACGACACGTTCACCCGCAGCGCCGATGTGCTGGTAGGCGTCGGCGACCCGCGCAAGACCTCGCTGCTCGTCGATGTCTCCTGGTTCAAACAGAACGCAAATTTCATCAGGGATTACAATCGCTCGAAGACCACCGACTACAGCTATCTCGGACCGGTCAAGGGCTCGAACCAGAACAGCACCGCCAATTATCCGGCCAACGTCACCCTCTCCGCCACGCAGGCCACCTCCGCCGGCTTGTCCACCGGCGCCGGTTACTACGTGGTCCAGGGCGGCCAGCCGACCCCCAATCCGACGACGTCAATGTTCACGCGCTACGCCTCGTCGTCGCTCACCCCCAACGAGAATCGTTACGATTTCGCCCGCGATTATCAGCTTTACCCGGAACGCGAAAACCGGAGCGCGTTTGCCCGCCTGCGGCACGATCTGACCGACCGGCTGACGGTGTTTGCCCAGTTCGTTTACGCGGACAATGTCACGGACTACACGTGGACTCCCGCTGTGGCCAACAGCTCGAGCGTCGTCACGAGCGCCGGCACAACTCTCACGATTCCGAAGACCAATCCTTACAATCCGTTTGGCATCGACCTCACGACTTTCAACTACCGCACCAACTTCGGTCCACCCCGGCTCTTCGACGAGACCTCAAAAACCGCGAATCTGCAGACGGGGGTGGAGGGCAAGCTTGGGGGCGATTGGACATGGGAATCGGGCGTCGATTGCGGCCGCAACACGGTGAAGGTGGTCTCGCGAAACCAGGTCAAGGCCGACGACCTGCAGGCGGCGCTCAACGGCACGACGCGGGCCCTGGCGCTCAATCCGTTCGGCCCGTCCGACAATCAGGCGCTGGTGAACAATCTTTTCGTCGCCTCCACCAATGACGCCAAGACGACGGTGATGAGCGGCGATCTTTCCGCGACCGGTTCCCTTTTCGCGATGCCTGAATTCTTCCAACAACCCTCGGCGGGCGCGGCGAAGCTGGCGGTGGGAAGCGAGTGGCGCGAAGAGAGAATCGAGAGCCGCCCGGACACGATCGCGTACGTTGGCACCGGCGGCGGTCAGCCTTTTGCCGGCGCCCACACGGTGTGGTCGGCGTTTCTCGAGATCGATGTGCCGGTGGTGCACCAGGGCTTGGATCTTCAGCTTGCAGTCCGCCACGAGCGCTTCAGCGACTTCGGCGACGCCACCAATCCCAAGTTTGGATTCCTGGCCCAACCGTTTCATTGGTTGAAACTGCGCGGCTCCTACTCCCAGTCGTTCAAGGCGCCGGACCTGGGATTTCTCAATTCGACGCGCACGACCAGCTATACTTCCGCGGTCTACTCAGATCCGCTCCGCCCGCAGGATGGGGCCCGGCAGCTCAAAATCATCACCGGCGGTAATCCCGCGTTGCAGCCCGAGAAAGGGAAAAGCTGGTACGGTGGCGCGGTCTTCGACCTCGGGAAGATCACCCGCGGGCTTAGCTTCTCGGCCGACTGGTTCAATTTCAAAATCGACCGGGCGATCGTGACGTACACGACGCCAGCCTATTTGTTCGCCTATTTTCCCGACCGGGTTATCCGCGACAATTCGCAAGGTTATCCCGGCCCCATCTCCTATCTGGAGGCGACGCCCAACAATGTCGCCGCCTATTATTACCGGGGCTTCGATTTCGAGCTGGATTACCGCCTGCGCCGGACGCCCTGGGGCGATTTCAATTTCGGCGTGCAGACCACCCGGATCGATTATTACGGCTACGATGCCGGCGTGGGCGCCGGCCCGGTCAACTATGCCGGTCACTACAATCAACCGCGCTGGACCGGCAACGCCCAAACCGATTGGAAGTACCAGCGTTTGGGCGCAGGCGTCTCGGCCGTCTACAAGGGACCCTATTTTAACGATAATGCCACGTATTCCACGATTGGCTGGGGAGAAAATCCCATCGCCAAGATCAACGCGTACGTTTCCTACCGGGGCTACCGGGACGTTGAGATCAAGCTTGGGGTGGACAACGTGTTCAACACCCAGCCGCCGAGCAACGGCAAGGAAACGACCGCGTTCGACGAGAGTACCTATGCTGCCTGGAGTCTTGGGCGCTTCGTTTACGTGAGTTTAGAAAAAAAATTCTGAGGCGGCGGCAACGCAGCTGTGGATTTTTGTAGGGCTGCCGCTCGCCGGCCGGCCGTTGTTCCTGTAGCCGCGAGCGTGAGCGAGTGGTATTGCGTGATACCAATCGCCTCAAGCCTCTACACTTTACACGAAGGTCGCCAAGTTCGCGAAGAAGGAATTGGAGGTGGTAAGCTCCTTCGCGCTCTTTGCGACCTTGGTGTAAAAGCTTTAGGATTTTGGTATAAGTCCACTCCACGGGAAAGCCCAAGACGGCCTTCATGCGACCCTGTCTTCAGCCCGGAAAACGCAGCGTTACCTCTCCTTGGTTGCGCTCCAGGTCGAGCTCGGGGAATCCTTGGCGCGGCGCGGGCCGGCCGAGGATTTTCTTTTGCGTGAGCCGCCAGCCGGCGGGGCGAAGGGTCGTCACGCCGTCGGTCAACTCCACGTGACTGATCGCCACCTGGCCCACCCCGCGCACGGCGAGGCGCACGCTGGAGCCGTAGCCACGAGCGTGAGCGAGTGGAGTTGGCGATGCTGACCGCGCGCGCCCTGCCCCCGCGCCCGGCCCGGACACGAGGTCCGGCCCAAGCGGGACGGAAAATTCCCGCTTGATCCTCGTCCTTGGCCGCGCGGCAAAGGCACGGAACTCGATCGTGTACCGGCCATACAATTCCTCCCACGCGCCATCGGCGCGTTGCTGTTCTACCACCACACGCTGAAGGGCCGGGGCGAAATTGTGCACAGTGAACTGCAGCTGCCACGCCCCGCAGACGGGCGTGGCCTGCCACGCGACGGCCGGTCGCCGCGCGGCGCGGGCGAGCCAGCTTTGCCATGCGCGCAGCCGGGCCGCATCGGCGGCGAGCATTTGCTCGTTGGGTCCGTATCGGTGAGGATCGCGGGTGCGCGCCCACATGACGCGCGCCGCTTTCCGACCGACCCGCAGCGCGGCAGCGAAGTCGACGGCCTCCCGGCGGAGCTGGGCGATGTAGCCGCGAGCGTGAGCGAGTGGAGTTTGTTTCGGAGTCCACTCGCTCACGCTCGTGGCTACAGTTTTCGCCAGCAATCGCCGCAGCCGCCACACGCCGCGCGCCGCTTTGCGCACGAAAACGTCGCGCTGGGCCAGGTAGCGGCGGAAGCCCACGCTGGCGGCCAAGGGCAGCGGCAGCGCCGCGCCGCCCGCGCCCGCACCCGCGCCACGGAACCCGACCCGTATCCGCTCCGCCGCCTCAAGAGTTTGACACTTAATAGGTGTCAACCGCTCTCCGGCCGGTTGCGGCGTTTGGCCGAGGGAAAGGGGATGAATGCGGCTCAGGCGCGCAAAAAACCGCTCCTCGCGCTCATAGGCCGCCAGGCCATTGCGTGCCCCGCCCAGGTCCCAACGGTCATTGATTTCCCAGCGCGCATAACCGGCGTAGGCGTATTCGTCGCCCGCCAGCGCGGCGCGCGCCCACGATTTGGTCGCAACCTCCGGGGGCATCATAGCAGCCGAGGTAACGGGGCCGGCTTTGGCCGCGAATGGGTAGGGCGACGTATCCCCACGCCGCCGCGGCGCGTTGGGGACAACGCGCCCTACCTTGCCGAACACGCGTGCGAAGCCGTGGGCCAACATGTCCGACTGGTGGTCGATTTCCGGTTCGAGCCAGAGGCAGGCGGCCGCGGCGTCGATCACCGTCGTCATTTCGAGAGCGAGGCGGGATGCCTCCCACGAAGTAACGAGGAAGCCGGCGGCGCCGACCCGCTGGCACCGGATCCACCACGAGCGAAGATTGGCGAGCCGGTCGCCGAAGACGGGCAACGGTTCACTGCGAAATGCGCCGTTCATCGGACAGCCCCAGTATTCGACGCCCTGCGTCCGCAATGGCGTGGCCAGATTGCATTCGGCGAAATTGTGCAACTCCACCCGCGGATGCCGCGCGAACGGATAGTAATACCAGTCGTAGGCGATCGTGCCGGGCGGCAGCAGCGGAATCGCGTCCGGCAATAGCGCGAGCATGTCGGCCCACAGTCCCAGGCGCAGGCCGAGCCCACCGGCCAGCCCGTGCAGTCGCTGAACGTAGCGACCGAAATGCGCGGCGAGTCCGATCTCCGCGATCTCGGCGCGGCTGAGCGGATGACGGCCGAGGTGAAACGATTCGTCGAGGCCCACATGCACCTTGCCCGCAGTGCAAAACGGCGCCATGTCGCAGAGCAGCCGTTCGGCGATTTCCAGCGTCCGCGGATGCACCGGGCAGATTTGCCCGCGCTCCAGTGGCGTGCCGTCGGGCGCGCGCAGCTCGTTGAGGTCGCGCAGCGCGGGAGTTTTGATGAGGTATTGCGTGTGCCCGAGCAGATTGACGATGGGCACGACCTTGAGTCCGCTGCGGCCGGCGGCGGTGACGAGCTTCTCGAAATCGCGATATGAATATGCGTCGGCGCGCGCGACGCCGGGCAGGCTGGGGTACTCGACCGCATCTTCGAGGTGCAGGTAAAGCTCCTGATAACCCCAATCCGCGTAGCGTGGCAGCTGGGCGAGCAGCCAGTCGAGTCGCTCCACCTGCCGGGCGAGGTCCCATTGAAAAGCGCGGAGCATGGTGGAAGGAATATTTCTGCCTAACGCGGCGGCTGAGCCGCACGCTGCTTTTGGTCACATGTCACTTAATAGGTGACATCCCCGAGGGGGCGGGTCCCTCCGGTTTGTCACGTAATACGTGACAAACGGGATCGGGCGACGCGGGTTGGGCGGGCGCGGCAGAATCGGGAGCGAGGCGGTTTTGCAGCCAGGCGAGCGCCCCGGCTTCGTCGGCAAAGTCGCCTTCGAGCTGCGCTTCGAAGGCGGTGTCGAGAATGGGCTTGAACTGTGGGCCCGGAGTCAGGCCGCGCGCCAGGAGATGCCGGCCGAGCAGGATCGGACGGGGCGCCATCTCCGCTACAAAGAGTTCTTGTGAGCGGGTGCGGAGGACCGCGATCAGGGCGAGCGACTCCCGCGGGCTGAGTGGGGGACGGCCGTGCGCGTCGGCGGACATCACTTCGCAAAGATCCTCGATGGTCGCCGGCATGAGCCGGCGGGCGAGGCGGCGGATTTGCGAGTCCGTGTAAACGGAACGG
>Ga0265316_10007652_pt1 | contig 10137 bp, 9 predicted proteins | sample 4522metaG_FD_202092 | JGI IMG/M metagenome (GOLD analysis project Ga0265316, IMG submission 202092) | Rhizosphere microbial communities from Carex aquatilis grown in University of Washington, Seatle, WA, United States - 4-5-22 metaG | ecosystem: Host-associated > Plants > Roots > Rhizosphere >... | reverse complement strand
ACCGCGTTTCTTTCACGGTGGTGATCCCGCGGGCCTACCAGGTGCAGATGGAACACGTGCCGGGCGTCCAAACCGTCATGGTCACCAACTGGTTCGGCGGCATCTATAAGGACGACCGCGATCCCAAAAACAACTTCGCCCGGTTTGCCGTGGAGCCGGAGAAACTCTTCAAGGTATACGCGGAAGATCGCATCCCCGAGGACCAGAAAAGGGCCTTCGAGCGCGACCGCACCGGCTGCGTGGTGGGCCGCGATCTGGCCAACCAGTTCGGCTTCAAAATCGGCGACCGCATCCACCTGACTGGCAGTATCTATCCCGGCGAGTATGACCTCACCGTGCGCGGCATCTTCGACAGCCCCACCGTCAGCGACGTGCTGGACTTCAACCTCGAGTACCTGGAACAAACCATGAACGAACGGCGCCGCGGCAACGTGATCATGTACTACACGCGCATCGACAACGCCGCCAACTCGGGGCGTATCGCCAAAGCCATCGACGACCTGTTTCGCAACTCCACGGCGCAGACCAAGACGGAATCCGACCAGGCTTTCACGGTGGGCTTTCTGGCGTTGCTGGGCAATATCAAGATGTTCCTGATCGGCATTTCCGCGGCCGTGATGTTCACGGTTCTGCTGGTTTCGGCCAACACCATGGCCATGTCGGTGCGCGAACGCGTGCGCGAAGTGGGCATCCTCAAGACGCTGGGCTTCACGCCGGCCGCCGTGCTGGGCATGGTTTTGGGCGAAGCCTGCGCCATCTCGATTGCCGGCGGCGCCATCGGATACTGCATTTCCACGTTCCTCATGAGGCTGGTCGAAAAGAGCCCGTTCGGCGGGTATCTGCCCTCGTTCCAGCCGTTCGAATGGCCGGTGGCGGTGACGTGCGTCCTCACCGCCGGCGCCATCGGCCTCGCCAGCTCGCTGGTGCCGGCCCTCAACGCCTCGCGCACCAGCATCGTCGAAGCCCTGCGGAGTACGGACTAACAGCCATGGCCATTCCACTCGCCTACAATCTGCGAAACCTGGTGGTGCGCAAGACCACCACCATCATGACGGCACTGGGCATCGCGCTGACGGTAGCGGTGCTGCTGGCCATTCTGGCGCTGGTCAACGGACTGCGCACCACGCTTTCGGTGACGGGCGATCCGCTGCACGTGCTGGTCCTGCGCAAGGGGTCGGATTCGGAACTGGTGAGCCTGTTCACGCGCACCCAGTTTCAGGATCTGAAGTTCAAGGCCGGCATCGCCACCGGGCGCGACGGCCAGCCGCTGGCTTCCATGGAAGTGGTTACGGTGATGATCTTGGACCGCGCGGACAACCCCGACGGCACCAATCTGACGGTGCGCGGAATTCCTCCGGCGGGCATCGAGATGCGCCGCAATGTGCACATATCGAGCGGGCGCTGGTTCCAACAGGGCCAGCGCGAAGTGGTGGTGGGGAAAGCCGTGGCCGACCGTTTTCCGGAGGCGCACATCGGCAGGAACGTGCACTTCGGGCGCGGCGATTGGCAGATCGTGGGGGTGTTCGACGATTCCGGCGGCGCGCAGGCGAGCGAGGTGTGGGGCGACCTGTTCCAGGTGGGTAGCGACCTGCAGCGCGTGGAGACCAACAGTTCCGCCCTGGTGACCGCAACCGACGCCGTGAGCGCCAAGGCGCTGGTGGACAGCCTCAACGCAGACCAGCGGCTGGGTGTGAAGGCCATGCTCGAAAACGAGTATTACGACCAGCAGACCAGCTCCGCCGAACCGATCGAAGTCACCGGGATGGTAGTGGCTATCATCATGGCGGTGGGCAGCAGTTTCGCCGCCATGAATACCATGTACGCCGCGGTAGCGCGGCGCTCGCGGGAAATCGGGACGTTGCGCGTGCTGGGCTTTTCGAAGGGCAGCATTCTGGTCAGCTTCCTCATCGAAGCGGCGCTGCTTTCCGCGCTGGGCGGGGTGGTTGGCTGCCTGCTGGCGCTGCCGCTCAACGGCATCACTACTTCCATCGGCAACTCCGGCTTTTCCGAAACGGCTTTCGCCTTTCAGGTGACGCCGCGGATCATGCTGACCGGCATCGCGTTCGCGGTGGTGCTGGGCAGCGTGGGAGGGCTGTTCCCCGCGCGCATGGCCTCGCGCAAACAAATCCTGACGGCGCTGAGAGAAGGATGATGGACGGCGATCTGAAAAACCTGCAAATCGACCGCAGCCGCCGCCGGTCCGCCGGGCCCTCGAAGTGGGCGGTGGCCTGGATCGTGATCGGCGTGGCGTTGCTGGCGGGCCTGGGCGCGTGGCAGTTGCTCGCGCCGCGGCTCAACGCCTCGACGGTCGTCGAGACCGAACGCGCTATCGCGCTGGCGGCCGCGAGTGCTCCGGAGGGCGTAGTGCTCAACGCCACCGGCTACATCGTGGCGGCGCACGAGATCGAGCTGGCCTCCAAAGTGGTGGGCAAAGTGAACTGGATCGGCGTGGACAAGGGCGATCGCGTGAAGGAAGGGCAAGTGCTGGTGCGCCTGGAGGACGACGAGTATCAGGCCTCTCTCCGCCAGGCGCGCGGGCAGCTCGTCAACCTGCAGGCCAAGCTGGACGAGGCCATGCACGGCTCGCGCCCCGAGGAAATCGCGCAGGCGCTGGCCAATCTGAATTCCGCCAAGGCCGATCTGGACAACGCGAAAGTGAGCCTGGACCGCGCCCGCAACACGGTGCGCGAAGGCCTGAGCTCCCAGCAGACGCTGGACGATGCCCAAGCCCGCTACGATTCCGCCGTGCATCGCGTGAACTCGCTGGACAAAGCCTACGAGCTGGTGCGCCTGGGTCCGCGCCAGGAAGAAATCGATTCGCTGCGCGGCCAGGTGGAGCAGGCCAAAGGCGCGGTGGCCTATGCCGAGACCAACCTGGACAACACGGTGATTCGCGCGCCGGTGACGGGAACCATCCTGGAGCGCGCCGTGGAGAAAGGCGAATTCGTCACCACTAGCTTCGTGGGCGACCGCGGCGCCAAGGGTTACGTGGTATCGCTCGCCGATCTCAACGATCTGGAAGTGGAGCTCGACATCAGCCAGAACGATTTCGCCAAGCTGCACTCGGGCCAGCGCGGCGCCATAACCACCGACGCCTATCCCGACCTGAAGTACTCCGGCTACATCAAAGAGATTTCGCCCGAGGCCAATCGCCAGAAAGCCACCGTGCAGATCAAAGTGAAGGTGGAGAAACCGGACGACCACCTGCGGCCCGAGATGAATGCCAGCGTGGCTTTCCTGGCGGACGAAAAGCTGGCGGCGCGCGGCGGCGCGCCGCCCAAACCGGTAGTGATGGTCCGCTCGACGGCGGTGCGCGAGGGCGCGGTCTTCGTGGTGCTCGACGGCCGGGCCGTGCGCCGCGCAGTGAAGACCGGCGCCACCAGCAATCAAAACGTGCGCATTGAAGAGGGACTCATCGGCGGAGAGGAAGTCATCGTCGCGCCGCCGGCCGGCTTGAAAGACGGCGACAAAGTACGAACCAAGGCGTGAAACTCATGAACGAAGCGAACGGCGAAGCCATCATCGAAACCAGCAAACTCAGCAAGGAATTTGTGCGCGACGAGTTCCACGTCGTGGCCTTGAAGGACGTCACCCTGTCGATTCGGAAAGGCGAATTCGTAGTGCTGATGGGACCGTCGGGTTCCGGCAAATCCACGCTGCTGCACCTGATCGCGGCGATGGACCGTCCCACGTCCGGCACGATGCGGGTGCTGGGCCATTCGCTGGGCGACATGAACGACCGGCAGATCGCCCATTGGCGCAACGAGAACATCGGCTTCATCTTCCAGCAGTTCAATTTGATTCCGGTGCTCACGGCGCTCGAGAACGTGGAGCTACCGCTCAAGCTGACGAATCTGAAGAAGGCCGAGCGCATGGAGCACGCCATCACGGCGCTCAAGCTGGTAGGTTTGGGCGACCGCCTGCACCATTTGCCGCGCCAGCTTTCCGGCGGCCAGGAGCAGCGCGTGGCGATCGCTCGGGCGATTGTGACCGACCCGGCACTGATCCTGGCCGACGAGCCGACGGGCAACCTGGATTCGGCCTCGGCGCAGGATGTGCGGACGATTTTGTCGAGACTGAACAAGGAATTCGGGAAGACGATTGTGATGGTGACGCACGACCCCAGCGCGGCGCACGACGCCACCGTGCTGCATCATCTGGAGAAGGGCGAACTGACGACGTAGGGGGGGACTACCGTTCCTGCCCCGCCCCTGCCTCAGCCACGAGAGCCAATAATTGCCGGGCGTTGACGATTTTGGTGGTTTTGTAGGGCTTTTTGAAGTGCTTGGTGTTCTCGGTGACGATGTAGTCGGCGTTGGCAGCGGCGGCACACTCGTAAACGCGATTGTCGTCTTCGTGGTCGGAGATTTTCAGGGCGCGACTTGGGCGGACTTTGACGGCGACGGCTTCCAGAAGGCCGCAAAGTTTAGCGATGCGCTGCGGGTCAAGATGCCGCAGGCGATCATAGGAGAACACACGCCGGTATTCGGCCAGCATCGCCTTCGAGATGCAGGGCAATATCTTGTCGGCGGTAATCAAGTCGAATACCTGGGCGTTCGGACCATGGGGGCTGATGACCGCAGATACCAGGACGCTGGTGTCCAGCACCGCGCGGATCATTCCGCTCGTCGCCGGGTGGTCTTGGAGGGAGCGCGCCTCGCCTTGGCTATGGTGGCGTCGATCTGGCGGATGGTCAACAGGTCCAGCCCTTTGGCTTTGGCTTCCCGGCGCAACTCGGCAACCGTGGAGGCCAACTCCTTCAACAGTTGCTTACGGTTCTTGAGTGGACTGGTGACAATCGCCCGATCAATCGCGAGCTGCGGAGTAATTAGGAGCCTGCCTCCTTCGACCAGGGTGACCTGCATGAGAGTCCCTTCGGAGACGCCGGCCGCTTCCCGCAGTCCCCTTGGAATCACCATTTGGCCTTTTCGTTGAAGCTTCACGAGAGAAGAAGACATTGAGCTATATACGACTTTCCGAAAGTCAGTCCGGCTGACTCTCCGTGAGTGGTCTTCTTCAAGGATAGCACGCGCTACCCCATCAGCTCCAGGAACGTCTTCGCCGCGTCGCTCCGCACCCGCCGCGTGGGACACACCAGCCCGGTCTTGCGATCCACGTGGATTGCCTTCACCCGTACGCCGCATGAAGTGCCCCTGTTCGTTGGGGACCTGACGGGTCGCTCTGCTCGATCCTCAGGAATCGACTGCCAGCGGACCACGACGGCCGCGAGCGTGGCGGAACACCGGACGCAATACGCAGATTGTGGCCTTCACGGCGTTTCATACATCGCGCCGCACTCTCTGGCGAACGGCCACTCAGGGCCTCCCAGCTACGGTTTACGCGGCGATTCCGGGCTACGACCAGCCACCCGGCGGAGCCTTCGATCTCCGTTGCGGGCTTTGTGCTGTCAGCGATCATCAGAAATCGTCGTTTTTGAACTCTCACCGCGTTGTACCTTAAAGAAGCGAGGCAGGTTCGATGGCAACTGTAGACGCGGAGAAACTGGCGGCCGCTGAGGCGGCGGCGGCATTGGTGGAAGATGGCATGGTGGTCGGGCTGGGCAGCGGGTCCACTGCCTCACTGGCCGTGGCGGCCGTCGGCAGGCGCGTGGCGCAAGGGCTGCGCATCGTGGCCATCCCCACTTCCGAAAAAACCGCCGGCCAGGCGCGCGGGTTGGGGATTGCGCTGGTCACGCTGGACGATCGCGACCATATCGACCTCACCATCGATGGCGCCGACGAAATCGAGCGCGGTTCGCTCGACCTGGTCAAGGGCCTGGGCGGAGCGCTGCTGCGCGAAAAACTCGTGGCCAGCGTGACGCGGCGCCTGGTGATTGTGGCCGACGAACACAAGCTGGTGGACAAGCTGGGCGCGGGCGGGCTGCCGATTCCAGTGGAAGTGGTCCCCTTCGGCTGGCAGACCACGGCGCGGCGCCTGCGCGCGTTGGGAGCCGAGTGGACCCAGCGTCTCGGCGCCGACGAGCGGCCCTTCGTGACCGATGGCGGCCACATCATTTTGGACTGCCGGTTTCCAGCGTTGGATTCCGCCCGCGCGCTCGCGCAGCGGCTGGACGGGACGGTGGGAGTGGTGGAACACGGCATATTCACGGGTATGACGAGCGAAGCCATCGTGGGCCGCGGCGCCGGGGAAACGCTGCGTCTGCGCCCGGCGTGAAACCTATCCACCGCTTTTGGCGACCGCCGCGTCCCACTCCTCTTCGGAAATCACCGGCGCCTTTACCTGCTTCTTCTCGCTCTCTTTCAACTCCAGGTCCACGGACTTCGCCGCCAACACCTTGGCCAGGTCCGGGCTGCCCCAATCGTCCCCGTCGAACCCCGCGATGGCAAACAGCCGATACTTTCCCGGCGCCAGCGTTTCCATCCGGAACCGGCCTTTTTGATCGGTCTCGGCCTGTGCGGTAATCGTCGTCCCTTCCACCAGGATCACCGTGATAGCCGCGCTCCCATCCGCTTCCACGCGTCCTTCCACATCCGCCACGTTTGGACTCAGCGTCACTTCCAGGGTTCCCGAGGCGCCGCTGCGCAGGTCCAGGGTCCGGTCTGCCAGAACCTCGCCGCCGTAAGTCATTCGCTTGACATACAGCTTCTGCGCCAGCGTGCTGAGCGACACACTATAAATGCCTCGTGGTACGTCCACGAAGCGATATGTGCCATCAGCCTCGGTCTGTACGGGCACGTCGGGTCGGTCCGCTGCTGTCAGGAAGTCCGCACCCGGTCGATACGCCTGCCCCTTGCCTTCCGTCCGGAAGGTCACGGTCACATCCACGGTCTCGACCGGATCCAGGGTGATTCCGATGGCGTCGCCGCTGGTCAAGTCCACTTCCTTGCTTGCGACCAACCGTTGGCCGTCGCGCAGACTGAGCGTGTAGCGGGCGGGAAGAAGTCCCATGCGCGAGAAGCTTCCGTCCTCGCCAATGGTAACCGCCCGGAAGAAGCTGGACTCCGTTTCAGTCTCGCGCTCCAGGTCCAGGAATCCCGCGCGCGGAGGATTCGCGACCTTCCCCGTGATACCGCGCAGGCGCGTCTTCTTCAGCGTCAGCACCAGGTTGCCCACCTGCTGTCCGGCTTCGACTTCCACCGGAGTAGCGCCGCCGAAGGTGAACGACCCGGAATAGAAAGTCTCCGCTTCCTTCTCGCGCGGAGTCTGTCCCGTGCCGTCCAGATACGGGGAGATAGCCATGACTTCGAAGTCGTCTGGCCGCTTCGCGCTCAGATAGTAAGTACCGGAGTCCAGTTCGGAAAAACGGAACGCGCCCAGGCCGTCTGTTTCCACGCTGTCCACGGAGTCCGGGCTCCCACCTTTCCTGTCGCGCACGCGCTGCCACACCGTCACTGTGACGCCCGCGAGCGCGCCGCCATCCTCGTCCAGCACCACGCCCGCCAGGCCCGCATAGGGTGTCAGCCGGAGCGCCAGCGGCTTGATCGCAGCGCCTTCCTCCACGGCCAGGGCACCCGCGTTTCGGGTCTCCGTGTACCCGGGCTTTTGCACCAGGACATGATAAGCCGCCGGGGTAAGACGCTCGAAACAGAAGTTACCCCGGACATCGCTGAGAGTCACGAACGAGTAACTGTCCTTAACCTCCGCGATCACCCGCGCCCGCACCACGGGCTTGCCGGTCGGGCCGTCCACCACCTTTCCGCCGATGGCGCAGGCCGGTTCCTGCGCCAGTGCCCGCAGGCAAAGAATCGCGATGGAAGCCGTCACGCCGCGCATCATTGGATTCGCTCCTCCACCTGCCGCACCTCGCTGGTGGCCACTGCCTCGACTTCGATGCGCGCGCTTCCCTTCTCCGCCACCTCGAACGGCGTTCCGCGGTTGGCCATCTGCCGCTGAAACTCGGCGTTCTGCCATAGGCCAGTGTCGTAACCGGTCACCGCGAACGCGCGGTAATGTCCCGGCGCCAGGCCGGCGATGCGGAAGTGGCCGTCCTGGTCGATCTCGGCGGACAGCGGCCGCGTGCCCGCAAACGGCACGCCCTCCGGAATCGCCATCAGGGTGGTTTCGCCATGCGGCTCCTTCACCGTGCCCTCCACGCTTCCCGCCGCGTCGCTCACGATCAGCTCGACATCCTCAGCCGGACCGTAGGTCAGGTCGATCTCCGCCCCCTCGACTTCCGCACCCTTGACCCGCACCGACTTGAGATAGAGTTTCTCGCTCTGGATGTAGACAAAGTACCGGTCCGCCGCCAGCGCCGCCATGACAAACGTGCCGTCGGCTTTGGGCATGGCTCCCTGGAAGCGGTTGTAATCGACGTTGCTGGCTTCGCAGAAGACGCTCGCCGCGATAGGCGGCGGCGGAGCGGAGCCATCCTCCAGGCGGACCCGCCCTTTCAAATCGAACCGGATTACCGGGGGCGCCAGCAGGCTGGAGATATCCTGTGCCTTCACGGTCACCGGTATCTTGGCGCTCATCGAGCGGTCGGTCCGGTAGGGGTCGAGTAATGAGTACAGAAAATAGCTTCCTGCACTAACGCCGGCGATGTCGAAGGAACCATCGTCGTCGATCGTCGCGCTCTCCGCGGTCCATTCCAGCGCATGGCCGTTGTTGCGTTCGGCCAGGTAGATGTCCGGTTCCTCCGAGAGGGGGGCCTTGCCCTGTGCCCTGCCCCTGGCATGAAACACCGGCACGAGCGGCAGCTTGAAATCGATTCCCGCAATCTCTTCGCCCGCCCGCACCTCCACCGGCACGGCGCCCTCCAACTTCCCAGAATCGGGATGGTAGCGGCTGGCGATGCGCATTTCCGGCTTCCCCGGCGCCTCCAGAATGGAGTGCGCCAGCGGTCGCTCTTGCGGACGCGCGGCATAAACAAAGTAGCGGCCCGGCGCGAGCCCAGCGCTGTGGTACATCCCGGCGTCGTCGGTTCTGGCGCAGCATTCCGCCCGGTACACGTGCTTCCCGCGCCACCATCTCTGCGCGATCAGGGTGACCCGCGCTCCCCGCAGCGGCTCGCCATCGGGGCCGAGCACCTTACCCGCGATCCCGCCCTCCGGCGTCATCCACAGCTCGGCCTTGTCCGCCGTCTGTCCGGGCGCAAGATGCAGCTTCGTGTTCGGACGCACGTACCCGGCCCTCTCCGGTTCCACATGGTAGTCGCCGGCTTCGATGCCCTCGAAGCGAAACGCGCCGGCGCCATCGGTAGTGCCCGCATAACCCGGCGTCAGCCCGTAGATCGGAACCAGGCGGATGGAAGCTTTCGCCACGGGCAGCCCTGTCACGGTGTTCCGCGCGGTGCCCTCGAAGACGCACTTATCGGCAGCCAGTCCCAGGGTCCCCATGGGCCACAGTGTGACCGCTAAGTACCACGCCGCTCGCTTCGACTTTCGCATTCTACGGTAGTTATGCCGGGTCTATGTCCTTCGAGCATTCAACGTACCAATCCTTGGGGGACGCGAAACGTTGCGGACAGCCCCGCCGATGGCGGGTGTGGGCCATCGGGCCTTCCGGCGAGACCGGCTCCCAGAAAGCGCGATACCTATTCGACTGGGCGGACCAGCTTGAGCCGAGGGCCCGTCGATTGACCGCGGTGGTCGATCCAGGAGCCCTCGAACTTGACGCCGTTCCAGGTCATCACCACGGTCGGCATCTCAGATTGGGTCTTGCCGTTGGGAGCCACGCTTGAACCGCAGAGTGGAGCCGTCGAACTCGGAACTGGCGAGCGGTATCTCGCTTCCGTCGACCCTGGAGACGATCGCACCCCTAAGTTCCCCCGACACATTCTTGAATCGCAGATCCATATGATGCAGGGGCATGTTCACGCCGGTAGACGCCAGCAGATACCAGTCGCCCAGGATCGTATTGGTATCCGCCTGGCTTTCCGCCGCGTTCCAGGCAAAACCCGGATAGCCGCCGAACGCGAGCGCGATTCCACAGGCGATCGCCGGCAGGAAAAGTCTACGCCGCATAAGTTCTCTCCTTCAAAGGATTCACTTACCCTAAACTAACGACGGATCGATTAGACCACAGGCGGCGGCCGGACACAAGAGTGCCGAATGGGATACGGTGGAGCTTTTGTGCGACATCTCGCAATGGGAGGCTTGCGAGACGGGCCATGTGGCCCACTGCCCTCGCCGGAGGTTGCGGCGCATCCGCCGCCCCATCCCACGCGTTCTTTGCTAT
>Ga0265316_10007651_pt1 | contig 10138 bp, 9 predicted proteins | sample 4522metaG_FD_202092 | JGI IMG/M metagenome (GOLD analysis project Ga0265316, IMG submission 202092) | Rhizosphere microbial communities from Carex aquatilis grown in University of Washington, Seatle, WA, United States - 4-5-22 metaG | ecosystem: Host-associated > Plants > Roots > Rhizosphere >... | reverse complement strand
CGCTGCACCGGCGCGGCCTGGAGGTCGCCGAGACAGCCAGGGACGTGACCTCGGATGACACGGGGTCGTGATACCAAAGATCGCTAACCAATGTGTGCGCTGAACAAAGGACCGGAAGAGATCGAAGCCAGGCTCTTGGCCGGCTGGCGTCCCCGTGCCTTTGTCGCCCTCGATTTCGAGACTGCCAACCGAAGCAGGTCGAGCGCCTGCGCTCTTGCGGTGGTCAGGGTGGAAGGCGGCAAGATTGTCGAGCGCGTCGCCCACCTCATCCGTCCGCCATCACAGCATTTCGAGTTCACCGACATCCACGGCATCGAATGGTCGCATGTGAAAGCGAAGCGAGCATTCTGTGCTGTCTGGCGCAGTCTGCGCCCCCTTCTTGAAGGGGCTGAATTCTTGGCCGCCCACAACGCCAAGTTCGACCGCGGCGTTCTCGGCTGCTGCTGCCAGGAATCGCGCCTGTCCGCACCCGACCTTCCATTTCTGTGCACCGTCAAGCTGGCAAGGACGCGCTGGCAACTGCGGCCCACGCGCCTGCCGGATGTCTGCGAGTTTCTCGGGCTGCCGCTGCGGCACCACGATCCCATGTCGGACGCCGAGGCTTGCGCGCGGATTGTGTTGGCGGCGATGCAGGGGACTCGCGGATCGAGCCAGCAAGGCCAGGCCCAATGAGCTATCCAGGTTTTCTAGGCTACTGGGGAAAGGCCGGCGAGCTTCACGCAGAGGCTGATGGCGATCCAACGTGGCACCGGTTGGCCTTCCATAGCCTTGACGTGGCCGCTATTGGTCGAGTGCTCCTTGAACACGACCCGCAGCTGGTCACCCGATTAGCCACATCTGCGGGTCTCCCTCCCGCGACGATTGTCCAGCTCCTACCCTGGCTGCTGGCCCTCCACGACCTGGGCAAGTTTTGCGACGGGTTCCAGGATCTTCGTCCCGACCTTTCCGAGTCACTGCATGGCCCCCACCTTCAAAGACCATATTGCATTCGTCACGATTCTGCTGGCTACCTGCTGTGGCGAGAGGCAACCGTGGAAATCGGGCACCCTGAAATCAGGCTCGGCGACGAGAGATTGACCAGCACACAAGACATCCTAGACCTGTTTGGTCCCTGGATACGAGCGGCGACAGGCCATCACGGCACGCCGCCTGAAGATGCCCCACGATTTGCCGTTTTCTCCAAGCAGTCCAAAGCCGACGCTATCGCGTTTGCCGTTGCCGTTCGCGAACTTCTTCCCCCGCCCAGCCTGCAATTCCCCCCGCACGATATTCTGGAGCGCGTCCTCAGCCGCAGTTCTTGGTTAGTCGCTGGCCTGCTTGTCCTGTGCGATTGGCTTGGCTCGAACCAGACGTTCTTCCCCTACTCCACGGAGATTCTTCCACTTGAGAAATACTGGCAGGTCGCTCTCGACAATGCAGAACGGGCGCTCGCTGCCACGCGCATTCTTCCCAGCCCAACCGCGCCATTCTGTGGGCTGCGTTCGCTCTTCCCACACGTGACAAACCCCAGTCCCCTGCAACGCTATGCCGAGGCCGTTCCGCTCGGGAACGGACCACAGCTCTTCATGATTGAGGAGCTAACTGGCTCTGGAAAAACCGAAGCTGCAATCACCCTCGCTCACAGGCTCATGGACGCAGGCCACGCGCGCGGAATCTTCATGGCGTTGCCGACCATGGCCACGTCTAACGCAATGTTCGCTCGGGTGCAGCCCTTGCTTCAGAACCTGTTCAGCAAGGGCAGCGATCCAACATTCGCATTGGCCCACAGCGCGCGGCGCCTCGTGGTCCTGCCACCCGCCCCCGCAGACGTGGCATATTCTGCGAACGAAGAAACAGCATCGCACCATAGCTCGACGTGGCTGACCGATCACCGCAAGACCGCCCTGTTGGCTTCGCTCGGAGTGGGAACAATCGACCAGGCTTTGCTGGGTGTGCTGCCCTCCAGACACAACAGCCTGCGCTTGCTTGGACTTCATGGTGCGGTGCTGATCGTGGACGAGGTTCACGCCTACGACAGCTACATGGCCCCACTTCTCGAAGCACTTCTCAGGTTCCACGCGGCGCTTGGGGGTAGCGCAATTCTCCTCAGCGCGACGCTTCCGCTGAAGATGCGCAGGAAGTTTGCGACGGCGTTCGCCGACGGCCTCGGTGGCCCAAAGCCGACACTGACCAAGACTGCCGACACCGACTACCCGCTTCTGACTCACGTCGGCGGGCCGGATCGCCTCGAGCACAATTTGCCTTGCCGTGACGGCACAGCCCGCAAGGTGGAAATCGAATGGCTTACGACCGAGGCCGAGGTCCTGGACTTGCTCGCACACGCCGCCCAAGAAGGCCGAAGCTCGTGTTGGGTTCGGAACAGCGTAGCCGATGCGATGGAAGCATACGAAGCCGCGAAGCAGCGGCTCGGCCCGACTCATGTGACCTTGTTCCACGCGCGCTTCATGCTCGGCGATCGCCTTCGAATCGAGAAAGACGTGCTCGCGCGGTTCGGGCCTGCCGGCGACGCTGCATGCAGGGCAGGACACATTCTGATCGCTACCCAGGTAGTTGAACAGTCGCTGGATCTCGATTTCGACGTGATGGCATCGGATCTCGCGCCCGTGGATCTACTGATCCAACGCGCAGGCCGCCTTCACCGGCACCGTCGGACCGAATCCGGCGACCGCCTGCCAGACTCTGACAGCCCGGACAGACGCGGGCCGCCGGTGCTGCACATTCTGGCACCAGCATGGACCGAGCAACCCGGCGAGAGTTGGGTGAAAGCCTCTTTGAAGAGAACGGCCCTGGTGTATTCCCACCATGGCGAGCTCTGGCTCACGATGCGTGTCCTTCGTGATCGCGGCGCCATCGTGGTGCCTGCTGATGCGCGCCGGCTCATCGAGGGCGTGTTCGACGACAAGGCACAAGAACAGATTCCTCCTGGCCTGGACCGCAACGCGATCCGCACGGAAGGCCAAAGAAGCGCACATGCGTCGCTGGCCAGGTTCAACGCACTGGACCTGGACCAGGGGTATCAGCGAACGCCTGGCCAGTGGCTCCCCGACACGCTGACGCCGACAAGAATCAGCGACCCCTCGACGTTGATTCGACTCGCCCGCCGCTCTGGCAACAGCGTGCAACCGCTTTTCACGTCCGATAGGCACGCCTGGGAACTAAGCCAGGTCAATGTTCGTCAGGCAATGCTCGCGGGGCGCGACTCGTCTGCCGACGAAGCCGCTATCAAGGTCGCCGAAGACGCCATGCCCGATAAGGGACGATGGAGCCTCACGATTGTCTTGCGCCCGGATGGCGAACGATGGATTGGTCGAGGCCAAATGCCTGACAAGACCCCAGTCTTCATCACGTACAAGCCTGACACTGGGCTCTTGCTTAGCAAGGAAGGAGACGCGTGACCGTGTTCAACCTCCTCGATGAGAAATGGATCCCCGTTCGACGCAGATCCGGACTTCTGGACAACATTGCGCCTTGGCAGATCGCCGAGGGCACAGACCCACCGCTGCACATCGAAAGCCCGCGCCCGGACTTCGATGGCGCCTTGATCCAGTTCTTGATCGGCCTCGTGCAGACAGCCGCTGCGCCGGCGTCGGCCCGTGACTGGCGCAAAGCCTTTGACACAAAGCCTGATCCACAAGAACTGCGCGACAAGTTCAACCAGTACAAGGATGCGTTCAACCTGGACGGACCGGGGCCTCGATTCATGCAAGATCTCACGCTGACGCCTGACGAGGGCGTTGACATGCCAGTCGCGGCTCTTCTGATCGAATCACCTGGCGAAAAGACGGTTGAGGACAACTCGGATCTATTCACCAAACGCGGTCTCGTTCCCGCAATCGGACTTCCATCTGCTGCCATGGCGATTTTCACCCTCCAGGCAAATGCACCGAGTGGCGGCCAGGGACACCGGACATCGCTCCGCGGCGGCGGTCCGCTGACAACCGTGGTCCTTGGAGAGAACCTCTGGAAGACCGTTTGGCTGAATGTTCTCACGACGGATCATTTCCTTTGCAGTGGTGGAAACAGCGCTCAAAACCACCCCTCTGCGATCTTTCCGTGGCTGGCGCCAACGCGAACCAGCGAAAAGGACAGGCCGACAACGCCGGAGGACGTTCACCCCGCGCTTCAGTTCTGGGCCATGCCGAGGCGCATCCGCCTGCACATCTCCGAACCTCATGTACTGGGTCGATGTAGTTTCACAGGGATTCAGGGCATTCCAATCGTATCTGGATATTCGGCGAAGAACTACGGCCCCAAGTATGAGGGAGCCTGGTCGCATCCCCTTACCCCATATCGAACCAAGGCAGGATCCCTTCCCAACCCCAAAAAGGTGAAGGGCGATGGGCTGCCATACAGGGACTGGCCGCAGCTAGTGCTAGGTAATGAATCCCAGCAGCCAGCGGCCGTGGTGCGTACGTATCTTCAGGAACGCAGGTTTGAGAACGAACCTCGCCAGCGCCTGTGGGCCTTCGGCTTCGAGATGGACAACATGAAAGCCAGGTGTTGGCACAGCGCCCACACCCCGATCCTCGCAACTGACTTTCCCAGCACCACAGCCTTCAATGAGTTTGTGGCGACCGTAACCGCGCTCGTCGACACAAGTGAAGAGGTCCGCTCTACGTTAGTGAAGCAAATCAGGAGTGCCCTCTTCCCAGAGGGCGCAGAGGTCCGTGGGGACCTCAATCAGATCATCTCTCAGCGGTTCTGGGCCGAGACGAATTCCGGTTTCTTCGATGCGGTTCGAGACGTGTCCAATGCGATCCGGATCGAGCGCGAACATGCAGAGATCCGAGAAGAATGGCTTCGCATCTTGCACGAGGCAGCCAAGAGCATCTTTGAGTCTGATTCCCAGCTCTCCGGAGAGTTTGCTACGACCGATGTGGAACGGGTGTCGCGAGCCTGGAATGGACTGATTAGATTCACGTCCACCAACAGTCGTAAACTCCGGACAGCCCTGCAATTGCCACTAGCCGCGAATCGTCTAAGTAAAACGCCATCCAGGAAGGACGCCAATGACTGATCTTGCGATCAAAGACTCTGTCACTCCCCGTGGTGAAACGCCTACGCCCAACCGAACTTTCGAGTCCGTCATTTTGTCATTCTGGGCTGGTCTCGATGATAGGCGTTCAGACCGCGCCATGCTCCGGCGGTGCGCCACCCCTGCAGAGGTCGTGTTCGTTCCGGCATATCATCGCCTCGTGAAGGACCTTGATGACGCCGGTACCAGCGTTGTCCCCGAACGCCTGGCCGTCATCGTCGCCGTCGCTGCACACGTTGAGAAACACTTGCCGACGATAGATTTCGCCAGCCAACTCGCTAGCGGTACGGCAGGAAAGGCGGCACTAAGCAGTCTCCGATTCCGTCGGCTCCTGGCAGTCGACGGCCCCGAAGAACTTCTAGTCTCCCTCGCGCGGGCCGTTCGCCTTCTTGATCGTTCTGCGAACGTCGTCGACCTGGCACGTTCGATCCGTTATTGGAGCGACGACGTCAGGAAGAGGTGGGCATTCCGCTACTACGAGAAGGCACCCAAGGACTAGCCACAGCCACCGCAGAAAAACAACCAGCTCCAGGAGAAGCCATGTCCGAGTTCATCCAGTTTCATTTCCTCACATCCTATCCGCCCGCGAACCTGAATCGTGATGACTTAGGCCGCCCCAAGACAGCCGTGTTTGGCGGCACCCAACGGCTACGGGTCTCCTCACAGAGCCTGAAGCGTGCTTGGCGTACCTCGGATGTTTTCGCCACCGCGCTTACTATTGGGACGCGGACAAAGGAGATTGGGAACTACGTGTTCAAAGCGCTTGTGGAAAAACATGTGACTGAGACCGACGCCGACGTCATAGCAAAGAAGGTGGCCGCAGTTTTCGGCAAGTCCAAAGCAAAAGCCGATGATCCCGCCACGGATGAACCTGAGAAGGCAAGCGTTCCCGCCGTGGCCAAGAAGGGCGGAAGGAAGGGATCGGCGGCAGAAGGAGCGCCCCAGAATCCTGAAGAAGGCCGAAAGACCGAGCAACTTGCACACATTAGTATTGGGGAGAAAGCAGCAATCGACCAGCTTGTGCAGCGAGTTGCCGACAAGGGAATCGTAACCGAACCTGACTACCAAGCGCTCCTGTCGGACGGGCACGGCACCCCAGATATCGCCTTGTTTGGCCGCATGCTGGCAGCAAGTCCCAAGCACAATGTTGAAGCGGCGGCGCAAGTCGCGCACGCCATAAGCGTTCATCGGGTCACTGTAGAGGACGACTACTTCACAGCCGTCGATGACTTGAACGATGGTTCGGAGGACGTTGGTGCTGCCCACGTAGGGACGTCCGAATTTGCGGCGGCCGTGTTCTACCACTACGTCTGCGTCAACCGGACGCTGCTCATCGAGAGTCTCAACGAGAAGCCAGCCTTGGCCGACGAAACCATCAAGTCACTCCTCACAGCCTGTTGCACAGTCGCGCCTTCAGGGAAACAGAACAGTTTCGGATCTCATGCCCGTGCCTCTTTCCTTCTGGCCGAGAAAGGGACACAGCAACCGCGGTCGCTTTCTGTTGCCTTCCTTCGCGCGGTCGAAGGACCCGATATTCTTGGCTCGGCGATAAATGCACTGACGGAAACGCGTGCCACAATGGATGCGGTATATGGCAAGTGCGCCGACAAGATCGCCACATTCAATGCCCATGGCGCAAAAGGCGAAGGTTCTCTTCAGGCAGTTCTGACGGAGCTGGGCCTACAACAGGCGAGCAATGCCTAGGTTTTTGGTTTTTCGCCTCTATGGTCCTATCTCTGCATGGGGCGACATCGCGGTAGGTGAGCGTCGCCCAATTCAGGACCATCCATCAAAATCCGGGGTCTTGGGGCTCGTGGCAGCGTCGATTGGGATTCGCCGTGACGACACCGATTCCCTCTCCCGACTACACGAGAGCTATGGCTTCGCAACCATGGTTGATGCACCCGGAGTCTTCTTGTCCGACTACCAGACAATCCAAGTCCCACCGGCCAAGAAGGGCCGCACCTTCGCGACCCGACGAGATGAACTTACGGTTCCTCGGGGGGAGCTTCGGACGATTCTCTCTCGCCGCGACTACCGTTGCGATGCGATAGCCACAGCATGCATGTGGCCGCTGGCATCAGCGGCAACCCCACACGGCTTGGACGCAATCGTGGAAGCGCTCCGGCACCCGGTGTTCGCGCCCTATCTGGGAAGGCGCTCGTGTCCACTCGCCCTGCCTTTGCAGCCGCACCTGGTCGAAGCAGACAGTCCCACCAATGCCCTAAAGCTAGCGCGCTTCAAAGACGCCGCCCTGCTAGCGCCCCTGCTGCACGCCAGGCGGCGCAGGATGTTCTACTGGGAGTCGGACCAAGGCGGAATGGAGGCGCAGCAAACGATCCGGCGCAGGGATGTGGCCAAGGACCGGCACCAGTGGCAGTTCGCAGAACGAGACGAGCACGTCGCCATCGAGGAGATCCCCGCCCATGAATCTCAGTAGGATTAGGCTGCGCCCCGACGCGGCCCAGACGGATACGTTCTGGAAGCGGTTCACCAGCGACTACTCGGTCCACAAGCTGGTTTGGTCTTGGTTTGCGGACTCACCCGATCGGCGTCGGGATTTCCTCTACCGGCAGGAGGGTGCCGAGGGGAAGCTGTGTTTCTTCACGCTCTCAGAGCGACTGCCACTCGACCGCGACGGTCTGTGGCTTGTTGAGAGCAAGCCGTTTCAACCGAAACTGAGCAAAGGACAAAGACTGGCATTCACAACGCGCGTGAACCCTACTCTCCAGCGCGCGGATGGCCCGGCAAAAGGGCAGCGTTGCGACGTGGTCATGGACGCCAAGTTTCGCGCTCGCGGCAGCGGTGACCCCGTGGCGGCAGCTCCCGGTCTTGTCCAAGACGCAGTCACAAAATGGTTCTCCGCCCGTGCAGAGCGATGCGGCTTCTCCTTTGGGTCTGATGAAGCTACCGTCGATGGATACCATCAGCTCCGTTTCAGCAAACGACACGGGCAGCCCGACATTCGGATCACCGTTGTCGATGTTAGCGGTCTCCTTACCGTGATCGATCCTGTTCGCTTCCTGGACATGCTTCGCGGCGGTCTGGGCCATGCAAAGGGATTCGGCTGCGGGCTGATGCTTATTCGACGGGCCTAGCTTGCTCCCGCCCCTGAAGCCCATCGCCATCAAAGAACGCGTCTCGCTGGTCTTTGTCGAGCGCGGGCGTCTCGACGTCCTTGATGGCGCATTCGTGCTGGTGGACAAGACCGGCACGCGTACGCTTCTGCCCGTGGGCAGCATCGCGTGCCTGATGCTTGAGCCCGGCATTCGCATCTCCCACGCAGCCGTTGCGCTCGCTGGCCGGGTGGGAACGCTGCTTGTGTGGATTGGCGAAGGTGGCGTTCGCCTGTACGCGGCCGGACAGCCCGGAGGCGCGAGGTCGGACCACCTTCTGTACCAGGCCAAATTGGCGCTGGATGATGACTTGCGCCTGAAGGTTGTCCGCGAGATGTACAAGATGCGGTTTGGCGAAGAACCGCCGGCGAGAAGAAGCGTCGAGCAGTTGCGCGGCATCGAAGGTTCGCGTGTCCGGGCCATTTACCAGCAGCTTGCTCGCAAGTACGGCGTGGACTGGAAACACCGCAACTACGACCACACCGAATGGGAGTCTGGTGACATTCCCAACCGATGCTTGAGCGCCGCAACCGCCTGCCTCTACGGCATCACCGAAGCTGCCGTGCTTGCGGCCGGCTACGCGCCCGCCATTGGATTCATTCACACCGGCAAGCCGCTTTCCTTCGTTTACGACATCGCGGACCTGGTGAAGTTCGAAACCGTGGTGCCGGTTGCCTTCCGAATCGCCGCCTCAAACCCGCAAAGCCCTGAACGGGCAGTGCGTCTCGCTTGCCGCGATTCCTTTCGCACGACGAAGATCCTCGACCGTCTGATTCCCCTCATCGAGGAGATGCTGTCCGCGGGTGGCATCGACCGTCCACCGCCGCCGCCCGAATCGGTGGCGCCCGCATTCCCTGAACCCCAGTCGATCGGTGATGCTGGTCATCGTACTTGAGAACGCTCCCGACCGACTTCGTGGTCGCCTTGCCATCTGGCTGCTGGAGGTTCGTGCCGGCGTGTACGTGGGCGACGTGTCCAAGAAGGTCCGGGAGATGATGTGGGAGCAGGTCCTCGCTGGTCTCGAGGAAGGCAATGCCGTCATGGCGTGGCATGCCAACAACGAGTCCGGCTTCGACCTGGAGACGGCCGGAGCAAACCGTCGAGTCCCCACCGATTTCGATGGCCTGAAGCTGGTTTCGTTCCTTCCCAAAGAGGCAGAAAAAGATGATGATCTCTGAAAACAAAATAGCACACATGCCCCTTCACTTCTGGGTCGGTAGAATTTCGGCCATGACCTTTTCCAATTGATGTCGCAAGGTTGGAATTAGTCCGTTCCCCGCGCACGCGGGGATGAACCGCGTGAACGACAAATCACGGAACACAGTGGAATCCGTTCCCCGCGCACGCGGGGATGAACCGCACGTTGTAGCCTGCACCAACGTCGTGATCGCACCGTTCCCCGCGCACGCGGGGATGAACCGTTGGAGTCTCGCAGTCCATGAGCGCGGCTCAGCCGTTCCCCGCGCACGCGGGGATGAACCGCGCGCGATTGCGTCCGCCTTCTTGCCTGGGTTCCGTTCCCCGCGCACGCGGGGATGAACCGGTAGCGCACTCCCGCGTCGCACTTGTTCAGGACCGTTCCCCGCGCACGCGGGGATGAACCGGATGTGGGCACAACGGCGGGCACGGTCGCGGCCCGTTCCCCGCGCACGCGGGGATGAACCGTCGACCTTGCCGGCGCCAAACCCCATGATCGACCGTTCCCCGCGCACGCGGGGATGAACCGCGATCTTGGCCTTGCGCTCGCGGGCGATAACACCGTTCCCCGCGCACGCGGGGATGAACCGCACTTATGGACGGGGGCCTGCGACACGGGCTCTCCGTTCCCCGCGCACGCGGGGATGAACCAGATGGGCGGGGTTTCGATCATGCTAGTTAGGCCCGTTCCCCGCGCACGCGGGGATGAACCGTTGTCGGACGCCGCGGCCGTCCGTCTAATCCACCGTTCCCCGCGCACGCGGGGATGAACCGAGATTCCAAGCATGTC
>Ga0265316_10007648_pt1 | contig 10140 bp, 7 predicted proteins | sample 4522metaG_FD_202092 | JGI IMG/M metagenome (GOLD analysis project Ga0265316, IMG submission 202092) | Rhizosphere microbial communities from Carex aquatilis grown in University of Washington, Seatle, WA, United States - 4-5-22 metaG | ecosystem: Host-associated > Plants > Roots > Rhizosphere >... | reverse complement strand
ACGATCGAGCGCAGTAGCACCACTTTCAATTCCCAGGATTTCCAGGTGGCTTCCAGATCTGCAATGGCGACACCCTCGGCAATCTTAGGTTCTGCGCGCTTCGCCAAATCATTCAGACTGGGCCGGCATACGTCGCGACCTGGAAGAAAGACCGGCGCGCCGACTCCCGTGCCTCCTTGCCGAAGCACGGCTCGAAAACGCCCTGCGCCCTTTTCGCTCACCCCGCAATACCTCATCTCGGTCAGGATGGTTGCGGGATGGCCTGGGTCCGCCCTTCCGGGCAGCTCGGCCAGGATGACGGGGAGCAGGCTTTGAACCACTTCGTCGACCAACGCCACCGCGACACGCAGGCGCGCCGGCTGGTTTCCCGCTGCAAGAACTGGCCCGCCCGAAAAGGCCAGACTGGCGGCAAGCGCCACCGCGCACAGCGTGGGTGCCTGCTTCAGGATGGGCTGCTCGGTGTTCATAGCTCCGTCCCTGTTTTCAGTTCCAACATGTCGTGAAGGTAGCGATGGCCAACCGGACTGTCCACCCTGCTGACCGAGAAGAGCATCCGTGAAGCGCCGGAGACATGGATCCCCGCACGCCGCCCCTGTAGGTTGACTCCGGCCAAGTCCACCTGGCTGTCCCTGCTGTCGAGGGCGACGTTTCCGCTCAGATCACAAGCCGTGATCTCCACCTGCGAGCCAACCACCTGCAGGGCGGTGTCGCCAGCGCTGACCTGAGTGTTCTCGACAATGACGTCCGACTGGCGCACGCGAATAGCCCCAGCCCGGACGTCTTTCAGCTGAACCTGCTGGCACCCAGCAATCTCGATCTGGGAGTAGTCCCCGCTGAAGCGCATGCCGCTCTCATTCTCGCAGCGGCCCGCCCGGGCCGTCGGCGCCAGCGGCGCAGGTGCGGGTGCAACCGCAAGCTGGTCAGTCGGGGTGTCCAAGCATTTCAGCAGCCACTGCGACACCGCGCCGGGCTCTGACAGCATGGGCGTGTGGCCCGATCTTTCCAGAATATGGATTTGCGCATGGGGCAGCCGCGCCTGCAACACCACGCCGGTGCGCAGCGACGCCACCGAATCGTTGCGGCCCCAGAGAATCCAGGTGGGGGACCGCACCTTCTCAAGCATCGGACCGAAGTCTTCGAGGATGAGGGCGAGCGCTGCAATTCGTTCGGCGCTACCGAGGACCGTGATCCGAAGCAGGTCGTTCTCAAGCAACATTTGCATGTCCGGCGCGTCGGGCAGCAGTTGCAGTGACTCCGACGCCGCATCTGTCGCCACCTTGGCCGCCTCTTTTCGGGCTGAGCCCAAGAAGGCCAGTGCATTTTCCAACCCGGCCGAGATGGCAAAATTGGCAAAGGCTTTTCGGTGGAGGATTCCCGCCGCGTCGATCACGATCAACCGGTTGACGTCCGAGGGGAATCGGGCCGCATACAGCACAGACAGCGCCCCTCCCATGGAATGCCCCACCAGATTGAACGGCCCTTTGCAACGGGCCCCCACCACGGCGTGGATGAACTCCACATAGCGTTCGGGCGAGTAGAGTTCGTGACCCTGGGTCGAACGTCCGAATCCCGGTAGGTCGAAGGTCACCACGTGGTGTTGCGCCCCCAGCGCTGGCAACACGGGGTAGAAGTCGCGCGCGCCGCTTGTGCCCAGTCCGTGCACCAGCACCACGGTCGGTGCATCGCTGGGGCCGGCCTCCATGACAAAGGACTGGCCGTCGAAAATGGACTCGCTGATCAGGCCGGCCCGGTAGCCCGGCAGCCCGCTGATTGCCTCGGGGTCGAATTCTGTCGTCAGGGAAGCCGCGCCGGTTTGGGAAACGGCGCGCCCGCAGCCAAGCGCAACCCAAACAGTGAGGATGACGGGGGCGGGGGAAAGGCGCATCCCGCGCAGTCTACCCCCGAGCCAAAGGCGACGCGGGCAAGAATCGCGGCCGGCAGCTACCAGCCGATGCCAACCTGCAACGCGAATTCCGTCGGGTAGTAGGTGTGCGTGCCGGTTCCCTCCGAGGTCGAGTAGTCATCTGTGATGCCGATAACGTTCTGGGAGACTCGGAATTCGGAGTAGACCCGGGAGCGAGAATCACGAGTGAATGTGACTCCGATTTGGCCATAGAAGGCGCAACGGGCACCGGTGCTATCGTTGCTGTTGATGTACGAGTAGTCGGATGTGTAATCGTGGTAGACGCTGGAATTCAGGATCCGCGGGGAAACACCGCCACCGATGTACGGCGCAATACTTCCCTTCGACAAATAGTAGCTTCCGCCGAGCTCGGCAAAGACCCCATTGATTCGCATCGTATTGTTGCTGTATTGGCTGTCGGTTGACACGACCACTCCGGCGCCAAATTCGATAAAGTAGTCCCGGGTTCCCATCCGGCCATCGAATTGCAGCGACAGCATTGGAGAAATGTACCTGTGAGAGTACAAAGCTGCCGGTATGATGAACCCTGACTTGAGACCGAACGCATTCGGTGAAATCGTCGAGCTAGGGGCTGGAGCTGGGAGAGGTGGAGCCTCCCAGTTTGCGCCCGCCGCATTGTAGGGTTCCAGGTTGGAGATCGGCTGCCGCCAAGCCAAGGCGCGTGCCAGCCGGGTGCTTGCCAGTTCCATGTCATCCAAGTTCCACGCAGAAATTTCTGCCCGGAACAGCTCCTTGCCTGCCTTATCGTAGCGAATTCCCGTGAGAATGACCCTGGAACTAAGTTGAACGGCCCGAAGCTCAATGTATTCGACCGCCCCCAATTGTGCCGCGGCGGCTTGCGCGGTCTTCGCATGCTGGATCACGTTTCTGGTTTCCATAGGCGATGCGACCGTGACATTGGCCTCGCGGGCAAAGGCATTGGCGAAGATAACGCCGATGGCGTCGCATTGCCCCTCGGTGAGATTCACCCCTTGCGCTGGCATGACCGCGATCAGCGCGGGTTGGGCCTCAGCCGACGAAACAAAGGCGAAAACGGGCAGGACAATCCAAGTGAGTCTCATGAGGTGATCCTTTCCTTTTCGGGGGTAGGCTGCCGCAAGATCAAGACATGCGCCAGATGGGCCGCTGCCAACGCCATGGTGTCACCGCCTGGTCTCACGCGGCGACGCGACCACGACTTGACTGTCGCGGACGAACGCATCCGCGAAGAGAAAGCCGATGGCTTCGCACTCGCCTCCCTGAGATTCACTCCCCGGACCGGCACCACTGCGACATGGATTTGCGCCGCGGGAACCAGAGAAAGCACAACCGTTGATGGAAGCGTCCATTTGAGGTTCATGAAAGATCCCTTGTTGACCAGCCAGCAGGCCAGTCCGACCCAATGCAATTTTGCGGCCAGTGCTCCGACGATTGGCCATTGCTGCTCGTGTATCTCGAGTCGTCGTCCCTTGCGGTGAGAAGCTGACACTTCCCAACCAGGCTAATCTGACAGGTAGCGTTCGGCCAAGCGCCGCACAAGCAGCAAGCCGAACCCGCGGCCAGAACGCAAAGCCTTGCTGCCGACCAGCGCAAGACCAGTCGCGAACACGACCCACGATAGCCCGTAGAGCACAGGCCCGCCCAGCAGGAGCTTGGGCTGCCGAAGCCAAGCGGCGATAGCGCCGAGGGCTGTGATGGCAGGCCAGCAGATGACGTAGCTCACGCCGATCAGGAGCAGGCCAGCCACAATGCGCGCGGATGGCCGCCTTAGCAATTGCGGATCGACAGGTTCTGCAAGCGCCTTCTGCACCAGGCGCGTGCGCCGCAAGCGTTGGCGTAGCGATCCGTCGGACAAGTCCCCCACCCCTTGCTAGCGATCCGCGTTTTCGCGGGCAGCTGCGTCCAGTAATTGCAGAATGGCGATCCGATCGCGCTTGCCCGTGGGGGTGGTTGGAATCGCGTCGACACAGCGCAACCGGCGTGGCCACGACGGCGACGACAACTGCCCGCGCACTTCTCGCAGAATCTCATCGGCCGGGCGTTTCGACGCCACCAGTGCCACGATCTCTTGACCACGGCCCAATTGCGAGGGCACCGCCAAAGCCACCGCCCCCTGGACTTCGGCCAGCGCAACCAAGGCTTTCTCGATTTCAGGCAAGATTACCCGCTGGCCTCCCACCTTGACGACGCCATCGTCGCGCCCAAGCAGGTCAAAACTTCCGTCGGGATGGATTCGGGCCCGATCCGCTGTGCGGAAAAAGCCGTCCGCGTCGCGTGGCGCATCGGCTGACACATGGGCCGATCGCACCGCGAGCAGCTCTCCATCCAGGCGGCCGTCCACGCCTGGCAGTGGCGCCCAGGTCGACTCGGGCACGTCCTGTCGTCGCACAGCAATGCCCCCGGTTTCGGTGGAGCCATAGATTTCGAGAGGCCAGTGTCCCGTCTGGGCGAAAAAGCGGGAAGCATCGGCAGCCAGCAGGGGTGCGCCGGACGAAAGCACCAGTCGCAGCTGGTGCCGAGGCAGCGGCACGGCCGCCAAGGCCCTGAGGTGAGCTGGTGTGCTGACCAAGATGGTTGCCGAGGTCTTGTCGATGCGTTCCGCGATCTCGCCGGGGAAAAATGGTGAAACCCGCTCAACTGTCGCCCCGGAATACAAGGGCAGCAGGACCGAGAACAGCAGGCCATAAATGTGGTGAGGGGGAACCGTGGCCAAGATGTGGTCACTCGGCTCGACTTGCAGGGCCCGTATGTGCGCCGCCACCTCGCCCAACATGTTGCGTGCGGTCTTGGCCCATAGCCGCGGTTGGCCCGTCGTGCCTCCCGTCTGCAGGAATATGCGCGCGACGTCGATGTCAGCCACCGCAAAGGTCATCCCACTCAACGCCCGAGCGGCTTCCCCGACGCGAGTGCACGCAAGACCGGCCAGATGAGACTGCCAGTCTTCCGGACCCAGCCAGTGCGAAAAGGGGCGGGCGGCATACGTGGCCGCCAAGGATTCGCGTGTCAGCGCCGGCGGGAACACCACCTCGATCTTGCCAGCCATGGCTGCAAGCACGGCCGCTGCCACGTCGACCCGATCCCCGGAGGCCACGCACAGGCAAGACGCCCCGAGCTGGCAAAAATCCGACGCACGCGCGGCCACCGCAGTGAACGGTGTGCCGTCCAAGCAAAAGACAGAATCGCCGGATCCGCTGCGCATCGACCACGGCGAAAGGGCCCCGTCGGCAAGCCGATCACCGGCGTCCGCCAGCGCGGGCTCGCCCACTTCGCATTCCCCGGTGCACGCGGGAAGCCCACCGGCCTCGACCGAAAAGCGAAAATGCCCATCTTCTACCCGACGCGCACGAATGCGAAGGTTTGCGCCAGGCCCGATAGGTTGGCGGAACCTCACACGCCGAAAACTGCGAATCTCCACCGGCGGCTTGCCCGCGTCGGCCCAAAAGCGGGTCAGGGCCTCCTCCACCAAAGCCAAGAGACCCACCCCGGGAAGCAGGGGTGCGCCTGGAAAATGGCCCTGAAACCACACTGCCGCAGGCGACACCACCGCATGCGCAACCAGAACGTCGCCCCGACGGAATTCAAGCGTCGGCCGCGTCTCGGCCATCACGTTGGCTTTGGGTCCTCCGGCAGGTTCGCCAGCACGTACTCGACGGCGTCCTTGACCGTGCGAATGCGCCGTGCCTGCTCCTCGTTGACCTTGATGCGGTACTGATTGTCGAGCAGCGCCAGCATGTCGAGCGCGTCGATGCTATCCAGCCCCAGATCGTCAAACAACTTCGACTCGGGCGTGATCTTCTCCAGGGCCACCCCGAAACGCTGCGAGAGGTACTCGACGATGACGCCGTTGGCGGTTTTGTAGTCCATTTTCGATACTGCCAGAAACGCCCCGACTACCACGCGCGACCTTGACCCGTCAATTGCGCGGACCCAGCCATGCTGATTACTTCGTTTTCCGAAGGAACTCGCCAAAATTCTGCCATTGCTCGGGATGGGCTTTCACGACTGCGTGTAGCCGCTCCAAATAGGCGGCCCCGGCCCGTTCGAGGACTGCTTGCCGCTCGCGTCGGTTTGCAACCGTGAGCGTGACGGGCGGATCGCTCACGAAGCGATAGTGTCGCCGGCCTATGCGCAGGGCGAACACGACCAGCAGCGGAGCACCGCTGGCCAGCGCGAGAGCGAAGGGTGCGACGGCCACGGCCGCCGTCTGGCCAAGGAAAGGCAAGTGCAGCACGCGGGCGTCGCCCCAGGCGCGATCCGCCGCGAGCGAAACCATGCCGCCCTGGCGCAGAACCTGGACCGCCTCGAGAATGTCAAGGGCTTGGCCCTGTCCGTCGGGAATGGTCACCACGCGCACGCCCGCGCCGCGAAGATCGCGGTCCACACCAGCCCGCGCGCCACCGGCTGCTTGTCCGCCCATCACCAGGGTCAACCCTTCCTGCCGACGAGCGAGCAGACGTGCGCCTATCTCCCAACGTCCGAAGTGGGACATGACCAGGATGGCGCCACGTCCCGCTGCCTGGGCTTGCGCGATGTAGTCCTCGCCCTCTCGGTCACAGGTCACGTCGCGGCGGCGATCGATCTCGAGGCGCTCACTGTAGACGCGGGCAAAGTCCTGGTACTGTCGCCACGCACAGCAGAAGGCAAAAAGCCGAGAGCGCTCCGGGAAGAGCGCACGATAGAAACGTACGCTGTGGCGGGTACGTCGAGGCAAGAACAGAAAGTAGGCTACCGCCACGATCGCAGCAAAAGCCCGAATGATCCACAGGCCCCGCCAACGCGACAGCCGCACCAGCACCCGGTAAGAAAGAGCGATCACGCTTCCCCCGCAGCACGCCTGCCGTCCGTCATTTCGGCAATGAACCAAGTCTCTTCGCGGCCCGGGGCGGTCGGCTCAACCAGGACAACCCGCAAGCCCACCGCAGTGATGGCCTGCACGATGGTCTCGCGGTCGCGGTAGTGTGGCGTCAGCCCGAGCAGGTGCAGGCGTCGGGTTTCGTACCAGCGATAGAATTGCGCCCGCCCCGGAGCAGGCACCGTGGTCCGCAAAACCAGCTTACCCCCGGGTGACAGGCACACGCGAGCCCGCGAAAGTGTCGCAGCCAGGCCCTGGTCGTCGAGATGGTGGACGACATCCAGGCAGGTCACCACGGCAGCATCCGTCTGGGGCAAGGCCTCCGGCGCGCCACCTTCGTGTACCACACCGCAATCTGCAAGCACGAAACGCGCGGTGACCACCCGATCCTCGTCGGGCTCGACCGCGACCACGCGCAGTCTCTCCGAACGAGCCAGCATCCAGGCCGCCGCCACGCCAAACCCACACCCAATGTCGAGGATGGTCCCCTCGTCAGGAATAAAATCGCCCAGGCGCCGGAACATCGGGTCGAGCCGCATCTTGAACCAGGCGAACATCCGCGGATAGGCACTGAGCCCGCGAAATCGCCGCATCACCCAGCGTTCGGGGCGCGCCCGATCGCGCGGCTCTAGTGGCCGCACCCGATACAGGAGGCGCAACACCGGTGGCAGGAGCACATAGGCCCCGAGCGCGCAGGTGCCGATGGCCAGGGTGGCCATGATACCGGCACTGCGGGTCACCGCGTGCTTGGCTGTGGTCATGGTGCCCATCCCGATCAAGGTGGCGCTGGCCGAAAGAAAGATGCTCAGGCGCACGGGCGCGTGCGAGGGATGGTTTTCATCGAGACAGCGCTGGTACACGCGAACAAAGGAGAACGAATAGTCGACGCCCATGCCGAAAATGAGTACCGACAGAATCAGGCCCACGATATCGATCGGGCGCCCAATCAGATGCAAGGTCGCGAGGGTCATCACGAACGAAAAGGTCATCGGGGCAAGCGCGATGGCGACCACGCGCAAATCCAGGAAAAACAGCAGAACCGACCCGGCCACGAAGCAGACCACCACCACGAACATCGACCGGAATGACCGCGCCAGCAGGTCAGCCAGGGTTTGGGAGAAACTATCGCCGTCGAAAACGAAAAGGCCTGCTTTGTGCGCCTCCTCGGCAAAAGCCAGGGGCGCGTACCTCGGCCCTGGCACCACGGTACCCAACCAGACCACGCCCTTGCCGTCGCGGCCCGGCCCCACGCCGTAGAGCGCCCGAACCCCCTCGGACAAAGGCGACACCGCCACGGCGGGGGCGGTCAACCGAGCCAGAAAAGGGGCGAAGGCATTCGGCGAAAAACCAGCCTGCGCGGCCCCGTCGCGCAGGGCAGCCGCAATGCCCGCCACGCGGCTGTTGGTCCAAAACTCCTTCCACGCCAACCCATGCTGGGCTGCCACAGTCGGGCCCGGGCTGAGCATGGACGGCGAAAAGGCGTGTTCAACCGCACCCGCCGCCTTCTGTGCTTGCACGAGGGCCAACCAGGTGTCGGATTTTTGGCGAAAATCGGCGTCGTTCTGGGCATCAATCAGCACGTACACGCGGTGAAAGATATCGCCCCAGACGGCGCGGATGCGCGCCTCGTCGCGCGCGGTTTCCGCCCGCACAGTATTCATCGCCGCGAGATCCACGACGAACCTCGGGCGCGCGAACACAAGGGCAACCGCGAACAGCGCCGCCACAATGGCCAGAGCGCGGAACCCCCGCCCCACCGTGATCCGGCCGAGCCAGCGGTCGATCGGCACCCAAGCGGATCGCGAAGCCGCAGGTACCGCGGGAAAAATATGGGGAAACACCAAATGCACGAACAGATAGGAGAATCCGATGCCGAGCGCGGCGAAGAGCCCAATCTGTCCCAGCACGCGAAATCCGGTCAGACGCAACGACAGGAACGACCCGATGTTGATGAGCGTCGAGAGTGAACCGATCGAGAAAACTTCACGGGCAGCGCGGTGACCCGCGGTCTTGGTCTTGCGATCGACGAACAGCAGATACACGGCCCCCTGGTCGACCGTGATGGAAACCAAGGCGCCACCAAACCCGAGGGCGAGCGCTGAGATGTCGCTTTCGATCAAACTGTAGACGAACAAAGCCAGGCAGCCGCCGGCCAAGGCAGGAAGCAAAGCAAACACGCCCAGCCACGGGCGCGGGAAGCAGGCGAGCAGCAGCAGCGCGATTCCAATGGTGGACGCGAGCATGGCGAGATTGGCATCGCGGGTGACCAGGGTTTCGTTGTCGATGGCGGCGCGGTACCCGCCCACGGGGGTGAGCATGATGTCAGCTCCAACCTCGCCCGGCTTGGCCGATTGGAACCTTCGGGCCACGGCAGAAATCGCATCGTCAATGGCATGTGAGGCTCGCGTGTCGCGCGTGACATCGCGTGGGGTGGCGGCAATCAACAGGTTCTTCCCGTCCACATCCAGGATGTGTCCCCGCTCGATGCGCCCCTGCTGCGACGGCACCAGATCCCCCAGCCGAGCGAGCGCGATCTCGCCCAGACCAAGCGGGTCCTCAGCCACGCGTGCGGCTGCTCCAATTCCCGCCAGGTCAGAGACATCGGCCGCCAGGGCAGCCAGCCTCGCCGAAACCGCCGCCGGTTCCAGGCGCGGCGCAACCTCGCGCTGCAGATCCTCGCGCGAAAACAGCAGCGGAAGTTGCGACGGCACGTTCGCGTAGAGCGCCGTGATCCCGCGCGCCGCTGCTCCCGTGCCCACGCTGGCAAACAGCCCGGAACGCTCAAGCTCGGTCACGACCAAGTCGCCCGCGGCGATGAGTGTCTCGCTGTCGACGCGCCCGTCGCGAAAGGACAGATTGACCACCAGGCGATCAAGCGCAGGATGGCGAGCCAGCACCTGGCGGGCGCTGGCAAAAGCCACAGTCCCGGTTGGGACTGCCGACGTAATGTCCGTGTCCACGCGCAGGCGGTGCTGCCCCGCCCAGGCGAGCACGCCCGTGGCCACGCAAGCGACCGCCAACACCCGCCAGCGAATGGTGGATCTACCGGTCATTTCCGGCGTCCTTGACCCGAACGCGGGGCAGAAACCTGGTTGCGATCAGTCGGGTGAAGGTGGCCGCGTTTCGACCGAAATCCCGCCAAGGGTGAAAGTGCGACACGCGTCCGCCCGGCGGGGCATAGTCCACGCCCACGGGCACCTCGCAGATCGGAATTCCGGCGCGTCGAGCGTGCACCAGCACCTCGACCTCGAATTGGAAACGCCGGGCGCGGGTGGGCAGCGCCAAGGTTTCGGGCACCGGGTAGACGCGAAACCCAGTCTGCGAATCCGAGAGGGCCGGGCCGCCTGAAGCCCAGACCCAAAACCCGGAGAATCCGCGCCCCATG
>Ga0265316_10007647_pt1 | contig 10141 bp, 10 predicted proteins | sample 4522metaG_FD_202092 | JGI IMG/M metagenome (GOLD analysis project Ga0265316, IMG submission 202092) | Rhizosphere microbial communities from Carex aquatilis grown in University of Washington, Seatle, WA, United States - 4-5-22 metaG | ecosystem: Host-associated > Plants > Roots > Rhizosphere >... | reverse complement strand
TTCATGAAAAAATTAACCCGGGACCGCGTTGTGCCAATCATTTCCGCGAGCATCTCTCGCGACACCTTGGAAAGCACCTTTTGAGGTTGGCCTGGCGAGCCATAGCGCGCGAGCAGCAACAGGGCATGCGCCAGCCGTTTCTCGCTGGAGTTGAAGAGTTGATCTACAAGGTCCGCCTCGACTCGAATATTTCGCGCAAGCATGTAGGTGATGAACCGGTCGGAGAACTCGTGCTCCGCGTGGAGCACGCGAATCATCTCGTTTTTTTCAATGACGAGTACGGTCGTGGGCATAACCGCAATCGCGGTCGCCATACAAATCGACTGGCCCGCAATGCACCCTTCTCCAAAAAAATCGCCCGGTCCAAGCATCGCCACAATGGCTTCTTTGCCAACCTCATTAACCACAGTGAGCTTCACGCCGCCATTCTGAATGTACATGACAGTCTTGGCGGGATCTCCCTGCGTGAAGACAGTTTCTTTTCCTAGAAACTTGTCTACCGTTCGTCCCAGACCCGTTGAGTCGAGAAATAATTGCACATCGAATGCGAGAATCCTCGAATTCGCTTTGGGGGGCAAGCGGAGAACCCTAGCAGATACACGTCGAGCGCCGGAAGACAACATGAGTCAGAATAGCTGTAACCCGATCCCGCCGACTGTCCAATATCGCACACTCCGAGCCGACCGGCACATCGCACATAGTCTCAAGCTGAACCCAAAATAAGTCCTTATTACGCATGATAATACGGGCGCTCCTGGTCGTCCCGGAGAGCTTTCCGCAACAACGGGCACACTTCCAAGCCGTCCCTTTCATCGGTTCATTAGTTGGCTCCTGGCAGCGTCCTCAAATTGCACGCATTTCGCAACTGTGCGAAATGGGACTGCATGGCTTAAATCTCGATGTCACGATAAGTACATGCCGCATAAGAAACCTGAACAAGAATTCGGAACCGCAACCCGTGCCAGCGTCAGGAAGGAAATGGCGAAGCCGCGCATGGCCAAATCCGCAAGGATAGCGGAACTGAATTTGGATACTACGCGAATCTCAGAACAGCCAAGCGCCACCATGCCCGGAACCGCCGATAACATTATCCCGTCTCCAGGTCCGAGCCAACCGGAAAGAGCGCAGATTGCTATTGAAGAGGCCGACCAGGGGTATCAAGATCTGCGTATTGAAAATATGTTAACTGACGAAAATGGCGACGATGTAAAACTTAAGAAGGGTGCTCACGTAGAGGTAACCGTCACAGCCGAATCAACCACAGCAAAAAACGAAGACAGTTGACCGGATCAGTGTGGAACAGGCGGCATGGGCTTTGATCACTCTCAATTCATAGAGTGCGAACCAGAACTCCAAATCTTAAATTCCGGCTCATTGAGGTGACGTAAACATGAAAACAATCACTTGGGTTGGGATTTTGTTGATCGTTCTGGGCGCGTTGGCAGTCGCCTATCAAGGCATCAATTACACACGGCAGAAGAAAGTCCTCGACGTCGGATCGGTTCATCTCACCACAGAAACTCACGAGCGAATTCCTCTTCCTCCGATACTTGGAGGGTTGGCATTGGCTGGCGGGGTCGTCTTGCTGCTCGTGGGGGCAAGGAATAAGTCATAGCCAGGGCTGAGGATTGGGCCTCTGTGCCAGCCACGGACTCAACATTTTCAGTCCTACTGCGTTTAATGCGATAGTCGTTCTTTTGCGGGTATTGGATGGGCATAAAAGGAGGAAGTCGTGATGAGACTTCCTCCTCTTGGATTAATTGGATTAATGGGTTCCGCGCGCAGCTTTGCTGGCCACGTCACGATCTGTTCCCTTATCAACAGAGGATTCTCCCGTGGAGGAAACATCCTCTGCGCCTGAAGCTTTCAGAACTTCCTTGGCACGCGTGATTTCTCCTGCCGTATCGCAATGCACGGAGAGGAGAATTCCCCCCTTCTGCAGGCGGCCTTCGTAACGCTTTGCTTCGAATTCAGGGATACCCAAACCGATCAAAGCACCGGTAACTCCGCCTACGGCTCCTCCAACGCCCAGCCCCGCCAGTCCTGCCATGATCGGACCTGCGGCTATGAATGGACCGAGTCCGGGAATCGCCAAAAGACCAACGCCTGCCAGCACACCGAGCGTGCCGCCAATTACGCCTCCTGTGGTCACGCCTACAGCCGTTCCTTCGGGCGCTTTCGTCGCTTTTTCGGTGCCCATGTCCTTGGGGCCGCCGAGACTCTCCGGTAATAGAACGGAAATATCGGAAGTCGGGAAGCCTGCCCTCATCAGTGAATCCGTGGCATTTTCAACCGCAATACGAGTCGAGTAGATTCCAAATACCCCTACTTTTTTACCTGACATTTGTCTTTCCTCCTTGAGTGCGCATAAGGTTCCATTTCAGCCGTTATTTCGAAGGTGCGACTTCCAGTTGATTGGTTACGTTTTCTTTTCCGGCCACTGCCACCGCTTTGGCCTGCAGGTTGTTTTTCTCGTCCTCAGACCGCACGGGCCCCCGGAGTGTGACTTTGCCGTCTTGAGCGATGATCTTGATGTTGTGGGCGTAGGTGGACAGACCCGTATCATCGTGAACCGCTTTTCGGATCTTCTGCGTTATGGCGCGGTCCGCGGGATTCATCTTCTGTTGGTCAGCGGTAGGGCTTGTCTGATCCTTGTTTTGCTTGGTGTTGTCGGGAGCCGCCTGCTGGTTATCTTGATTCCGCGGGACAGGCATGGCCATCAGCGATGCGCCGAGAGCCAGCGATCCTACAGCCAAGAACAATCGTTGTGAGTTGATAAAGCGTTTTTTCATCTCTATTCCTCCTTTTGAATTGTTAGACAATCGCGAGCAGCTACTTGCCGGGGCCCGCGCAAGGATCAGCATTCTGATTCTGTCGCCACGCTGCGTGCGAATTTAAAAGTGGCTGAAAAGTCCGATCAAAATAATGAAAGGGATTGGCACCCCTAGCAGCAAGAGCAAGATTGATCGCATTTGTACGCCCCCTCATGAAATCAAAGCCGTCAAATCGCAACTACATGATCGCGTTGCTTCCCCCCGATGGTCGCGGCAAAGCTCGCGCAGAAAGCGCCGATCAAAAGAGCGAGGAACGTCCAGTACAAGGAGTGTGCCACGGCCTTGCGGCCGGTATCGGCCGCTTGCCGCGCCTGCGTGAGAACGTCAGACACACGTTGTTCAGCGGCGGTCTGGCTGAGGCCTGTCCTGGCCGCCACCAATTGACCTAGATAAATTTTATCGGGTGCGGGAACATCCTTCTGTCGGAGCGCGTTAGCAAAAATGCTTCCGGCCTCGGTGCGCATCGAAGCATCATTCGGGTCTGGAGCCGGGCGGTCCGAACGGAACAGGGTATCTACGAAATACTCGTTAGGATCAGACGCCTGGCCCGCCGCCTGAGTCGATGCTGCCTTCCCGGAAGTGAGGGCACCGAGCTGTGCGCCGCCTCCGACCATGGTGGAGGCTGCAGATGCCAAAAACGCCGCCGTGATTACCAGGCCAACCGCCCACACCAGAAAGCCGTGCGCGGTGTCACGGAAATATACTTCGTCGTTATGAATATTGACCCACTTCGTTCGCAATCGGCCCGCCAGATAGCCACCCAGCGTCGCAGCGAGCATTTGCGTGACGATCAGCCAGATGATAGCGCCGATACTGACAGCGGAAGCCGATGCACCCATGTTTGACCACGGCGAAACGGAGGACAAGCCGATGCCGGTGCCCAACGCGAGCAGGCTCAGCGACAGAGCGGCGGCCGCAAATGCGCCAGCAAGCACCGCCGGCCAGGACACACCGGACGAGGGCGCCTCATTCTTGACGGGAATGTCGGCAAACCCGCGCTCCTCGGGGACTGCCAAACGTGAAACTGCGGCGTGTGCCATATATTTCCTTCCTCCGGATCAACAGCGGACGATCCAATACGGAATCTTAGATACGGGAACAAGAACCGTCTGTCTATTAACGGACATTTTCAATTTGCGTCACAGAGTGGCAAGTGGATAGCAGGCCCAGCCGGCATCTCCCAACCCATCTTGATGAGTGTCTCCACCTTACTGCAGACGGCGAGAGCCAGGTATTTCCTCGACGGCCAAAATCATTTTCTTGCTGATATTCCTGTCCCGTTGACCAATATGGATGTGTACCGCAGCATCCGATTCACCCGTAATCGTGCAGTGCAATTCCGTCTGCAACTTATGGGTCCGTGGCGCGGCGACGCGCAAGACCACTGGCGTGTCGTACCAATATGAGTAAGCGACTGGCAACCTGTCTGGAGCCGTTTCGTTGTGGGCTAAGTGTGACATTGAGAGCCTCCCTAACTTCTTCAACCTGCCACAGTCTGGACCTGTTCGAACGGTCACGTCTGTTCATTGTGGAACACAATCAATCACACTATGAATGGTCGACAATATGCGACCTTGCCGTCACAGCACGGCCAAGTTTCGCATCAGCTGCTCGGCCTCACCTTCGTAAAGTTGGATGTAGTCTCGTGTGGCAGCGCTCGTCAGCTTTGCGTCTGCGCCTTGAAGCGCCGTCGCGGCGCTCGGGATAATAGAATCTGCAATCTCAACCTGGAAGTGTCCCCAACGGTACAGACGTTCCCCTTCTCCATGTCTATTCTGACGGGTGGATATTGTTTTCCCTGAGGCAGAAGGCATCAGGAAGAAAATAAAGAGAACGGGATTGCTGATGTTCTGGGCCTCGGGAACAAGGAGATTCACACATGCTTGGAATATTCGCAGCGGTTTTGATCGTTCTTTGGTTACTCGGGTTTTTCGCATTTCACATTACCACTGGATTCATTCACATCGTTCTCGTCGTGGGTTTAGTGCTCCTCGTCTTCCATTTCTTGAGAGGTAGAAGTGCCGTAGCATAAAAGGTCGGTGGACTCGGGGGAGGGTCGATCCAGCTTGAGGTGGCGGCAAGTCGAGACTGTGCCCTATATCGAAAATATTCCCACGTCTTAATTCCACAGTCTGGTTGTTCGGCTCGCAAGCCATCCGTTCGCGCTAGCCGAAACAACACAGAGGACACCGCGTACTTTGCTCGTCGAAGATCGCATGCTGAATACTCACCATTTCATTCGCCAGATCCCTGCGAAATGTCTCAAGGCATTTGTCGCTGCACGCAGCAATCGCACAGCTCGCGTTGTCTTTCGGGTCGCCACTGGAATCGCTCTGGTTCCGCTGATTTTCTTGGTATTCACAGCTTTCTACGTCAACTTTAATCGCACAAACCTTCCCGACCTGGATGGATTCATTCGCTTTGACCCGCCTGCGATGGGACACGTATACGACGCGAACGGTTACGTCCTCATCGAATTGGGGCGGGAACGCCGGGACATCGTTCGATACGGCGAAATTCCTGATGTCGTGCGCGAAGCCGTACTGTCAGCCGAAGACAAAAACTTTTTCTCACATTCGGGAGTGGACTACTCTGCCTTCCTTCGTTTGATGGTCAAAACAAACATGCAAGCCTTGGCAGCGCATTTCACAACTTTCGCTGCTGAAGGTGACTCCAACCGTCCGCGCGTGTTTCCACAAGGGGGCTCGACGATCACCCAGCAGCTCGTGCGCGGCTACTTCCTGCAGAAATTGTCCAGCTTAATAGACAGCAACGTGCTTCAGCAAGGAGGGATTCTTCCACACGTTCTGGCCCTCGTCGTTGGTGTGCCGGGCACAAACAAACTCCTGCTGAAAATAGAAACAATCCGCCTCTCTTTGTGGATTGAGGGAGAGATGCGGAAGCGATATGGATCCAAACGCCGGGCCAAGGAAGAGATCTTCGCGCGTTACGCAAACTTCGTCTACTTGGGGAATGGCCGATATGGCTTTGCGGCAGCCTCGGATTATTATTTTCATAAGCCCATTGAGACGTTCACTGTGGACGATGCCGACAAGGCGGCCCTGCTGGCTGGTATCCCAAAGTCGCCTGGCGAATACGCACCCAGTGTGAAAGACCTTCAAAAACCTACGCACCGGAGAAATCAGATATTGAACCTCATGGTGGCGAATCACTTCCTTGCTGCGGAGGCCGCCCAGCGCCTGAAGCTCGCGCCAATTCGTTTGGCTGCTCACGCCATTCAACCGGTCGAAGCGCCCGGCGCGGTGGAGACGACTCTCGAGGAACTCAAGCGACTCGGTCCCACCCTCGGCTCCGAGATCGGATTTGACCAACTCCTCGATGGCCACATCCAGGTTTATTCGACCGTTGACCACCGTATTCAATACATTGCGAACGTTGCGCTGGAGAATGCCTTGAAGGTCTATGAGAAGCGGCATCCCCAGAGCAAGGGTGCAATTCAAGGTTCCGTGGTTGTTCTTCGAAACAGTGATTCTGCCATCCTGGCCGAGACAGGTGGCCGAGAGGTGTACAAAGGCCATAACAATACGTACACAGATTATAATCGCGTAACTCAGTCCAAGCGCCAGCCAGGCTCGGCGATGAAGCCCTTTGTTTATTTGGCGGCTTTTCGGCAGGGCGCCATCGATCTCGATACCGTCGTGCCTGACGAACCCATCTCGGTAGTCACGTCGCCAGGCGGCCCCGTGAAGTGGATCGCCAATTACGATAATCAATTCAAAGGCATGATACCGGCACGGCAAGCACTCGCGGAGTCGAGAAACGCAGTAGCTGTCTGGATGGTTCAACAGATCGGAATTGATTCACTGGTGCAAACAGCGCGAGACATGGGAATCCGAACCACTTTGCAGCGCTACGACAGCACGGCTCTTGGCGCATCCGAAGTCACGTTACTGGAACTCGCAAACGCCTACCGGCTTATGGCCGGCGGAAGGCCCGCAGAACAGCATGTAATTGGCAAGATTCAAAATACGCAGAGAGGGGTTGTCTATAGCTACGATGGGGCTTGCTGTTTGGCGAACGGCAACGATTCTGGATTGTCCATGATTCAGGAAGGATTGCGCGGCGTTGTCCGCATCCCATCCGGCACCGCGCACGCGCTCGACTCACCTGCTTTTTCCATCCCCGTAATGGGCAAGACAGGGACAACAAATAGCTATCGAGATGCCCTTTTTATCGGATCCACCTACGGGCCCGACGGAATAACAGTGGCCGTGCGCATCGGCTTTGACGACAACCGCTCGTTAGGCGCGAGAGAAACCGGCGCTCTGGCTTCGCTTCCAGTGTTCAGAGAAATAATTCTGAAGGTCTACCAGGAAAAGTTAGCCGGTCCCGCCCCGCGATTTCCCGTAGAAATGGAGGCGAACATTGATGCCTATCTGCGGGGAGAGCTACCTCCAAAAGAATCGCGGGGGTCCGTGAATCCCGAGGATGTGACGGGATCTGGTGATGATAGAACCGAAGGTTGTTCCGCAAAATCGGTCCTCCCGTCAACGTATGGATGCGAGCCACTGGCCAACCCGCGAAATACGATCTACCCGAGTAAGAATGAGAGTGGTCGGTTGATTCTCACGAATGAGTGATAAGGTTCATGTCGTGACGTGCCCCACGTACTTCCAAAAGGAGAACCATCTATAATGGCCAAACTAACGACTGCTGCGAGAAAAACACTTCCGAAGTCGGACTTCGCGGAAAAAGGCACGAGAAAATATCCGATCCCTGATGCCGCTCACGCACGAGATGCTTTGGCGAGGAGCTCGGGAAAGCCGGAGCACGCCTCTGTCGCTGCCGCAGTTAAGCGAAAGTTTCCAAAAATAAAAATAACGAAAGGCAAATCTTGATTCCGCCTAAGACCTCTTACTAAATGAATCCATCGCACAGAGACACAGACGTCTTCATCGTCGGAGCCGGTCGGGTCGGGCTGACAAAATCGAGGCACGGATCGCCGATGATCGGTTGTGAGCGAAACGACGATTTGTGAATGCGATCGCGGAGACTGATGCAGCCCAGCCCGATGAGTTCGCCAAGTCCGCTCGAAACTCCCTCCTCGCAACCCTCGCTGGCCGCTTCCAGCAAGCGTTTGGTGCCATGGTTGATCGCGGTGGCGTTTTTCATGGAGTCGCTGGACACCACGATTCTCAATACCGCCGTGCCGACCATGGCAGTCGCGCTTCATGTTGCTCCGCTCAGTATGAAGTCGGTGCTCGCAAGCTACACTCTGAGTCTTGCGGTTTTCATTCCGATCAGCGGGTGGATGGCGGACAGGTTCGGAACCCGTCGCGTGTTCGCCTCCGCCATCGGCATCTTCACGCTGGGTTCATTCCTTTGCGGCATATCGACAAACATCCATGTGTTGGTGGCCTGCCGCATCTTCCAGGGCTGCGGCGGATCGATGATGGTGCCGGTCGGAAGGCTGACCATTGTGCGGACTTTCGCCAAGTCCGAACTGATTCGCGCGATGAGCTTCGTCGCGATCCCCGCTTTGATTGGCCCCATGTTGGGACCGATTGTCGGGGGCCTGATCGTCGGATACTTTCACTGGAGCCTTATTTTCTTTGTGAATATTCCGATTGGCATAGCTGGTTTATGCATGGCCTACCTGCATGTGCCGGACTACCGCGAACGAACCGACCCGCTCGATGTCGCCGGTCTGTTGCTTTTCGGATCGGGCGTCGCGCTGCTTTCGTATGTACTGGAAGTATTTGGCGAGCACACGCTGAACGCAGGCGAAATTCTCGGCCTGCTGGCTCTTTCCGGCCTCCTCCTGGCGGGTTACGGATTTCACGCGACGAAAACCGCATACGCGATGCTTAATCTCATCCTATTTCGGATTCGCACTTTTCGCGCGGCAGTGAGCGGCAGCTTCGTGACTCGCCTTGGTATTGGCGGCATCCCATTTCTGTTTCCGCTTTTGTATCAGGTTGGTCTCGGTTTCACGCCAATTCAATCCGGCCTGCTCATGATGCCGCAGGCGATTGCGGCGATGAGCCTGAAGGTGACGATGCCCAGGATTTTAGCGCGCTTTGGATATCGCGCCGTGCTGATTTCCAACACCCTAATCATCGGCCTGCTCATCCTGCTTTTCGCAACCATCGGGAAGGGCACGCCTGTGTGTCTTATCGTGGCAGAAGTATTCTTCTACGGATTCTTCACGTCACTGCAATACACGAGCATGAACACGCTTGTATATGCCGACGTCACCGAGGAACAGGAAAGCAGTGCTAGCTCCATTGCGAGCACGGCGCAGCAGATGGCCATCAGTTTCGGCGTCGCTTCGGCGTCGCTGGTGACTGTCTTCTTTATTCCCGACCACTATCGTTCGAATCCCACTCAGTTTATCCAGGGCGTCCACCGGGCGTTCCTTGTACTGGGCGGGATGACCCTCCTCTCAACGATCATTTTCCGCGAGTTGAAAAGAGGAGACGGTGACGCTGTGAGTCAGCGGACGGACCTACACGCCGGATAAGGCATCCATAGCCACTTGAGCGGCCCGGATCATCGCCAGATGGTCTGCGATTCCAAATTCATCGGGAGCCAAACTCGATGATTTAGCAACAAGAACACGCTTGGCATCGTCACCCGCCTTCAGGGACACTTGCAATAGATCTTGTGGTGTTTTGACGGAGCAATCATCACCCAATTTGAAGTGTACTGGCGCGATCGCGGGACTCGTCGCCGATGCATTGAGCAATCGCTTGCGGGTTTCAGGGTCCTGATGATTCTCTGCCGTTTATCCCGATCTTTCGCCTCGTCTTCGCTATGGGGAAAATTCGGGGGACTCTAAGCATGCGGAAGCACATTTCCGTACATGGTGCCACTACCAAATATTTTTCTAACTCATTTGTTTTCAAAACTAATATTGAAAAGGAAGGACTCCCAAGAGATAGTACGCCTGACTTAGAAACATCCGCGCAGAGGCTTGTTCTCGACGATCACAACAGAAAGCTCGAAGCCTGAAACTGGCAAGGCTACTGTTAAATTTGCGCTCATGTCCGTGACGCGCCAGAATCATCCAGGGTCATGAGCTCTTCTGGAAAGGGATTGAAGAAAGTTTGCTCGCGCAGATATGTTGATTTGAATCTTATGACCCAGGATCTTAGTATGCTCGCGGCACTGCACAATGGCGTCCTGCCTCGGCGATACGCTTCCAGTATTTCCAGGAAGTGCACTTTTTCACATGTGGATAGCTTCTTCTTGAAGTAACCGAGGGTGTACATAAGGACATTGATTGGCGATGCGCGTCTCACGGGTTTGCGGAGCGCCTCCCGAAAATACCTCGTGTATAAGTT
>Ga0265316_10007643_pt1 | contig 10149 bp, 8 predicted proteins | sample 4522metaG_FD_202092 | JGI IMG/M metagenome (GOLD analysis project Ga0265316, IMG submission 202092) | Rhizosphere microbial communities from Carex aquatilis grown in University of Washington, Seatle, WA, United States - 4-5-22 metaG | ecosystem: Host-associated > Plants > Roots > Rhizosphere >... | reverse complement strand
ATCGAGAAGGACCCCGCGCATCCGCGCCACTTGCTGACCGTACGTGGCATCGGATACCGGTTTCTCGCTGCACCGGAGGAACCATGAAGAGAGGTTCTGCCAGGTTGCAGGCCTTCAATTTGCGGCATGTGAGCTTTGTCACAGCCGATATGGGAAAGCACGGCGTACACTTCGGCGCGTCGGCACTTTCGGCAACTAGGTTCACTTTCATTCGCATGGCCTGCGGATCGCCGCGAGGCTGATCGGCATGCTAGTTCCACCTATCTAAGAGGTTCAAGGAGTTTGCAATCATGTATCTTCGCAGGTTCATCATCCCGCTCATCCTTCTGTCTCTGGCTCTTCCGCTTGCCGCCCAGGACAATGTTCGCCTGACCGTCAGCGTTACCACCGCCGACTCTTCGCCGGTGCGCGACCTCAAGAAGACCGATTTTTCCCTACAGGACGCGAGTAAGCCGCGCCCCATCGACAGCTTCAGTTCTCCGTCGCAGAAGCCCGCGGCGCCGCCACAACTCGGAGCCAACCAATACACCAACATTCCCGACTTCACCGAGTCCAGCGGCGCAATTTTCGTTGTGCTGGATACCATTCACACCCGTTACGTGGATGAGCGCGACATTCGAGCAATGGTCCTGAAGTTTCTAGCGCGCGCCGCCCAGGCTAAGCACGGTGTCACGCTGGCCATCCTCAGCGACAAAGGTCTGCACGTTTATCACGACTTTCATACCAGCTCAGACGTGCTCCTCGCCGCACTGGTCAAAGCCGGATTGGGAGGGATGAAGGGTGGCACGGCTCCAGCCGGAGTCAATGAGGCGGACGTTACCGCCGAGGCCGCACGCCTTACGGCGTTCGCCAAAGGGGACCTAGCCAACGCTACGTCGCAGGATCGGCCCTTGCGCTCCAACGTAGACTTTCCGTTGGTGATGTTTCAGGATATTGGCCACGCCGCTGCTGGGCTGCCGGGGCAGAAAGCCCTCATCTGGGTGACCAACATCGTTCCGTTTGACATTGACCCCAAGTCGTTTCAGTTTGTCTCCCCTAAAGAGTCGAGCCACGGGGTTGCGGTCAATGGCGTGGCGGCGGGAGGAACGAAAGACTCTCTGTCGGGAGACCAAGTTAAACGCATTCTTCCCATTTGGCGGCAGAGCATGCGTTCCTTATTCGATGGCGGAGTAGCCATCTATCCTATGGAAGCGCGCGGCAGTTCCTCATCCGGCAGCGACAGCTTCACCATCTTGGTCATGAAGGTGCTGGCGCAATTGACTGGCGGTAAGGCTTTCCTTGGCAGCAACGATCCCTTTCCTGACATCCTGCAAACCAGTAACGGCAACACCGCAGGCTATGTCCTCGGCTTCACGGGGGATTCTAATGCCGGTACCGAGCTTCATCGCGTGCAAGCTTCCGTCAGCCAATCGGCATTACGCGTGAACGGTCCAGTGGGATATTTTCCGGTCGAGCTGACAAAGTCTCGTGCCCAGGATGAGATCACTCTGGCGCTGCAGTCGCCTCTGGAATACACCGGCATTCCATTCCGCGTCGAGTTCACCGGAACGGACGACAGCGGCGGGAAGAAGAAGGCGAATTTCACCATATCCCTGCCCGGTGATGGCGGCTTGCTGAACGAAACCACGCGCAAAGTCGATCTTGGCATCGTGGCGCAGGCGAAGAATGCCAAGGGAGACATTGTAGGCAAGCTCAGCGAAGGCGCGGGTGGTCAATTTCCTCCCGAGGCAGTCGCCCAGATCAAGGAACTCGGCTTCCAACTGAAACGCTCGATCGAGGTGCCAGGCACAGGAGATTTCACGCTGCACCTGGTCATTCGCGACAACCCAACTGGAAGAATGGGCAGCATCACAATACCGCTGAACGTGAAGTAGATCTTATTTTCCGAACTCCAGCAGCGCGATGTCGGTGAGGAACTGCGGAGGCTATCGAGCGCGGGCCAGCACCAGCGTAACGTCATCGGGTTGTTCCCCGCCGCCAATCCAGTCCGCGACCGCCCCGGTGACGATGTCGCTGATTCGCGACAGCGACTGGTCGCGGTGGCGTTGGATAAGCTCGATCAGCCGCTCCTCGCCGAACTCGCCAAATTCGTTTTCCGGCTCCGTAACTCCGTCGCTATACGCGACGAAAATGTCTCCCGGATGCATCTTGACGATGCTCTGTTCGTAGCCCATAGCGTCGAACAGTCCGACAACCGTGCCTGAAGTGTCCAGGCGCGTAAGGCCGCCGTTGTTCCCCAGTACCAGCGGAGGCAGGTGTCCCGCATTGGAATAGGTCAGAGTTCGGGACGCCACGTCATAGCATCCCAGGAACATGGTGGCGTATTTCTCCGTGGGCGTGCTGCGGAAAAGCTGGTAGTTAAGGGTCGCCATCAGTTGGGCGGGAGACATTTCGGAGTTACTGTTACCGTTGCCGCGATCAAAAATCAGCAGAGCGCTGCTATCCTCGGCTCCGGCGCCCAGCGCCACCGACGCCAGAGTGCGTTCCGGCTCCAGCGAATAGGCACGAACGAAGGCGTGTACCGTGGCCATCAACAACGCAGCCGAAATTCCCTTGCCGCTAATGTCCCCTACCGCCAGCATCAGCCGGTCCTCGCGCAAGGGAATGAAATCGTAGTAGTCGCCGCTGACAGTTCGCGCTGGACGGCAAGTCCCGTGTACTTCCAGGCCGGACAATCCGCTCAAGTCGGCGGGGAAGAGCAGGTTCTGTACCTCCTGCGCAATGGCAAGTTCGCCTTCCAGTCGCTGTTTCTCCTTCTGCTCCTCGATCAGGTTGGACAGCGATTCCGTCATCGAGTTAAACGACTGCTCCAGCGCTGCCATCTGGTCCTGGTTGCGTATCTTGATACGGTGCTTGAGGTCGCCACGATTGACGCGTTGCGTGGCCTCATAGAGATCGGCAACCGACTTGGTCATGCTACGCGTCAGCCGCATGCCAATGAGCAGCGCGATCAGCTCGATCATGCCGAAGAAAATTGCGATTCCGATCAGGCCGTCCACAAAAATCCCGGACTTCTCTCCCAACGTGCTGAACAGCGTGCTGTACAGCATGGAAGGCCTGGTTTCGACCAGCATGAGACCGGTCAGCGACTTTCCTGTCTTCCAGTCGATGGCATTGAAGCGGGTTGCGAACGGGAACTGGATATCGAAGGTATTGACCGGCGGTGGTACGCGCCCGGCGTCCACTCTGCGGGCGCCGCTGGAGTTCTGCGCCAGGCTGACCCGCGCGTGGGTATCGCCCAAATCGAGGTTGACGGTGTCTTTGGTCGGGGTTGCGGAGGTCTTGGGACTCTGCGAGCCCGCCTTCGGAGCGGCCAGCGGCTCGGAGGTTTCTTCCTCCTCCGGCGGCAGCAGCGACACCGAACCCAACTGTGAGGTCGCCAATCGCAGGAGCTCAGGAGTGATGGGAACATTGGAAATCACAGTGAGCTGCCGCCCGCCTTCTTCGAAGCGCCTTACCGCGCGAAGGTGCAAGCGGTTCCCGTCGAGCACGGTGCCAGAGAAGTCGCCCTTAATGGTATCGGGGACCCTGATGGGCCCGTCATCCGCGGTTTCACGCTCCCGCGGCAGGACAAATCCCTTGTCGCCCTCCCACACCGCCACCGTGCGGCGCCGGAAATTTCCGGCCGATACGCTCGCAATTTCTTCCGCGGTTTGCTGGTTCAGTTTGCCTTCCCGGTGTAGATTGCGGAGCTGCGCGGCCAGCGCAGTGTTCGCCGAGTCCAGGTGCTGCAAGTCCGCCTGCAAATCGGACATGGCGACATAGGTGGCGAACTGTCCCGCGAATAGATAGCCCGCAAGCAGGGCCATCGCTACCAACAGGACGATGGGAATCACCCCAATAAAAACGTAGGTAACGATCAGGCGATTGCGCAGCCGCCACATCAGCTGCCGGCGTACCCAGCGCAGAAGCATCAGGCAGCCGCAAGCGGCGAAGACGAAGACAATGAAACTCGCCCAGCCGCTCAACATGGTCCCTTGCGGCGAGCGCGTGATCCATTGCAGCAGTTGCAGCACCAGTGCCAGACCACCGAACCAAAGGGTGGTCTTGCCCAGCTTGCTCTTGGGACTCAGGGCCCTCCGAAGCAGGAGCTTCACTTCAGCGGATTTTGGAAGCTTAAGCGCCATGCGAAATTATGCTGTTCAGCGTCTTGGAGATTATGGCCGCAGGGCGACCCGCGACGCCATCCTAATCGATTACGGTTGCCTGCCGATGACGTTCCCAAGTCTTCCCTCGTCCGGTGCCAGCGGTGCCAGCCTCAGATCTCAGGATAGAGATCGAAAAACGCCTCAACACTTCGCTGCAACTGTTTCTCGATTTCTTCCTTGGAGCCCTCGATAATGTGCAGCGTAACGCCTGCCTCGCGTCCGTTCTTCAGCGTGACTGTGCCTTCACCGACCTCGGCTAGCTCCTCCGAGGGCAGAAGACGCATGCCATACACCAAGGTAAGCTTTGCCATGTTCCGATTCTAACCGTTTCGCAAACCACGGGGCACTTGTTAGAATCCGGACGGATACGGGCCGCCGCCAAAGCGCCACTCTTTTGCTAGCGGGGGAAGCCCGGCCGCCGTGCCGGTTTGCATCTTCGGGCGCGGCCAGGAATCAAACTCACCTCTATGCCGGAAAATATTCTCAACGTCGTCATCATCGGCTCGGGATGTTCGGGCCTGACCGCCGCCATTTACGCAGCTCGCGCCAACCTTAGCCCTCTAGTCATCGACGGCCATGAGCCGGGCGGGCAGCTGGCCATGACCACTCTGGTGGAAAATTTCCCCGGATTTCCCGACGGCATCCAGGGTCCGGAACTGGTCGACAACATGCGCAAGCAAGCAGCGCGCTTCGGCGCCGGCTTCATGACCGGCCATGTAGTGAAAGTGGATCTTAGCCAGAAAGCCCCTGACGGGCGCAAGAAGCCCATCGAGGTCAATCTGGGCCGCGACACTCTGTTGACCCGCACCTTGATCATCGCCAGCGGAGCTTCGGCGCGTTGGCTGGGTCTGCCCAACGAGCAGGCCTTGATCGGCCACGGTGTCTCCTCCTGCGCCACTTGCGACGGCTTCTTTTTCTCCGGCAAAGAGATCGCCGTCATCGGCGGTGGCGACTCGGCCATGGAAGAAGCTCTGTTCCTGACCCGCTTTGCGAAAAAGGTCACTCTCATTCATCGCCGCGGTCAGTTTCGCGCCTCCAAGATCATGCTCGACCGCGCCCGCAAGCACGAGCAGATCGAATTCCTGACCGACACCGTAGTGGATGACGTCTTCGACGCCGACAAGAAAGAAGTGACAGGATTACGTTTGCGCAATCTGAAGTCCGGCGAACAATGGGACTTCCCGACCAGCGCCATGTTCCTGGGTATCGGCCACACGCCCAATGCGGCCTTTGTGGGCGACCAGCTCGCCCGCGACGGAGACGGTTATCTCATCCCGGAAGAATATGTGTGCGCGAAAGCCCCAGGAGTGTTTGTCAGCGGTGACGTCGCCGACCGGCATTATCGCCAGGCGGTAACCGCCGCAGGCACTGGCTGCATGGCCGCGCTCGAGGCCGAGAAGTATCTGGAAGAGATTGGAAAGTGACCTCACCGGACGAGTTCTCCCGCGCTGACGAGGCTGCGCATTTTGTTCTCTCGCGTACCTCGCTGCGTCCGCGGATTGCCGTGGTTCTGGGCTCCGGCCTCGGCGGCTTCGCGGATGAACTGCGGGATGCCGTTAGCATCCCTTACACCGACATTCCGCATTTTCCAACTAGCACTGCTGAGGGCCACGCCGGCAGGCTGGTGGTCGGCAAGCTGGAAGGGATTTCGCTGGCGGTGATGCAAGGCCGCGTGCATCTGTATGAGGGCCATTCGCCGCAGCAGGTCGCGTTTCCGGTGCGCGTTCCGGGCCGCATGGGAGTGCGGGCCCTTGTTCTGACTAACGCTGCCGGCGGAATCAATCTTGGCTACAGCCGGGGCGCGCTCGTCCTGCTCCGCGATCACATCAATCTTATGGCTGCCAACCCGCTCATCGGTGTGAACGACGATCGCCTGGGCATTCGCCATCCTGATATGACCGACGCCTACAATGCTGACTTGCGGCGCTTCGCGCAAGAGGAGTCTGCTCAGTTGGGAAGAACTCTGCACGAAGGCGTGTATGCGGCAGTCGCCGGTCCGAGCTTTGAGACCCCTGCCGAAATCCTTTTCCTGCGCACCATCGGCGCTGACCTTGTGGGCATGTCGACCGTGCCCGAAGTGATTGCCGCGCGCCACATGGGGATCGAAGTGCTGGCGATTTCCTGCGTGACCAATATGGCCGCGGGCATTACCGGCGAGAAACTTACTCACGAGGAAGTGCTGGAAACCGGCGAGCGCGTGCGCAGTGAGCTCGTGGGGCTCCTGCGCGCAATCCTGCCCAGGATCGACCGCTATCTTCAGATTGACGCCAAACCGAATTAACCGTATAGGCATATGGCAGCGCCACGGGCTGCGCTACACTAGCTTCCGATGCCCGCCGAAATCTATCTCATCGGCATTGCCGGCCCGTCCGGAGCAGGCAAGACTTACCTGGCCACCCATCTCGCGGCCGCCCTCCAGGCTGAAGTGTTGGCCCTCGACCGCTATTATCGCGATCTCTCGCATCTGTCGCCTGACCAACGCGCGCTTGCCAACTTCGACGCGCCCGATGCGCTGGAGCATGAACTGCTCATCGAACAAGTCGCTCGTCTGCGACGCAGAGAGACCGTGAATCTTCCGGTGTATGACTTCTCGACTCATACGCGGACCCGACGGACAGAAACGCTGCAACCGTCTGCAGTGCTGATCGTCGAGGGCCTGTTCACCCTGCATTGGCCTGCGCTGCGTGACCTCCTGGGGACCAAGGTTTATGTCGACATGAACGACGAAGTTTGCCTTACGAGGCGCAAAGCGCGCGACGTGCGCGAGCGGGGGCGGACACCGCAGTCGGTGGTCGAGCAATACCGAACGACCGTTGCTCCCATGGCTCATCGCTATGTGCGTCCCACCATCGCACATGCCGATGTGGTGGTGGGCGGCGGTGACCATATCGCCGACGGCGTAGCCCGGGTTCTGGAGCACTACCAACGGTGGGTAGGGGTTAGGAGATAGGGGTTAGGGGATTGGCTGATAGCTGACGGCTGAGTGCTGAACGCTGACGGCTGACAGCTGGAAATGCAGGTAACTCGGAATCCTGCCGTCTACGTTGCACAATCCGCTACCCGGTGGAACGTCGGTTTCGCGCAGCCGGTGAATGCATTAGAATGAAGCGGTTGGGTCCGGCGGGGTTGCGGGGCTATAGGCGACGATTCCAATTCGATTGGGTCCGGGAAGGACGACGCACCTCCCGCGGACAAGATTCGTCCTGCCAAGCCAACCCGCAGGCGGAGTAACGGCGCGCCGGGTGACAGTCAACCCGGAGTGGACAGGCCTCCAGTTTCTATGTCATCTCCCGAATTTCTTCCCCAAGTCCCACCCGGCGAGGTTTTGCGGGAAGCGATCCTACGGCATGTCCGCTACACCCTGGTTCGCCCAATTTCCGAACTGAAGCCCGCCGATTACCTGAAGCCGGTGTCGCTGGCCATCCGCGACCGCATCGTCGACCGGATGCTGGAGACCGAATCGCGGTATCGCCACAAGGATTCCAAGAAGCTCTACTACCTTTCGATGGAATACCTGCTGGGGCGCATGCTGGGGGCCAACCTGTCGAACCTGCGGCTGGAGGCGCTCTGCCGCGAGGTGTTGGCCAGTTTCGGAGTCAGCCTCGACGAGGTGACCGAGAGCGAGACCGACGCCGGGCTGGGCAACGGCGGCCTGGGGCGTCTGGCGGCGTGTTTCCTGGAGTCGATGGCGACGCTCGGGATGCCCGGCTTCGGCTATGGCATCGACTACGAGTACGGTTTGTTCCGCCAGGAGATCGTCAACGGTTTCCAGCGCGAAAAGCCCGACCGCTGGAAGGAGAAGGGAACCCCCTTCCAGATCGAGCATCCGGAAGAAGCGGTCAGCATCCCGTCGTACGGCCGCCTGGAAAGCAAGACCGATGCCGACGGCACGGTGACTCATTCCTGGGTCAACTACAAGATCATTCTGGGTATGCCCACGGACATGCCGGTGGTCGGCTATCTTGGGCAGACCGTGAACTGGCTTCGCCTGTTCCGGGCCCAGGCGTCGGAAGACTTCGATATCGAAATCTTCAACCGTGGCGATTACATTCGCGCGGTCGAGCAGAAAATCGCTTCGGAAAACATCACGCGCGTGCTCTATCCCTCCGACTCGGTCATGAGCGGTAAGGAGCTGCGCCTGGTGCAGGAGTACTTCCTGGTGGCTTGCGCCATCGGCGACCTCATCCGCCGCTTCCGCCAGCAGCACGACAATTTCGAGCTGCTGCCCTCCAAGATTGCGATCCAGATGAACGACACCCACCCCAGCCTGGCCGTGGCCGAACTGATGCGGGTGCTGATCGACCAGCACGGGCTGCCGTGGGAGAAGGCTTGGGACATTACCCAGCAGACGCTGGCTTACACCAATCACACGCTGCTGCCCGAGGCGCTGGAGAAGTGGTCAGTGCCGCTGATGGACAAGGTCCTGCCCCGGCACATGCAGATCATCTACACCATCAACGACAAGTTCTTGCACCAGGCGCAGGAGATCTACCAGCTCGACGAGGAAAGCCGGCGCAAAGTGTCGATCATCGAAGAAGGCTACGAAAAACAGGTGCGGATGGCGAACCTTTGCATCGTTGGCAGCCACTCGGTGAATGGCGTTTCCAAGCTGCATAGCGAATTGCTGAAGAAGTCGTTAGTGCCTGAGTTTGCCAAGATTTGGCCAGAAAAATTCAACAACAAGACGAATGGTGTGGCGCCCCGCCGCTGGCTGATGCTGGCCAATCCGGAGCTCACCGACCTGATCAGCCGGACGCTGGATGAAAGCCGATGGATGACCGATCTGAACCGGTTGCGCGACCTGGAACGATGGGCTGAGGAGCCGCAGTTTCAGGAAGCCTTCAAGGAAGTCAAGCGCCTGAACAAACTGAAGCTGGCGGGCATCATCCAGGACCAGACCGGCGTAATTGTCGATCCCGACTCGATTTTCGACGTCCAGATCAAACGCATTCACGAATACAAACGGCAGTTGCTGAACGTAATGGGTATCATTCGCGACTACCTTGGCATCGTGGAGCGGGATGAGATGCCGTCTGTGGCCCGCACCTACATCTTTGCGGGCAAGGCCGCTCCCGGGTACTGGGCCGCCAAGCAGATCATCAAGCTGGTGCACAGCGTGGCCGAGGTGGTGAACAACGATGAGAAGGTCAAGGACCTGATCAAGGTGACGTTCCTACCCGACTACCGGGTTTCGCTGGCGCAGTTGATCATGCCGGCCGCCGACCTGAGCGAGCAGATCTCGATGGCCGGCATGGAAGCTTCGGGCACCGGCAACATGAAGCTGGCGATGAATGGCGCTCTGACCATCGGCACGTATGACGGCGCCAACATTGAAATCGCGGAAGAAGTGGGCGAGGACAACATCTATATTTTCGGCCTGCGCGCGGGAGAGATTCTGGAAATGCAGCAGAAAGGCGCCTACGACCCGCATGAACGCTACCAGGCCGATGCCACGGTCCATGAAGTCATGGATGCGCTGGCTTCAGACCGCTTCTGCCCCAACGAGCATGGGCTGTTCCGCTGGATCTTCGACGAACTGGTGCATCGCGGCGACCGCTACTACCACATCGCCGATTTCCCCAGCTACGTGGAGACCCAGGCGCTGATCAACGAAGAATATTTGCAAGAGAAACTCTGGTGGCGCAAGGCCATCCTCAACGTTGCCCGGATTGGCAAGTTTTCCAGCGACCGCACCGTCCAGGAATATGCGCGCGACATCTGGCACATTGGACAGTTCGAGAAGAGCAGCCGTCCCGCCAAACCCGCAGCCCGCGCCGTTGTTCCTGCTGCCAAACCGAGTGGCAATGCGCCGGCAGTAGCCGATACCCCGGCTGAACCGGAAACCAAACAGGTAGCCGACTAGACCGCTACAGGGCTGTTTACTCGTCTGGGAAGGAACTCTCCGATGCGGCGGATTTGCGCCCCTACGCCGCGCAGCTTTTCCTCGATGCGCTCGTAGCCGCGATCGATGTGGTACACCCGGTCGATGATGGTTTCGCCA
>Ga0265316_10007642_pt1 | contig 10150 bp, 5 predicted proteins | sample 4522metaG_FD_202092 | JGI IMG/M metagenome (GOLD analysis project Ga0265316, IMG submission 202092) | Rhizosphere microbial communities from Carex aquatilis grown in University of Washington, Seatle, WA, United States - 4-5-22 metaG | ecosystem: Host-associated > Plants > Roots > Rhizosphere >... | reverse complement strand
GTGTCGGAGATCACGGTATTGTCAAGGGCATCACGGTAGCGGATCTCGGTATCGATACCATATTGTTTCACAGTTGCAGTACTGTCTGCAGAGACCAGGAACGAGGCTTCTTTTGTCTCCCCGGGTGCAATATCTCCGAGGAATGCCGAGTCATCGTTGCTGGTGAAGGGATCGACCATGCTGACACGGGCCTGGGCCTGGTATGCGGTTGCTCCACCAATGTTCCTGAATTGTGCCGTGATCACTTTCTTCTGGCCTGTCGTGATGGTCTGCGGGTCGGAGACGATCTTAAAATCTATTTTTCCCCCAACCGGGACTCCGATCGTTTCGATGTCGGATGTGACCATATCCCCGTCCGTGTTCTCATATTTTACATATACATCGAGGGGATAGCTCTGGGCTTCTGCGCCCTGATCTACGGAAGTCTTGAAGATACAGGTTGCGGTCCCATTGGAGGGGAAATCACCGATATAGGCACTGCCTTCCGTGGGTATGACAGGGCTTCCGTCATTCCGTGCAATGGTTACAACGGCTTTCTTTGCATCCTCGTGACCGACATTTTTCACTTCAAGGGTAATGTACCCTTCTGTGCCGGCATTCAGCTCTCTGACCTTCGCAGATAGAACGTTGATCCTGACATCTGACTTGATTTTTACAGGAATCTGAAGGGCCTCGTTCACGGTCTTGTAGCTGTACTCGATCGTGTCAGTTCCATACTGATCGGCGGTATACAGGTAGGTATAATTCAGCTGGATCGGCAGGAGGTAAGTGCCTGCACGAGCATCGGATGGTACCTTGACCGTGAATGTGCCTGTTGAGGTGCTGCTTGCCTTGAGATCACCGAGCATCTGGGGATCAGACTTCACGATGAGAGGCGAGTCACCCGGGCCAAGAGTCACCGTAAGGAACTTTGCGGTATTCGGGAGATCGTCCCGATCGATGGTGCCGGTCTTCTGGAATTTGAACTGGTTCACACCGGTGTTCTGGATAACGACACCGAGCTGGACTTCCTGGCCTGGCGAGAGTTCATTGTTGCCGTTAATACTGGCAGAAAGGTCCGGGCTTCCCGCCATATATTGTGATCCGGCACTTACGGGCGATACCGCAATAAACGTCATCGCAATCCCGGTCAGGATCAGGAACGCGAGGAGACTCCGGGTCTGGTACCCCCCGTTTTTACGCGAACTGAATGTCCTGGTATCAGAGTCTGTATTTATTTTACGAACTGTCATAATTGTCTCACGCTGCATCAGCAAATGTATCACTAATGTTGGAAGTTATAGTATTAAAATACTTTTCTTATGGATTATACATATTGATGATAAACCTCAGAACTCATACAGGGAGAGAAAGCACGGGAGCACGGACTGGTGACTCAGTGAAGGAGCTCCTGGAGCGCATCAATCCGCTCCCGCAGGTTCTTCTCCCGCTCTGCAAACACCGTAATATCTGCGATAGTAATGTAAGTACTGGTCACATCCCCGTGTCGGGCGGCGGTGACCTTTCCCTGGATAAACCGTTGTGTGCCATCCTTGCGCCGTATCCAGACCCGGAACTCCCCGGGGATGCCGGAATCCGGCTGGACACTTCTGATAATCTCCTCGATCTTTGTTCTTTCCGAATGGGGAATGATCCCCGCCTCGGGTATTTCAGAGGCATCTTCCACGATGATGGTTCTTTGGAGTCCCAGCGACGTCATCTCATCATCAGAATAGCCTGAGATCTCGTTAATCCGGCGGTTCGTGTAAACGACTTGCTCGTTTTCTACGATGATGAGTCCGTCCTGGATGTTCTCGGCCATCATCCGGAAGCGTTGCTCACTTTCCCGCACCTTTGCCTCCTGGACCTTGAGTTCCGTGATATCGGTAAATATCACGAAATTATAGAGTATATCGCTGTGCCGCACGGCACTGAATCTGAGGTAGACAAACCTTCGTGCCCCGTCCTTCCTGATGATCCACATCTGGAGGGTTGCCGGTTTCTCGGGATTCGTTTCGATATCTCGTATGCGTTGCGCAACCTCCTCCTGACATTCCTTCGGGATGATACTCATGGGGTTCATTGCCCAGAGTTCTTTATGGGGATACCCGGTGATCTCTGAGATGCGGTTGTTCGCATACACGGTTTTGCCGTTCTCCATGATCATAAGCCCGTCCTGGATGTTCTCGGCCATCATCCGGAACCGTTCCTCGTTCTCCCGTATCTCCCGCTCGGCAAGGATGTGGTCCGTCACATCTTCGAGGATCAGGGTAATGCCTTTCCTGCCATCGTCAAAAACCGTTGGGATGCATTTCTGGTGGAAGATCCGATCGCCCTTATCCCGGATACGGAATGTCACCGTACTCTCACGTTCTTCCATGTCGGCTGCCTGTATACCGATAAGCTCGTGGACATCTACATCGGGTGACTGGAGGTAGGTGAGATTTTTTCCGATGGTCTCTTCGCGGGAAAGGTGCAGGAGACTGAGAAAATTTGCATTCACATCAATGATCCGGGACTCGTTGTCAAGCACCATGATCAGCTCTTTTGAATAACTGAGCATGGCGGAGAGCGGGACTCTTTGGGAGAGAGTGTATACCTTTGCCATGCCATAGGTCCGCATATCGACCTGCCCGGAGATGAGCAGGATGTCAAGATATCTTCCGATAGTGTTCTTGTTCTTCTTCAGCGCCTTTGAGATATCGGTGACACTCATCCCGTTCGGGTTCTTCTTTAAGAGATCCCGTATCACGTGGAGTTCCTGCTGGTAATCCTGCATCATGGTATATTTGGCCGGCTATCACGCGGCTCTTATAAAATCTATCAACTGCCGAATTTATAAGTGTTATGAATCATCATAATGTATAATTGATTTAAAGAAATATTAAATACTATAACAGTCAACGCTCTTGATGGAGTACCTGCAACATGGAATGTTGCAACTCTATCATCAGAATTGTGCGGTATTAACAGGAGTTAAAAACATGGTTTCAATGGATATCATATCCCGTGGAATGGAAAATCTCGTGGCAGTACTTCCTGCCATTCTGGGTGCGCTTGTTGTTCTTCTTATCGGATGGATCGTAGGCCGTCTGCTGGGAAAAGCAGTCTGTGTCATTCTCGACAAGGCTACCGCGACAGCAACCGCAGCCCCCATCATCGGTGAATCGGACTTGGGAAAAACAGTGGTGAAGTCAAATGTATCCCTCGGGTACCTGGGAGATATCACGGTACGCTGTATCGTCTACCTGATCGCCATTCTTGCGGCAGTCGACATTCTCCAGATGGAGTATCTCAGCAAGTTTATGACCAAGGTCATCGAGTACATCCCCCATGTCGTTGCATTCATCATCATTCTCGTTGTGGGAATCATCCTCGTCGATTACTTTATTGACTTCTTCAAGACCTACTCGAGGAACACCGATATTGAACTGCTCAGCCCGGTGCTCGTGCTGCTCCGTCTCTTCCTGTATTTCGTGGTTGTCATGCTTGCGCTTTCACAGCTGCTGCTTGATTTGACTATTATCTATACGATCATTACGCCGATATTCTGGGGTATTGGTATTGGGCTTGGCGCCTCGATTGCCATTGTTGTCTGGTTCGGTATGAAGAACCGGAGCGAGCAGATCATGGACAAAGTGATGGAAGTGATATCAAAATAAGTGGATTTCAGACTGCCGTTTGATCATTTGGATGAAACCCGTCAACAAATGGGTTCGGGGATGGGATACCCGGTGCAAAACCCTCTCAATCCCCCCGATTTAGTAAAAACAGGTCTCTCCGAACCGGTTAAAGGCGTGCCAATTCAGGAATTCGCTATCTCATGCATGATTTCCTGCGCGAGTGCCGGCCCGGTTGGAGGGTGCAATCATCTGGTGGGGGAATGTGGTGTTGGCGCATGACATTATAATGAATGGATTTGTTGAATATCACAGGTATGATACAGAAATCGGGTCTGGCAACATTCATCAGCCCGGAACACTCAATAATTTCCTGAATAATGATCTTTCTGTCGCCGGCTTTCGGGTAAGGAAGGGACAGACACTGTCTGAAAAAAGATCCCGCGATGAATTATGCTCTCCAATACGACAGGACCGCAGTGAGACCGTGCTCCCGACTGGATAACCTGCCATGAGCAGAGGATCACCTACGAAAAAAAGTCACCATGGAGATCGTATAATGAAAAAAACCTGTATGCAGCTCACTATTCTTATCGTGGTTGCGCTCATTTTATTACCCGTTTCGGCTACCGATCAAAATACCTCGAACTCCACCGTTGTTCCGACTACGACGGTAACGGGTCAGGTGTCAATGGTGACTACGCAAATCTCTCCCAACACGACGACAATATCCGTTCCGGTTAACGTGTCGATAACCGTGATCCCGGTAACGATCACACTGACACCTGCTATGACGACCGAGCCGGTGTCTTCAACAACCGAGACCACCGTCGTTCCAATATCACAGGAAACGCAGGCTTCTGTCGGAAATATCACGGTTGCATCCTCTCCTCTCGGTGCAAGTTTTCTCATTGACGGGGTGTACTACGGAACTACCCCGGGTAGCTTTGCCGGGATCTCTGCGGGGAATCACATCGTGAGACTGGCGATGAGCGGCTATTATGATTACGAAGGGACCGTCTATGTTGTCCCCGGTCAGGTTACAAATATATTCGGTACACTTCCCCCCCTGCCCGGGTATTATACCCAGCCATCGACGCTTCCTCCAACCCCTGTGCCCACTACCACAACCGCTGCTACAACCATGCAACCCACAGAGACGTCCTCTGGAGGGGGGGCATTTGAGAACCCGACGGTTATTGCTGCCATAATCGGGATTATTACCGCATGCATCGGTGCAGGCGCAACGATTTTCACGCATATATCGAAGACGAAAAAAGAATGAGACCCATGAAGTAAAAATGATGTGTTCAACACAAAACCCCCTTTTTTTCAGGACATCTGATCGTTCAATAATAAGTCAGGATATAACAATTTCATTCGGCTCTCCTCTCTGATGGTATCCCGAATCAGCATCCATAAATCCCCGTGCTGCACAACCGTACCGGTATGCTCAAGCTTTCGCCCACGATGGAGGCCTATGAGAAGTCCCTGCTGGACGAACTTCATCGTAGTATTGCGATAGCAAAGGAAGCCCGGTCCCGGGGCCTAGATCCGAGCACCGATGTTGAGATTCCGATTGCAAGCGATCTCGCAGATCGCGTGGAAGCGCTGCTCGGGATCAAGGGTGTGGCAGTGAGGATCCGCGAACTCGAGGCGCTGATGTCTCGTGAGGAAGCCGCGCTCCGGATCGGAGACGATTTCGTTGCCCGGAAGTTCGGGGAGAAGAACAACGACGAGGTGCTCGATCACGCAATCCGCGTTGCCATGGCGCTTCTGACCGAAGGTGTCGTCTCCGCACCTACGGAAGGGATTGCCAAGGTCGGCCTTGGCAGGAATGATGACGGCAGCAGCTATCTGATGATATTTTATGCCGGCCCCATCCGGAGTGCCGGGGGTACAGCACAGGCAATGTCGGTGCTGGTCGGGGATTACGTGCGCCAGAAACTGGGTATCAACAGGTACATCGCCCGGCAGGAGGAGGTGGAGCGGTACATCGAGGAGATCCGGCAATACAACTCGATCATGAACCTCCAGTACCTTCCGAGCGAACGGGAGATCCGGATCATCATCGAGAACTGCCCGGTCTGCATTGACGGGGAAGCGACCGAGCAGGAAGAAGTCTCGGGCCACCGGAACCTCGAACGCGTCGAGACGAACGTGGTCCGGGGAGGTATGGCGCTTGTCATCGGCGAGGGCATCGCCGGCAAGACCCGCAAGCTCAAGAGCCGGGTTGAGAAGATGAAGATGGAGGGTTGGGACTGGCTCGATCAGCTGATCGCCGGAGCAGCAAAGAGCGGTGATGGGGAGAAAACCGTGGGCATCAAGCCGCTCGACAAGTACCTCCGCGACCTGATCGGCGGCCGGCCGGTCTTCGCGTACCCGATGCGCAAAGGGGGGTTCCGGCTCCGGTACGGGCGGTCACGGAATACCGGTTTTGCCGCTGCCGGGCTGCATCCTGCAACGCTCTACGTTCTCGGGGAGTTCCTCGCCACCGGTACCCAGATGAAGACCGAGCGCCCTGGGAAAGCCTGCGGTGTGGTGCCGGTGGATTCCATCGAAGGCCCGACCGTCCGGCTCCGGAACGGTGACGTACTCCGGATCGATGATGAGACAACCGCGAAACGGCTCGTTAACGGGATCGAGAAGATCCTTGACGTCGGTGAGATCCTGATCTCGTACGGTGAGTTCCTGGAGAACAACCACCCGCTCGTGCCGGCCGGTTACTGCGAGGAATGGTGGCTGCTCGATACCGGTACAGGGGCAAAATCTCCGAAGAATGAGGCAGAAGCCCTCGACGTTGCCCGGAAGGGAGGTTACCTGTTTCCCGCATGGACCTGGTTCTGGGACGATCTATCAGCAGATCAGATCCGGGCCCTTGCGGAGCATGTGTCAGCGAAAGGAAACGTGAAGGAAGACGGCCTTTACTTCCCGAACGATCCCGCCATCAAGGAATCCCTTGAGTGTCTGCTGATTTCACACGAAGTCCGCGATGATAACGTAATCATCCGGACATACCTCTCGTTTATCGCCGGTCTCGGGCTCGGGAGCGACCTCAAAAAACAGGAGTACTGGCAGACTGCCCCGGCCGATGCGGCCCCGCTGGCGCTGGTGATGCACCTCTCCGGCCTGAAAATGCGGTCCCGTTCCGGCACACGGATCGGGGGGCGGATGGGCAGGCCGGGTAAATCGAAACCACGGAAGATGAACCCTCCGCCCCATGTCCTCTTCCCGCTTGGAGATTCCGGCGGAAGCCGGCGCTCCTTCCAGTCCGCCTCGGCCCATACGGCGGAGGTGGATGCGGAGAACACGGAGCTCGACTTCCAGAAGGAGGGTGGGATCATCGAGATCGAAGTTGGGAGGCGCCGGTGCTCGGCCTGCAACGAGATCACGTACCTGAACCGGTGCGAAAAATGCGGGGGGCACACGATCGCCCTCTTCACCTGCCAGAAGTGCGGTCATGAGATTACGCAGGACCGGTGCCCCTCCTGTGATGTCCCTGCCGTGTGCAGCCAGCGCATCACCCTGAACGTGAAGGTGGAGTACGCGAAAGCGATGGAACGTATGGGGCTCAGGACGGACAGTATCGCTCTCGTCAAGGGTGTCAAGGGCGTGATCTCCCGGGAGAAGACCGTGGAGGCGATGGAGAAGGGTATCCTGCGGGCGCAGCAGAACATCTTCGTCTTCAAGGACGGCACGACCCGGTTCGATATGATCGACCTTCCTCTCACGCACATTCGCCCGGACGAAGTCCGTGTCTCCGTGGAAAAGCTCCGCTCGCTCGGCTACACAAAGGACACGAGAGGTTACGATCTCCAGAACGGATCGCAGGTGGTGGAACTCCATGCGCAGGATATCCTCGTCTCCGACTCCTGTGCCGAGTACCTGGTCAGCGTGACAAAGTTCATGGACGACCTGCTCGTCAAGTGTTACGGTCTCGAACCATTCTATAACGTGAAGGAGCCTTCCGACCTCGTTGGCCACCTTGTCATCGGCCTTGCACCGCATACGAGTGCCGGTGTACTCGCACGGATCATCGGGTTCACCCGGGCCAACGTGGGATACGCCCACCCGTTCTTCCATGCTGCGAAGCGCAGGAACTGTTTTTACGGTGATACCGTAATCGAAGTATACGACGGGCACAACTGGGCAAAGACCCCCATCCGGAAATTTGTGCTGGAGAACTTCGACCTCAGCCGCCCCGGCCTCGACCGGCTCGGCACGTACTACTCCGATCCGGCCCGGCCGTTCTATACCCGTGCGGTTGATACGAACGGCCAGATCCATCTCCGGAAGATCACCACCGTCTCTATCCACCGCTCCCCGGCAGCACTGATCCGGTTTACCTCTTCGCGGGGGAAGGAGCTCGTAGTCACCCCCGAGCACGCGATGCTGGTCTGGGACACCGGCTACCTCCGTAAGATCAAGGCGATGGAAATCAAACCGGGTGAAGCCGTGCCGGTCTTCGAAGGATCGTGCGTGATCTCCGATACGATCCGGCTTGCAGAACCGGTTCCCGCACCTGAGGAAAGGGTCTACTGCCTGACGGTGGCAGACGATCACACGCTTGCCGCGAACGGTATCTTCACCGGGCAGTGCGATGGCGATGAGGACTGCATCATGCTCCTTCTCGATGGGCTCATCAACTTCTCGCGTTCGTTCCTGCCGCAGAACCGGGGAGGCACCATGGACGCCCCACTCGTGCTGACGAGTCGGATCGATCCGGCACAGATCGACAAGGAAGCCCTCAACGTTGACGTCTGCGACCATTACCCGATAGAGGTCTATACCAGTGCCCTCGTGTATGCAGAGCCAAAGACGATTGTCAAACTCATAGACCGGGTGGAAAACCGGATCGGGACGCCGGAGCAGCTCGAAGGCTTCCAGTTCACCCACGATACCTCCGACATCTCATCCGGGCCGCTCGAATCGATGTACACCCAGCTTAAAAGCATGACCGAGAAGCTTGAGGCGGAGCTGGTGCTTGCAGAGAAGATCCGTGCCGTGGATGCGGACGATGTGGCGGAACGTGTGCTTACAACCCACTTCATCCGCGACCTCATGGGCAACCTCTCGGCATTCTCCAAGCAGAAGTTCCGGTGCACGAAGTGCAATACGAGCTACCGCAGGATGCCGCTTGCGGGCAAATGCACCAGGTTCAAAGGCAAGGGGATCTGCAACGGCAACATTATCCCCACGGTTCACGAAGGGTCGGTGAAAAAATACCTTGAAATGTCCCGCGAGATCTGCCGGAAGTATAAGGTTTCGGAGTACACCAAGCAGCGTGTCGAGGTGCTTGACCTTGCGATCACCTCCACGTTCGGTGAAGAGAAGCACCAACAGCTTGGGCTGGCAGATTTCATGTGATCCAAAGTCACCGGAAGAGCACGACAGTTGAACCTTTGAGTCCGAGTAAGTGGCCTTATGCACGCCTCTGACCTGCATCATTCCCACAGGTCGGGGATAGTTATGCTTGGCCAACGGCAACAGACTCAAGATTTATAATACTATCTTGGCATGTCCTGAAAAGTCCGGAATTTTTCCCTAACCCCCGCAGGAAAATCTGTTTCTTGTTCTCTGATGACACACCCGGTCCGCGGTCTTCACAGCCAGCACGAGCTGGCCAGGCTCATCTAATACAGAGAACCGGATTACCTGGTTGGGGGGCCAGCAGCATATCTTACGGCGTTATTCAATATGTTGTAGAATACTCTTTCTAATAACGGATCGGTATAGATCTCGATCTCCGAGTAGCGATTATCAATCGTGAGTGATGGAATCTTCTGCGGCAGGCGGGTGAATTCTGCATTTTTTTTAGTATTCGCATTGGTCGCAGAGACAGGATTGCCAGTTGATTTGGTTTGTTTGGCTGCCAGTTCTGTTAATGTCTATAGTTAACTATTGATTTCTATTACAAAAATATATAAATATTTGTTAAAGAAAATATTAGCACATAGGTATTCCGGATGAGGACATGTTACGGGTGGATTGAGATAGACGGTGTCCGGTACGATCACGATGTGATCGTTCACCGGGATCGATCGGTCGAGAAACGATCCAAAAAAAAATCCCGGAAATACCGGGGCATCTTCAGGCATACACCTCTTACCGATAATGAGCTCACCTTTCTCAAGAAAGAAAAACCCGACATCGTATATATCGGTACCGGGCAATTCAATGATCTTCCCATCACATCGGAAGCCCTTGAAATCCTGACGAAGTTCGGGGCAATTATCCGGCCAACGCCGGAGATCATGAATTTTCTGTGCGATGAATACCGTTCTTTTGCCGCGATACTCCATGTGAAGTGTTGACACGGAATCAGATCTTTATAGTTCAGGCAAAAAACAGGTACAGGTTTTGTGACCATCATCTCATTATGACCGTGGCCTATGGAGCCTTTTTAGTATGAAGATTAATCAAATAGTTCAGGCAAGATGCAGCGTAAACCGGATTGCTGCCCCTGATTGTGGTTCACCCGGGATGCGGTCGTCCGCCCGGACGTTGCCGCCGTAGTTCTCTACGAGCATCTTTACTATGTGAAGACCGAG
>Ga0265316_10007641_pt1 | contig 10150 bp, 5 predicted proteins | sample 4522metaG_FD_202092 | JGI IMG/M metagenome (GOLD analysis project Ga0265316, IMG submission 202092) | Rhizosphere microbial communities from Carex aquatilis grown in University of Washington, Seatle, WA, United States - 4-5-22 metaG | ecosystem: Host-associated > Plants > Roots > Rhizosphere >... | reverse complement strand
CCCCCGTGCAATTTTCGTCATACGATACGCAAGGCTTTTGCGATGAGATGTTTGAGGGCGACGGCAGCCCCCGGCCCCATGCCCGCCTCCTTCTCGAAACCGTCGAATCCCTCTCCGACGGCCAGTTGCTGCGCTACAAACACGCGGCCGAGCGCCTGCTGCTGCAAATGGGCATCACCTTCAACGTCTACGGCGATTCCGCCGGCACCGAGCGGATTTTCCCCTTCGACCTCATCCCGCGCATCGTGCCCGCCGGTGAGTGGGACCACATCGAGCGCGGGCTCAAGCAGCGCGTTCACGCCCTGAACGCCTTCATCGACGACATCTATCACGAGCAGAAGATCCTTCGCGACCGCATCATTCCTCGCGAGGTGATTCTTTCGGCGGTCTCCTACCGGAAACAGTGTCACGGCCTGAATCCGCCCTGGCGCGTGTGGTGCCATGTCGCCGGAATCGACCTGGTTCGCGATCGCGACGGCCTGTACTACGTGCTGGAGGACAACCTTCGCGTGCCTTCCGGCGTCTCCTACGTGCTGGAGAATCGCGAGGTGCTGAAGACTATTTTCCCGGCGGTCTTCGAGGGGCTTTCGGTCCGCCCGGTCACAGACTACCCCAGCCATCTGCTGGAAATGTTGGAATCCATCGCGCCCGGCGCCCCAGGCAGCCCGCGAGTGGTGCTGCTCACACCCGGCATCTACAACTCCGCCTATTTCGAGCACAGTTTTCTGGCGCAGCAGATGGGCGTGCAACTGGTGGAAGGCCGGGATCTGGTGGTGGACGGCGGCCGCGTCTTCATGCGCACCACCAAGGGCCTGGAGCGCGTGGATGTGATCTACCGCCGCATCGACGACGATTTTCTCGACCCCGAAGCCTTCCGGCCGGACTCCCTGTTGGGCGTGCCCGGCCTCATGGCCGCCTATGACGGCGGGCGCGTGGCGCTGGCCAACGCGCCTGGAAATGGCGTGGCCGACGATAAGGTGATCTACGCCTACGTGCCCGAGATCATCCGCTACTACGAGGGCGCCGATCCGATTCTTCCAAATGTCCTCACGTACCTCTGCTGGCGGCCCGAAGATCGCACCTATGTGCTGGAGCATCTCCATGAACTGGTGGTGAAATCGGCCAATGAATCCGGCGGCTACGGAATGCTGGTGGGTCCGCATTCCACCGCCAGACAACAGCAGGAGTTTGCGGAAAAGATCCAGGCCAACCCGCGCAACTACATTGCCCAGCCCACTCTGGCCCTCTCGCGCGTCCCCACCATCGTGGGCGAACATTTCGAAGGCAGGCACGTGGATTTGCGCCCCTACGTGCTTTGCGGGAAGGAAATCTACGTGATGCCCGGAGGCCTGACGCGCGTGGCCATGACCAAGGGTTCGCTGGTGGTGAATTCGTCGCAAGGAGGCGGGAGCAAGGACACCTGGGTGTTGGCCCCGGCGCCGCCTCTTTCGCAAGGGCAGAGGCAATCATGACACCCTCGCGGCCTAAGCCCCTTCTCAGCCGCGTGGCCGATGCGGTCTACTGGATGGGGCGCTACACGGAGCGCGCCGAAAACGTGGCCCGCTTCATCGGCGTCAACCAAAACTTGATGCTCGACTTGCCGCACGGGCATGGAGACCAGTGGCAGCCCATCGTCGACACCACCGGCGACCGCGCCGCGTTCCTCGAACGTTATGGCGCGGCCACCGAGGAAAACGTGGTCCGCTTCCTGGCGTTCGATGCCGAGAATCCCAACTCCATCTATTCCTGCGTGCTGGCCGCGCGCGAGAATGCCCGCTCCGTCCGCGACACCATCTCCAGCGAGATGTGGGAGCAGATGAATACGCTGTACCTCCTCATCTCGGAGCAGAGCCGCAGACCGCTGCCGGCCGTGCTGCCGGAATTCTGCCACCAGGTTCGCTTCGCCTGCCATCTGTTTCAGGGAATCACCCATGCCACCATGACCCACAATGAAGCCTGGCACTTTATCCGCCTGGGCGGCATGTTGGAGCGCGCCGACAAGACTACCCGCATGTTGGATGTGAAGTACTTCATCCTGCTGCCTTCCCTCAGCGACATTGGCACGCCCTACGACGACATCCAATGGGCCGCGGTGCTCAAGTCGGTCAGCGGATTCGAGATGTACCGCAAGCGGTTTGGCCGCATTTCACCCGAGCGAATCGTGGAATTCCTGCTGCTCGACGCCGAATTTCCCCGCGCCGTGCGCTACTGTATCGGGCTGGCGGACCTGTCGCTGCACTCCATCACCGGGATGCGCCCGGGCGCGTTCTCGTGCGCCGCCGAGCAGCGCGTTGGACTGCTGCGCTCCGAACTGGACTATGCGCGGGTGGAGTCCATCCTCAAATCCGGATTGCACGAGTTCTTCGACGCGTTGGAGACAAAAATGAATACAATCGATGAATGCATCCTCGACGACTTCTTTGCCCATCGCCCGCACACGGCCGGCACCGCGGATAGCATCCTGAACATATGACGTTCTGCCTCGGCATCACCGTCGAACAAGGCCTCGTGGCCATCGCGGATGCGCGCGTGGTGGCCGGCAATGAAACCCTCGTCGCCAGGAAGACGGCCAGTTACCAAGGCCCCGGATTCGCGTTTTTCGTGATGAATTCCGGCCTGCGTTCCTTGCGCGACAAGATACTGTTGTATTTCGAGGAGGCCTTTGCGCGCGAGACGCAGGGGCGCGACCGGCTCTTCAAAGTGGTGAACTTGTACGCCCAGCAGGTTCGCCGGGTGGCGGAGGAAGACCGGGCGGCGCTCGAACAAGCCGAGCTCAAATTCAACGCACATTCCTTGATCGGCGGCCAGATGGCCGGTGATTCCGCTCACCGCCTGTTTCTGGTTTACCCCGAGGGGAACTGGGTCGAGGTGGGTCCCGATACGCCCTACCAGATTATCGGCGCATCGGGATTCGGCAAGCCCATCCTGGAGCGTTCCCTCACCCGCTCCGACTCTCTGCTCTACGCGTTCAAGGTTGGGCTGCTGGCCTTCGACGCCACCCGGCTGTGCGCGGCCGACGTGGGTTTCCCCATGGATGTGATCCTCTATTCGCGGGGAGCGTTCGCGCTGGTGGAACAGCGTTACGAAATGGACGATCTGCGCCAAATCTCCGCCTGGTGGCAGGAGCGCATGCGGAACGCCGTCCACGATCTGCCCTCGGCGTGGATTGAGGCGGCCTTCTCCAAGCTCACGCGCGACGAAGTAACCTACTGAGTGGGTGCCTTGCATGAGGATCTCGGTGGTGCATTCTACGGTCTACCGGTACCAGACCCCGGTCTACCCGGAGCCGCATACCTTCCGCTTGCGGCCGCGCGAAGATGCCGCGCAGCACCTGCTCCGGTTCGCGCTTGAGATCTCCCCCTCTCCCGCGGGTAGGGCCGAATGCCTCGATCAAGACGGCAACGTCGTCACCGAGGCATGGTTCACCGGTCCGCTGACGGAGTTCGCGGTAGTAGGTTCTTTCGAGGTCGAAACGCGGCGCCAGAATCCGTTTGACTTTCTGCCGCGCGGCCCGGTGGTGGCCTATCCGGAACCACTGCGCTCGGCGTTGGTCCCATACCTCCACGCCGGGGACGCCGCCGGGCCTGTAAGCGGGTTTGCCCGTTCCGTTACGGAAGCGGAAATCCCCGATACGCTGCCTTTTCTGACGGCGCTCAACCAGCGCTTGTTCGAGACGTTTCGCCATGTGACCCGCGATGACGGGCCGCCGCACCCGCCGGAAATCACCCTGCGCGAGGGCGAAGGAACCTGCCGCGACTTGGCCGTGCTGTTCTGCTCGGCTTGTCGAACCATGGGTATCGCGGCGCGTTTCGTGAGTGGTTACGAACGCGAGGCCGCTTTGCAGCCCCGGGCCGATATGCACGCCTGGGCTGAAGTGTACCTGCCGGGCGGAGGCTGGCGGGGCTACGATCCGTCGCAAGGACTAGCGGTCGCGGCCTCGCATGTTACCGTAGCGGCGGCCGCCGATCCGCGTCTTGCGGCCCCCATTTCGGGTTTGTATCGTGGAGACGCGCGGTCCGAGATGCAGTTCGCGATTTCGATGCAGGTCGAGGAAAGCCGATGACGCCTGGAGCGGACCACCGCATTCTGTGGCCACTCTCGGTTCCGGACAACTCTTTCCCATAAGCGGACACCCAATGCATGGCAATCTCGCGCGCCCGTAAGCACTTGCGATTGGAAGGCAAGTTGCACATCCCGATATCTCTATGCCCGTCATCATGAAGGACGTCCGGTTCGCGGTGCGGATACTGCGCCGCAGCCCCTGGTTCACGGCCGTCGCCGTTCTTACGCTCGGTCTGGGGATTGCGGTCAACACGACCGTGTTCAGTTGGATCGATTCCGTCCTGCTGCACCCCTTCCCCGGCGTCGGCGATCCGCAACAGCTTGCCCTCATCGAAACCGTCACCCCTACCGGGGAGTTCCTGGTCAACACTTCCTACCTCGACTACCGCGATTACCGCGATACTCTGCAACTAGTCTCCGGAGTGGCCCTCGGACGCTTCACACCCCTGAGCGTCGGCGCCGATGGAAAAACCGCGCGCGCCTGGGCCGAACTCGTCTCGGCGAACTACTTCGATCTCCTCAAGGTCAAGCCCGTTCTGGGCCGCACCTTTCGGCCCGAAGAGGGACGCGACCAGGAAGGCGGAGCACCGGTTGCCGTCATCGGCTATGGCATGTGGCGGACTCGCTTCGGCGGCGACCCGAAGGTGCTGGGCAAGGTCATCCGCTTGAACCGGCACGAGTTGACCATCGTCGGCGTAGCGCCTCAGGGGTTCCACGGGACCCTCGCCGGCGTGGTCTTTGAGGTCTGGATGCCGGTAACCATGGCCACGGCGATGGGCACCGGCAACGGTACGCTGCACTACCGCGGCACGCGCGACGAGACTTCCACCATTGTGCGGCTGAAGCCCGGCGTCACCATCGAGCAGGCGCGCGCGGAGGTCGCCGCGCTGGGCAGACGGCTGGTGGCCACCTATCCGGCTACCAACCGCGGCGTCGACCTCACGGTGACGCCGCTCTGGCAGGGGCATCTCGGCGCCCAGGGTATGCTGCTCCAGCCGCTGCGGATTCTGATGGCGCTCTCCCTGCTCCTCCTGCTGATTGTCTGCGCCAACGTCGCCAACCTGTTGCTGGCCCGCGCGGTGTCGCGCCAGCGGGAGTTCGGCATCCGGCTGGCGATGGGGGCCCGGCGCTCCCGCCTCGCCGCGCAACTCCTCGTCGAGACCCTGGTGCTCGCCGCCGGTGGCGCGGTGGTCGGGGTCACGCTGGTTTTGTGGATGGGGCAGTCGCTCCTGTTCCTGCTTCCCATCGTCGACATTCCCCTGGATCTCGGTGGTGGATTGAACCTGCCGACCCTCGGCTTCACGTTGCTGGCGGCCGTGGCCGCGACGGTGCTATCCGGCACGGCGCCGGCCCTGCTCATTGCCCGCTCCAACCTGAATGAAACCCTCAAGGAGGGCGGCCGCAGTGGAGGCTCCTGCGCCGGCTCGCACCGCTTGCGCGGCCTGCTGGTGGTCTCCGAGATGGCCCTGGCCATGGTGGCGCTCGTCGGCGCCGCGCTGTTCTACCGCAGCTTCCAGAACGCCAGCGGCATTCAGCCGGGGTTCGACCGGACCAACGTCTCCGTGTCGCAGTTCTATCTCTCGTACGCGGGCTACTCGGCCGTGGAGCAGCGGGATTTCTGCCGGAATCTCCGCGAACGCCTGGAGTCGAAACCCGGCGTGCTGGGTGTGACCTACTCCGATGTGGTCCCCATGTCCACGGCCTCCGGGTCTGGTTCCACGCCCTGGCACCAACTCGATGTCGAAGGATACGCGCCCGCGCCCAACGAACAGATGATGATCCACCGCGCTACCGTTCCGCCCGGTTACTTCCAACTGCTGGGCATCCGTATGCTCCAAGGCCGCGACTTCACCGAACGCGATTCGGCCGAAGTGCCCATGGTAATCATCGTCAACGAGACTTTCGCCAACCGCTTCTTCCACGGCCGAAACCCGATCGGCCGCAAGGTCCGTGTCGAGGGCAACCCGGCAACCGTGGTCGCACTGGTCAAAGACAGCAAGTACCACACCCCGATCGAGGGTCCCACTCCGTTTTTCTACATACCGTTCCGCCAATGGTTCGGGCCCGGTCTCAACTTCTCAGTTTTCCTCAAGACCACGGGCGACCCGCTGCGGATGACGCCCGTCCTGCGCCGCGAATCCCTGGCGCTCAACCAGGACGCGGTGTTCAGCACCAGGTTGCTGGCCGACGCCACCACCGGATCGCTATTCGCGCAGCGCGTAGCGGCCAGCCTGCTGGCCGTGGTCGGCGGCGTCTCGCTGCTGCTGGCGGCCATCGGCTTGTACAGCGTCATGAGCTACGCCGTCAGCCAGCGCACGCAGGAAATGGGAATCCGCATGGCTTTGGGCGCGCAGCCCGGCGACGTGCTCGGGCTGGTGCTCAGGGAGGGCTTCCGGTTGTTCGTTCCGGGCCTGGTTGCCGGAAGCGTCATCGCCCTGGCGGCGGCGCGCATCGTGGGCGGAATGTTGGTGAATGTCGGAGCCTCCGATCCCCTCGCGTTCCTGTCCGCGGCGGTGTTCCTCGGCGTGGTGGCCGTACTCGCCAGCTACCTGCCGGCCCTGCGGGCCACGCGCGTCGAACCCATGGATGCGCTGCGGAGCGAGTAGCCGGCGGCACTAGTCAGCGGCCGCGGCCAAGGCGCTCAAACGGTCTTCCTACGCCTTCTGGCGAACGCCTTGTCCAGTTCCACCACGCGCATTTCCTGAATACTGACTCGGGGGATGTGCAGACGCCAGCGGCCCGGGCGTACGTCGGCGTCTTCGTGGAACTCCATTCCGATCACCACGGCTTCTTCGTTTTCATCCAGTAGGAATCCGATCTCCTGAAGCTCCACCAGGCGGGCTTGGGGGTTCTTGGGATCGGAATTCGTGGCTTCTTCGGCCACGGCGTCTTTCCAACGAATATAAGCTAACTTCATTTGCAGTGCCGCGATCGCGGGCAACCGCCACCAAGGTAACATAGCCGCGCCGGGGAAGTACAATCGCGCAGCCGGCATTCCGACGCATCCGGTCGCCCCCAGGCCGCCAGCACCTCCAGTGTAGCGCGGCATGGCGGCGCGTCTGTAGTGAAGTGGATGATTCGATAGCGACAACTGTCTGTCCCCTTAAAGGTTTGCCCGGCGCAGCCGATATAAGTGGTGTGAGATCGCGTCCGGCCAGCTTGCTGGTGACAGCCCTGTTGTGCGCCCACGCCTGGGGACTGAATCCCAAGCTGGCTCTCACACAGTTCGGCCACGACGTCTGGACAGCCTCAAACGGGTTGCCGCAGGACTCGGTCCGCGCCATCGCGCAGACCGCCGACGGATACCTTTGGTTCGCCACCACCGACGGCCTGGCCCGTTTCGACGGCGTGAATTTCACGGTTTTCAACGGCTCGAATACACCGCTTTTGAAGCGCAGCACGATGGCCACTTTGCTGGCGGTACCGGATGGATCGTTGTGGATCGGCACCACCAACAACGGCGTGCTGCGTTACCGGAATGGCGGTTTTGAGAGGATTAAAGACCTCGGCCCGCTCAGCGCCAGTATTCGTGGGTTGCTGATGGATTCGCGGGGCGTGTTGTGGGTCGGCACCGACGGAGGCCTGGCGCGGCTCGATCGGGGCCGGTTCGCCTCCGTTTTTGCAGGTGGCTGGGAAGCCCACGTGCATGTCTTGCTGGAGTACCCGGCGGGGACCGTCTGGGTGGGCGCCAATAACGGGCTGCACCGCTTCGAAGGCGGCGTGGAACGGGTATTCACCACCCGGGACGGGCTGCCGGACGACTCGATCTGGGGATTGGCGCGGGGCGCCGGCGGCTCGCTGTGGATCGGCATGCATACCGGGGCGTTGACCGAATATCGCCAGGGGCGCTTCCGCACATACGACCAACGCGACGGGTACACGCCAACCGGCATCCTGGCGCTTCTTTCAGACCGCGATGGCGCGTTATGGATCGGTACCGACGGCGACGGCCTCATCCGGTTCGCCGAGGGGAAGTTCACTTCCTATCAGACCCGCGACGGGCTCTCCAATCAGGTCACTCGATGCCTCTACGAAGATTCCGAAGGCAGCGTGTGGATAGGAACCGCCGGCGGCGGCATCAACCGCTTCGGAGAATATCGCGTGACCATGCGCACCATGCGGGAGGGGCTTCCGAGCGACAGCGTCCGCTCCGTCCAGCAGGACAGCTCCGGAGACATCTGGCTCGGCACTCCCAACGGCATCGCCCGCCTCCGGCTCTCCGGAGACGTGTCCGTATACCGGCAGAAGGACGGGCTCTCGAGGAACGCCATGTGGCCCGTCGTCCGCGACCGCCAAAACAACCTGTGGGCCGGGTCCGACGTGGGCGTCCTGCAGAGGTTTCGCGGGGAACCGAAAGGCCGGGCGCAGCGTGAGTGGAAGTTGCGGCCTCCCATCCGTCTGCTGTTTGAGCAACGGGATGGCACGGTGTGGGCCGCTTCGGGGGACAGCCTCATCCGGTTTAAGGGCGAATCGATGGCGGTCTTTGGCAAGGGGCAGGACCTGGCCTCCGTGCCGGTGACAGCCATGGCCGAGGGCGCGGACGGAGCCGTTTGGGTGGGGACGGGGCTGGGTGTGCAGCGGTTCGGCGACGGACAATTCGGCCCCGTGCTGGCGCGGCCTGGAAAGGGCCAGACTGTGGTCAGCATGTACGCCGACGACGCCGGAAGCTTGTGGGCCATAACCAGCTCCGGTCTCAACCGCATCGCCGGCGGGCATTTCACGCCTTACACCAGGGCTGAAGGCATGCCGGAGTCCGATATCACCTGGATTCTGGAAGACGACGGCGGCTATCTCTGGATCGCGGGCCGCGACGGGATGCTGCGTGTTTCCCGGGCCGATCTGGATGCTGTTGCCGAAGGGCGCAAGCGCGCCGTCGAGCCACAACGGTTCGGGGTGGCCGATGGAATCCGGGGGACCAGCGATTTCTCCTTCGGGTCGTTGCCGTCGGCCTGGCAAGGCCGGGGCGGCAAGCTGTACTTTGCCACCTTCGGCGGCTTGTTGGAGATCGACCCGGCGCGGCTGATGGTGAATCGGCCTGCCCCGCCGGTGCTGATCGAACGCGTAACCGACGGCCGGCAGAAGCCGGTTGCCGCCGGCGGGTGGATTCGCGCCGGCGGCAATCTCGAATTCCACTACACCGCCCTCACCTTTCTGTTTCCGGAGTTCATCCAGTTCCGCTACAAGCTGGAAGGCTTCGACGCCGGCTGGGTGGATGCGGGCAACCGGCGCGCCGCTTACTACACCAACGTTCCACCGGGCACGTATCAGTTCCGCGTGGTGGCGCGCAACATGGACAGCGCCTGGAATGAGAGCGGCGCTTCCTTTCCTCTGGAGGCCCGGCCGCGCTTCTATCAGACGTTCTGGTTCGCCGCGCTGTGCCTGGTGGCGGCCTCCACGGCGGGGGTCGGATTCTACAGAATCCGGGTGCGAGACCTGCGCCGGAGCGAGCACAGGCTGGCGGAGCGCGTCGAGGAACGCACGGTTGAATTGCGCCAGGAAATCGAAGTTCGGCAGCGGGCCGAAGAGGCGGCCCAGGCAGCCAACCGCGCCAAGAGCGAGTTCCTCGCCAACATGAGCCATGAAATCCGCACGCCACTGAACGGCGTCCTGGGCGTGACCGAGCTTCTACTCGATACCGAGCCCGTGCCCGAGAGGCGGGCGTATCTGGGAATGGTGAGGAATTCAGGCGAGAACCTGCTCGGCCTCGTCAACGAGATTCTGGATTTCTCGAAGATCGAAGCCGGCAAGCTCGAACTGGACCTGGTGGATTTCGATCTGCGGGCATTGCTCGACCAACTGATGAAGAGCTTCAGTGTGAGCGCCAGCCAGAAGGGGATCGAATTGATCTGCCAGATGCACGATGTCCCCGGCATGGTGGTGGGCGATCCCACGCGCCTCCGCCAGGTGCTGACCAACCTGGTGGGGAATGCCCTCAAGTTCACGGCCCAGGGCGAGATCGTGGTCGAGGCCCAGGTGGCCAGCCAGAACCGGGACGTAATGGCGGTTCACTTTTCCGTCCGCGATACGGGGATCGGAATTTCGGTGGAGCAACAGCAACAGATCTTCGAACCTTTCGCGCAGGCCGACA
>Ga0265316_10007640_pt1 | contig 10150 bp, 10 predicted proteins | sample 4522metaG_FD_202092 | JGI IMG/M metagenome (GOLD analysis project Ga0265316, IMG submission 202092) | Rhizosphere microbial communities from Carex aquatilis grown in University of Washington, Seatle, WA, United States - 4-5-22 metaG | ecosystem: Host-associated > Plants > Roots > Rhizosphere >... | reverse complement strand
CTTACTCGATTACCTTGGAAACCACGCCGGCACCGACGGTGCGGCCGCCTTCGCGGATGGCGAAGCGCAGGCCCTCGTCCATCGCGATGGGGGCGATCAGCTTGATCTTGACCTTGATGTTGTCGCCCGGCATGACCATCTCGGTGCCTTCCGGCAACTCCACCGCGCCGGTGACGTCGGTGGTGCGGAAGTAGAACTGCGGCCGGTAGCCCTGGAAGAACGGCGTGTGGCGCCCGCCCTCCTCCTTCGACAGCACGTAGATCTCCGCCTCGTAGTAGGTGTGCGGCTTGATCGTGCCCGGCTTGGCCAGCACCTGGCCGCGCTCCACGTCCTCGCGCTTGGTGCCGCGCAGCAGCACGCCGACGTTGTCGCCCGCCTGGCCCTGGTCGAGCAGCTTGCGGAACATTTCCACGCCCGTGCAGGTGGTCTTCACGGTGTCCTTCAGGCCGACGATCTCGACTTCCTCGCCGACCTTGACGATGCCGCGCTCCACGCGACCGGTCACCACCGTGCCGCGGCCGGAGATCGAGAACACGTCCTCGATCGGCATCAGGAACGGCTTGTCCACCGGACGCTCGGGCATCGGGATGTAGCTGTCCAGCGCCTCCACCAGCCTGATGATCGACGGGATGCCGATCTCGCTGGTGTCGCCTTCCAGCGCGGCGCGCGCCGAGCCGGTGATGATCGGCGTGTCGTCGCCGGGGAACTCGTACTTGCTCAGCAGTTCGCGCAGCTCCATCTCCACCAGCTCCAGCAGCTCGGCGTCGTCCACCAGGTCGGCCTTGTTCAGGTAGACCACGATGTACGGCACGCCGACCTGGCGCGCCAGCAGGATGTGCTCGCGGGTCTGCGGCATCGGGCCGTCCGCCGCCGAGCACACCAGGATCGCGCCGTCCATCTGCGCCGCGCCGGTGATCATGTTCTTCACATAGTCGGCGTGGCCGGGGCAGTCCACGTGGGCGTAGTGGCGGTTCGGCGACTCGTACTCGACGTGCGCCGTGGCGATGGTGATGCCGCGGGCGCGCTCTTCGGGCGCCGCGTCGATCTGGTCGTACGCCTTGAACTCGCCGCCGAACTTCTCCGCGCCGATCTTGGTCAGCGCCGCCGTCAAGGTCGTCTTGCCGTGGTCGACGTGGCCGATCGTGCCGACGTTCACATGCGGTTTGGTGCGCGAAAACTTTTCTTTGGACATCCGCCAATACCCCTGTCGATTTTCTGAAAAACAACAATTACAAAAAACTGGAGCCCATATCCGGAATCGAACCGGAGACCTCTTCCTTACCAAGGAAGTGCTCTACCGACTGAGCTATATGGGCGAAACTTAGCCTAATGGAGCGGGTGATGGGAATCGAACCCACGCCATCAGCTTGGAAGGCTGAGGTTCTACCGTTGAACTACACCCGCGTAAAAAATTGGTGGAGGGGGAAGGATTCGAACCTTCGAAGGCAGAGCCGTCAGATTTACAGTCTGATCCCTTTGACCGCTCGGGAACCCCTCCGTAAAGAGTCCACAATTTTGCGCCATGCGGTGCCCATTGTCAAGCTTAATTTAACTTAATCCATGCAAAACATTCATCGCCGCTTCCAGCTTGCCCGCCAGGATTTGCGGAAGCTGGTCGGCTGCGCGATCAACTGCTTCGCGCAACAAACCGCCCTCATGCCGCGAAGGCCGATCCAGCACATAGCCGACCACCTCGTCACGATTTCCCGGATGGCCTATCCCTAGGCGAATCCGGGCGAAATCGGCGCTTCCCAGCCTTGCGACGATATCGCGCAAGCCGTTGTGGCCACCATGGCCCCCGCCGACTTTCAGCTTCACCACGCCAGGCTCGAAGTCAAGCTCGTCATGGGCGACCAATATCCGCGAAGGCTGGATCTTGTAAAAACCCGCCACAGCCGAAACAGCCCCGCCACTCAGGTTCATGTAGCGCATGGGCTTGAGAAGATGGATTTTCTCGCCTTCCCAATCCATGCGCGCCGTCAACCCCTGGCTGCGGGAATCGACCGCAAAATCAAGCCGATAGCGCCGGGCAACCTCGTCCACAAACCAGAAGCCCGCATTATGCCGGGTTTGCTCATATTTGGGGCCGGGATTGCCCAGCCCGACAATCAAACCAAACGCGGCGGACAACGGCTTACCCAGGCACCGAAAAACAATCGCTTATTCGGACGCGTCCGAGGAACGGGCGGCATGGATAGACGCGACCGCCAAGTCATGCTCCGCACCGTGGATCAACTCGACAAGCTCGACGCCAGCCGACAACTTAAGATCGGACAGATGGACTAAGCCACCGACGTCAATCAAGGCCATATCGACCTCGATAAACTCGGGCAGATCCTTCGGCAGGCAGACGACTTCGACTTCAACCATGTTGTGGTTGATGACGCCGCCTTTTTTCACGCCCACGGAGATGTCCTGGTTCACGAAATGCAAAGGAACATGAACGCGCAGCTTGTCGGTGTCGCTGACCCGCTGGAAATCCATGTGCATGATGATCGGACGGCTTGGATGTCTTTCCACGGCCTTCAAGATCGCCTTGTCTTCCTTGCCGTCGTACTTCAGCGTCAGGATATGCGAATACACCGCCTCGTTTTCCAGCGCCTTCACCACGCGATGGTGGCTCAGGTTCAACTGAACCGGTGCTGCGCCACCGCCGTACACAATCGCCGGAATCTTGCCAAGACGGCGGGCGCGACGCGCGTCGCCCTTGCCGGTCGCAGTCCGCAATTCCGCCTCAAAATCAAAGCTGCCTACCATCTTTTTCTCCAAAATACTCTAAGCAGGTCATAAAAAACGGATCAATCCACATACAGGGAACTGACCGACTCGCCCACTGCTATTCGGCGAATCGTTTCCGCCAGCATTTCCGCCACGCTTAGCACGCGAATTTTCGGGCATTGCGAAGCGGCGGAACGCAAAGGAATCGTGTCGGTTACCACCAGCTCGTCCAAGACCGAGTTGCCAATATTGTCCACCGCCGGCCCCGACAGCACTGGGTGGGTGCAGTAGGCGACGACCTTGTCGGCACCGTGATCCTTCAACGCCTTGGCGGCTTTGCACAAGGTTCCCGCAGTATCCACCAGGTCATCCACCATGACGCAGCTGCGCCCCCGCACATCGCCGATGATATTCATCACCTTGGACTCGTTCGCCCGCGGCCTGCGTTTGTCGACGATGGCCAGGTCGGCGTCGTCCATGCGCTTGGCCAGAGCCCTAGCTCTGACCACGCCGCCGATGTCAGGGGACACCACCATCAAGTTGGGGTATTGCTGCCGCCACACATCACCAAGCAATATGGGCGACGCGTAAACATTATCGACGGGCACGTCAAAAAAACCTTGAATCTGGTCTGCGTGCAAGTCCACCGTCAGCACCCGGTCGGCCCCTGCCGCGGAAATCATTTTGGCGACCAGCTTCGCAGAGATCGGCACGCGCGCCGAGCGCGTCCTGCGGTCTTGCCGGGAATAACCGTAGTAGGGGATCACCGCCGTAATCACGGAAGCCGACGAGCGACGGAACGCGTCGATCATGATCAGCAACTCCATGAGATTCTCGTTAATCGGCGCGCAAGTGGGCTGCACCAAAAACACTTCCCTGCCGCGCACGTTCTCTTCAATTTCGACGGCTATCTCCCCGTCGCTGAAGCGTCCGACGCTTGCCATCCCTAGGCGCATATTCAATTTCCGCACAATGCCTTCAGCGAGAGACCGGTTGGCGTTTCCGGAAAACACCATGAACGAGGCATCGGTCATTCGCGATCTCCAAAACCCTAAGACAATCTGAAAGCTATTTAAGACAAATTGGCTGGGGCGCCAGGATTCGAACCTGGGTATGCGGGGATCAAAACCCCGTGCCTTACCGCTTGGCGACGCCCCAATAAAAAACGGTTATTTCAATGACAACTATCAGGCCAACCCCAGCGCAAGGTGCGCAGGCGACCGGTTCATGCCCTTGGCGACGAAAACCCGCCATTGGGCGGAGAGTTTCTGCGCTGCGGCCCGCGCCTCTGACTCGGAGGCAAACGCCCCGAACACACAAGCCCCGGTTCCGGTCAACTTAGCCGACCGCGAATATTCGGCGACGGCTTCCAAGGCTTCCCGCACCACAGGATACATCGTGGCCACCACGGGAAGACAGTGATTTTCTTGCTGACCAGCCGCAAAGTCCTCTATTGTGATGCTTTTGTTGTCCCTTGTCAATTCCTCCGACGCAAAAATTGCCCCCGTGGCGACATGGCAAGTGGGCGACACCACCACATACCAGGGCTCCGGCAAATCCGGCAGCGGGATCAGATGCTCGCCCACCCCTTCGCCCCAGGCGGCGTGGCCGCGCACGAAGACCGGCACGTCAGCGCCCAACCGCAAGCCCAACGCGGCCAAGGCGTCGATGGAAAAACCCAGGCCCCACAAAGCGTTGAGGCCGAGCAGCGTGGTGGCCGCGTCGGAGCTACCCCCGCCCAGCCCGCCCCCCATCGGCAGTTTTTTTTCCACCTCGATGTCGACGCCCAGCGTTTCCTCCCCCACGGCTTCCCGCAGTAGCCTAGCAGCCCGCACCGTCAAGTCGGACGCCTCCGGCACGCCCGGCAAAGGGCTGGCCAAGCCGACCCGTCCATCCTGGCGCGCGTTAAGGACGATCCAATCGCACCGGTCGACAAACTGGAAAACCGTTTGCAGCAGGTGGTAGCCGTCGGGCCTGCGCCCCACGACACGCAACATCAAATTCAATTTCGCAGGCGCGGGCAGGCGCAATTGCTTAACGGACATCGACCCTCCAGACTCTCTCATTTTAATATCCACTCGTCGGCGATCAGCTTCAGCGTCGCAGCACCGCCCCGGACGGACATTTTCTTAGGCAACACAAAACCGCCCGCGCTGCCAAAGCCATCGAAGGCCACCGCCCAGCCCTGCTGCTCGAAGCCGGCCAATCCGCCGGCGGCGTCCAGCACCGCCTTGTACTCCGCGTCCGGCGCGGGCAGGCCCAGCACCCAGTAACGCAAGCTGCGCAGAGGCACCGTAAATCCCAAGCGCTTTTTCAGCCAATCGTCAGGCTCCCGCGAAAGCGTGACCACGCCCTTGCCTTCGTTGACATAAACCAGATCGCTCTGCACGATGATGGACACGGCGCCTTGGCTGAACGGGCCGGCGATGCGCAAGCGGTCCTGCCCGCCCTCGTGCTCCCAGAAAAGATTGGCGCTCCAGCCTTCATCCCCCACCTTCGCGCCGATGCGGCCCTCCAGCTTCCAGGCCTGCAACTGGTAAAGCCCTTGCCGGGACTGCGCCACGGCGGGCGTGACGGCCTTGCCTGGCCACGCGGCGCAGCCGGACAAGCCGGCCGCGGCCAGCCACCCGCAGGCCAAGATCGCAAATTGGGGCCTCACTGGATAATGCCTAGAAATTCTCGAAGGCTTCCGGATACCGCGCAATGACTTTCTTCAGCTCTTTATGCTCGGGATTCTTGCGCAAGGACTCCATCCAGACTTTCTTCGCCTCCTGCCGCTTGCCCGATTCCCAAAGCACCTCGCCAAGATGCGCCCCCATTTCAGGATCCTTGACCAGATCGTAAGCCCTGCGCAGATAGTCCGCCGCGGCGGGCTTGTCCCCCAGCCGATAAAGAACCCACCCGTAACTGTCCAAAATCGCCGGGTCGCCCGGCTTCAGCTCCAAGGCCCTTGAGATGAGCCGCTGGGCCTCGTCCAGGCGCTCCGCGCGATCCGCGAGGGTGAAGCCCAACGCGTTGAGCGCGTTGGCGTCGTCGGGATTTTTTTCCAGCACCGCGCGCAAATCAGCCTCCAGCACGTCGGTACGGCCCAACTGCTCGGCAACCAGGGCGCGCGTGTAGAGCAAATCCGGCTGGCCGGGCATCTCTGCCAGCGCCTGGCTCAACAGCTCAAAAGCGCCGGCGTAATCCTTGCTCTTCGACAACAGCTCGCCTTCCAGCAAATACAAGCGCAAGGCTTCCTGGGGAAATTCCTTGCGGGTATCGGCCAGGCGCCGCCGGGCTTCCGGGATCTGCCCCAGGCTAACCAACGCGGTGACGGCGTTCACCCGGGCATCGAAGGCCACAGGGCCGTCCGCGACCTTGTCGAACCAGGCGAGGGCGCTTTGCAAGTGGTTTTTGCGGGCATCCATCAGCCCCAGGTAAAAATAAGCCTGCATCCTCCGGTTCGGCGACTCGGCGAGGGACTCGAACAATTGCCGGGCCTTCGCCTCCTGCCCCCGCTCCAACTGGGCCATGGCCAGGCCGAGCGTGGCGTCCTCGTTGCGGGGGTCTTTGGCGAGGATTTTCTCAAGCTCTTTTTCAGCGCCGCGCAAGTCCCCCGCCTTGGCCAAAAACTGCGCGTAAATCAGCCGTAGCCGCAAATTGGCCGGATCGGATTGCAACGCCGCCCGCATGACTTCGCGCGCTTTTTGGGACTGGCCCATCCTGACCATCACCTGGGCCTGCAACAGGTGGGCCCGGCTCCAGTCATGGCGCAGCGCCAAAGCCTTGTCCGTCTCCGCCAAGGCCATCGGGTATTCGCCCCTGTCCACCGCCAGCAAAGCCGAGGCGAAATACAATTCCGCCATGCGCGGGAAACGCTCGACCAAGCGGCGCATGAGCTGGGCGCCGTCTTGCTTGGAAACATCCGTCCCCATCAGCTTGACCAAGTCGATCAGGGTGTTTTCAACATCGACGCCGGGCATCTCCAGCAGCGCGGTCAACTGTTCGAAGGCCTCGTCCATGCGCCCCGCCTTCAGCAACAGCATCGCGGTGAGCCGCCGGGCCTCGACACTGCCAGGCTCCCGCTGCTGCCATTGCGAGGCGGTCTCCAGGGCCTGGTCGGTCTGCTTCAAATAGAGCGCGATCTGGGTGGCGCGTTGCAGAACTTTGACATCCTGGGTCAGCTTGGCAGCCTTCAAATAATTGTCCAGCGCGGCTTCGTACTGGCCGCGCTGGCCCGCCAATTCCGCCGCCAGAATGAAGTACACCGCGTCGTCGCCGGGTTGCGGCGCCGTACCCCCCACGCGAAGAACCTCGTCGGCCAGCAAGCCCTCTTGGGAATGGGTGGAATTCAGGCCAGCGCATCCCGAAACCAGGAGGCCGACTGCGGACGCCAAACAAATCACACGTTTCGACACAGAATCAAGTCCCTAAAATCACAGTAGGTTAACGACAGAACTTTATATTACGATACATTCCAAACATTGAAACGAGGTAAGCTTGGCGGGAAACGGCCCCGCTTAAGACAGCCGCGCAAGCGCCAAAGTCCTTAGGGCCTGGGCCGGGCCTGCCGGGATTTTACGCCTTCCTTCGCTTGCGGCAATAGCCAAAGGACGGAAGTGTTTGGCGCGAAGGGCTTTTTTTCTTAAAATTTGGAGCCATTGGAACACACCGCCTATGATCAGTCGATGACCATTTTGACCTTGGGACTCAACCACAACAGCGCGCCGGTCTCGGTCAGGGAGCGGCTGGCCTTCCCGGCGGAACGCCTGAGCGCGGCCCTGGGCGAATTGACCCGGATCCCTGCGGTCAAGGAAGCCGCCATCCTCTCCACCTGCAACCGCACAGAAGTCTATTGCGGGACGGAAAGCCCCGAGCTGGACGGCATCATTGACTGGATCGCCCACGAGCACCGCTTGCGGCGGGAGGAATTCCGCCCCTACCTCTACACGCACACCGACGCGGGCACCATCCGCCACATGTTCCGCGTCGCCTGCGGGCTGGACTCCATGATCCTGGGCGAGCCGCAAATTCTAGGCCAGATGAAGACCGCCTACCAGGCCGCCGCCGAGGCCGGCACCCTGGGCAAGACCCTGAGCAAGCTGTTCCACCACACCTTCAGCGCCGCGAAAAAAGTGCGCACCGACACCGCGATAGGCTCCAGCCCGGTGTCCGTGGCCTTCGCCGCCGTGCGCCTGGCCCAGCGCATCTTCGACAACCTCCAGGAGCAGACCGCCCTGCTGATCGGCGCCGGCGAGACCATCGAACTCACCGCCCGCCACCTGCACGAGCAAGGCATCGGCGAAATCATCATCGCCAACCGCACCTTCGAGCGCGCCCACGCCCTCGCCGCCCAGTTCAACGGCTTCGCCATCGCCTTGTCGGAACTGCCCCAGCACCTGGCCAAGGCCGACATCCTCGTCTCCTCGACCGCCAGCCAACTGCCGATCCTCGGCAAAGGCAGCGTGGAAAGCGCCCTCAAGGCCCGCAAGCACCGGCCCATGTTCATGGTCGACCTGGCCGTGCCCCGCGACATCGAACCCGAAGTCGGGCAATTGAGCGACGTCTACCTCTACACCGTGGACGATTTGCGCAACACCATCGAAGAAGGCATGCGCTCGCGCCAGGAAGCCGCCAAGCAGGCCGAGGAAATCATCGACACCGAAGTCGACCACTTCCTGGCCTGGCTGCGGGCGCAAGGGGCGACCGACACGCTGCGCGACTTCCGCGCCCACGCCGAAAGACTGCGCGACGAGGCGTTGAACAATGCGTTGCGCGCGTTGAAAAACGGCAAGCCGCCGGAAGACGCCCTGCACTTATTGGCCAACGCCCTCACCAACAAGCTCATCCACCTCCCCAGCACCCAGCTCAAGCAGGCCGGCGCCGACGAGCGCCAAGACCTCATCAGCGCCGCGCGGGAGCTATTCCAACTCAAGGACACCCGATAATTTCGTGAAAGCCTCCATCCAACACAAGCTCGACAACCTGTCCCAGCGCTTCGAGGAAATCACCAGCCTCCTCGCCGAACCGGAAATCCAAAACGACCAGAACCGCTTCCGCGCCTTGAGCCGTGAATACGCCCAGCTCAACCCGCTGATCGCCTGCTTCCGCGACTACCAGGCCGCGCTGGCCGAAATCGAATACGCCGGCACCCTGGCCCAGGACGAAGACCCGGAGGTGCGGGCGATGGGCAAGGAAGAGCAACTCGCCGCCGCCGAGAAAGCCGAGCGGCTGACCCAGGCGCTGCAAGTCCTGCTGCTGCCGAAAGACCCCAACGACGAGCGCAACATTTACCTCGAAATCCGCGCCGGCACCGGCGGCGCGGAAGCCGGCCTGTTCGCCGGCGACCTCTACCGCATGTACACCCGCTACGCCGAAAACAAAGGCTGGAAGCCCGAAGTCATCAGCGAGAGCGAAGGCGAACTGGGCGGCTACAAGGAAATCGTCGTCCGCATCAGCGGCCAGGACGTGTATTCACAACTGAAATTCGAGGCCGGCACCCACCGCGTGCAGCGCGTCCCCGCCACTGAGACCCAAGGCCGCATCCACACCTCCGCCTGCACCGTCGCCGTGCTGCCGGAAGTGGATGAGATCGACGACGTCGACATCAACCCGGCGGATCTGCGCGTGGACACCTACCGCGCCTCCGGGGCCGGCGGCCAGCACGTCAACCGCACCGAGTCCGCGATCCGCATCGTCCACATCCCCACCAACACCGTCGTCGAATGCCAGGACGAGCGCTCCCAGCACAAAAACCGCGCCCGCGCGATGTCGCTGCTGAAATCGCGCATACTGTCCGCGCAGCAGGAAAAGCGCAGCTCCGAAATCGCCGCCGACCGCAAACTGCAAGTGGGCTCAGGCGACCGCTCCGAGCGCATCCGCACCTACAACTTCCCGCAAGGCCGGCTCACCGACCACCGCGTCAACCTGACCTTGTACCGGCTGGAGGCCATCATGGAAGGCGACCTCGACCCCGTGGTCGAGCCGTTGATCCATGAGCATCAGGCGGATTTGTTGGCGCAGTTGGGAGAAGAAGGCAGTTGATTTGGCGTGAAAACCCTTTATCTTGACCATTGAAACCGTGATAACTGAAGAACAACTGATCCGGCTAGCTACCGATGCTTTGATCGACAATCTAGCCATCATGGAAGCCACCCGCTTTCTTGCCATCAAGCGCCAAGGCCGCCTGGAGTCTGTGGAAAGGCACAGAGCATGGCAAAGCGGGCTGGATAAAGAGACGTTCTTTGACGAGGTTTTTGAAAGCAAGCCGACGTAACATCAAGGGCCGTAGGCGATGTTTACCATTCGGCGCAATACGCTTCGCTATTGCGCCCTTGTATTATGCACCTGTCCGAGTCGCTCTCGGACAGACGAGCTTCCGGACGCCGGTTGCGCCCTTCAGACGTCCGAGTCCGTTGCGTAGATTTTCGCGCCGGAGGCTCATTTTTTT
>Ga0265316_10007639_pt1 | contig 10152 bp, 7 predicted proteins | sample 4522metaG_FD_202092 | JGI IMG/M metagenome (GOLD analysis project Ga0265316, IMG submission 202092) | Rhizosphere microbial communities from Carex aquatilis grown in University of Washington, Seatle, WA, United States - 4-5-22 metaG | ecosystem: Host-associated > Plants > Roots > Rhizosphere >... | reverse complement strand
CGCGATCGCCCGGTCGCGCGCCGCTCCCGGCGGCGGCGCCTCGGGGGGCGCGGACTGCATCGCGCCCGCGAGGACCGCGGCGGCGAGCGCGGCAGTGAAGCTCAAGGCACGAGGAAGGCGGCCGTCGACTGGCGCACCGCGCCACCGGAGCCGCCCTGGAGAAAAACCCGCAGGCCATAGCGGCCCGGAGCGAGGCTCGAGGGCGCCGAAAACGAGAGAAGCAGCGTCCGCCTCCCATCGAGACCGGCGGCCGAGCTGCCCAGGACGGCGAGCTTCACTGGTTCGAGCGGGCGTCCGTCGGCCGCGAGAAGCTGGCTGCCGAGCTTCAACTCTTCCCGCTCGCCCGCCGGGAAGTGGTACGCCACCAGGCACAGGCGCGAGGCCTCGCCCGGCGCGATCCGCGCGAGCACCGCGGGCGACAGACCTTCGCCGGACAGGGACGAGAACGGGTTGGGCGGCGCGGCGCCCGCCGTCTTGCGGCCCGCCCCCTCGACCGAGATCCAATCGCCCGTGCTCTCGAGAAACACGGGCGGCAGCAGGAACGGCTCGGCCGCCGAGAACGCCGGCACGTCGAGTGCCGCCACGGAAAAGCCCATGCGCCCGGTCGCCGAGTTGCGGACGAGGGTTCGCAGGCGGTACGCGCCCGCCGGCAGGCGCAGCTCGCCGTAGTAGCGCACGCCCCCGGACAGCAGCTTCGCGCGGCTCTTCGTCAGGTCGGCCGACACCGTCCGCACGAAAAAGTCCCGCAGCCGGCCTTGCCCGTCCACGGCGTACGCATACACCTCGAGGGAGAGCTTCTCGCCCCGGTCCGCCTCGAGCAGCGCCGGGCCCGGGATCTCGACCAGGACGGGGACGACGGCCGCCTCCTGGCCCGACGCGAACGCGACCGCGAGGACGCGCGCGGGGATCTCGTCGAACGGGATCTCGTTGGCGATCACGTCGGCGGCGAGCAGGCGCCGTTCGAGCGGCGAGAGCTGCCGGAGACCGCGCCGCTCGTAGTAGCCCGCCCGCGCCAGCACGCGGGCGCCCGGCGCCGACACCCTGACCTTGAGCTCGTGGAACCGGCCCGGCTCGACGGCCCGGTCCGGACGAATGGCGAGCACGTACACGAGGCCCGTCTGCTCGACGAGCTCGCCGAGCTCGGCGCCGAGGTCGTTCCCGTTGCGCAGGACCTCGCCGCCCGTGGCGTGGGCAATGTCGTAGAGCGCGTTCTCGGTCTCGCGCGGCCCGAACGCCTCGATGTCCCCCGCCGGGTCGAGCTCGGACCGGATCCCGGCGATGTCCACGGCGTGGATGACGCAGTCGGTGCGGCGGAAGACCTCGCCGAGGTCGGCGAGCTCGTTGCGCAGCGGCGTCGAGCCGAAGCGCTTGTCCGCGTCCACCTTCCACACTTCGCCGTGGATCAGGAACTGGCGCTCCTCCTCGGTCTCGGGCGTGCCGACCAGAAAGCGCCCGCGGAACCCCTCGGACAGGTAGATGACGTCCTTGCGGCCTTCCACGGCGTCGAGCGCCTGCGACAGCTCGCGGAAGGACTGGAAGAGATGCCGCACGCGGCCGCGCGCGTACTCGTCGGAGCGCATCTTTCCGGCGATCGAGATCGCCTGGAGGCTCTCGACGAGGCCCGCCGTGTCCGCCCGGTTGCCGCCGCGCACGACCGGGATGCCCGGCGTGCCGGCGATGCCCGCGGAGTCGAAGGCGAAGGCAAGGGGGTCGCCGGCGTCGTGCGGCGATTCGAGGCCGAGGGTCTCGACGGCGCGGGCGAGCTGGGCGCGGTCCCCCGTGAACGTGACGAGCAGCCGCACCCCCTGCTCGACCGAGTAGGTCGCCACCGCCGCGAGATCGCGGTCGCCCATCGCCGACAGGACGAACTCGCGGGCGGCCCGCCGGGCGGCGACGATCGAGCGCGGCTGCGAGAAGGAGAAGTCGAACAGGATGAGGAACCGTCGCCGCGCCGCGGGATGGACCGGGCCGGCTCCGGCGGGCGACTTGTCGGCCAGGTCGATCGCGTCGAATCCGACGATGGCCTGCGGGCGGCCGCCGTCCTCGACAGTGAAGTCGGCCTGCGTCAGGCCGCGCACCGGGTTGCCGTCCCGCCCCAGAACCCGGACCGGGACCTCGACGAGCGAGACCTCGGCGCTTTCGTGCACCGCCCCCCGCTCCTGCGCGCGGGCCCCGATGGGCGCCGCGAACGCGAGGCTCAGGAGCACGAGGGTGGACAGGGGTCTCATGGGCGGCCGCGCCGGGGGCCATTATCCCCCGGCGCCCGCGTCACGAGAGGGTCTTCAGCAGATCCTTGATGTCCTTCGCGTCGGGGCCGTCGGGCGCGAGCTCGAGCGCCTTGCGCAGGTCGGCCTTCGCTTCGGCGTTCTTCTTCAACTGCATCTGGCAGAGCCCGCGGTAGTAGTACGCGTCGGCGTTGTCGGGCTTGATCGCGATCGCCTTGTCCAGCGCGCCCACCGCCTCGGCGGGCCTCTTCTTGTTGAGATAGAGGATCCCGATGTTCAGGTAGGCCTGCGGGTCCTTGATCTTGTCCGGGGGCACCTTGTCGAGCGCCGCCTGGCCCGCCTCGAGGTTGCCCTTCTGGAGCTCGATCTCGGCCACCATGCGCCACGCGACCGCGTCCGACGGGTCCTTCTCCGTGGCCTGCCGGGCGTATTTGAGGGCCTCGTCGGGCTTGTTGTCGGCGAGGTAGGTTGCGCCGATGCGCTCGAGAAGGGCGCCGTTGTCGGGCAGCTCCGCCGACGCCTTCAGGTAGTTCTCGCGGGCGGACGACCAGTTCCGGGCGGCCATCGCGGCGTTGCCGGCCTCGACCGCGTCCGCCGTCTCCTTGGAAATCTTCTTGCCGCCGACGAGGATCTGCGGCGCGGCGACCGGCGCCGGTGCCTCGGCCTTCGGCGCCGGATCCAGCTGCACGTCGATCGGCGGGTTGCGCCCCGTTTCCTGCAGGCTGACGTTGATCTTCTTCGCCAGGTAGCCCGTGGCGTCGAAGTCCACGTCCCACGGCCCTCCCTGGACGCCGAAGATCGCGAAACGGCCCTTCGCGTCGGTGACCATGTCCGGACCGCCGTGGCTGCTCCGGCCCCACCGCATCGCGACCTTGCAGCCCTCGATGGGCTCGCCCTTTTCGTTCTTGACCGTGCCTTCGACGCGCGCGCGGCCGCCGCGCCAATCCTGCGCCGCGGCCAGGGCGCCGAAGGACGCCATGAGAAGGACACCGAGAATCAGAGCGCGTTGACGCATCGCCGTGCCTCCACGAAAGTTCGGTGCGGATTATACGAGGACGGCCGCGGGGCGCGACCTCGCGCGCTTCCGATCATCGGAAACTTCTCGGGATCGATCCTACGGCGCCTTCCCCCCGTAGAAGGCGATGAGCGCCTCGACCAGGGCCTGCGCCACTTTCTCCCGGTAGGCCCGCGTCCGCAGCAGGCGGCGGTCGTCGGGGTTGTTCAGGTTGCAGATCTCGACGAGGACGCGCGCCGGGATCCGGTTGTAGCGCAGGATCGCCGGCACCCACTCGCGGCCTCCGCGGATGACGTTGCGGCGGACGGGCTCGAAGGCGTGCAGCGGCAGGTCGGCCGACCGGAACGCGGCCACGATGTGCTCCGCGAGGTCGGTCGAGATGCCCTCCGACTCGATCTTCTCCTTCCGGGAGAAGGAGACTCGTGGCATCTCGCGCACCTCGGCGCGCGAGTCGTAGGGCTCCCCCGCCTTCCCGTAGGAGTCGTTCAGGAACTTCTCGCCGGGGACGTAGATCATGGTCCCGCGGACCGCGGGGTGAAGCGAATCCGCGTGGAGGGAGATGAAGACGGTCCGGTCCTCCTGGCCGCCGTTGCGGCGCACGTTTTTGTAGATGGAGTTGGCCAGGTACCAGCGGAAGTTGACCCCGACGACCGCGTCCTCGATCAGGTACGGCGGCGTGGTGAGAACCCGCGCGGTGCGCGAGTCGCTCACGGCCTCCGCGGCGGTCGCGCCCGAGCACGGCGCGTCGCGGCCGACCGTCGGCACGACCCGGGCCTTCGTCCGGGCTTTCACGAGCCGCTCGACGCGGCAGGCGATGTCGTAGACGTACGCCGCCTCTTCGAGGCCGTCGGCGATCGCGCCGGTGTCCCGGCCGCCATGCCCCGCGTCGAGGACGAGCGTGACGCCGGAGAGGTCCGCCGTGCGCACGGTGTTCGAGAACTGGGACGCCTCCAACCGCGACTTTTCCTCCTCGATCCGCTCCGGGTCGTCCGGCGGCCGGAACTCGGGCGCGAGGTCCGCGACCGGGATCTTCACGGGAAACCCGACCGGCATCGCGTGCACGTCGCTGATGCCGTTGCGCTCGGCGATCTCGGCGGCCTTGGCATTCACGTCCTCGGCGTGGAGCCGGCCCGTGAAGCGCACGACGACCGCGGAGTACAGCGCCTCGCCTTTCTTCAGACGGTAAATCGCGAAGCGGCCTTTCTCGTCCTCGCCGAACTCCAGGCGCGCCGCCTCCGCCTCGGGCGCGGGCGCCGCGGCCGCGACGGCCTCGCGAAAGACCGGCGTCAGCAGCCGGGCGGGGACGAGCACGACCTGCCCGACCCGCGTCTCGAGCGACGGGATCGCGTCGGCCTGCCGAATGTCCTTGTACCGAACGCCGTCGCCCGCGAACCACTCGGCGATGCGCCACAGGCTCTCCGGCTTGCCGGCCGGCGCCGTCACGCGGTGCTCCCAGCCGGCCGCCGTGGCCCGGTCGCCCGGAAACAGGGCCTCGATGGCGATCTTGCGGTAGTTGCCCGAAAGCAGCTTGTACGGCACCCGGACGAAGTGCCCGCGCTTCAGGCTCGGCAGGCCGCCATTGGCCGCGCGGATCTGCTTCTTGGTCTTCGGATCGTCCGTCAGGCGCCGCGTGAACGCGTCGAGCGACTCGCCCGGCAGCGGACGCACGAGCAGGACGATCTCGTCCGCCGCGGAAATCGAGGCGCGGATCTCGGGCGAGACGACGACCGTCTTTTCCCGCGGGGCGGCGACGAGGGCGGAGGCGGCGAAGAGCGCGGCCAGGGCGGCCCGCCCGGTCAGCCGGCTACCCCGCGACCGGAGACAGAACATCCGGAAAACCGGCCCCCGCTTCGAACGCGCGCGCGGCGGCGAACACCGCTTCCTCGCCGAAGCGCGGACCGAGGACCTGGATCCCGAGGGGCAGGCCGCCCCGCGTCAGCCCCGACGGGACGGAGATCGCGGGAAGGCCCGCCAGGGACGCCGGCACGGTGAAGACGTCCGAGAGGTACATGGTCAGCGGATCGTCGGTTTTTTCGCCGACCCGAAACGCCGGCCCAGGGATCGACGGGCACACGATGACGTCGGCCGCCGCGAACGCGCGGTCGAAGTCGGCGCCGAGCAGCTGGCGGACGCGCATCGCTCGACCGTAGTAGGCCTCGTAATAGCCGGAGGCCAGGGCGAACGTCCCGAGGAGGATCCGGCGCTTGACCTCGGGGCCGAAGCCCGCCGTCCGGCTCTCGACGTAGAGCGCCTTGAGGTCGGCGTCCGTCGCGCGCGGCCCGTAGCGCACGCCGTCGAACCGGGCCAGGTTCGACGACGCCTCCGCGCTGGCGACGACGTAGTAGATGGCGATCGCCGCCGTCGCGCGGGGCACCGAGACGGAGACGACCTCGGCTCCCGCCTCGCGGAAGATCCGCCGCGCCGCTTCCACGCTCGCTTCCACCTCCGGATCGAGGCCCTCGATTGCGGCCTCCTCGAGAAAGCCGACCCGGAGCCCTGCGACCCCCCGCGCGAGAGCGCCCTCCGGGTCGCCGACGGGCCGGTCCGCGGTCGTCGAGTCGAGCGGATCGAAGCCGGCGACGGCGCGGTAGAGCCGGGCCGCGTCCCCGACCGAGCGCGATATGGGGCCGATCTGGTCGAGCGAGGACGCAAAGGCGACGAGGCCGTAGCGCGACACGCGCCCGTTCGTCGGCTTGAATCCGACCACGCCGCAGCAGGCCGCCGGCTGGCGGATGGAGCCGCCCGTGTCCGATCCGAACGCTCCCGGCACGAAGCGCGCCGCCACGGCGGCGGCGCTGCCGCCCGACGAGCCGCCCGGAACCCGGCCGAGGTCCCACGGGTTGCGCGTGGCGTGGCTCGAGCTGTTCTCGGTGGACGAGCCCATGGCGAACTCGTCCATGTTCGCCCGGCCGATGAAGACGGCGCCCGCGCGCCGCAGCCGCTCGGCGGCCGTGGAATCCCCCGGCGGACGGAACCCCTCGAGGATCCGCGAGGCGCAGCCCGTCCGGCGCCCGGCCACCCAGATGTTGTCCTTGAGAGCGAGGGGCACGCCGGCCAGCGGCAGCTTCTCCCCGGCGGCCACGCGCGCGTCCACGGCCCGGGCTTCCTCGAGCGCCAGGTCCCCGGTGACCTCGAGAAAAGCCCGCACCTGCCCATCGCCCGCCGCGATGCGGCCGAGCGCCTCTTCCGCGACGGAGACGGCGGACTGGCGGCGCGACGAAACCGCCTCGGCCGTCTCGACGACGCCGGGAAGGACGCCGGTGCGGCTCGCCACCCCTTAGCTTCCCGAGCCCACGACGCGCGGCACGACGCCGTAGCCGTGCAGCAGGCGCGGCGCATTCGCGTCGAGGGCCTGCTCGCCCCCGCAGGGGCCGGGCTCGTCCGCGCGGACGGGCGTGGCGCTGCCGGCGGGCGCCGCCTCGAACGCCTCCTCCGGGATGGCCGCGAGCTGGTCGATGTACGCGACGATGCGCGAGAGCTGACCGGACCAGAGCTCCAGGTCTTCCTCGGGCAGGCGCAGCCGCGCCAGCTCCGCGACCTTGCGGACCATGGCCGGCGTGACAACGGGGCGGTCGGATGTCATCCTCGAAATTGTAGAACGGACGATGGATCCGAACCAGCGAAAGAGCGCGGCGCGGGCGCTGCGAGGCCTCGCGCGGCGGGCGGAAGTCGTCGCATTCGCGCGCGCGGCGAAGGCGCGCGGCATGGCGGCCTGGATCGTCGGAGGCGCGCTGCGCGATCGCCTGCTCGGGATGCCGGCGGCGGAAGTGGACGTCGCCGTGTCGGGCGATGCCGAGGCCCTGGCGGCCGGCCTCGATCGGGCGGGCCTCGGCCGCGCCGTCTTCCTCTCGCGCGATCGCCCCGGTCCGCGCGTCTTCCGGATCGCCGGAAAGCGTCCCCTCGACGTCGCCGAGCTCGAGGGCGGCAGCATCGAGGCGGACCTGCGCCGGCGGGACTTCACCGCCAACGCCCTGGCCCTGGCCCTCGGCTCCGGCGAGATCCTCGATCCGTTCGGCGGCCTCGAGGACATCCGCCGCGGGCGCCTTCGCCTGGTGCGCTCCGAGAACCTGGCCGAGGATCCCCTGCGCATCCTGCGCGCCGCCCGGTTCTTCGCCGCGCTCGGCCTCGTGCCGGATCCGGCCGTGCTCGCCGCGGCCCGCGGCGCCGCCGGACTCTTCGGACGCGCGGCCCCCGAGCGCGTCGCCGTGGAGCTCTCCAAGCTGCTCGCGAGCCCCCGCGCCGAGCCCGCCCTCTCGTGGTCCGCCCGCGCGGGCATCCTCCCCTCAGTTCTCGGCCGCGCGATCTCCGGGCCCCGGGCTGCGCGCCTCGCCCGGTCGCTCGCCGTGCTGGACGACGCCGCGGCCCGGCGCATGCCCCCCGAGCGGCGCAGGAGGCTGCGGCTGGGCCTGCTGGCGGTTCGCCTCCGCCTGTCCCCCTCCGAAGCCCGCGAATGGCTGCAGGAACGCCGCTGGGCCCGGGAGGAGACCCGGGATGCCGGCCTGCTGTGCGGGCTCGTCGCGTCCGCCCGGCACGTCCGGTCGCGCCGTGAGGCGTGGGGTTGGCTCCTCGAGGCCGGCCACCTCGCGCAGGACGCCGCGGCCCTCCTGGCCCGACTCGGTCCGCCGGAACGCCGCCGCGCGCGCTCCCTGCGAGCCCTGATGCGGGCGCCGCGACGCACCGTCGCCGTGAACGGCGGCGACCTCCAGCGCTGGCTCGGCCTCGGCGCCGGCCCGCGGATCGGCGAGCTGCTGCGCGCCGTGCGCCTGGCGGCGGCGATGGGAGAGGTGTCGAACCGGCGCCAGGCGCGGGACTGGCTGACCGGACAGGTTCGCCCGGGCCTGTAACCGGCTATAATCCGAGGACATTGACACTCTCTGAGCTCCTGAAATTCATGGCCAAGAAGGAGGCATCAGACCTCCACTTGAAGCCCATGAGGCCCCCCCTGCTGCGGATCAAGGGCCGGCTCATCCCGCTCAACGCCGACGCCCTCCAGCCCAAGGATCTCGAGGAGATGCTGACCTCGATCCTGACGCCCGCCCAGAAGGAACGGCTCGAGGCGCACCAGTCCGTGGACGTGGGCTACGGCCTCACGGGCGTCGCGCGGTTCCGCTGCAACATCTTCGTGCAGCGCGGCTCGTACGCCGCGGTCTTCCGGCGGATTCCCTTCAAGCTCCCCTCGATCACGGAGCTGAACCTGCCCGAGGTGCTGGAGAGCTTCGTCCACCTGCCCAAGGGCCTCGTGCTCATCACCGGCCCCACGGGCTCGGGAAAATCCACGTCCCTGGCGGGCATCATGCGCTCGATCATCGAGAAGCGGCCGGTCCACATCGTCACGATCGAGGACCCCATCGAGTTCCTCTTCGCCGACGGCAAGGCCGCCGTCTCCCAGCGCGAGGTCTCGACCGATTCGCCGAGCTTCAACGAAGCCCTGAAGAACATGTTCCGGCAGGACCCCGACGTGATCATGGTCGGAGAGATGCGCGACTGGAACACGATGCAGACGGCCATCACGGCGGCCGAGACGGGCCACCTGGTCTTCTCGACCCTGCACACCAACAGCGCCGCGCAGTCCATCGACCGCATCATCGACTCCTGCCCCATCGAGCAGCAGGCGCAGGTGCGCTCGCAGCTGTCGATCGTCCTCCAGGCCATCGTCTCGATGAACCTCATCGAGACCTCGGACGGCTCGGGGCGCGCGCCCGTCGTCGAGATCATGGTCAATTCGCCCAAGATCCAGAAACACATCCTCTCGGGCGAGGTCAAGGAGATCCACGAGGAGATCGAGAACTCGGTCAACTACTACAAGATGCAGTCCATGAACCAGTCGCTCATCGCGCTGCTGGTGAATCGGCGCATCACCTACGCCAAGGCGATGGAGCTCTCGACCGACCCCGAAGACCTGTCGCTCAAGCTCCGCAAGCTCTTCCCCCAGATCGAAGAGAACCAGCGAGGAGGCCTCATGGCATCCGACAGCGATTTTTCGCAGATCACCCAGCTGCTCGAGATCAAGCGGCTCTACGAGGAGCAGGAGGAGAAATTCAAGCTCCGCCTGACCGAGAAGGACGAAGAAGTCAACAAGTACATGATGGAGCTGCGCGACCAGAAGCGCGTCATCGAGGGCCGCGACCAGGTCCTGACGGACATGGAAACCGAAAACGCGCGCCTGAAGAGCGATGCCGAGCGCGTCAACCGCGAAGTCCAGCAGAAGATCGCCCAGTTGAACGAGCGCATCAAGGAGCTCAACCAGCGCCTCATGCTGGCCGAGGGCGGGGGCCGCGCGGCGGCGGGACAGGGCGGCGCCGCCGGAGGCGGCGGCTTCTTCAAGAAGTAAGCCGCGAATTCCGGGAGCGGGTTCCCCGGTAGAATGCGCCGGTGCAAGCCTCTGCAGCCCTCCTGCTGACGGCGCTCCTCGCCCCCGATCCCACGCCGACCCAGGGCCCTCTCGAGCGGGGCGAGCTCTACCTCCAGCACAAGCAGTACGCCAAGGCCGAGGCCGCGCTCGAAGCGGCGGTCGCAGCGGACCCGACCTCGGCGCGCGCCCATGGAAACCTCGCCCTCGCCCTGCTGCCCCAGCACAAGATCCGGGAGGCCGTGGCCGAGGCCCGACTCGCGGCGGCCTTCGGGCCTGAAAGCGCCGAGGCCCGGTACATCTACGGGCTCGCCCTGTCGGCCGACGGCAAGCCCGTCGAGGCGGCGCGGGAGTACGAGAGGGCCGTCGCCTTGAAGCCCGGCGAGCCGGGCCCCCTGGCCGCCCTCGCGGCATCCTACGCGGCCGCCGAGGACCCGCGGACCGCCGGCACCTACGAGAAGCTCATCGCGCTCAAGCCCGCGGACGCCCGCTACCGCGCCGACTACGTCGAGTACCTGTGGCGCATCCAGAAGCTGGACGAGGCCGACGCCGCGATGAGGGCC
>Ga0265316_10007637_pt1 | contig 10153 bp, 5 predicted proteins | sample 4522metaG_FD_202092 | JGI IMG/M metagenome (GOLD analysis project Ga0265316, IMG submission 202092) | Rhizosphere microbial communities from Carex aquatilis grown in University of Washington, Seatle, WA, United States - 4-5-22 metaG | ecosystem: Host-associated > Plants > Roots > Rhizosphere >... | reverse complement strand
CCGTCCGGGACGGTCTACAATCCCGACAAGACCGGCGTGCTGGCCAGCTTGGGCGTGCACGAGCACTGGAACAACGCGACCGACAAGAAGTATTCGCGCAACCTGGGCCGGAAGCAAGGCATCGAGTTGATCGTCGCGAGCTAGGTCATCGGCCGGGTGTAGGGGCCGGGCATGCCCGGCCCTTACTTATCCAACACCTCGCGCACTTTTTGCGCCAGTTCGACGGGCGCGAAAGGTTTTCTCAGGAACGCCGTTCCCTTCCCGATACCCTCCCTCAGGATGACATCCTGCGTGTGGCCGGACATGAACAGGACTTTCATGCCGGGCCGCACTTTGAGAGCGCCTTCGGCAAATTCGCGTCCGCTCAGTTCCGGCATCACCACGTCGGTCACCAGCAGATCGATGGGGCCCTGGTGGGTTTCGCACAACGCCAGACCTTCGCTTCCGTTGCGCGCGTCCAGAACCGTGTAGCCGCTGGCCTCCAGTATGGTTCGGGCGAGCTTGCGGACCGCCTCCTCGTCCTCTACCATGAGAATGACTTCGGAGCCCTTAGGCGCCTGGGTGAGGCCCTGCCCCGCTCCCTTGTCTGCCGCCTCGGCCACTGCCGGCAGGAAGATGTTGAAGGTCGTCCCGTGACCCAGTTCGGATTGGCAACGAATCGCGCCGCCGCTTTGCTCGACGATCCCCAGCACGATGGCCAGCCCCAGCCCGGTTCCCTTACCGGTCTCTTTGGTGGTGAAGAACGGCTCGAAGATGTGGGCCTGCATTTCCGCGTCCATGCCCACCCCGGTGTCGTGCACCGCCAGCATCGCGTAACGGCCCGGAGCGAGGTTCTGCGCGGAGGCATCGGCCTCGGTCACGTCCGCGTTGGCGGTTTCAATCGACAGCGTGCCGCCGGCCGGCATGGCATCCCGGGCGTTCAATGAGAGGTTCATGATGGCGCGGCCGATTTCGCCGGGGTCGGCCCTCACTTGCCAGAGGCCGGGCGCGCAATCGACAACCACCTGGATCTTCTCGCCCACCAGGCGGCGCAGCATTCTCTCGAAATCCCCCACAATGACATTCAGGTCCAGCACCTTGGGTTGCAGCACCTGCCGCCGGCTGAAGGCCAGCAACTGTTGCGTGAGCGAAGCCGCCCTCTCGCCGGCGGTCTTGATTTCAACCACCTGCTGGACGGCGTGCTGGTTGCCGGCCAGCGAGTCCTGAAGCAGGCCGCTGTACCCGATGATGGCGGTGAGCAGGTTGTTAAAGTCGTGGGCGATGCCGCCCGCCAGCCTGCCGACCGCCTCCATCTTCTGGGACTGGCGAAGATGCTCCTCGCTTCTGAGTAGGGCATTCTGGGCCAGCTTGCGCTCGGTGACGTCGTCCACCGCCAGCAGGATCATGCCGAGGTGACGGATGCGGCAGCCCCCCAACACCAGCACCCTGTGCCCCACGGTTGTAAACTCCCACTCGACTTCGAAATCGGGGAACGAAGAGCCGCCTTGGAGGAGACCGTTCAACGCATCCCGCAGGCCGGGAAGGTCCCAACTGCCGCGCGACAGCGAATAGACCACCTGGCCCTCGGTTTCGAGCGGCGACATGTGGAACGCCCCGTAGAAGGCCTGGTTCGCCATGCGGATGCGCAGCTCCGTATCCATCACCAGCAGGGGCTGCCGCACGGTTTCGACGATGGACATGGCGAAATCGCGCGCCTGCGCCAGCGCCGAGTTCTTGGCCTCCAGTTCGTCGTTGATGGTGATCAGCTCTTCGTTGGTGGATTGCAGTTCTTCCTTGGCGGTCTCCAGTTCCTCGTTGAGGCTTTGCAGCTCCTCGTTGGCCGAAAGCGCCTCTTCGGTGGTGTTCCGGTCTTCTTCCCGGGATGTCTGCTGCTCTTGGATGGCCGAGAGGAACCGCTGCCTGGCATCGGCCAGTTGCTGTTTCAGCCTCGCGATCTGGCGCTCCAGGGGATCGCCTTCCGGAGCCTCGTCCGGCGCTTCCGCCAGGAGTCCGGCGGGTTCGAAAAGGACCAGGACCGGACGCCCCTGACCGGCGTCCAGCGGCACGGCCTCCACGTTCAACTCGCCGGCGATTCCGTCGTGTTCGTAGGGCACGCGCCCCAGCCGCGCCGGCTCGCCGCCGCGCCGCGCCTGCTGGACCAGCTTTTCGACCTCCAGGAACAATCCGGTATCCGGAATCAGCTTGATGAGATTGAAGCTCATCTTCCCAACCGGCAGCGTGAGGTAGGGGCTGGCCTGCCCTCGAATCTCGAGCACCTCCAGGTCTTCGTCCACTACCACTCCCGCCGGGCTGTACTTCAACAGGAGTATGCGATCAACCTCTTTTCGCGCGTCCGCGCCGTCCCACAATCGCGCGGCGCCGCCGCCAACGCCCGCCGCCGCGTCCTGGCGTGGAGCGCCGGCGCCTCCGGGAAACAGGCGCGGCTTCATGGCGATTTCCCGCCGGGCATAGATTCTGTTCTTGCGGTCCACCAGCGAAAACAGGTCGCCCGACGCCGCCCCCTCCGCCGCCCCTAACATCAGGAACCCAGTCGGCTTGAGCGCGTAATGGAACAGCGGGATGATGTTCTTCTGCACGGCCCCCAGGTAGATCAGCACGTTGCGGCAACTGATCAAATCCAGCTTCGAAAACGGTGGATCGTCGATCAGGTTATGCCGGGTGAAGACGCACATCTCGCGCAGGTCCTTGTTGACCTGGTAGCCGCCTTGGATCTTGGTGAAGTAGCGGTTCAGGCGCCCGGGGGTAACGTCCGCCGCGATGTTCTCGGAGTACCTGCCGGCGCGCGCTTTTTCGATGGCCGGCCGGCTGATGTCGGAGGCGAAGATCTGCATCGGGAAAGAAGCGCCCGTTTCGCCCAGGTATTCCTGCAACGATATGGCAATTGAGAAAGCCTCTTCTCCGGTGGCGCACCCCGCCACCCAGACGCGGATGGGCGCGTTGGCGGGCCGGCCCTCCAAAATGCGCGGGAACACGACCCTCTTCAAGCTCTCGAACGATTCGGGATGGCGGAAGAAGCTGGTCACGCCGATCAGCAAATCCCGCCCGAGAGCCACCAGTTCATCGGCATCGTTCTCCAGCCGCCGGCCATACTCGCCCAAGCCGTCGATGTTGCCCAAGGCCAGACGCCGCAGGATGCGGCGCTTGACCATGGTCTCCCGGTAATACGAAAAGTCGATGCCGGTGGCCCCGTGCAGAAGCCCCAGGATGGCGGCGAACTGCTGTTCCTCCCCGGCCGGCGCTCGCTCCGGTTCCGTGTCCGTGGCCGCGCCATTCGCCATGTAAGGGTGCCGGCCAATCCTCGCCAGCTCCGCGGCAATGTGTTCGGGCGGCAGCACGAAATCCACGCAGCCGGTGGCCACCGCGGCCTGCGGCATGGAGGAAAACTTCGCGGTGGTCCGATCCTGGGCAAATGTCACGCCGCCCGCGGCTTTGACGGCTGCGATTCCCGCCGAGCCGTCCGAACCCGTGCCGGAAAGAACCACGCCGACGGCCCCGCTTCCGCATTCCTCGGCCAGCGACCGCAGGAACCGGTCGATGGGCATGTGGAACCCCGGCGTCTGCGTGCGCGGAGTCAGCCGCAGCGCTCCCTGCTCCATGGTCAGATCGGCCTCCGCCGGGATCACATATACGTGGTTGGCCTCCACCGGCATTCCGTCGGCCGCCTCGCGGACCGGCATGGTCGTGGCTCGCGCCAGGATCTCGGCCAACATGCTGTGGTGTTCGGGAGCGAGGTGTTGAATCAACACGAATGCCAGGCCGGTGTCGGCGGGCAAATCGGCGAGCAGGAGCTTGAACGCTTCCAACCCGCCCGCGGAGGCTCCAATTCCGGCCACCGGAATGGCCATCCGGCGAGGCGAGTCCTGTTCGGGTACCCCATCCATTACACAGGACAGTATACTCTTTCAATGCGCGAATTCATACAGGAAATTGAATTCGCATTAGAAATACAGAGGGGCGGCAGTGTGCGAACTGCCGCCCCCAATTCCGCCCCGATGCGATCTCGATCCGGCCCTGCTTACCAGCGTTTGTTCTGCCGCTGGCCGCCGCCACCGCCGCCACCGCGGTATCCACCACCGCCGCCGCCGCGATCTTCTTTCGGCCGGGCTTCGTTGATATTCAGCGCCCTGCCGTCGAGTTCCCTGCCGTTCAGAGCGGCAATCGCGCGCTCCGCTTCGGCATCCACGCTCATTTCCACGAACCCAAAGCCTCTGGCCCGTCCGGTGTCCCGGTCTGTCACGACGCTTACGCGATCCACCGTGCCGTACGCCTCGAACATCGATCGAACTGCATCTTCGGTAGCTCCGAAGCTTAAATTTCCTACGAAAATATTCTTCACTTAGTCTTCTTTCTGAAATTTGCAGAGCAGCGAATCGCGGGCAGGATAGGACGGTTGTGCCGGACCAAAAGATGCTCGAATCAGCGGACCTGTCAAACTACACTCATATGATCGCACAAAACGGGGGGGCGATTCAACGGGGGAAAAGGGGACAGACGCATTTTCCCTTCCCTGGCGGAAAATGCGTCTGTCCCCTTTTCCGTAACCTTTCTTCCGTTGCGCCAGTATTCCATGAGATAGAGTGGAGGGTCCATGTTTCGTGCCGTGCGCACCTTGGCGAAGGAACCGGGTTTCACTTTGGCGGCAGTGGCGACGCTGGCGTTGGGGATTGCCTGTAGCACCACCATGTTCAGCGTGCTGGATGCCGTGCTGCTCGAGCCCGTGCCGCATGCCGATTCCGAGCGCGTGGTGGCGATCGAAACGCGCTGGAAGAACACGGGCCGCCTGACGCCGCGCGTCAGCGGCGGAGACTGGCTGGACCTGGCCTCCGCACACAACCTCTTTGCAACCGCGGCGCGCTACTACGGCGGCGAAATCGGCGTGCAGTTGCGCGACCGCGCCGAGTGGGCCGGCACGTATTGGGTCTCGCCCGGCTTTTTCTCCGTGTTCGACGCGGCGCCGGTGCGCGGCCGCACCCTCGCCGGCGGCGACGAAGGACGCGCGGTGGTGGTCGGCCTGAGCTTTGCGCGGCGCGTCTTTGGCGGCGACGCGGCGGCCATCGGGCAGGTGGTGCGCATCGATACGCACCCCTATGATGTGGTCGGCGTGATGCCGGCCGATTTCGCGGTGCCGGCGAAGGCGGAGATCTGGGCCGCGGATCCCGAGCAACCGCCCAACCGGAGCCGCACGGCCTTCAACTACTACGCCGTGGCCCGCCTGGCCCCCGGCATCACGGCCGAGGCGGCCGGTGTGGGTTTGGAAGCGCTCGCCGCGCAACTGGCCGGGCAGTATGCCGAGAATCGCAATAAGAGTTTCGCCGCCATCCCTCTGCGCGAAACGCTGGTGCGCAATGTGCGATCCACGCTGCGGCTGCTGATGGGCGCGGTGCTGGTGGTGCTGCTCATCTCCTGCGCCAACGTGGCGCATTTGATGCTGGCGCGGGGCGCGGGGCGGGTGCGCGAGTACGCCATTCGCGTGGCGCTGGGCGCGGGCGGCGCGCGCATCGCGCGGCAGGTGCTCGCGGAGAGCCTCGGTATTGCGCTGGCCGGCGGCGCCGCCGGAATCGCGCTGGCGTTCGGCGGAGTGCGCCTGGCTGTTCGGCTGGCGCCGGCCACGCTGCCGCGCATCGCAGGGGCGCGCGTAAATGCCAACGTGCTGCTGTTCGCGGTCGCCCTCTCGCTGGTTTCGAGCCTGCTCTTCGGCCTGGTGCCCGCCTGGCAGGCACTGCGCAACGACGCGCGGGATGGCCTGAAGGCGGGCAGCGGACGCGGCATCGCCGGCGGCGGCGCGGGGCGCATCCGCGATGTTCTGGTGGCCTGCGAAATCGCGCTCTCCTTTACCCTCGCGCTGGCCGCCGGCCTGCTGGTGCGCGGCACGATGGAGATGGACGCCACCCCGCTCGGGTTCCGCACCGAACGAATTCTGGTGGCCTACGCGCATTCGCCCGCCAACACCATGCTCAAAATGCGCGCCGCCACGCGGTTCTTCGAGCAGGCATTACAGGAGTTGAGGCGCCTCCCCGGCGTGGTTTCCACCGGCGCCGCCATGGGCCTGCCCACGGGCCGCTACAACTCCAACGGAAAGTACGCCGTCGAAGGGCAGGAACTGCGGCGCGAGACGGCGGAGGGTCTTCCCGATGCGGGATTCCGCCTGGCCAGCCAGGGCTATTTCGCGACGCTGGGCATTCCCCTCATCGCCGGCCGCGACTTCAACCAACGCGATCAGTACGATGCGCCCCTGGTGGCCATCGTCAGCGTGTCGCTGGCGCGGCGCAGTTTCCGGGGCGAGAGTCCACTCGGCAAGACCATCCTCACCGGCTTCGATGGCAGCGGCCCCATGACCATCGTGGGCGTGGCCGGCGACGTACGCTCCGGCGGTCCCGCCGAGCCGCCCTCGCCCGAACTCTACATGCCTTTCCAACAACACCCAGCGCATGCTAATGAACTGCAACTGGTGGTGCGGACGGCGGGCGATCCCGCGCGGATGGCGCTCACCGTGGCGCGCCAGATGCGGGCGGTCGATCCGGAGATCGCCATCCAGACCACCACGCTCGAATCCATGGTCGCAAGTTCGGTCGCCATCCCGCGCCTACGCACGTGGCTGGTGGGCGCATTCGCCGCCGTGGCGCTCCTGCTCGCCATGGCGGGAGTCTATGGAGTGATGGCCTACTTAGTCAACCGGCGCACCGGCGAACTGGGATTGCGGATGGCGCTCGGTTGCGCGCCGGGCGGCGTCGTCCGGCTGGTGCTGGTGCGCGCCATGGCGCTGGCGGCGGCGGGCTTAGCCGCCGGTGTCGCGCTGAGCGTGGCGGCGGCGCGCATTCTGGCCACGCTGCTGCCCGGTGTGCGGCCCACGGACGCATGGGGCTACACGTCCGCGGCCCTGGCTATCGCGCTGGTCACACTGGTTGCCGCCATCGCGCCCGCGTGGCGCGCCGCGCGTATCGATCCGGCGGTCGCGCTGCGCGGCGAATAAGCAAAAGGGGACAGACGCATTTTCCGCAGCGGAAAATGCGTCTGTCCCCTTTTGATTCGTCAGGCGACTTCCAACGCCGCGTAGGGCGAGATGGAGGGGACCTGAATCTCCATCCCCGTGTTTTCGGGCGCCAGCGTGAGTTCCACTGGGTCGTCCGAACCCAGGGTCCACATGCGCGCCGCGCGGTAGTGTTGCGGGAACCACACGGTCACCTGGCTGACCGAGAAACGCGAACTGCCGGCGAAGTTGTTGATTTGCAACAGCGCGGACGCTCCGCCCGGCGCGGCGGTGTGCGCCGACAGGAAGGCCGAGAGATTGAAGAAGCGCGACAGGTCGTTGGCCCGGCTAAGCAGTACGTGGATATCCCTGGCGACCATGTAGGGGTCGGGCGCCGCGTCCTTGCACACCGCGAACTTGCCTTTGCCGAGTTTTCGGAGATCCAGCCGGGGGTGCGCCGCTCCAGTCGGCGTGCCCCCTTGGCCCTTCCAGCTTTGGCTCGCCAGAAGCGCCCCACCCTGCTGGACGAAGTCGAGCAACTTCTTACGCGCGGCCGGCTCGGGCATGGCCTCGTCCACCGAAATCAGCGCCTTGTACCCGGTCAGCGGAGCCGCGGCCAGCTTGGATTTCCCGATGATCCGGAACGGGACATTGCTCCGCACCATCAAATTCAGGGTTTCGGTGCCGATGGTCTCATTTGCGCCCGAGAAATCCGAGATCACACCCACCAACCCTACTGGCGAGTTGGTCGCCCATTGGCTGTGTTTCTCAAAGAATGCCAGCGCGCCCGCAATCGCCTTCCATGTCTCCAGGGCGGCCGGCTCCTTCTGGGCGAGGCTGGCCCGCAGAGCGTCGTCGAGAGACACAACCCAGCGCCCGCCGAAAGACGCCGCATCCGCAACTGCGCGCCGGTAGGCGTCGGCCAGAATCACATTGGGGCCCCCTGGGGGGTCGAACAGCAGCCAGGTGGTCTTGGCGGGAGCATACACTTTCGCCAGCCGAAGGAACCAGCCGTTGGAGTCGATCCACGGTTCGGAGGTGGGACCCGCCGCCTGCGTGTCTCTTCCCGGCCGCCAGTCTTGCGAGTTTAGCCCCTGCGAAGCGATTCCGGGCCACACATTGCCTTTGGCCACCAGCACGGCGGACGAGGAATTCCAGGGCAAGTGCGGATTAGCCGCCAGAGGAAGAATGGGCAGGCCCGCATTGGGAACCTCGCCTTCCATCATGACCGCCGCCAACCCCGCCGCGCGCGCTCTCTCGATGGCCGCCGCTGGGTTGGCCTGGCCCTCCACCAGCCCCACGACGGAAAGTCCGGCGGTCTTGGCTTGAGCCAGCAGAGGCGCGAGTGCCTTCTGCTGTTCCGCGTCGGCTGGAAGCCCCGCCGCCCAGCTCACCACCAGGCAGTTCACCGGCGAGCCGCGCAGAATCTCGAGCACGGAGGGGTCGAGCCAGCGCTCCAACACCTCTTTGGACTTCGCCGTGAAGCCTTCCTTCTTCTCACGTTGGCCGATGTCGAGCGGACCGGCCAGCCAGCGCATGGGAACCCAGGTAGACACGCCAGCCATCTCAGTTTTCCCTCCCACCGGGCGGTCCGGATGGTGGTCCGCCAGGTCCGCCAGGTCCGCCGCCTCGTCCGCCCCTGCGCCCGCCGCCGCCAAAACCGTCGAAGCCGGCCGGCCGCTTCTCGCGCAGAGTCTTGAAGTCAAACGCGACTTCCTGGATGGATCGGCCGACCACTTCAATCTTGCTCAGATCGCAGGTGCCCACGCCGAGCTGTTCGGCCAGCCGCAGTTTGTTATCGCAGCGGCTAAACGGCATCTCACCCTTTTGCCCCATGGGATTGTAGTTCATGGCCGCCATGGTCACCGCTGACGTATTCACCACGTTGGTGCCGGCCACAATCCAGTTGGGTTTGACGAACGTGAGGCTGGGGTTGGGGGTCTGCCCGCCGGACATGCTGGTGACGCCGTCGGTGATCGCGAGGTGTACGGGCCGGGCCGCCACCAGGTCCGCAATGGCACGGCACACGCGGTAGCCGTCATCGCGCGGGCTTTTCGGATCGAGTTCGGCGGGCGCTCCGAAAGCGGGCTGCCCGGCCCCCTGGTGGAGGATGCGTATGCGGTCGATTCCGGCCACCAGATCGTTGTCTTCCCACTTGCCCGCAAAGTTTCCGTAGGCCAGCAGCGGCGTGATTCCGAACTGGTTCTTCAGGACGGTGCTGACGCCCGTGGTCCCGTGGTCCTTGCACTTGGCGATCGAGACGAAGACGTCGCAATCCACGTAGGAGTGATTCACGTCGTACGCGGGGAATAGCAGGCCGCCGTTGGGCACCGTGATCCGCGACAGTTTCTTGGCCGAATTCAGATAGTTGGTGTTCTCGAATTCCACGATCGGAGCGGAGCCGATGAAATCCCGGACATTCCAATTCGCCTCCAGGAAGTACTCCTCGAAAGGCGTGGTCCAGGGGATGGGGGCACACTCCACCAGCCGCACGCGCTTCACGCCGGCCTTGGTCATGAGGCTCATGACGGCACAGATGAGGTTGGGATTCGGCCAATGCGAGTCGCCCAGCGGATGGTACCCCAGCCGCACCGTGGAGCCGCCATTGAAGTTGAGCTTGATGGCGACCGTCTTCCCCTTGACCAGCTTGCCCAGGCCGCCCAACTTGTCGAACATGTCTTCCAGCACCGGAAGCAGTTCCGAAGGCTCATAGCTGGTGCATTTTCCGATGGCCACCGGCGCCGTCGGGGCCGGTACACTGCCGCGGGCCGGACGGCCCAAGATCATTCCTGCCGCTGCGGCGCCGAGGCTGGCCACAGCTTTCCTTCTAGTAATTCCGCTATGCATGAACTCCTCCACTCCCAACGTCGCCGGAACCCTGGCAGAACTCATATTATCAGGATTTTCACACCAGCCGCGCGCCCCCCAGAGCTTTTGAGCTATGCTTGCGGGCGACCGGGATAAGCCGCGGACGCGGCCGGCCGCCGGCTATATGTCGGGCGCAGCGCGAATCCCGGGCGCGCGACGGTATTCAACCTGGACACGCTGGAGAAGGTGGGTGAGGTTCCGAACACCCTGAGAGTGCACGGTGCGATGGTTTCGCCGAAATCTCACCACGGATTCGCCAGCAGCAACCCGGTGGTGATGTTCGATACCAAGAGACCATCGAGGTGAAGGGCAACCCCG
>Ga0265316_10007636_pt1 | contig 10157 bp, 10 predicted proteins | sample 4522metaG_FD_202092 | JGI IMG/M metagenome (GOLD analysis project Ga0265316, IMG submission 202092) | Rhizosphere microbial communities from Carex aquatilis grown in University of Washington, Seatle, WA, United States - 4-5-22 metaG | ecosystem: Host-associated > Plants > Roots > Rhizosphere >... | reverse complement strand
CAAAGTGTGCATGTGCCGCTGAAAATGGTGGCCATACCAGGCAAGCAGGATGACCAGCGCGAGCTTGCCAAATTCAGAGGGTTGAAAGCGCACGCCGTGGAAATCAAGCCAGCGGCGTGCACCATTGATTTTTTTGCCAATGTGAGGCAAGAGCACCAGCATCAGCAATGTCAGCGCCAGCAGAAAAACCGGCCAGGCGAATTTTCTGAGCAGTTGATAATCGACGGCGGTCGCCGCCGCACAGAGGGTCAAGCCGAACACACACCAGACGAGCTGCAGCATCAGGTAATGCACGCCGACTTGCGTCATGCTTGAGCTGTAAAGCATCACCAGCCCCAGCGCCAGCAGGGCGGCAACACAAAACGCCAAGGTCGTGACGGCGAATCTCATCTCAACATTTCAAACAACCCCGGTCGCAATCCATTTTATTGCGTGCCCGACGCGTTGTCCGGCGCGGGTGTTGTGCCCGTTGCCGGCGGCGCAACGGCGGGCGCGGGCACCAGGGCCGGCGCGGCTTCGGCCTTCGCCGGAACCTTCAACTTTTCGCCAACTTTGATCCGGGTCGTGGACATGCCGTTTTCGGACTCAATCGCCTTGACGGTCAGGCCGTGACGTTTGGCGATTTTTGCCAACGTGTCACCCGACTTGACGATATAGATTTCCTGACCGCTGCCCATACCGGGCGAACCGGTCATGCCGGTTGCCGGCTCGGCGGCGCTGGACCCGCCCGGGATCGAAAGTTTTTGACCCACCTTCAATTTGGCCGGATCAATGCCAGGATTGGCCGCTTCAATCGCCTTGACCGTTACGCCATTCTTTTTGGAGATCTTCCAAAGTGAATCGCCCTTGACCACGACGTATTCAGCCCCGGCGGCTTCCGTCACGGCCGGCGCGGTGGGCAGCGCCACCGCTGGAGGCTGCACAGATGAATTGGACGCTTCCATCGCTGAAGGGAGATTGGTGTTCATCGCCATCGCGTTCGTGTCGGGGGGCGTGGACGGTTGGTTTTCCGTCTCGGTCTGCTCGCGCTTACAACCCTGGATGAGCATCGCCGTAAGGCCGGTGACGCTGACTGCGAGCACGCAGAAGACGGCAAATTTCAAACGCGAACGGCGTTTGCTTTGTTGCTCCAACAAGGAGCCTTGGGGTACGAATGGGTTGGGACTATTCATTGATTTGGCGCTGATTGCGTCCTTTCGTGGTGAGGTTGGGTTGTTGAGTTTCCCGCCATGAAGTTTTCCCTCTTAAAACTTCATGACGTTTTAAAATATTTGTGTTCATCGGTTTACGCTTGAAGCGGCTGCGATGCCGATTGCTCAAAACCAGCTGATTTTCAAGCCATCGGCTGAGTAAAAGCACCTTTTGGGCCACCGCACGCCTCACCGCTACCAGCAATGGTTTTAACAATAGATGGTCAGCGGCGCAAGGGGTAAAGCGTTCCATCCAAATTTCATTTTCAGTCAAGGCAAACATCATCCCTCATCTCAGTTTCAGCGTTGCCAGCGCGACGACCGCGAAGAGCACGCACAAAATGTAAAAGCGCATCACCACTTGTGATTCGTACCAACCTTTTTTCTCGAAGTGATGATGCAACGGCGCCATCAAAAAAATCCTTCGCCCGACCCCATAACGTTTCCGTGTGAAACGAAACCAGCCGGTTTGCAAAATGACCGAAACGGCCTCCATCACGAACACCCCGCCCGCGATCACCAGCACAAACGGCTGATGAATCAGCACGGCGATGATTCCAAACGCGCCGCCGAGCGGAAGCGATCCGGTGTCGCCCATGAACACCCGCGCCGGATGGCAATTGAACCATAAAAATCCCAACCCCGCGCCAATCAACGCCGAGCAAAAAACGGTCAACTCCCCCGCGCCATTCACGTAGGGAATCTGCAGATAACCGGCGGCCTTCACGTTGCCCGCCAGGTAAGTGAAAATCAAGAATACAAATGCCACGATGAGTGTGCAGCCAATCGCCAATCCATCGAGGCCGTCCGTCAAATTCACCGCGTTTGAACTTCCGACAATCGCCAGCACCACGATCAGCAGGCCGATCCATCCCGCGTTCACCGCCACCGGATATTTGCAAAACGGCATCATGATTTCCGTCACCAGTTTGCCCGTCGAGGGCGTCAGCCACAGATACACGCCGATGAAGGTGGCCAGCAAAATTTGCACCCACAATTTCAAACGTGGCGGGGTGCCGCCGCCGCTTTGTTGAATGATTTTTGCGTAATCGTCGTAAAAACCCAAACCGGCCAGCACCAACACCGATAGCAGGGTCAATTCGACCTGTGCGTTCCATTGCGTCCACAACATCGTCGAAAACACCAGCACGGCGACAATCAAAATGCCGCCCATCGTCGGTGTGCCTTTTTTGCTGAGTATGCGCGCCCCCAAACCGCCGGCTTCCTCGGCCTTGTCCGCGTAGTCCTGGCCAAATTTCAACTGCTTGAGCCAGTGAATGATTTTTGGCCCAAGCCACCAGCTTAAAATCAGCGCGGTGATCGCCGCGCCGGCGCTCCGCACCGTGATGTAACGAAACAGCCGCAACTCCGAGAGGTGATCCGCCCAGCGCGTTCCCGCCGACCAATCGAGCAACTTTTGGCTAAAGTAATAAAGCATGGCCTCGATTTACGACTTCTCCGACTTCAATGTTTCCGCGATGCGTTCCAGGCGTGACGCCCGTGACGCCTTCAACAACACCACATCGCCTGCTTTCAAAAAGTTTTTTACCGCGGTCATGGCTGCCCCGACATCCGCAAATTCAATCACGCGGTTCAGACCGGCGGCGCGCGCCGCGGCCGCAATGACCGGTGCCATCCTGCCGACGGCAAACAATTGGCCAATGCCCAATTCCGCCGCGCGGCGGCCGACTTCCGCATGGGCGGCCTCGCTTTGGGTACCGAGTTCGGCCATGTCGCCAAGTACCGCCACGCGCCGGCCCTGCAGCGGCAAATCACAAAGCGTTTCGAGCGCCGCGATCACCGAGTCCGCGTTTGCATTGTACGCATCATCAAGCACCCGCACGCCGTCCGCTTCCCAAAATTGCAGCCGCATCTTCGCCGGCTTGCATTCGGCCAGGCCGTCCTGCACCGCAGGACGGCCCAAGCCTAGTTCCTCACTGACCGCGACCGCAAAAAGTGCATTCACAACTTGATGACGGCCGAGCAGATTCACCCGATACTCGCCGCTGAACCCGGCCTTGGGCGCATCCACACGAAAGGTCACGCCATTTTTATCCAGCCGGATTCCTTTCGCGCGCCAGTCATTCTTCCCGCCGAGGCCCACGCGCACGACCGTCGCGCGTGTGCGCCGGGCAATCTGGTCCGTCCATTCGTTGTCGCCGTTGACAAAGAGCCTGCCATCCGCCGGCAACAGTTCCGCGAGCCAGCCTTCTTCCTGCGCAACGCCTGTAACATCGCCAAAATATTCCAAATGTTCACGGCCAATGTTTGTAATCACGCCATATTTCGGCCGAATCATTTTTACCAGCGGCGCGAGTTCGCCCGGATGATTTGTGCCCGCTTCCAGCACGGCGGCGTGATGTGATTGTTCCAGGCGCAACATCGTCAACGGCACGCCAATGTCGTTGTTGAAACTGGCCTCGCTCCACAGCGTCGCCAGTTTTTGCCGGAGCGCCGACGCAATCAATTCCTTGACCGTCGTCTTGCCGTTGGAACCACCGACGGCGACCACTGGCAAATCAAATTCTTTCCGGTATGCCGCCGCCAGCTGACCAAGCGCCGCACGCGTATCTTTAACCACCAGTACTGCGCAGTCCGGCAATTGTGCTGGAATTTTTCCCTTTTCCGGAACAACCACCGCCACAACACCTTTGGCCGCCACTTCGTTGATAAAATCGTGGCCATCGAATTTTTCGCCTTTGATGGCAATAAATAAATCGCCCGGCTTCGCCTGCCGCGAATCGGTGCAGACATTTTTTACCATACTTTTCACGGACCCGCGGCGAACCTCGGCGGCGCAGGCTTCAGCAACAAATTTCAAAGAGCGTGTTTCCACTGAATGGTTCCCGTTGGTTCACGGACTCCGCTCGCCGACCGGTGTCCGCAGAGCACCGGCAGCCACAAGTGGCGGCGGCGAATTGGGTTCCTGCAAATTTTTGTCCGACGGAATGTTTAGATAGCTGGCACACCGCTCGGCAATCTCCTTGAAAATCGGGCCGCAAACCTGCCCGCCGTAATAACCCTCCTTCGGATCATCCATTACTATGGAAATGCAAAGCTGCGGATTGTCCGCTGGAAAAAATCCAATAAAGGACGCGAAGTATTTGCCCGGCAGGTAACCGCCCGGACCGGCCTTTTGCGCGGTACCCGTTTTGCCCGCGACCACGTAATCTTTCATGGCCGCATCCGGCGCCGTCCCTTCCGGGGAGACAACGGTTTTGAGCGCTTCAACCATCAATCTGGCCGTGGCCGGACTCATGACCTGCCGAGCTATCCGGGGCGCATATTGTACCACAACATTGCCGTCGCGATCCACCAAGTGATTTACCAGCATTGGCTGCATCAGACGGCCACTGTTGGCAATGGCACTCATCGCCATCGCCATTTGCAGTCGCGTCACTGCCACGCCCTGCCCCATCGGAATCTGCACGATGGATACCTTGCTCCAGTCATTGACCGGATGCAGGATGCCACTGACTTCACCCGGCAGCGGGATTCCCGTGCGCTGACCAAAACCGAAATCCCGCGCGTAATCGTAAAGCCGGTCATCACCAAGGCGAATGCCGATTTTTGCCGCTCCAATGTTCGACGATTTTGTAATAATGCTCTCGGTCGTGAGGATGTCGAATGGTTCATGGTCATGCAAAACCCGTCCGGCGTACGCAAAATGGCCGTGGTCGCAATCGAATGTGTCGGTGAGTTGCACCACCCCTTCGTTCAATGCGCCGGATACAACAACAATTTTGAACGTCGAGCCGGGTTCCATGATGTCGCTGACAACCCGATCGCGGCGCACATCGGGGGCTGACGCGCCGGGATTGTTGGGATCAAAATTAGGCAGCGTCGCCATCGCCAAAATTTCGCCTGTCTGCGGACGTATGACGATGCCGGTAATGCTGATGGGCGCGTGTTTGTCCATCGCGTTGGTCAACGCGGTTTCGACAATGTGTTGAATGACACCGTCAATCGTGAGCACCACATTATAGCCGTCGCGCGGTGGCACGTCCTGATCGCGCAACGACACCAGTTCCTGGCGGCGGCGGTCCATTTCCGTCACCCGCCAGCCCGGCACACCGCCCAGCGCAGAATTCATGGACAGTTCGATGCCGTCCCGGCCCAAAGTTTCCAAAACGGTCTGGCCGGCTTCCGACAATTCATCCGTACTGACAAAGCCCAGCACATGCGCCGCGAGCGAACCGTTCGGATACACACGCAACTGGTCATCCATGGAATCAGCAAAAATTGCATGAGTGCGCAAGTTACGGTAGAAAGCGCGCTGGTCCTTGGACCAACCGGCTTCGCTCGGGCCGTATGAAAGCCGGCCCATGGCCAGTTGAATTTCCCGCCAGGTTTCATCCCTGACCTTGTGCTGCAATACGACATAGCGGTTGGTGAATGTTTCACCTTTGTCATTCTGCCGGAGGCGCGGAAGCAATCGCTGATATAAATCGGCCTCGCTCATGTGCAACAGCGGGGCCAGCGCCCGCGCCACCACGGCCTGTTGATTGCCAAGCAAAACCGGGTCGGCGCAAACCGTTTTTACAAAAATGCTCGTCGCCAGCAAATTGCCATGCGCATCGAGAATGTTGCCCCGGCGCGGCTCGCGGAAAAATTTGATTTCCGTGTTTTGCTGCCCCAGCGCCGCCAATTCGTCGTGACGCAATACCTGCAAATCCACGAGCCGATAACCCAAACCGGCAAAGGCCAGGCCCAACAGCCCCAGCAACAACAGCATGCGTCTCAATTGCAGTCTTTTTATCATCGCAAAATGGCCAACCGCCCGCGGCGATCGGTTCCTCACCCGACGGCGTCACGGGCGGCGGCCAAAATTATTCACGTCACGGCATCATTCCGTCATCCTGTCGCGCCGCGAACCGGCCTTTTGGGTCAATATGCGTCGGCGCCTCGGCCAGCCGGTAAATTTGCGCCGGCTGTGCGGGAACTAGGCCAAGGTTCAATTCATGCACGCGTTGATCCAGCATCACGGGTGAATGCAGTACGGCGAGCTGATCGCCCAGTTTTTGATTTTCTTCGCGCAACTGCGCCAGACGGTTCTCGCACACCGTGATTTGCCGGCCGAGCTGGTAAATCTGACTCTTTTGCCAGACGTATCCAACCGCCAAACCGGCGATCATCAGACACAAAAACAACGCCTTCAGCGCCGGAGCAAACCGGATCGCCGCCGACTGATTTCTTCGATTTTTTGCCATCGTTTTGCGGCGGCGCCCGGAGGCGTCGCCAGTTTCCGGCGGTCAGAGACCGCCACTATAATTTCTCCATCACCCGCAACTGGGCGCTGCGGCTGCGGGGATTTTCCCTTAATTCAGTTTCGCCCGGCTTCATTGCTTTGCGCGTCACCCATTTCAACTCCGGCGCGCACGGCACGCGCAATTCCGGAACGTCCACCCCTCCCGTGAACGTATAATCCCGCGTCCGGGCGCGCCCGAAATCCTTTACCACCCGGTCCTCCAGTGAATGAAACGTGATGACCGCCAATCGTCCACCGGGTTTCAGAATCTTCACCGCAACCTCCAGCCCAGGTTTCAAAGAACCAATTTCGTCGTTAACCGCAATCCGCAGCGCCTGAAAAACTTTTGTTGCCGGATGCGTCTTTTTTCCACGCCGCGGCGCGAGCCGTTCCAGCAAATCCGACAACTGCCTCGTCGTTTCAAACTTTTGCCGCCGGCGGTCATTTACGATCGCGTTTGCAAACCGCCGCGATTCGCGCTCGCCGCCAAATTCCCAAAATATTCCCGCCAGTTCGCCAGCGCTCGCGCCGTTCACCAAATCCGCCGCCGTCAGCAGCTGCCGCGCGTCCATCCGCATGTCCAACGGACCATCGTGCTGGAAACTGAATCCGCGTCCCGGTGAATCCAGTTGCGGCGAACTCACGCCCAAATCCAGCAATACGCCATCACAACTCAAAGCCGGAATCCATCCGGCCAGTTCCGCAAAATTGCCGTGGCGGATTTCAAACCGGCCCGCAAATTCCGCCAGCCGCGCGCGCGCCGCCTCAACCGCGGCGCCATCGCGATCGCACCCAGACAGCCATCCAGTCGGCGAACTCGCGTTCAGGATGCTCGCCGCGTGTCCAGCCCCACCGACCGTGCCGTCGGCGTAACGACCGCCCGGTTTCGGCTTCAGCGCGTCCAGCACCTCCGCCACCATCACCGGGTTGTGAACGAAATCGGACACTGCGCATTGGATTTAAAAATCAGGCTGCTTTTACACCAAAATATTTTGCGCTCAGCCGGCTCCACGAATCTCCGCCATGGGCCGGTGGTAAAATCGGTTCCACCGGTTCAGGTGCGGTGCGTGATTTTATCGGAACAATCTCCACATCCACGTCGCTGAGATCATTATGCACGACCTTTACCCGGTCCAATGAAAGCTCGGGTTGCAGGGGACGCTGCATTTTTGGGGTCGCTGGCGGCGGCGAGCCGCGCCAGATTGAAATGGGATTCAATTTGCTGACCCAGGCCGCTCCCCGGGGCCGGGCCGCAGGGAAGGTTGGCAGTTTTTGGGTCTTGGTTCCGTCAGACGCGATTCCTTTTTTGATCGGCGCCACCACCTCCTTCGGCCCCGGCTCGGCCTTGGCCGGCGGCATAAATGGATTTTTCGGTGAAATGAATTTTGGAAGATAAGCGCGGTCGCTGATGCGATAGGCAATCTCCTGGCTTCCACCGATGATGCTTTTCCCGGCAACCAATAATTTTCCAAGATTCATAATTTTATTTTTTCCGATCAGTTTTCTATTCCATCAGTCTGAAGGCGTCGGGCGCCAACGCCACGTCAGCCGCCTGAACCTTCTCATAACGATCCGGATTCCAAATCTCAAAGCGGTCAAGCAACCCAACCAGTACCGCCTCATTCTTAATGCCCGCCACACGGGCCATTTCGTCGGGCAGACAAATCCGCCCGGCCTTGTCCACGCTCGCCTGTGCCGAATCGCTGCCGATGATGCGCTTTAAAACAACCTTTTTGGGATCGCTGTTCGGCATTTCGTCAATGGACCGCATCAACTTCGCCATTTGCGCCGGCGGCAACACCCGCACGCACGACCCCACTCCCTCCCGCGGCCACAGGATGAGCGTCAACTCCACGGCCGCCTTTTGCGGCCGCCACTTGGCCGGGATCTGCACACGTCTTTTCTCATCCACGCCATGACGAAAGCGCGAATTGTAATAGGACGGCTCTATGTTTTTTGCGCTGCCCATTTGTTCGCAGGCTAAATCAAAAACCTATTTCTACCCACGACGACCCACTTTTAACCACTTTAACCCACCTTAGTCAACATAAATTCGCTATAAATTTTGCGGGTTATTCAGAAGTTATTCACAGGCCATTTTGGCTGAATATGACTTGAGATACGTCCTTCTGTTTTCTCAACCGCCGTCCTGCTACGCTTAAACCGCGATGCGAACCGCCGACTTTGATTTTGTCCTGCCGCCCGAACTGATCGCGCAACATCCCGCGCCCCAGCGCGATGGGTCGCGGCTTTTGGTGCTGCATCGGGCGGGCGGGCGGGTCGAACACCAAAAATTTAGTAACATACGGGCATTTTTCCGGGCGGGTGACGTGCTGGTGTTGAACAACTCGCGCGTTATTCCCGCGCGATTGCGCGGCGCGAAGGCGCGCTCCGGCGGTCAATCTGAGATTTTGCTGCTCGAGGAAAACGCATGCAATGATTGGTGGGCCATGTTGCGTCCCGCCAAACGTGCCCCCATCGGCACGCAAATCATTCTCCATGACGCGAATGGCCACGCCACGAACATTCACGCCAGGGTGCTCGAAACGAACCTGGCCGGCCATCGGCGTTTGCAGTTTTCCAACACACCAGACCTCCGCCGTGAATTGGAACGGCTTGGCGAAGTTCCCCTGCCGCCATACATCATGCGGGCGAACGCGGTCGAGATGCGCGAAGACCGGGAGCGTTACCAAACCGTTTTTGCCAAAACCGACGGCTCGGTTGCCGCGCCGACAGCCGGACTTCATTTCACACCGGGATTACTGGAACAAATCCGCGGCCAAGGTGTGCGGATTTGTTTCGTCACGTTGCACGTTGGCCCTGGCACGTTTCTGCCGGTCAAGACCGAGGTTCTCGCCGCGCATCGAATGCACGAGGAAACTTTTGAACTGGGCGAAGAAACGGCCCGCGCGGTAAACGAGGCGAAGGCCGACGGCCGACGCGTCATTGCCGTCGGCACGACCAGCATGCGCGTGCTGGAAAGTGTTGCGGCGCAAAATGGCGGAAAACTGGCAGGAAATGCTGGAAAAACAGGCATTTTCATACATCCGCCGTTTCCATTTCAAATTGTGAACGGACTGCTGACGAATTTTCATCTGCCGCGCTCGACGCTATTGATGCTCGTAAGCGCCTTTGCCGCGCCCGGTCTCGCAGACGCGGGACGGGGGCGCGAACTGATCTTGTCCGTTTACGCGGAGGCAATTCGCGAGCGTTACCGTTTTTACAGCTATGGCGACGCCATGCTCATTGTTTAAGTTTTAGTTTTGGCGCTTTCGTTTTAAATTACAGCGTCCGGGAACTCAAAAGTGAAGACCAAACATTCAAAACTGCCTTTCGTGCTGGTGAACATGGCGATGACGGCGGACGGAAAGATTGCGACGGCCAATCGCGCGGTGTCATCGTTCGCCAGCGCACGCGATCACGAGCACCTGTTTGAATTGCGCGCGACGGCGGACGCGGTGATGGCCGGCGCCCGCACGGTGGATTCCTCCCCCATCAACCTGGGTCCCGGCCCGGCAAAGTTCCGTCGGGAACGGCTCAAACGTGGTTTGGCGGAATATAATTTGCGGGTGATTGTCAGCCGTTCCGGTTCGGTCAATCCCCGCGCGAAGGTGTTCCAGCACCGTTTTTCGCCCATCATCATCCTCACCACCCGTCGCGCAACGGCGTGCCGGCTCAAACAACTGGGCGCGCTGGCTGACGCGGTGAAGATTTGCGGC
>Ga0265316_10007634_pt1 | contig 10158 bp, 6 predicted proteins | sample 4522metaG_FD_202092 | JGI IMG/M metagenome (GOLD analysis project Ga0265316, IMG submission 202092) | Rhizosphere microbial communities from Carex aquatilis grown in University of Washington, Seatle, WA, United States - 4-5-22 metaG | ecosystem: Host-associated > Plants > Roots > Rhizosphere >... | reverse complement strand
GGTGCCGCCGCTGTTCGAACCCGGGCGGGCCGAACTGGGGCGCGCCGGGCTCGACGCCGGCCGCCTGTCCTTCACCACCGACGCCGCGGCGGCGGTGGCCGACGCCGATCTGGTCTGGGTCGCCTACGACACGCCGGTGGACGACGAGGACCGCGCCGACGTCGCCTTCGTGCGCGGCCGGATCGAAAGCCTGTTTCCCCACCTCAAGGACGGCGCCGCCGTGCTGGTGTCGTCGCAGATGCCGGTGGGCAGCGTGCGCGGCCTCGCCGAGCGCTTTGCGGCGGTGGCCGGCGGCCGGCGGGTCGGCTTCGCCTGCTCGCCCGAGAATCTGCGGCTGGGCAAGGCGATCGACGTCTTCAAGCACCCCGAGCGCATCGTCATCGGCACCGACGACGCGGCCGACGGCGGCCTCGCCCGCAGCCGGATCGAGCCGGTGGCGGCCCGCTTCTGCCCGCTGCTGCTGTGGGTGTCGATCGAGGCGGCGGAGATGGTCAAGCACGCCCTCAACGCCTTTCTCGCCACCTGCGTCACCTTCATCAACGAGGTGGCGACCGTGTGCGAGCGGGTCGGCGCCGACGCCGCCGAGGTCGAGACGGCCCTGCGCGCCGAACCCCGGGTCGGCCAGAAATGCTACATCCGGCCGGGCGCCGCCTTCGCCGGCGGCACGCTGGCCCGCGACGTCACCTTCCTCGCCGAACTGGCCGAGCGGCACGGGCTGAGCCTGCCCCTGCTCGGCGGCATCCTGCCCAGCAATCAGGTGCACCGCGACTGGCCGCTGCGCCGGCTGACCGAGCTGCTGGGCGGCGTCGCCGGCCGGCGGATCGCCGTGCTCGGGCTGTCCTACAAGCCGGGCACCGACGCCATCCGGCGCTCGGTGGCCATCGAACTCGCGCGCGGGCTGGTCCGCGCCGGCGCCCGGATCGCCGCCTTCGACCCGGTGGTGCGCGCGCTGCCCGGCGATCTGGGCGCGGTGACCCTCTCGCCGACCCTCGAGGCGGCGCTGGCCGGCGCCGAGGCCCTGGTCATCGCCACCGAGTGGCCGGAGTTCAAGGCGCTGACCGCCGATCTGCTGGCCGGGACCATGGCGCCCTCGCCGCTGGTGCTCGACCAGAACCGCTTCCTCGGGCCGGCGGTCGCCGCCGATCCGCGCCTCCGCTACGTCACCATAGGGAAACCGTGATGAAGCTCCTGGGACGTCATGCCATCATCACCGGCGCCGGCCAGGGGCTGGGCGCCGAGATCGCCGCCAGCTATGTCGCCGAGGGCGCCTCGGTGCTGCTGTGCGCCCGCTCGGCGGCCTCTCTGGAGGAGGTCCGGGCCAGGCTGTCGGCCGATCTGGCGCCCGGACAGCGGGTGCTGGTCCAAACCGCCGACGTCGCCGACCGCGCCCAGGTCGACGCCCTGTTCGCCACCGCCGCCGCCGAATTCCCCCGTCTCGACATACTGGTCAACAACGCCGGCATCTACGGGCCGATGGGACCGCTGGAGGAGACCGACTGGGACGCGTGGGTGAGCGCGATCACCATCAACCTGATGGGCACCGTCTATCCGTGCCGCTGCGCGCTGCCGGCGATGCGGCGGCAGGGCTACGGCAAGATCATCAACCTGTCGGGTGGCGGCGCCACCAGCCCGATGCCGCGCCTCAGCTCCTACGCCACCTCCAAGGCCGGCGTGGTCCGCTTCACCGAGAGCCTCGCCCTCGACGTTCAGGCCGATCACATCGACGTCAACGCCGTCGCGCCCGGCGCGCTCGCCACCCGCCTGACCGACCAGTTGCTGGCCGCCGGCCCGGAAACGGTCGGCGACGCCTTCTACAATCGCATCCGCAACCTCAGCGCCAACGGCGGCACGCCGCTGTCGGTGCCGGCCTCGCTGTGCGTCTGGCTCGGCTCGGCCGAGAGCGACGGCATCACCGGCCGCCTGCTCGCGGCGGTGTGGGACCCCTGGCGGACGCTGGCCGAACGCCGGGCGGAACTGGCCGGCAGCGACATCTACACCCTGCGCCGGATCACCCCCGAGGATCGCGGCAAGCACTGGGAGACCCCGAAGTGATCAAGCGTGTCGGCATCGTCGGCTGCGGCCTGATCGGCCAGAAGCGGGCCAAGGCGGCGAAGGATCACGGCCTCGAGATCGTCGTGGCCGCCGATCTCGACCTCGGCCGCGCCCAGGCGCTGCTCAAGGGGGTGGGACCGGCCGGGGCCGGCGGCCTCGCCACCACCGACTGGACGGCGGTGATCGCCGCCCGTCCGGATCTGGTGGTGGTGGCCACCACCCACGACCAGCTGGCCGGCATCTCGCTCGCCGCCGTCGAGGCCGGCTGCCATGTCGTGGTCGAGAAGCCGGCGGGCAAGACCAGCGCCGAGCTGGAGCCGGTGATCGCCGCCGCCGCGCGCAACAAGGTGATCGTCAAAACCGGCTTCAACCACCGCTTCCACCCGGCCTTCCTCAAGGCGCGGGAGCTGGTCGACGCGGGCGCGCTCGGGCCGCTGATGTTCATCCGCGGCCGCTACGGCCACGGCGGCCGTCCCGGCATGGAGAAGGAATGGCGCTGCGTCCCGGAGATTTCCGGCGGCGGCGAGCTGATCGACCAGGGCTCGCACCTGATCGACCTGTCGCGCTGGTTCCTCGGCGACTTCACCGAGGTTCAGGGCATGCTCGGCACGCTGTTCTGGGACATCCCGGTCGACGACAACTGCTTCATGGCCCTGCGCACCGCCGCCGGGCAGGTCGCCTGGCTGCACGCCACCTGGACCGAGTGGAAGAACCTCTTCTCGTTCGAGATCTACGGCCGGGTCGGCAAGCTGCACATCGAGGGCCTGGGCGGCAGCTACGGCACCGAGCGCCTGACCTTCTACCGGATGCTGCCCGGCATGGGGCCGCCCGAGACCACCTCGTGGGAATACCCCTTCCCCGACCGCTCGTGGGAGCTGGAGTTCGCCGACCTGATGGCGGCGCTGACCGAGGGCCGGCCGCCCATCGGCGACATCCACGACGCCAAGGCCAATCTCGATATTGTCGGAAAATTGTACGAAGGAGCCCGGCGATGATCATCACCAGAAGCCCCCTGCGCATCACGCTCGGCGGCGGCGGCACCGACCTGCCGTCCTATTACCAGGATCACGAGGGCTTTCTGGTCGCCGCCGCGATCGACCGCTACATCTACATCACGATCCACCAGACCTTCGTCGAGGATCTGATCGTCAAGTACTCGAAGATGGAGCGCGTCGCCTCCCTCGAGGACCTGCAGCACCCGATCGTCCGCGAGGCGTTCAAGCTGGTCGGCCTCGACGGCCATTATCTCGAGGTCACCAGCATGGCCGACATCCCGGCCGGCAGCGGCCTCGGCTCGTCGGGCAGCTTCACCACCGCGCTGCTCAAGGCGCTGCACGCCTACCACAAGAATCTGGTCCATCCCGAGCAACTGGCCGAGCAGGCCTGCCACATCGAGATCGACCGGCTGGGCGAGCCGATCGGCAAGCAGGACCAGTACATCGCCGCCTATGGCGGCGTCACCTGCTTCCGCTTCAAGCGCGACGGCAAGGTCGAGGCGTGGCCGCTCAAGATCTCCCAGGAGACCCTCTACAATCTCGAGGATAACCTGCTGCTGTTCTTCACCGGCTATTCGCGCTCGGCCTCGGCCATCCTCAAGGACCAGGACAGCCGGACCAAGCAGTCCGACGGCTCGATGATCGACAACCTGCACTACGTCAAGGACCTCGGCCTGCGCAGCCAGGCCGCCCTCGAGGCGGGCGACCTGCACAAGTTCGGCCTGCTGATGCACGAGCACTGGGAGCACAAGAAGCGGCGCTCGGGCGGCATGTCCAACTCCAACATCGACGTCTGGTACCAGAAGGCCATGGCCAGCGGCGCCATCGGCGGCAAGCTGATCGGCGCCGGCGGCGGCGGCTTCCTGATGTTCTACACCGAGGAGAAGAGCCGGCTGCGCCACGCCATGATCCAGGAGGGGCTGCGCGAGGTGCGCTTCCGCTTCGATTTCGAGGGCACCAAGATCGTCGTCCAGTAAGCCGGGGAATCCGATCATGGCCCTGCCCGCCGTCGCCATCCTGGCCGGAGGCCTCGCCACCCGCCTGCGGCCGCTCACCGAGACGGTGCCCAAGGCGCTGCTCGAGGTGGCGGGCGAGCCGTTCATCGCCCACCAGCTCCGGCTGCTGGCGCGCGAGGGCGTCGCCGAGGCGGTGCTGTGCCTGGGCTATCTCGGCGAACAGGTGGTGGACTTCGTCGGCGACGGCGGCCGCTTCGGGCTGCGGGTGCGCTACTCCCACGACGGCGACCGCCTGATGGGCACCGGCGGCGCGCTGCGGCGGGCGCTGCCGCTGCTCGGCGAGCGCTTCTTCATCCTCTACGGCGACAGCTATCTCGACATCGCCTACGCGCCGGTGGCGGCGGCGTTCGCGGCCAGCGGCCTCGACGGCCTGATGACCGTCTACGGCAACGAGGGCCGCTACGACACCAGCAACGTCGTGTTCGCCGACGGCCGCATCGTCTTCTACAGCAAGAAGGTCAAGCGGCCCGACATGCGCCACATCGACTGGGGGCTGGGCCTGCTCAAGGCGGAGATCCTGGAGCGCCACCCGGCCGACCAGCCGTTCGATCTGGCCGACGTCTATACCGGGCTGGTCGAGGCCGGGCGGCTGGCCGGCTACGAGGTCGGCCACCGCTTCTACGAGATCGGGTCCCACGAGGGACTGGCCGAGACCGCCGCCTATATCGACCGGACCGCCGGCCCCGGAGCCCAGGGAGCGACGCGCCCGGACGGACCGGGCTGAGCCCCGCCGGTTCGATCTCCGGACGCAGCCAATGGAGGCATCAATCACGAGACTCACCATTCCCGGCATCATCACGGGAGACGTGGAGGTCGGACCTAACCTGGGGCCGACCGATCACCGGTTTCTCCGGGCCGTCTATCAGGATGGACTGGGCAAGTACCAGCGGCGCCTGGCCTCGGTCGGGTTGGCGGGCCTTGACACGGTGCTGGACGCCGGCTGCGGCTTCGGCCAGTGGTCGCTGGCCCTGTCGTCCACCTGCCGCCAGGTTTCCGGCTTCGATCTGTGCCCGGACCGGGTCGCGATCTGCCAGGCGCTCAGCCACAGCCTCGGGATCGGCAACACGGCCTTCGCGCCGGCCGACCTGACGTCGCTGCCCGTGCCGGACCTGAGTTTCGATGGCGCGATCTGCTATAGCGTCATCTATTTCACGGAGTACCGCCGTGTCCTGACGGAACTCCATCGTGTTCTGCGGCCGGGGGCGAGGCTCTATCTGAGCACCAACGCGATCGGCCATTATCTTTATCAGATCGTCGAAAACCGGAACGCGCTGTCGGACTACAGTCCGCGGCTCTACGGAATCCGGACGATCCTGAACAGCGTCTTCGGGAAACGGCGCGATTTCTCGTTGCGCGCCGGAGCGCAGGTGATGTCCCGCCCGGGGACCTGCGCCGTGCTTCGGGACATCGGTTTCGACATCGTGGCGTCCGGACCGGAAGGGACTCTCGGTGCCGATCCCGCGCCGTTCCTGCGCACCCATTATCTGGGGCAGCCCTGTTCGTTCGACATCATCGCGCTCAAGCGCAAGTCCGGATGAGCCGGTCCGTTCGGGACTGTTGAAAAAAAACGCCGTCCCTGATTCCCTGGTGTTGCCAAGGGGACGGCGCTCTGTCGGGACACATCTGTCGGGACACACGGGCCGCCGACCTTTACTCCATCCCGGCGACACGGGTCCATGACCGGTCGATCTCCGCCATGAAATCCCGCGCCATGGCGTCGGTGTCACCGTCGGCGCGGCTGATCGCCCGGGCCGCCCGCTGTTTTTCCCGCAAGAAATCCACATCGCTCAGCAACCGGCCGACGACGCGGATGTAATCCGACGGGGTGTCGACCAGGAGATCGGCATCCCGGATGCGCCGGAAGTCGCTGTCGAAATGAACGCTGTTGAGGGTGACCACCGGCTTGCCGTGGAACATCAGTTCGCAGGCGGCGTTGCCGCCGTGCAGGGGGAAGGTGTCCAGGCAAATGTCGAAGACCCGCCCATAGACATCGGTGTCCACCGTCTGATCGACCACCAGATAGCGCGACGCCTCCAGGTTTCCGGCCAGCCAGTCGCCCCATTCCGGGATCGGGCCGGTGCCCGCGATCAGCAGGAAGGCGTTGTCGTTCTCCACCAGGATCTGCCGGACGGTCTTGAGGTAGTCGAGGGTCACCTTGACCAACCGGCTGACGATGCCGATCACCATCTTGCCGGGAGGTAGCTTCCGGCGAACGGCGTCGATTTCCAGGTCCGCCGGCCGCCGGCACAGCGCCTCGACATCCAGGCGATAGTGCACGTGCCTGTGGCGGTCCCGGTCGTAGCCGACGAAGGACTGGTGGTCGCGCCAGCTCAGCACGACATCGGTCGCGTCGCGCAACCAAAACGGCTGCCCCATCTCCATCCAGAGTTGGAGCGGGGCGCAACGGCGCTTGAACAGATAGGTGGCGACGCCGCTGTTCAGATCGGTGACGACGACATCCACCCCGTCGTCCCGGAGCCGCCGGTAAAGGGCGTCCAGGGCCTGATCGGAGGCCGGCCGGTGGAGATCGAGAACCCGCATGGTCAGACGCGGAACCTTCCCGATGTAGTCCAGCACATTCTGGGGTGGCGGGTAGCCGCAATAGAGCAGGACCCGGGTGTCCGGCCCGGCGATCCGGGCGTGGGCGACGGCGACCGGCACGCTCAGGGCGCCGATGGCGTTGCCCCGCACGAAGGTCGGGCAATGCGCCAGATAGGCGATGGTGAGCGGGCGCGGCGGGCGCGGCGGCGGAACCGGAGACGGCATCGCCTTGTCCAGCCAGGCGGCGAAGGGCGCGACCACATGGCTGTCGAATCGCGCCCCCATCATTTCGCTGGAAACGGCGGCCAGCGTGTTCCGGCACGCCTCATAGGCGTCGACCTTTTCCCAGGTCGGCAGAGTCGGGTCGGCCGCGAGATGAGCGGCGAACTCCTCCGAGGCCCGATGGCCGAACCGGAAGACGTCGTCCGCCGATTTGGGCTTCGCTTGCAGCGCGTGATAGAAGGCGCGCAGGACGCACCGTCGCAGCGATGGCGGCAAGCCGGACCAGAACGGGCAGGCCAGCAGAAACGTGATGCGGGTGTTGACCTGTGTTTCGGTCAATCCCGCGGTCTGCCGTGGAACGTTGCCCGCGAGCAGCGCCCATAAATGAAACAGGAACAGGTCGGGCTGATCAAGCGAACGGCCGTCGGGCTCGGCCATGTCCGCGAGACCGTCCGCGAAGGGAGGCCAGTCCGGCAGCATGCGCGCCAGGGTGAGATTGTTGAGCGCCTCGAAGAAATCGGGCTTGATGGTCACCGCGCGATGGAAGCTGTCCGCCGCCTCCTCCAGCCGCCCCAGCCGCATCAGCGCCAGACCGAGATTGTTGAGGGCCTCGACGAAATCCGGCTTGACCAGGATCGCCCGGCGGAAGTTCTCCACCGCCGCGTCCAGGCGTCCGAGCAGGTTGAACGTCAGGGCGAGATTGTTGAAGGCTTCGGCGAAATCCGGGTTGACCAGGGTCGCCTCGCGGAAACCGTCCGCCGCCGCGGCCAGTCGCTCAAGCCGGTCGGACGCGCCCGCCGCCGCTTCGGAAGACGGCGGCACGCGGATGCGGCGCGCCACGATGTCCAGGAGCCGAAGCCGGCCGTCCTCCGAATCAAGATCGTCCGGGGCGCCGGGGCCATCCGGCTTCGCGATCTCCGCCGGACGGACGCGCGCCTCTCGCCCGGCCCCATCGGCGCTCCCGGCATCGTTGGTCCATGACCGCTCGATCTCCGCCGCGATGTCCCGGGCCATGGTGGCGGCGTCGCGGTCATCGTGGCCGACGGTGTCGGTCCGCGGGTCCGCCGGCCGCCGGGGCAAATCCCGGTGGCGATCCTGGTCATAGCCGAAGAAGGACTGGTAGTCGCGCCGGCTCAGCACGGCATCGACCCCGTCGCGCAACCAGAACGGCTGCCCCGTCTCCATCCAGAGTTGGAGCGGAGCGCAGCGGCGTTTGAACAGGTAGGTGGCGACGCCGCTGTTCAGATCGGTGATGACGACATCGACCTCGTCGTCCCGGACCTGCCGGTAAAGGGCGTCCAGGGCCTGATCGGAGGGCGGCCGGTGGAGATCGAGAAGCCGCAGGGTCAGGCGCGGGACCTTCCCGATGTCGTCCAGCACGGTTCGGGGCGGCGGATGGCCGCAGTAGAGCAGGACCCGGGAGTCCGGCCCGACGATCCGGGCGTGGGCGATGGCGACCGGCACGCCCGGGGCGCCGGCGGCATCCCCGGACTCAAGGATCGGGCCATGCGCCAGATAGGCGATGGTGAGCGGACGCGGCGGGCGCGGCGGAGGAACCGGGAGCGGCATCGCCTTGTCCAGCCAGGCGGCGAAGGGCGCGACCACATGGCTGTCGAACCGCGTTCCCATCATTTCGCTGGATGCGGCGGCCAGCGCGGTCCGGCACGTTTCGTAGGCGTCGAGCTTTTCCCAGGTCGGCAGGTTCGGGTCGGCCGCGAGATGGGCCGAGAATTCCTCCGAGGCCCGATGGCCGAACCGAAAGACGTCGTCCGCCGGATTGGGCTTCGCGCGGAGGGCGTGATGGAAGACGCGCAGCAGATATCGCCGCAGCGATGGCGGCACGAGGAACCAGAACGGGCAGGCCAGCAGAAACGTGACGCGGGTGTTGATCTGGGTTTCGCCGAGTTCCGAGAGATGACCCGCGAGGTCGTCGGCCAGAAATGGCCGCAGGTGAAAGAGAAACACATCGGGATGGTCGAACGGCGGGGCGCCGCCCGGCGCCGTCCCGCCGAGCCCGTCCACGGCGGACGCGTCCTCGGACAGCAGGGACAGCAGCGTCAGGCCGAGATTGTTGTGCGCCTCGGCGTAATCCGGCTTGGCCGTCACCGCCCGACGGAAACAGTCCGCCGCTTCGGCCCGTCGGCCGGTTTTCACCAGCGCCAGACCCAGACCGTTGTGGGCCTCGGCGTAATCCGCCTTGACGCCAAGGGTTTCCCTGAAAGCGTCGATGGACTCCTCGGTCATCCGGCAATTCTGGAACAGAACCGCCAGATTGAACATCGCTTCCGGATAGTCCTTATCCACCGCCGCCCGGCGAAACAGAGCCGCGGACTCGTCGAAGCGGCCTTGCGCCCGCATCACGAGAGCGAGATGATTGTAGTTCTGCTTATGGGCGGGATAAAGGCGGATCAGCTCTTGAAGGCGCCGCTCCGCCTCGGCGTGATCGCCGTCGTGATGGCATTTCAGCGCCGCCGCGAACGCGGCGTCATCCATGGTCCGCGCCGGGGTCCGCGCCGGCGCCGCCATGTCCGGACCGCTGTCCCGCCTCCGGCCGCCGCGGCGGAGACCCGGCGGAACGATCCTGGTGAGAACGGCGGAGAAAAAAGACGAGATCATGGACCCATCCGAAAGACGTCACGGGAGGCGCCGACGCGGAGCGTCCAGGGCCGATCTTTTCCAACTGGTATCACCCGGCGCGGCGCCCCGTCCATGTCCGGCGCGCTTGCGCTTCCTGCCGGCGATGTCGCCGAACCGGCCGCCGTTATGGCAGGGAAGCCGCCAGTTCGGTCATCGTGCACGGTTGGTAGTCCGTGGCGGCCAGGAGATCGTACAGCAACTCCCGAGGGCCCCGACCGGGTTGGCGGATCGCCGCGACGGCCTCCCGCGTCCAGTTGGCCGGGGCGCCGCGGCTCTTCAGCTTGGCATACTCGTCGTGGCTCTTGGTGTTGAGCGCAAAGTGAACGGGATGAAAGTTGAACACCACCCCGCCCGTCGGCAGGGCAATGTATCCGAGGTTCCAGCGCGGAGATTTTCTGGGAAATTCGAAATCATCCTCGAAGAAAAAGGGGATTTGCGCCAAACGCATTTCTTTCCATATCAGAGAGATTTTATCAACATGCGTCGCTCCAGATAGGAAAGTCGACGAATCGAGACTTATTCCGAAATTCACCGCCGCATTGTACAAGAAGGGAACCGACTGATAGAGGCCATGGGTCCGCATCACCGTGGTTTCCGGGACTAAGTCCATCATGTACGACAGGACGTCGGTTTCCGTCGCGCCATGGCTGGATCCTGGAAGGCAGTTGGGGTGAATCCCGATCTCGAATAGCTGG
>Ga0265316_10007633_pt1 | contig 10158 bp, 9 predicted proteins | sample 4522metaG_FD_202092 | JGI IMG/M metagenome (GOLD analysis project Ga0265316, IMG submission 202092) | Rhizosphere microbial communities from Carex aquatilis grown in University of Washington, Seatle, WA, United States - 4-5-22 metaG | ecosystem: Host-associated > Plants > Roots > Rhizosphere >... | reverse complement strand
ACAAAACGCTTTGATATATATATAGGCGCTGAAAATATATTGGACTTTAAGCAAAACAACCCAATTATTGGCGCCAGCAACCCATTCGACCAGGGATTTGAATCCTCCTTTGTCTGGGGACCAATTGTAGGGCGTAAGATTTACGCAGGTATCCGGCTTCGAATCGGAAAATTAGTTTAATATGAAAAGGTATATCTCAATCATGACAAAAACAAATAAATATCCCGCATTGTGCGTGATATTTGCATTGTTACTATCATGCGAAAAAATTGAAGTAAAACAAAATCAAATAATCAGTTTCGATTATTTCGCCCCTCATAATATTAGCGAAGGCTCATTTGTGCTCAGGGCAACAGCATCTTCAGGATTACCCATAACTTTTACAAGCAGCGATACCGCCATTGCCACAATAAGCGATAGCTTAATATCTCTTGTAAAACCGGGAGATGTGGATATTACAGCCTCCCAACTGGGGAATGAAACGTTTTATCAGGCGGGGAAGGTTACTCATACCCTTACCATTAATGATGATATTAATTCTAATAAACGGAACCAAACAATTACATTTATTCTGAATGATACGCTTTGGAAAGTAAGCCAGGGGTATTTACCATTGAATGCAATAAGTTCATCGGGCTTACCGGTAAAATTTACCTCGAGTAATGTAGCTTATGCATCTATAAACGGTGATTATGCTTCATCTTATAAAGGCTATTATTTGGTAGTTGAATCGGGCGCACTTGATAACAATGATTATGTTACGGTTACTGCCAGTCAACCCGGAGATTATGTTTACAATGCAGCCCCTCCGGTTTCCCATACATTAAGAGTATATCACGATGTTCATTAATTTATGAAAAAATACAAGTTAAAATATAAGTTTTTTGCTTTTACACTTTTGTTCGTGATGGTATTTAATATTTTCAAATATCAAATGCCCCGTGTTGAATATAGTATTTTCAAGGACTATATAGCAAAAAATCTATGTATTAAAAAAGATATAAAAAACAACTGCTGCCAGGGAAAATGTTTCCTTAAAAAACAAATAAAGGAAGTTGACGAAAGCAGCAGTGAGAATAGTAGTTCGAACAACAATAACAAGAAAATTCAAAACGACGATTCAAAAGAGTTCTTATGCTCTTATTTTTTAACTTATAAACCAGTTGCATCAGATTTAGTTACCCAGGCATACTGGCAGGCATCCAAAATGCCCGGGTTTGCTTCTGTTATTTTCGTACCTCCGAAATAATTATTAATATATTAATGTTAATAATAATAATAAATTGAAAAACTTTTACCTACAATGCTCATCAGAACTATTCTCATTAAAGTTGTGGGTAAAAGTTCTATAATATAGCATAAATAGGTGTTATATCGCATCTTCATATTTAATTTTTAATACAATGAAAAAAATATATACAATTATAATATTTATACTGGCTTTTAGCCAAATATATGCTGTGTCTGATCCAACAGCCGGGCTAAAGGAAATTTCCCTTTCTGGGCTTACTACTGCTAATGATTATACATTCCATTTCTATTCAACAGACGGAAAACTCAATAGAGGATTCTCCGAGTTTTTTATAGCACTTTCTGATAAAAATAATAATTACATAGACAGTTTTACGGTCAGTAATTTTTATCCATTAATGGATATGGGAATGATGAAACATTCCAGCCCTGTGGGAAAAGTTGAAAAAGTAGCCGGTAAAGCACTTTACAGGACATGGATTAGCTTCCTTATGTCCTCAAACCAGGGCGGCTCATGGTCGTTAAGCTTTGACTATACTATTGGTAAAGGATCAACAAAATCAGCTATCATCAGTACACCCTTAAAATCCGACATCCTAAAAGATGCACCGATATACAATAATACTATTACACAAATCGGTTGGTTCAAAGACCGTGATTGTGTTTGGGGACCAAATGATTCAGTTGCACTACCGCTGCAATCGAGCTGCTGGGTAAGTTGCGGAACAGGCACAGGTGGCATGGCTGGTTGCTTTAATAGTGGATTAGGGGTATTCATTTACAATCCAAAAGAAAGTGGTGAAATTTCAATAGATTCAGCCCAGAAAGCTGCATATTACTTACTGGCTGACCCACAAAGTAAAGAACTAATAAGGGCATTTTTAGAGCAACTCTCTAATGCTGCCGATCAAAAAATCAGTGTTAAAGTTACCGGTTATTGGATAAAAAATGGCATTTCGGCCAATAGCAACGAAACGTATGTTCCTGAAATCAGCCCAGATTCTTCAATTCATTATCTGGATGCATTCCGTTATCTTTCAATTGAAGGAGTGGTAATTCCAGGCGATACCAACAGCTATTCCGGATTTGCAACCAATTCATATAAGCTCACACCCCAAGACTTGGCTCCATCTAACCTCAGTTTAGTGAACTATGCGGGTGGAGTAACTGTGAAGTTTACCCCTCCGGCAAATAAAGCTGATATAGGTACTTCTAACCTTACAGGTTATAAAATAAGTGTTTATAATGCTGACGGTGTATTACAAAACAAATTCACTACTATAAAAAATGATACTTCGGTGAAGTCTATTAATATACCAGGTCTTAAAACAACCGCTGGTTATACATATACTGTATCGGCATTGTATCCTCTTAGTGGTGTAGAAGTTGAATCTGAAAAAAATGCATTAGCAAACAATATTTCGGGAATCGCTTTGCAGGTGGATGATTATGCGGCCAATTCCAAATGGTTAGATAAATTCTCTTATAACGACACAACTTATTTTATATCCGTAGCTTATCCTAAATCGCTTATAGTTGGTAGCCAAACCATAAAGGCTTATATTAACAAAGAAGTAGATCTCTTGAAACCTTTTCCAGTTGCGTATGGCGGCTTTAAAATTGTACCTACACCTTTTATGCGGTCTATGGGACACGGTTCAAGTGGCAATACAAATCTGGAATGGAACACAACGGACAGTGTTTACGAAGGAACGCTCAAATTCAGCATGGAAGGCGACTGGCGGGTAAACCTGAAAATATATGATGCCATAGCCGATACTCTTATTGCTGGTGTGGATCTCAACGAGAATGGTGATAACAGTACACATTATTGGGATTTTTACCTGGAGACAATGGATACAACTGGTATAAAGAATATAAAACAAAATGGCATTTTAGTTTATCCTACGCTTTCACAAGGAGAAATTACTATTGTTTCCCCGGCAGAAGCAAGGATTAAAGTAATAGGCTTAACTGGTCAAACCATTGGATATTACCAATCTTCAGGAAGTAAAACTATCCAAATGAATGCACCGTCTGGTTTGTATTTTGTGTTGGTGGAAAGTTCAGGCAAAATTTTCACTCAAAAAGTGATAATCAAAAAATAAAGTATTGAATTTGGTTATTCTTATTTGCTGCTCCCATGCCTCGTCTCGGGGCATGGGACAGTAAATATTAATAGCATCCGATGATAACAATTAAATTATACAAGAATGAAATCAATGACATTGTATTTAAAATATATATTCTTTGTGATAATAACTTTTTGTCTTTTACTGGTTGCATGTAAGAAAGATGACGTGAAAGTTACAGCTACAAAAAACGAAGCGGCAGGATTGCAACGGATTGATTCACTGACTCAAGGGGATTACACCTTTTATATTTATAAAAAGGATACAGGCAACTTTGTAGTGGGGTATAACGAAATTTATATCCAACTTAAAAACAAAGCAACCGGGAAATTTGTGGAAGATGCCAACCTGTCGTGGAAACCATTGATGCACATGGATTCTACTCATATCCATTCCTGTCCCTACTCAGTTATTAGCAAGGTGCCAAATACCAATACATTGTATAATGGCTATTTTATTTTTATCATGGCCAGCGATGATATGGAATATTGGGAGATTACATTTAATTATATCAATGGTATAGATACACTTGCAATAGTATCAGACAGGCCGATTGTAGTATACGCTACAGGCAGGGTTCGGTATCAGAGTTTTACAGGAGCCGACAACAATTCGTTTTACTTTCTTGCTTTGGTTAACCCTACACAACCCAAAGTTGGACCAAACGATATAACAGCTTATTTATACAAAAAAGTAGATTTGCTCACCTTTACCCAGGTTGAGAATTATACTATTAAAATTGACCCGCGCATGCCTGGTATGGGCAATCACACATCTCCGAATAATGTTGATTTGACCTATAATTCAGCATCTTACATTTACAATGGCACTTTAAACCTTACTATGACAGGATATTGGAAGATAAACATTATCGTCCTGGATGCCAATAACATCGTTGTAAAAGGAGAAGCTGTTACTGAAACCAATTTGGCAAGCAGTTTGTATTTTGAAATAGAATTTTGACCGTGATGAATAAAAGGTTTTTAAATATAGGAATTGGTTTATTGTACTGTATATTCTCTTATTCACAGGAAAAAGCAGATTCTACTCAAAATTTGCAAATAAAGGAAGTAATAGTTACAGGAAAGACTGGTTTGGATTCGAAAAATGAAACCAAACCCATGTCATCTGTTGACGAATATATGGAAAAACAGGGTAAAATAAACCTGATTAAACGTGGCGCCTATGCCTGTGAACCGGTTATTAACAATATGGCTTCAGAACGGACATCGGTTACCATAGACGGGATGAAAATATTTTGTGCTTGTACTGATAAAATGGACCCGGTAACTTCTTATGTGGAAATACTAAATTTAAGTAAAATGCACATCACTTCCGGTCTGGGTGGCGACCCGTATGCCTCGAACAGCATTGGGGGAAGCCTTAATATGAAATTGTATAAGGCCGGGTTTCATGAGGAGAGTTTGAAAGTAAATGCAAATTCGGGCTATGAAACCAACGGCAATTACAAAATTTTGGGTGGTGGCATAGCTTATTCAAGCCCTTATTTTTATTCAAATTCAGCTCTGTTTTTCAGAAAGAGTGATGATTATTTCGCCGGAGGCAGGAAGGAAGTTGATTTTTCGCAATTTGAGAAGCTCAACCTTATGTCAAATGCCGGCTACCGTTTTTCGAATAATAAAACTGTTGAAGGATCGATAATATACGATGTTGCCTCTAACGTTGGTTACCCGGCTCTACCGATGGATGTGAAATCGGCCAAAGGACTCATTACTTCTCTGAGTTTTACGAAAGAAGAGCTTTCTGATTTGTTTTCGAAATGGGAAACAAAAGTTTATTTTAATAATATTGACCATGTAATGGACGATACCAAACGGCCTAATGTTCTTATGCATATGGATATGCCTGGTGTAAGCAGGACAGGCGGTTATTACTCTATCTTAGAAGGCGCCTCGGCGCAACATAGTTACACCATAAGCATTGATTCGTATTACAATCAATCTTTGGCGACAATGACTATGTATCCTAAAGAGAAAGAGTTACCCATGTATACGGAAACCTGGCCCGATATTCGGACTTTTAACACGGGTCTATTTCTGGAAGATAAATACAGTTTGGATGCGAAAAATTTCCTTCAATTTTCAACGAAACTGGCCATGCAGCGCGATGGTGTCCAAAGCGAATCTGGATACAATTCGTTGCAAATATATTATCCGGATATGGACAGGTTTAAAAATCGTTTTATATGGAACGTTGCAGCCAAGGAACTGTATTATTTAGAAAATATCCAGTTTAAAATTGGGGTCGGATATGGGCTCCGTGCCCCAAGGCCTTCAGAGGCGTATGGATATTTTTTATTAAACAGCTACGACACTTATGAATATCTCGGAAATCCAAAATTGAAAAACGAATCATCATGGGAAGGGGACTTTTCATTTGCGATACCGGCAGAAAACCGCAAGCTTACCATTGACGCTTCTTACTTCTATCTGTACAATTATATCATTGGCAAACCCAATGCAGCTTATAAGCCTTTTATGTCTACTTCAACAGGTGTAAAAGTGTACCGAAACATTGACCATGCCACAATTTTTAATGTTGAAATGAATTTGAAACAGTCGTTTTCGAGATTTTTCGAGTGGACAAACCGAATATCCTATAGTTTAGGTAAAGATAACGCTAATAGCAATTTACCATTGATTGCGCCAATTTCGTATACTTCATCGTTAACCTTTAATAAGAAACGGTTCAATTCTGAATTAAAAGTGCAGGGGGCTGCAAGACAATACAATTACAATCCCGAATATGGCGAAAGCCCAACTCCGGCTTATATAATAACTGCAGCATCGGTAGGTTACGATTATCCATTGAAAAAATATATTGCAAGCCTCAAAATTGGAATTGAAAACATATTTGATTCAAAATATTCTACCTATTCCGATTGGAACCACATACCACAAAAGGGAAGAAATTTTTATGTCAATTTAATGATTAATTGTTTGTGATTGATAAATATACTGTTGTAATATCAAAAACAAAAAATTTAAAAAAATTCTAAATATGAAATCAAAACTAAGTACTCTTATCATGCTGCTAATACTGTCTGTTTCTGTTACAGCACAAGTAAAAAGCGATGCAAACAAGAAAAAAGCCGAAGAGGTAACTTTTATAGTCGGTATGCACTGTTCAGCCTGTAAAGAAAAAATAGAGAAGTATATTCCTTTGGAACGAGGAGTAGAAGACATAAAAGTTGATTTAGAGAAAAAAGAAGTAACTGTCATTTACAAATCAAAAAAAACAAATGTAGAAAAGTTGAAAAAGGCTATAGAAGAACTTGGTTATAGCTGTAAAGAAAAATAAATGATTAAATATTGGCGCTATCAAAAAAATCGCAATGTACAATTTCTGAAAATAGAAAAAATTTAAAAATCACGCAATTTTTCCAGTTTAGACAATAGTCGAATTATACCCTTTTTAAGGTATAGGAAATACCTGTTTAAAGGGATTCAATATAAAATTCAGATTGCACAACTTTGTCCATCTATTTAAGATGGAGATGTAGTATTTATATGACACGATTACAAAAATTGATTTAATAAATTATTTACGCAATGAAAAATTTTAAAAAGTACGGATTTGCAACAAGATCAATTCATGCAGGCGAGAAACCTGATTTTAGAGACGGAAGCGCCGGCGATGTGGTGATTCCAATTCATTTATCTACAACTTTTGCCCGAAAAAAGGTTGATATACCTACTAATGGATATGATTATACCCGCTCACTAAACCCTACCCGTAAAGCGCTGGAAGAAAAACTTGCATCACTGGAAAATGCAGCTTATGGATTAGCTTTTTCATCAGGTCTCGCGGCTGAAACATCTGTGTTGTTGTCGTTGCTAAAGCCGGGTGATCACATTATAGCATTCGATGACCTCTATGGTGGTACAAAAAGGATTTTTGACCAGGTTTTTTCAGGCTTCAATTTTGAAATTACTTATGTAGATGCAACTAATGCAACGAATGTGGGAAAAGCGATACAAAAGAACACAAAATTGGTGTGGATTGAATCACCGACCAATCCTTTACTTAAACTTTGTGATATTAAGGCTGTATCAAAAATCGTTCGAAAGCATAAACTGGTTTTGGTAGTTGACAATACTTTTTTGTCTCCCTATTTTCAAAAACCTCTTGATTTGGGCGCTGATATTGTAGTGCACAGTTCTACGAAATATATTGGAGGACACAGCGACGTATTAGGCGGTTCCGTGATGGTTTCAGATAAAGTATTATTTGAAAAAATTCAATATTATCAAAATGCTGTTGGCGCAGTTCTTTCCCCATTTGATTCGTACCTGACAATAAGGGGAATAAAAACCCTTGAATTACGTATGCAACGGCATAACCAGAATGCAATTGAAATTGCAGGATTTCTTGAACATCATCCTAAAATTAAAAAGGTAATTTATCCGGGTCTCAAAAGTCATCCGCAACATCAACTTGCAAAACAACAGGCAACGGGTTTTGGCGGAGTTATTTCAGTGGAAATTAAAGGAAAAACAAAAGATGCAAAAGCATTTCTCGAACGGCTCACTCTTTTTGCAATTGCCGAAAGTTTGGGAGGTGTTGAGTCTTTGATAGAATTACCTGTCGAAATGACTCATGCTTCGGTTTCCAGAGAAATTTGCGAAAAAACAGGCATCACCGATACGCTGGTAAGGATTTCTGTTGGTGTTGAAGATGTTAAAGACCTTATCAACGATTTGAAGCAGGCTTTAGGTTAAGATATAGTAACCGTGAAATGAAAGCGCTTATTTTTGATATGGATGGCACCCTGGTGGATAACATGGCTTTTCATCATTTGGCAAGAGTTGTGCTGCTTAATAAATATGGTATTTCACTTTCTTTGGAGGAATCGCGATCAATCAGTGAGGTATCTTTTTCATCCGTGATTAAGAAGTTTTTAAAGTATCATGTTTCTGATGAGGAAATAAATGCTTTAAACAACGAAAAACAATTGATTTATCGAATACTTTATGAAAAACATATCAAAGAAATTAAAGGATTAAAGCAATTATTGCACTCTTCCAAAGAAAAAGGTTATTCGATTGCTCTTGCAACTATGGGAAGCAGGGATAATATCGCGTTCACTCTTCACAAACTTGAAGTTCATCAATATTTTGATATTATTATAAGTGGTGAAAACGTGAATAAAGCAAAGCCACATCCTGATATTTACAATTCAACTATTTCTGCATTAAATGTGACCGCTGAAGAAACAATTGTATTTGAAGATTCTCATGCAGGAGTTAAAGCTGCTCAAAAGGCAGGGATTGAAGTTATTGGTGTATGCTCTTCTCATCCAAAAGAACAATTTAAGGCCTGGGGAGTATGTCATAGCATTAATTCATACGAAGAGTATTTAGAAAAATATTTCGCATGACCTTTTATAAATCTCAAATCAAATGCTTAAACCCAAATTACGCAATAGAAGCGAATGAAATAAGCGAACTACTTGCGTTAGTTGGGTTAACCCCGATTTAGAAATTGTTTCAAACTCAAACTTTGAGGTTGATATACAATTTCTTAATCGATTGTTCATTTCTAATGAGCAATTTGGGTTAAAATTATGAATATTTTCACGCGAAGATCAGCAAAGATAAATGCAAAAAACGCAAAGTTTGCTTATAAAATACTTTGCGTTTTTTGCTCTTCGCCGTTGTGGACTTAGCGTGCTTTGTGAGAAAATTTGAATTTATTTACCAGCACTTTTCTGGTTTGCTCATTTTATCCTGTTTGATTTAAAAAAGCCGGATGTTTTATTGTTTTGCTACTTCTGCACCTTTAACTTTTTCAGTTTTTGTAAGTCCAGACAATATCTGAATATTTATTCCATCGGAAAGTCCGACTTTAATCTGGCGTTTTTCAAATACCTGGGGTTTCTTTTCTACATCAACAAATGCGGTATCACCCTGGAACTTTATTAAACTTTCCTGCAATGCCAGTACACTGTCACGACGGTCAAGTACTATATCAGCATTGGCGCTATATCCCGAACGGATAAATGAAGTGTTTTTAAGTTTTACTTTGGCTTTTATTTCAAATTGAATTGCACCATTTTCTGCAATGCCTTTTGGGGAGATATACTCCAGCTCTGCATCAAATTTATCTGTTTCTATGGCTCCTATGGTTAGGATTAATTTCATGCCGGGTTTCAATTTTCCGACTTCAGTTTCATCAACCTTGCCTTTGAAAATCATTTCACCCATATCGGCAACAAAAGCAATTGTAGTACCCGGATTAAAATTATTTGCTTCAATTACCGAGTTACCTTCTTCGATTGGAACGTTAAGTACCATTCCATCTATGGTTGAACGGATGAGTGTATTGGTTGTGGTTCCCATCTTTTTATTAACACCATCTCGAATCAACTGCAGGTTACTTTCTGCACTCTCGACTTCCTCACTCGCGTTGTCATAAGTGACTTTGTAGCGCTGAAAATCTGCTAAAGGAATTACACCCTGTTCGTAGACTTTCTTTTGGCGGTCATAAACTGTTTTTGCATCCTGCAAATTTATATTTGCTTTATTTAACCTGGATTCCGCTTCATTTAAAGCAACCATATTTGGAATAATTTTGACCTTGGCAATTAAATCACCTTTATGCACCATTTTACCTGGTTCAATATAAATTTTATCAACTATACCTGAAACCTGTGGTTTGATCTCAATTTCCTTACGCGGGACGATCGAACCAGTTGCTACAGTCTTTTTAATTACATTTGTAACAAATGGGCTTTTTGTCTCATAAATAACAG
>Ga0265316_10007632_pt1 | contig 10159 bp, 14 predicted proteins | sample 4522metaG_FD_202092 | JGI IMG/M metagenome (GOLD analysis project Ga0265316, IMG submission 202092) | Rhizosphere microbial communities from Carex aquatilis grown in University of Washington, Seatle, WA, United States - 4-5-22 metaG | ecosystem: Host-associated > Plants > Roots > Rhizosphere >... | reverse complement strand
CTCGGACTGCGTCATCAACTGCGGTTTGGGGGCGTTGCCCATCGGTCGCCACGCTACGAAATCGTGTCCGGCACGTGAGCCGGGTTATGTCGTTTGGAATCTATCGGGTGAGCGGGTCTTCCGGAACTTCTGTCAACCAGTGTCAACCAACTGTCGACCAGTTTTTCGGGCCTGGCAGTGCGTGAATGCCGCACCATTCCACCTCGCGGCCGCGGCCCGAAGTCAGGTCCCGCAAATTGCCATCGGCGGCGGCACCAGGCCACAGGAATGCCGCCCGTTCGCGCCCTCGCGCGGCGTGTTGCGCCGTCTGGCTCGCGGTTGGCTGGTTGGCCGGCTGGCGGCCTCGGCGCGCCCCACCGCCACCGACGCGCGACGTCGGAGCGGATGGCGGATCGCGCAGGACTCGCTGGCCGAGAATCTCGGCACGGGACGGCGTCCTGCGCGATCATAAGGGGTCTACTGCTTGGCGAGGTGAGCGCCCAGCGCCGAAACAACGGCCTGCTGGTGAGCGGGAGGCGTTTGGCCCCCGCTGAAGGCGGACTCGATGGCCTGGACCAGCGCCACAACTTCTTGTGTCAACGTGATGCCCGAAGGCGCGATCGAGAGAATCGATTGGAGGATCTGCAAAAAGTTCATCGTTTGGTTCCTTTCTGAGCTGAAGAGGTTCGGGGCGGCACAGGAATGCGTTGCGCGCCGCCCCGGTTCGGAGGGAGTTTCCTGGCCCAACGGAGAGAGCCCCGTGGAAGCGGTTTGGGAGATGGTAGCTCCGGCGCCGCTCCCGGCAGGGCCTTCCCGTATGGGAAGATCTACGCGGTCTTGGCCTGCGTCTGGGAAGGGGTCGACGCCCCTCCGGAAGCGGTCACGACCACCGGCACAAGCGCCGCGATGGTCTGCGAGATGGCGGCGGCCAGAGCGCTCGCGATCACCGGCGTCAGCGACGTGAAGAGGTTCGCGACGTTGGCGGTGACTGCTTCGGCGCTCACCGCTTCGCCGGCTCCGGCTGCGGCAACGGCGCCCTTGGTCGTCTCGCTGGCCGCCGTGCCGGCGGGCGATACGGTCTGCTGGCCCTCGGTCGTACCGACCTGGCTGGAGAGCACGATGTTCGCATTGATGGCGTGATCGATCGTCGCCGCATTCTGCGCGCGCCGACTGGCCGTCTGTGCCAGGTCGAGCGAGACGGCTTCCCACGCGCGCTGCCGCGCCAGGCTTTCACGGCGGTTGTCCAACTCCTCGTCGAAGAGGAGCTTGATGTTTTCCGCGCCGCCCAGCAAGCTCGGCTGGTGGGTGACACACGGAGAGAGATTGGGATTGGTTTCGGCCATACGGGAATTTCCTTTCGGTTGGAAGTTATGAGGTTGTGGTCGTGCAGCCTGAATCGTCAGACCGCGGGGTTGAGTTCGTTAGATTAGAGTTCAGAAAACTGAAAATCAGGCGACGTGCCGCTTCCGGATGCGCGCCGCGATGGTCAGCGCCGTCTGTTGCGCGGCGGTCGCACCGACGGCCCGGCAACGCTCCGCCTCGTCCTCGGCAACCTCAAGGCAGAGGGTCTTGGTGGCCGCTACCGCCGAAGACCGTGTGTCGGCTAAGGCGGTACGCAATATCTCGGCCAGGCACTCGGCATGGTCCTTCATTGAGATATCGAGCGTCCTGCAAACGCGCTCCGCCAGGATCTCGGGTGTGATCACGACGGGCATGGCTTAGCCTCGCTCGCGGATGCAATGACTGGTGGAGGAGTCCTGCGCTGCCCAGCAAAGCATCTGGCAGCCAATTCACGGATCTCCCGACGGAATGGCCAGCCGCACCACCCGGGTCTCAGCCCGCGTTCCATCGCGATGTGCCTACCACCGGCGCTGCCCTTGCGTGCCATTAGGAGTTCACCCTGTGATCAGTGATAACTGAGGTCGGAATTGCGTCTGGGTTAAACCGACGTGGGGCGAATTTGTCGCGCTCCGACCACCGGACCAGTTGGCCTGTCGAGGGGTTCAGACGCTTAATGACAAGCATCGGGTGCGGCCCAAGCTGCTCTCGATACGTAGGACCGGCATCATCATGCAGCGATGGCAGCAGCGAATCGTCGCCGCAGGACTTCAGGTTGACCTGGACAATTTGACCGGTCTTGCGCTTGCGCACGAGTTCGGCATTGGGCGCTCCGATGTACCGGCGCACGCTGACGGGATCACAGATCTCGATGATTCGGGGGCCCACAAACACAGGGATTCTCATGGCTTAGACACACTGGTAGCGACAAGGGGATGTCGGACTATTTTTGCGCCCGGCCCGCCGGTACGTCACGCTCGGAGCGAATGGAGATGGAACTTTCGGAGGGTGCGCTTTGCGCTTGCCTATCGAACAGCGCCTTCACTGTAAATATACGCAAGGCGCGGGAAAAGTGTAAACCTCAATCGTCATGTTGCGGGTGAAAATCAATGTGAACGTGTCAGATTCGCTTCTGCCCCGCTAAGCGCTGGTGTACCCTGGCACACAGGTGCGGCGATGATGAGTATGCCAATTGAACTTGATTCCAAGCTCGCAGACAGGATTGTGGGTTCCGCCATGTGTCGGCTCAATCCGACTTATGGCAACAAGATCCTCTGCACGAAAACTGCGCTGAAACAGGCGATCCTGGCGGCTGTAGATGAGGCGCACGAGATCGGGTTTCTCGCCGGCCAGAAAGAACAGTACGGCGAACTCACCCCTCCCGGCAGCCCGGATCGGCCCGCCTGGATGGATATCCGGCTCGATGATCCCGAGGACCTGGCGAGGAACCACATCCGGTTCCAGCCTGTTGTGATGAGATCCCTGCTCGGTGCCGGCTACCGACGCCTTGGCGAACTGCGTTGGGTGCCTAGCCGCGAACTCATGAACATGCGCTACGTTGGTTTCAAATGGGCCGGCAAGATCCGGGCCGTGATTCGGAGGTTCGAGAGTGGCGCGCCGGTGGTGACACCCTGATTACTTCAGCGCGAGATTTTTCGGATAATCCACGGCTGGTCCACATCCGGGTTATAGAACCGCGTGCGCGTCTCCCTCGGCCCCGGCCCGATCAACTCGATTGACTGCCTGGTAACCTCGCCGATTCGGTCCTGGACGCCAACATAGCAGACCAGCCCATACCGTGCAGCGAATGGCCTTCGCTCATACCCCTCGGAGAAGTACAGGCTTTCCATGGTCCAGCCCAGCGCCAGCGCCTGGTCCCGGATTCCATCGACGAGGCCTCGCGCCCGGGCGAGCCGTTCGGACTCTGGGTTTATTCGCGCCGGAACCGGCTCAACCGGCTTCATCTTCTCAAATTCCTCGGGCAGTGGCGGCCGATACTTCTCCGGGTCGAGCGTGCGGACCGCCTGGATTAGACTTTGCTCGCCGAAGGCTTCAATCGCGCGATTTTGGATCTCGTTGAATCGCTGGCGCAATTCGTTGAAGGCCTCAGTCGGCACGCGCCCGGCCTCCGCAGCGGCCTTTACCGCATGCATGCGGACCTTGAGCCAGGCGAAATATTCAGGATCGAGCCTCCGATAGCACCGATCATCGATCTGGCAGTCCCGAGCAATCATGTGCGGATCGCTTGGGCACCACGATCTTAGGTCCGTGGACACCCAGATGGTTACAATCACGTTACAATCTGCGGGGACCTGCGGGGACCTTGCGGGGACCCGAAAGTACTGGTCCCCGCACATTAACTTATTATTCGTCATAGGCATAGCGGCTCTTGCGGGGACCTGCGGGGACTTTCTTCTCCTCCCGCGTGTATGAGATATTCGCCATCACGCACATCACGCGCATCACGCGTTACGCGCGCACGCGTATAGGGCGCAACTCCCCGAAGGTCCCCGCGAGTCCCCGCAAATCTCCGTAAGCAACTGATGAACTGACACTTAACCTGCGGGGACCAGTACTTTTGGGTCCCCGCAAAACGCGGGGACCTGCGGGGACCAGTACTACGCATCGGCCACCACCTTCCATCGCGCGACCTTTCCGTGGGCGTCTCCGATGGCGCGTTCGACGCGCATCTGGCGTTTTCCAAATCGCCGCCCGCGGCGCGAATTGAACGCAATCCCGATCCGCTGCTTGAACTGCCCCTCACGGTCCATCCAGCGCGTCAGGTCGATGGGCAGGGCGTTCCGCAGCTCCTCGGCGCGATCGGTGATGACGGACTGCCGGACCAGATCCTCGTAGGTCTTTTCATTGAGCCGCTCCCAAAACTCGGCGATGGTAAAGGCCGCACCTTGAAACGCGTCCTCGATCACCTCCAGGAAGGTCTCCCAGTCGGTGCGTTCAATATCGGACTGCTCGAACAACCTTTCGCTGTTGGCCAGAAACCCTTCGACATGGGCGTATTCCAGGATTCCGGCAACGACCTCGGTCCACCGTTCGAAACTGCCCACGGGCGAAACGGAGGGTTTCGGCTGGCCCCCCGCAAACCATGCCCGTGCCAGCGTCAACATGGCGATGAGCAGATCCCTGCGACGTTCGAGGAGGTATTCCTTCAGCCGCTCATGCTTGAATCCAGTGCGCCGGAAAGGATCGGAGCAGCCGGCATCCATGCGAATCCAGTAGCATCGTCGGGCCATATCCCCACCGAGCTGCAGGTTGTTGCCTGTGGCGATCCAGGAACAACGAACTGGAACCGACACGGTCTGGGATTTGCCGAGCAGCCGATCCCGGTGCATTTCCCCGGTGATGACCTTGGAAAGGTCGCCCGAGTCCAACGTCGTGGTGACGTTGTCGATGACCACCAGCGGCGGCGCCTCGATCAGAATGCTCGTCAATTGCTTGCGCCACTCTTCGGATTCCGCGGGTGCCGACATCAATTCCGCGGCGCGCCCGGTAAGAATAATCGCGATCACTTCGGCCAGGAGCGTCTTGCCCGTCCCCTGAGTGGTTGCGTCAAAGAGCGCCAGCGGCACTGGTCCAGTGATGATATGGCGGCAGACCGACGTCATAATCGCGCCCACGGCGTTGGCGTAGCTCGACTGATCGACGAATGGGAAATCGCCGATCGCATCCCGGATAACTTCGAGGGCACCCTCGAGGTGGTCGCTGCCTGGCTGCCCGGGGATTTCGATGTCCTCCAAGCCCGGGGAAGGCACGAGATACAGGCGGCTGGCGGCGTCATACCCAGGCTGCGCGAGTACCGTGCCGTCCGGCCGCAACGTCGGTGCTTCAACAACTGCCTCGAGCACCGGGAAGCCCCAACTGGCGGGGTTGCGCGCCTGGATGTCCCTGGCCACGTCCACCGGAGGAGGGACCTCCTTCCGAATGCCGCGCGCGGACAGCTCATAGAAGTCGGCGGCCTGGGCCAGGTAGTGGCGGAGCTTGCTCTCATCAAAGTCGGCGATGAAGGGACGGCCCTGTTCCGTGGCTTCAATGCACGCGATACGACAGGCCCGGACGAAGATCTGGGGCGGGGTGTTGGATGAACTCAGCGCGTCGAAGGAGTCCTGACAAATTGCTCGAAACGGGCGATCGTTGACTTGAATCTGAGGGAGAATCGACGCCGCCGCGGTCTGGCTCGATCCTGGCGGCGGGTTGGGCGTGCTGCCATCGTTGGAGACATCCTGGCCGGCGATGACTGAAGCCTGGGCAATGACTTGGTCGATAGTCTCGCGCGTGCTACCACCAGCAATCCAATCCGACGCATCCTTGCCGACGGGGATTTTGACAATTCGCAGTTCCTTGACGCGGTGGCGAATCGCCTGGACAACGATTTCGGCGTGCTTCTGCCCGGGCGTGTCATTGTCGGGGAGAATGACCACCCGCTTCCCCTCCAGGCTCTCGGTGTAATTCTTCAGCCACTTGCCCGCGTGGTTGCAGGCGCCGCCTGGATTGCAAGTCGCGACGAAACCGAGGTGCTCCAGGCTCTCGACATCCTTCTCGCCCTCGACGATCAACACCTGCTCGGCGGCGGCCACCTGGGGAAGCCTATACAGCACCCGGCTGATTCCCTTGATGTTGTACTCCCAAGAGATCCCGGCGCTGGTTCCATCCATTTTGACGACGCGCCGCCGCTGGCGAAATGTCTTCGGCTCGTACCGGACGACCTGGAACAGAAACTCGCCATTCGCATCGGTGTAGTCATACGTGGCGACCTCTTTCAGCTTGGATGGCCCCCGGATCGGCCGCCCCACGATGGAGTTCACCTCCTGGCGGCATTCTTTCCACGGCCGCCCGGATAGCTCCTGCTCCAATTGCAGGATGTTCCACCCGCGGCCGCACTGCGAGTGACAATACGCCAGCCCGTTCTTCGGGTTCACTGCGAAGTTGGGGTCGTCGCCTTGATGAACAGGGCACGGACCACGCCACTCCGGACCAGTCTGCTGCAAGTCTGGAAACCGCGTTTTGTAGTAGCTTGCGACCTCGGATGAATTGAAATCCGGGGCCTTCATTCCAGGCTCCGCGCGTCATGCAGCAGAAATGACAGGAAGGTGTTGCGTTTGTCGACCTGCTGCTTTTTCGCGCAGTTCTCAATGCCCCAGTGGTCGCCGAGCATGATGACCGATTTCTGTGCCCGCGTCACCGCCGTGTAAAGCAAGTTCCGGTGATGCATGAAGGAGTGCGATTTGTGGGTAAGGGCAGGGCGCAACTGTCGCTCAAACGGTACTCCGTCCAATCCCGGACCGCCACCGGCAAAGAGGATCTGCTCCTGAAGGTCGGGAGCGAGGTTCAGGAGATTCATGATCTGCGTGATGCGGGCCCGCGTGACGTAGCCCAACCGAGCGAGGTCCGCGTAGTCATCGACCTCGCCTCGATCGACCATCACCTGGAACTTTATGGCGAGGGCCATCAGCCTGGTGATCCGCGGGATTCGCGGGCGGCTGCTCGTGCCGCGTGATTGGTGGTTGGGCGTTTTGCCGCCCTCGCCGCGACGTTGGCGCACGGGTAAGGTGACCTCCACCTGAATGGCCTCGTCCTGGTGGGGTTCCGGCGCGATATCAGTCAACATTTTCCTTGGCATAGTTCCTTGGCTCCTGTGTTGCTGAAATTGACGGTGACCTTGCCGGTCCGCCCGTCGTAGCCGACCTTGGCGACCAGCAGATGGATAATCTGCTCCTGCTCCTTGGTGTTGAGCGACGACCAGATGGCGTCGAACTCGGCCAGGGTACGGAAGAGGTCGTTCGCGTTGATGTGCTCTCTGTCGAGGTTGCTGCGCTCGGCGGTGAGTTCCGCCAAACGGCGCTCCGTCGTCTCGATTTCGCGTTGGAGCGCGGCGATCCGCTCAAACCGCGCGCCAGTGTCCACGCTGGTATCCGCGGCTTCCCGCGCGAGGCTCTGATTGAGTTGCCGGAGGTCTCGCCGCTGGGTCTCCGACTCCTGATCGACCTCCCGCCGCCGGCGTGCCACCTGGGCGAGGGCTTCGGCGGCGACCGCCTCGGCCAGCTTGGGGTCGGTCCCAAAGGCGGCGGATGCTATCGAGGACGGCGGATTCGATCGCTTGCGCCAGCTACATCATGGTATCGGATGGGAGAGTGGCGGTCCCTGTTCACCGCCGAAACTGCGGCGATGGCTCCGCTCGCCCGGCAGGCGGCGACGCACGCGCGGATGACGGTAGAGGGAGCAGCCTCGCGCGAATGGGATTCACCCCGCCTGCCTCCGAGGCGAACGGCATTCCTGCTTGTCGGAACCCCGGACGGCGAGGAAATCTGGGAAGGAATCAGCACAGAGCAGGCGCTCGCTCTTGCTCGCTGGGCCGCACGACAATTCAGTGAGGATGCGCGTGCTGGGCGCCAGGCGGTCAAGGCGTCGGATGCGCCGAGGTGTTCCTTTCCTCCTCAAGAGGATCGACCACGTTCAAACCCGTCTTGAGCGCGGCCGCCTTCAATTCCTGATCGGACGTAACCAATGCGAACTCGCTGGTCTGAATCGCGAGCCGCTCCTTGAGGATGACCGCCGAGGCGAGATGTGTGCAATCGGCACCGCGCAATGCACAGGTTCTCACCACCTCCAAGGATCGCTCGACTGTCTCCGCCGTGAGGCCCACCTGGAACATGCCCTCCCAGTCGTCAAGCAGGTCAATCTCAATCTGCTGAAAACGGCCCGCGTCAATTGCGTCGGCAGTCCGCTTTCTTGCGCATGTCGCCGCCACCTCGATCAGGCCGAGTGTCGATGCTCCCATCAGCATCCCTTGTTCGAACTGCCGATTCACCCAACCACTCCCAACTTCCTGGAAGTGCCGTTTCACCCAGGCACTGGCGTCGATGTAGAAGAGTGTCATCGGCGATCGCGGATGAGGAGCTCAGACGCAGGAATGCCCGGACATTTGATGGGCTTGACCTTCCGGAACGGTGGTGCATTCAGATCTGGAGGACGGATTCCCGGATGGCCTGCCGCCCGTCGGATCAACTCCTCGCGTGTGAGCTTCGGCCGATCCGTTACGACCGCCGTGGTTGTCCTGATCAACTCCAGGACTCGCCGAGCGTCCTCTTCGGAGAGGCGCTCAACCTCCTGAACCAGAATCTCCTTCACTGAGGCCATTGGTGTCTCCTGCCCTTCCTGCGGCCCCCGAACATTCGACCGCACCCATCTCCAGTTTGCCACAGCCTCGTCGTAACGTGGTCCCCTCTGCTATCGAACACAGTACTTCCCCTCGTGACCGGCCACTGCGTGTATGGCGACGCCTGCATGCTCGGCAGACCCGAGTTGAGATGCCTGCTGGCAGTCAAGTTACCGGAGTTGAGACTGGTGTAAGTGCCCGATCATGGTACGACGACAGAAGGCCATCGACACAAAGTAGCGAGGTCCTCGGAACCCTCCGTCGCACGTCTGCGGCGCTGGAATTCACGAACTGGCGCGAAACTCAAGACGGTCGCCGCTGCGAGCGCTCTAATCAATATCGTCAGCTCGTCCAATGAGGATCCGGTCGTCGTCCGACCGCATCATGAAGGCTTCTCCGTCGCGGCCGACGAGTCTCCCGGTGTAGTTCTCGCCATGGGTCGTCGTCGAGATGTAGGTATCGTTCCAGTTGAACTTCTCACGGGTAAGAAAAGCGATGGCGCGTAGCAAAGACTGTACTCGATCCTCGTCGAGGATTTCCTCACACATCCGCGTCATCATGCCAACATTGCCATGATTGGCCTCGATACTCGCCTGTACCATTCGCTCCTTGCTGACGACCTCAAAGTGCAATTCGTGTCCTGACCGCCGAGCAAGGGCCTCGACGAACAGTCTCTGCGTTCTCCCGTTACCCTCACGAAACGGATGGAGGTTGTTGAGTCTTGCCAGAAGCGCCGCACAGCCTTGCGCGAACTCAATCTGATCGAGCCCGGCAAGCAGGTTCAACCGGAGCAGCCACCCGAATATCCGATCCGCCTCACGCGCGATCAGGTGCGGCGGCGTGAACCAAGTGACTGGCAGTCCGACCTCCTCGGTCTTGCCCAGCACCGTTGTTCGGAACTGCCCGGCCCATGGAAATACGTCCTGAAAGATGTGTTTGTGAATCGCCCTCAGATGGGAAGCATCAAAACTGCCGCTCACCGGCTTCCCTTGCAACTCATAGATGCGCTGAGCCGTCTTTGCCGTTTCGAGCGCGGCCAATTGCTCTGGGTTGCGGAGACCCGCAATGTTCCTAAGGACGTTCGTTCCAGGATACAGGTAGGGGTCCGAGGCGGTGCTCATTCAATTCGTCGATCGCGGCGCTCAGATCCTCGTCGCCTATCTCGCCATCCACGTGCCGATCAAAGATACGCCTCAGTTCTTCATCCAAGTGCAAATCTTCGATCCGAAGGTGGGCGGTCATGGCAACTAGTGCTCGCCTGCGGCTTGCGCGCTCCTGCTCGCTGATCGGAGTCGAAGTTGTCGCCATGCTGATCTCCTTCGTCTATTTTACCATGCACCTGGCATCATCCCGGCCGTCGGCAGGCAGCCCCAACCGGCGGACGACTGCTGCCTGCAAAGGCTGGCTCACCAGGCCGGGGCGAGCGAGTCGAGATGGAAGACGGACTTCGGCGGTTTCGGATCAAAAGCCCAGAGGCGGGGGATACCGAACGTGGGGGGCCCTGTTTCCTGCTGCGTGGGAATTCCGTCGGCGCGTACGTGTTGCTGCGCATTCCGGCGAAGTCGAACAGCATTCCGGAGGGAAGTCGAACACCATTCCGGGCTGAAGCCGAACAGGATTCCGGGATGATTCCGAACACCAACCGGAGCGTAGCGACGCTGGCTTTCTGAT
>Ga0265316_10007630_pt1 | contig 10161 bp, 8 predicted proteins | sample 4522metaG_FD_202092 | JGI IMG/M metagenome (GOLD analysis project Ga0265316, IMG submission 202092) | Rhizosphere microbial communities from Carex aquatilis grown in University of Washington, Seatle, WA, United States - 4-5-22 metaG | ecosystem: Host-associated > Plants > Roots > Rhizosphere >... | reverse complement strand
GGTGACGAGCTTTGGAAGGAATGACGGTTTCGTCGCTTGCGCCCGCCCGGTGGCGTCGGACGTCGTCAGCCGCTGGGCTGGCCGTTCTGCTACTTTTGAGCGCGCGGGTCGAGGCGGCCGGGGATTCCCAAGACGCAGCGGCTGCACCTGATGCTGCCCGGACAGAGGATGGGCACCAAGCCGATGCCGCCGATGGTGGAACGAGCGAAGACACGGCCGTGTTGCTCGATAACGTGGCGACTTTGGCGCTGCCCGACGCCAGTGCGAACGAGGCGAGGCTCTCAGATAGTCGAGCCCTGGCCGTCCCGACCCAGATCCCGGCAACCGTCGGACAGGGCCTGCCCGCAAAGCCGGTGGCGCCCGAGAAGCGCGCCGAGCAGTCCTCGTCGCCAGCAAAGGTGACCCTCTCGCTGGCGGCACCGTCGCCGGTGCTTGGCATCGAATTCGAAACCGAGCTGCGTATCGTGGTTACTGGCTCTTTCGCACCGCCGCTGCGCTTTCCGAAGATTCTGTGCAGCGCAGGCCGGGTGGAGGACTTGGTGCGCGAGGGACCGACCAGTTTCTCGGCCCGCTTTCTCGTGCCCGCTGGCCGTTTCCCCCAGCCAGCTATTGTCGTCGCCGATTTTTCGCACGATTCACTGATTTTGCGCGGGGCGCTGGCCGTGCGGCTGCGTGCTGCTGCCAGTCCGGCCTTTCACACCGACCCGGGCGCCAAGGTAACGGTTAAAGTCGGGGACAAGGAGTTCGGGCCCGTTGTCGCGCCCGCTGACGGCAACGTCCGCGTGCCCGTGGTGGTACCTCCGGGCATCGATTTCGCAACCGCTCGGTCGCTCAATCGCCGTGGCAAGGCCAGTCAGCAGCTTCTGGATCTCAAGATTCCCCCCGCGCAACGCGCGCTGGTCGTGGCCCCGGAAAAGCTGTCTGCCGGCAGCGCCGCCGAAGTCGCCGTGCTGGCGGTGGAACCATCGGGGCGACTGGTCGATGCATCCACCATCATGTTGGCGTCTACCGGGCCGCGGCCTCAGCCGCTGGGCAGCCTGGCGCCGGGCGAGGCCCGCTTCCTGGTGCGCGCGCCGGCTGTGCTGCAAGATCCGACTCTTCACCTCATGGCGTCGCTGCGCGGCCAACCAGACGTGATCGCAGAGGCGGACGTGGTGCTGGGTTCCGCCGCGACCGACCAAGTCCTGCTGCAAGCAGAGGCAACCCATCCCGAGAATTTGCCCCTGCGCAGCCTGCGCCTGTTCTTGAGTTCGCAAGATGCCTTTGGCAATTCCACCGACGTGGGCGAGGCCGCGGTGCTGGTTGACGGCAAGCCCGCTTCCGCCCAGGCCACTGAGGATGGCCGCGTGGTGCTCGAGCTTCGGCCGCCCGCGGTGCTGGCCGGCCGCCGATCCATGGAAGTGGAAGCCGTGCTCGACAATGGTCACGCCACCGAACACATCCCACTTGATCTATTTATGCGCCGGTTGCCGTCTGATCCGGTAAAAGCTCCGCGCTACACTCTCACGCCTCGCCTGGGGTTCTTGTGGAACTTGCAGCAAGCACCGGGCCTCGCACTGTTGGTCGAGGCGATGGCGTCGCTTGACCTCAGCATTTCTGGTTTCGCATTCGGCGCGACTGTCGGCTACCTGCACAGCAGCCTATACACGTCAAACAACGCCGGTGCAGGCGACGTCGTGCTTGACCAGCTTCCCCTGCTGGCCCAGGCCCGCTATCGCCGCCGTTTCAATCGACTAGCCTTGTCGGTCGGTGCGGGCGCTGGAATTGTGCTGGCGCAAGCGCGTCTTCATGTTTTCGACAGCGAAATCCCGGGACGCAGCTTGGCCTTTGCCTGCGAAGGCTCGACTGAAGCCGCCTTTCTCTTGCACAAATCGCAGGTGGTGCTCGGCCTGCGCTACCTGGCCATGTCTTTGGGCAAGCTGTCCAGTGGCGATGTAATTGTGGGCAACACCGGCGGCTTCATTCTCGATGCCGGATACCGAATTGGGTGGAGGTAGGGCACCCCTTTCAACGTCTTGATTCGCCTGTTTTCAACAACTTGCAGGAATTCTCGATGAATCCACTGAGCGACCAAGCATCCCGCGGTCTGCGAACGGTGGTGCGAAGACGGTTCAATTGAGCCACCCAACGTATTTGCCGGGATTTCCAAACAAATGGCGCGCATGGTCAGGGACCTTGAAAGGGGTGGTGGAGGTAGGGTCAGTGCAAACCCAGTGCGAAATCAGGAGCCCTCGCAGGGCGGCACGCCCACCCAGCAGGCGGTGAGGCAGTTGTAGTCCGGACATTGTGGCCCGCTGCGGGTGGCAGTGCAGAGAGAAGCTATCGTCGAGCGTTCGTCCGTGGTCGCAGTGGGATCCATCCACATGCTAAAACAAGTCAACGAGGGCAATGGCATGTAGTCTGCGAGAGAATGGAGGCCATTGGCCTCAATCCACAGATGGTCTGCCTTTGCATTGTCCAGCGGGGCCAGGCTGGTGGCATTGACTCTGAGAACGAGCATCGACGCATCCAGAACATAGGGAGCAATAAGATCCAAAGACACATCTCCCGCTATTGTGACATCCGGTGTACCCGTGAGAGACGAGAAGTCCGTGACCAGCGAGGCATCCTCGATGTCCACATAGGGAACACCCGCAGCACCCGAGATGTCAGAGACTGTGCATGAGGCTTCCGTCTGCAGCGAGCTGGCGCCCTTGGGGAGAACAGTGATGCGCAACGGGACGCTGCAACTTCTGAACACCACATTTTCAACCAGTCCATCGAAGCACGCGAATTCAATAGTGTCAGACGCTCCAAAGACATCAAGGTCGAGCAGGCACCGGTGGCCATCTGTCCCAATTTCGTCGCTGCCCGGTGTCCACGAGAATGGCCCGATCCACTGATCCGTGCTGTTGGGTAGCAGGGGCACGCCGTCGGCCGGCGAGCCCTGCGGAACCTCGAAACCGGTTTTGGTAATGGACTTCCACTTGCTTGAATCGATGAAGGTGGAAGGATTGGCAGACGCCAGCTTCACCTTCACGCCGGAAAGCCCGTTGCACACGGGGTAGTGAACCTGCACCCAGACGTCGTACGCCTTTCCCTCCATCACCTGATCCGTCCGCTTTGACGTGTCGGGACCCGCCCCGGACGAGACCACCAGAATATCTGGGCTGTTCCAGAACGGCTGGCCCCCCAGGTTCGACGGAACGGCCCCCACGTCCGTGTCGGAGTCGCGGATGTAGATGTCATTGGGGACTCCACCTCCGAGATTCAGTGGACCAGCAGAATTGTGCACGTTCACGAGCAGCGACTTGCCGGCGGTATGTCCGTCGAGGTCGTACACCACGACGAACGTGTTGGCGTGATTAGCCATGATGTCGATGCCCGGATGCAAATCGTCATTCACATCGCCAAGGCTATTGAAGATCATGCGCCGGGGTACGGGGTGAATGTGACCGTGTTCCACTGCCCAAGAGGCAGCGGCGTCAGCTCAACCTGACCGAGGTACGTGTTGTTGAGGCCCAGGGAAGAACTATTCAGGTACAACTGCGTGGCGCCGTAGTTCTGCGGGCTGATCTGCTTCAGCTCGGCGGGCAACATGATGTCGTAGTGGATCGCGCTGCCCACGCGCGATCCCAGGGAGGTCAGGGCCACGCTCTGAACCGGCACATACCCGTGCGACGCGACTGCCAGCGAGCGGAAGCCCTGCGACGCCGTGGTCGAAACGCCGAGCGTGCCCGGGCCGCTCTGAATGATCGACCAGTCGGAAACCGTGGTCGCTTCGAATCCCAGCACCCGATCGATGTCGACAGTGGTCAGGGCCTGGCTCGTGACCTCTACTGCTTCACCGCCTCCGGTTTCAGTTACCCCCCCCCCGTGACACGCCCCAGCAAGGGACGTCACCACTCCCAGCGCGCCCCTGCTCAGCATGCTCAGCCTCGTCTTCGTCATCGCTGCGTCTCCTCTCTACGTCAGTGCCCGGCACCATTGAAGCGACAGTGCCCACGCATGTCAATGAGTTTCATTCATCGACTCCAGGACGGTGTGGGCGACCGCAGGTCGCCCCTACGGTCAGGTCTCTGAAATTGACCAGCGCCGCGCCACGGCCTTCTGCGGTCAGTGCAAACCCAGCACAGGCCCTACAAATCCCAACAGTGCGCCCGCAATCACAATGCCGACTAGCAAGACAGTTACTGACTGCGCAACTGTCTTGACCCGACTGATGTGTTTCAATAGATCGGCATCGCCTGCCTCTGCGTGTTTCAGCAGCATCTCACCCAGAGTTCCGCGCCGCTCGGCTGCCTGCATTGAATTGATCTCGGCTCGGGAAACCAACCCGACCTCGGCGAGCACCGTCGGCAAGTCGCGCCCCCTGCCGAGTTTGTCCATTGCCACAAGCACGGCCCCGCGCACGGCCAGGTTGCTCGCGGTCATTGCCGCGCTCTCCATCGCGTTCAGTACCGGAACTCCGGCTGCCATCAACACGCCGGTGGTTCGGGTAAAGTGAGCAACCGCCTTAGCCCTCAATAGCGAACCAATGATTGGTGACTGCAGTAGCATTCTATTCAGCAAACGCTGTCCCTTTTCTCCGCGCAGAAGAAGGCGCAGGCCCGCATAGGCGAGAGCCACCACAACCAGCACGACTGGCAAGATGGTTCGCGCGCCATGCGAGACGAAAATCGCCAGATACGTTGCCAGCGGCCAGGCTCGCTCGGGCAAACCGCGCAGAAGAGGCTCGACAGCAGGAGCCGCGACAGCCAGGCCGGCAAGGACAATGAGCAAGCCGATGCCCAGAATGACCACCGGACGCACGGTTGCGCTGCGAAGCTCGCGCGAGATCTTCGCTGTGGTGCCGAGGTACGCCGACAGGCGCTGCAGGCCAATCTGCAACCGATTGCTTTTCTCGCCGGCTGCCAGCGAGAACACAGTGATTTCGTCAAACACCTGCGGATAGTCAAGCAGGGCCTCGCCCAAAGAACGCCCCTTGTCGACGCTGGCTTTCACGCCCTTGCACGCCGCCACCAGCCGCGGATGCTTGAACTCGACCGACAGCGCATAGAGCGCCTGTCCCACCGAAAAGCCAGCCTTCAGCTTGACCGCGAAAAGACCAGCCAGACGACTCAACTCCTCAGGCTTCACCCGCGGGCTGTTCGACCTCTGTAACGGCTGACTTGGAAGTGACATCGCTTGCTGCACGAGCTTGACCATCGCATCTCGCTATCCCGGATGTCGATTGTGCACCAGGACTGCGATGACGTCATGAAAGTGCACACCCGCCGGGCACAACCTGGCGAAATTGTTTGGCAAATGTCCTCCACAAATTCGCCCAGCGTAGGCGACCGCAGGTCGCCCCTACCGATCGCCCGGCGCGGGCGATAGCAGGGGCCCTGCCGAAATTCCTGCGGCTCTTCAGACGGTGAACGCCTCCACTCGCTTACGCAGCATTTCGGCCTCGCTGGCCAACTCGCGCACCGCTAGGTTGATGCCTTCCACCACCTGCAGGTTCTGTCGCGCCACGTCCGCAATCGAGTCAGTCGCCTTGACCACGGTTTCGCCGCCGCGCTTCTGTTCGATGGTCGCGTCCAGCATGACGTTGGTCAGCTCGTTCATGCTGTGCGACGCCTTGACGATCTCCGCGGCGCTGCCTGCGTTCTCACGCGCGGCCAGCGCGATCTGCTGCGCCAACTCAGCCATGTTCTCCGCCATCTTGAGGGTACGGCGCGCGGACTCGCTCTGTCGCTCGGTGGCCTGCGCACTCCCCTCGATGATCGACGACGTCTTGTCGATGGATGCCATCATCCCAACCAGAATCTCATCGGTCAAAACCACGGCCGACCCCACCTCCTTCTGCACGCGCTCGATGATCGCGCCGATGTCCTGCGTGGCCTGCGTGCTACGCTCGGCAAGTCGGCGCACCTCGTCGGCCACCACGGCAAAACCGCGACCGGCCTCGCCCGCGCGGGCAGCCTCGATGGCGGCGTTGAGTGCGAGCAGGTTGGTCTGATCCGCGATATCCTCGATGAGCCGCACGATCTTGCTGACCTCCTGCGCCCGCTCGCCGATCCCCCCAATCGACTGCTGTAGCTTTTCACCGCCAAGTTTGACCGCGCCCAGTGCCGACTGCGACATCTCGTTGGCCGAACGCGACTGCGTGGTGACATGGGCGATGCTGGTGGTCAGCTCGGCCAAGTGCGCGCTCGCCTCTTGTGACGAGGTCAGCAGCGTCTGCCCATGGCTGGCCGTACGCTCGAGAGTCTCGTGCATCTTGTGAAAGGCTGTGGTGGTCTGCTCGACGCTTGCAGAAAGCGACATCGCGGTCTTGGCCAGTTGTTGAATCTGCGACGCAATCTGCGCCATGCTAGATGACGTCTCCTCGGTGGCCGCCGACTGGGTTTCTGCTCCGCGCGCAAGCTGGCTGCCCGAACTGGAGATCTTTTCGGACGCTGCCGCCACGATTCGCGACGAGGCCAGGATTGATCGGATGGTGGCGCGCAGGCTGCCGGCCATCTGGCGCATCGACGCCTGCAACTGACCCGGCTCATCGCGGGACTCGCTTCGCGCGATCTCGATGCTGAAGTCCTGGGCAGCCAGGCGGTTGGCGCAATCCACCGCCGCGGCCAAGGGCGCGGTGATGCTACGGGCGATGACGGACACCAAGAACCCCGCCAACAACAACGCCACGACAACAAAGGCGATGGTGCGTGATCGCTGACCCTCAAGTCGTCCTACCCGATCGCCGAGTTGTCTTCCTTGCCATGCCAAGGCCGCGTCGTATGCAGCAAAGAGCGCTTCCAGCGCCGCCTGGGCCGACTTCTTCATGGCCAATCCGCGCCCCGCAGGCGTGTCACCCGGAGCGGTCGTCTTTCCCTGCGCACTCAATTCACGCGCGGCCGCGTTGGCCTCGCGCAAGGCCTGCACATAGCGGTGCGCACTTGCTCCCACCGCCGTGTCGAACGAATCCGCTGCGACGCTGGTCTGCTCTTCCACGCCGGCCAGCGCGCGCAATCCGCGCTGCATGTCGAGCAGGCCTGCCTCCAGACTCTCCAATGCACTGATGAGCTGTGCCCTCGCCTCGATGGCCGTATCCCTGGCTCCGACAATCTGCGCGCCCAGCACCACAAGGTCCGCCAGCCGCCACGCCGCCTCGGGCAAAGTACTTCGGGTCGCCTCGTTGACCAGTTCCGAATCGAGATCAGCAGCCGAACCTAGATTGCTCCCGGTGGCCATCTGCCGGTAGATCATTCGCAATTGCTCGCGCATGCGCCAATCGGCCTCGCGCGAGCCTTCTGCCGACGATTGCGCCCAGGCACCGCGCAGGCCCGCCAACGCGGGACGCATGCGTCCCGAGATTCCCGCATTCACGCCAGCACAGCCCGACGCTTGCAGACGACCAAGTTCCGCCAGCGCGTTCTCGACCTGCGTGCTCCCATCTTTCGCCACAGAAAGCGCGCCCATCTGGAATTCCGCCGCGCGCAGCAGCGAGTCCACCTGGTACTGCAAGACCACGCGCAACGCGCGCGAATGTTGATCCAGGCACAGCTCGCTGCGGGCGCGCACAATATCCTGGCTGGCGCGGCTGACGAAGTCCTTGAGCAGAAAGAGGTTGGGAACCAGCAGCACGACCACGATGCACAGCAGTTTCTGCCACAGGCGCATGTGTCGCAGCACCGGGACCGCCTGAAAACTACGAATCGCGGTTGCCGGCTTGCCGGACTGGGCTCCAGCCCCGGCAGAGAACGGCAGGTCTTTCTGGTCGCTCATTGGACATCGCTCCTTGCAGCGAAGAGCTGACAGATCTCGGGAAGGGAAAGCACGTGCGACACCGCGCCCCGTTTGTGCGCGGCGCGCGGCATGCCGTACACCACGCAAGAAACTTCGTTTTGGGCGAGGGTTAGGCCGTCCGAACCTTTGCGAATGAAGGGCGAGCCGTCGACCACGAGAATCCCGGTCATGTATCCACAACCTTGTCGATATCGAGGAGAATGATCGTCTCCGCCCCTATGTCGGCGATGCCGGCAAGGCAGTCAGCGCCGGATGACAGCAGTTCTGCCGGCGCCGGCTTGATGTTGCTGGCCAGGATCTTGGCGATGCGGGACACCTCATCGACCAGAAGCCCGAAGAGGCGGCCATGGGCCTCGACCACGATCACGCGTGACCTTGTGGTCAGGGGCGCGATCGGCAGCCGCAGACGCGTGCGAAGCTCGACCACGGGCAACACGCGACCGCGCAGATTGAGCACGCCGCGCACATGGGCCGGCGCCTCGGGTATGCGCGTGATCTCGCCCACGCGCACGATCTCGCGACTGCGCAGAATGGGAATGCCGAACTGTTCGCTGCGCAGGCAGAGGATCACGTAGGGGTGCACTTCGACTGCGGAAGCGGGCGTTGCGGGGCGAGCCAGAATTGAGTCGGCAAAGGCCAGCAAACTGTCCGCCGGCTGGCCATTGGCGACGGACGCAGCGCCTTGTTCATCAGATGACATGGCTGATGCTCCCGTGCTCATCCCGGCTGGGCACCTCGCTGGGCTGGGCTGTCAGCGTCCGCCCCGAGGCGCGTTTCACCAGTTCGCCGCAGTCCAAGATGGGCACCACGCGCCCCTGACCCAGGATGGTCACCCCCGACAGCACGCGCGAGCCGCGCAAGCTTTCATCCAGCGGCTTCACCACGATCTCCTGCACGCCCATCAGCCAGTCGACCAGCAAAGCGCAGCGCTTGGCGGCTGCTTCGACGATAATTCCGTAGGGACGTGTCCACTCCTGCGCCAAGCCGGCGCAGCCCAAGAGGTGCCCTGCATCTGCGGCGCGCACGAAGCCCCCGCGCCAGGGACAGAGAAGCTCGTGGTTGGCCTCGCGCATCGACTCTTCCCGCACCTCTATGCTGTCGACCACGAAGCCCACCGGCACGGCGAACATCTCGCTGTCTACGCCGAAGATCAGGGCCTTTACCAATGAAGCCGTCACCGGCAGATCGATGACGAAGACCGTGCCCTGCCCGGCCACGCTGCGCACGTCGACGCTGCCGCCCAGGCTCTGTACCGCATTGGCCACCACTTCCAATCCCACGCCTCGGCCCGCCAAGGTGGAGACTTCTGCCGCCGTGGAAAAGTCGGGTTGAAAGATCAATCGCCGCAACTCCGTTTCCGGCATCTGCTCAGGACAGATCCCCAAAACGCGAGCCTTGGCGGCGATCGCGTCCATGTCCAGGCCGCGACCGTCGTCGGCCACCACGATACGCACGCGTCCCTCCGTCAAGCGCGCACCTAGCAAGAGCCGGGCCCGCGCCGGTTTGCCCGCAGCTGCCCGTTGCGCCGTGCTCTCGATCCCGTGCGCGACCGCATTCCGTACCATGTGCACCAGGGGCTCGAAGAGGCGACTGATGATGGCGCGATCCACAGCCACCTCGCCGCCTTCGATCACCAACTGGATGGCCTGCCCGCGCTCGCGAGCCAGATCGCGCACGTAGCGGGCGTAGCGGCGAAACATGGTCGAGATTGGCGCCAAACGCACGCGCAAGAGATCGTGGCGCATCTCGGCCGTAGTACGCCCCAGCGTGGACAGCACCTGCTCCAGCAAGACTGCGTCGCTGCGCTGCACGTGCCCGCGCGCCAGCCGGCCGGCAAACCGCACCAACTCGGCGTGACTGACGATGGCTTCGGCGGTCAGATCGAGCAGCCCGTCCACTTCGTCATCAGCGATGCGAACCGTGCCGCCTGCGCCATCCTCGTCGGCGACAGCAATCGGCGCGACCGGCTTGTTCGCCTCCTGGCCCGCAGGCCGGATCCTGTCGGCTGCCGCCCGCGCAGGCAACCCCGGCGGCGCCGCATGACTCGCGTCGTCTGTGACTTGCGTTGTCCGAGCCACGCGCTCGCAAAATGCTGAAATGGCCGCCCGGTCCGGTGCGCCCTGCGACGAATTCTGGATTGCACGCATGAGCAGATCGGTCCCTTCCACCAGGATCTGCGTCTGGTCGGGCGCCTGCGTCCCAAGGTGCCGGCTGACGAACAGGCGAAAATCCTCCAGCGCATGCGCGAGAGATTCGATGTCCACGAACCCCATCATGGCCGCATTGCCCTTGATGGTGTGCAACGCGCTCTTCATTGCGCGCAGCGATTCTTCGCTGTCGTCGCCGTTGCCTTGCGCCTCCTCCAGCCGCAGGACCAAACTCGCCACCTGTCGCGCCAGC
>Ga0265316_10007629_pt1 | contig 10162 bp, 6 predicted proteins | sample 4522metaG_FD_202092 | JGI IMG/M metagenome (GOLD analysis project Ga0265316, IMG submission 202092) | Rhizosphere microbial communities from Carex aquatilis grown in University of Washington, Seatle, WA, United States - 4-5-22 metaG | ecosystem: Host-associated > Plants > Roots > Rhizosphere >... | reverse complement strand
TGTTATTACAATCCTGAGAATATTAAATCTTCGTTTCATAAAAAATAGAAGACTGAACACAAACAAACTCAGTATAACAGCATGAAGCCCCGATACTGCCATTATATGCATGACTCCTGCTTTAATAAAATTCATTTTCTGTTCAGGATCCAGCATACTCTTCTGACCAAGGGTTATAGCGGCTACCAGGGCAAGTCTTTCACCTTTGATACCTCGCTCTTTAAACATCCGGATGATTGTCTCTCTGACAATTAATGCTCTGTGAATCAGCTTTCTGTGGACAGGAATGATGTGTCTGACAATATCATGACTATTGGTAAATGCATAATATCTGATTCCCTGGTTTTCCATGAAAAACCTGTAATCAAATTCGTATGGATTGGATTTGTTTGAAATTTTAACAGGTAAGCATCGGATAATCAGCATGTCACCGGGGAGCATGGATGAAGCAGATGAGTCTTTTTTTTGGTAAAGTATTATAGATCCTTTCACTGCTTCTGATTTTTCCCCTTCAACCTTTCTGTTAAGCTTTACCTTCAACATGAAACTATTCGCTTTTTCTTCAGGATAGTCTGAAAGAGTGCAGGTGAACAATGTCTTTTCAGGTTTAAGAATTGATATACTGTTTTTTTCATATGTGTAAAGAAGAAGTCCACAGAGGAAAAGTGAAAGTGTAAGTGTAAAGCCAAAGATCTGGTTAGTCTCGTATTTATTGAAGAACAGGCTGAATATAAATCCGGAGATAATGATAATACAGACACCTAACAGGAAAGTAATATCCGGTTTAAAATATAGGCCTGAAATAATTCCTAAACATAACGGCAGGCCAATACGAAGAAACGGAATTTCTTTATGTAGCACAGTCTGCAGCTAATGAGACTCTATAAAGTTAAGAAGAAAAGTTTAGAGTGCCTAAAGTTTGGAGTGCCTAAAGTTAAAGCAAAACTAAAAAGATCCCCTCCCGGGAGGTTGTATGGAAAATAGACATGGTATACAAGGGGTTATATACTAGTATGCACCTCTATAAAGTTAAGGTTCTTAATAATTGATTCCAAAAAATTTGTTATTATGCTTTTGGTTATTTGACTTTAACAAAGATTTATTGTTTTTATTTAGGTTCTTTTTCTTTTATTCTACTTGCTTTCTCAAGTAGTTTATCTATATAGTCTTGTGTAAAGTCATAGTATATTATAGGAGCACTTGTCGAATCATGCAATTCAGTAACTTTAGATTCTGTAATTGGACTATCAGAGTTGGTCAAATTTTCCGGATATCCAAAATCAAAATATATTATATAGTCTCCCTTCTCCCAAAAATAAATCTTATCCAACAGCAATCTTCCCTTTGGCCCCGGGAGATAGACATTCGATATTTTTTTTGACAACCAATCATACTTTTCTCCCTGGCCAAGTAAGGTTGGTTTTCCATATTTTTCTTTATATGATTCAAAGATTTTTTTAAGTTCAATCAGGCTGCAATTAAATGAAAATGCTGGTTTTTCTGTATTCGACCTGGTGCACAGAGTTAATTGAATACTGGTTAACCTTTCATCAATTATATAACTCCCTCTAAGATTAACTTTTGCACAAAGAGCAGGACTTATTCCTGAAAAATCATAATATAAGTTTTTTTGTTTATTTCCAACTATATCTGTAGTTTCAAAATAATGTAATTCATTGATGTTAAGCAAAGAATCCATTATGCTTTTTACTTTTAAATAGTCCATCTGAAGATAAAACCCAAGAAAACCAATTTTCTCAACTTGATGTTCTGAATTGTATGATTTTGAATTACAGGAAGTTAAGAAATACATCTGCATAATAATCAGAACAAAAATAAGAAGACTGTGTTTGTAATGGATTAATTTCATGATTCAAAACAGCTTAAGGAATAAATATTTGCCAGATTAAATTTATGAAATATAAATCAATTACCATAAATTTGATACGCTGTATTGAATATTATCTGCTTCCAGAGATCACATCAGAATAATATTGGACCTACCCGCAGTATTTCCCTCCAGGAGTGAGCTGGAGTGTGGAGTGCATAAAGTTGAAGAAAGTAATTTTATTAATTTAAACTAAAACTCTTAGTATTTTAGCCACTCCAGGCACTTTAGGCACTTTTTATCTTCTGCCCGGGTAGAATTGTCTTGTAATTGGCTTCGAACTGGCCTTTACTTATTGCGGTAAGTTTGCCTTTAAGGAGTCTTCTTCTAAGAGGGCTCACTTTGTCAGTAAAAAGAATACCCTCGAGATGATCGTACTCATGTTGTATTATCCTTGCTTTATAACCATCAAACACCTCATCATGATACTGCCAGTTTTCGTCGTAATAGCTTATCTTGATATGTGACTCGCGCATGACTTCTTCCCTTAGTCCGGGAATGCTTAAACATCCTTCATTCATAGGCTGCAGTTCGCCACATCTTTCAGTAATATTAGCATTTACAAACACTTTTTTGAAGCCGGCAAGTGAAGGTTCATCTTCAGCTACCGGTGTGCCATCGATCACAAATATCCTTATTGATTTTCCAATCTGGGGTGCTGCAAGCCCCATTCCTTCGGAATGATACATAGTCTCAAAAAGATCCTCAATCATTTGGTTAAACCCGGGATGATCCTTACTTATCTCCACCGCAACTTTTCTTAACATTGTATGCCCGTATATAACTATTGGATAAGTCATTACTGTTAATTATTTACTTTTTTATTAGATCTGTTATCAAGGAAAGACTGAAGTATAATGGAAGCGCTTATTTTATCAACCATCGATTTATCCTGTCTGTCTCTTTTTTTCACTCCTCCCTCAACCATTGTCCTGATTGCCATTTGTGATGTAAATCGTTCATCTGCAAGATAAATATGCTTTTCAGGGTATGTTTTTTTAAGTTTTTTTATAAATGGATTAATATAAGTAACAGACGCACTGGGCTTGTTGTTCATCTGTACAGGATAACCTATGACAAAAGCATCTACCTCATCTGTTTCAAGATAACCTGTAATAAAGTTATCAAATTCTCCGGGGCTAACGGTCATCAGCGGAGACGCGAAAATCTGCAAAGGATCTGTAACCGCCAGCCCGATCCTTTTTACTCCATAATCTATTCCGATAATCCTGCCCATAATTTTAAACAAGGCATAAAAGTACGAATAATATTTAAAAGGACGCAAGGTGCAGGACGCACGACACACGGTGTTAATTGTCTTTTCCGTGAGTTGTGAGTCGTGAGCCCTGCGTAAAAAAAAAGCCACCCCTGAGGATGGCTCTGATTATTCTCAAAGATTTATTATTCTGCTTTTGTCGCTGGCTCAGCTTCTGTAAATTCCATTGCAGCCATTCGCTGATATGATTTATACCTCCATTTGGCATTCTCTTCGGCAGCTTTAAACAGAATCTCAGCTTCAGCCGGGAATGCTTTAACAAGTGAAGTATATCGTACTTCTGACTTAAGGAAATCCTGGAATTTTGTCCAGTCAGGTTCTTTCGAATCTAAAGTGAAAGGATTCTTTCCTTCAAATTCAAGAAGCGGATTAAACCTGTAAAGATGCCAGTAACCAGCCTCAACTGCACGTTTTGTCTCCTGCTGGGTCTTGCCCATTCCATCCCTTAAACCATGGTTAATACAAGGTGCATAAGCAATTATAAGTGATGGTCCGGGATAAGCTTCAGCTTCTTTTATAGCCTTGAGATACTGTGCATTACTCGAACCCATTGCAACCTGCGCAACATAAACATATCCGTAACTCATAGCCATCATGCCCAGATCTTTCTTACGGATTTTTTTACCTGATGCAGCAAATTTTGCAACTGCTCCCGCGGGTGTAGACTTTGACGCCTGACCGCCGGTATTGGAATAAACTTCAGTATCGAGAACCAGAATATTTACATCATCACCGGAAGCTATAACATGATCAAGGCCTCCATATCCGATATCATAGGCCCATCCGTCACCACCAAAGATCCAATGTGATTTTTTAACAAGATATTCCTTAAGACTCAATATTTCTTTCGCAACTTCAGATTTCTCTTTAGAACAGGCATCAATAACTTTTTCAGAAGCGGTTCTTGATGCTTCTGCATGATCTTTTTCTTTCAGCCATTCTTCGAAAGCAGCTTTGGTGTCTGCATTAACTGTGCCGTTTGTAAGAGCTGCTTTCATCCTTAAAGCAATACGATCCCTTAATTTGCTGGCTCCAAGTGATAAACCATAACCATATTCTGCATTATCCTCAAAAAGTGAGTTGGCCCATGCAGGTCCATGTCCTTTTTTATTTAAAGTATACGGCATCGAAGGAGCTGATCCCCCATAAATTGAGGAACAACCTGTAGCATTTGAAACGATCATCCTGTCGCCAAAAAGCTGTGTGATTGCCTTAATATAAGGTGTTTCACCGCAACCCGCGCAAGCACCCGAGAATTCAAACAGTGGTTGTGAAAACTGGCTGTTCTTGACATTGACAAATTTATCTACAACTGTATCTTTATAGCCAACTTTTTCGTGCATGTAAGTCCAGCGTGTAGCTTCGTCAAGCTGCGATTCGAGTGGTTTCATGATCAATGCTTTATTCTTTGACGGACATACCTCGGCGCAGTTGCCACAACCGGTGCAGTCAAGTACACTCACCTGCATTTTGAATCTGAATTGCTTCAGAACACCCGGAATACCCTGGATAGTCTTTGTTCCTTCCGGCGCATTTTTTACTTCTTCTTCTGTTAAGAGGAATGGACGAATAACTGCGTGAGGACAAACATATGAGCATTGATTACACTGAATACACTCATCAGGCTGCCATTCGGGAACATTAACTGCGATACCTCTTTTTTCGTAAGCTGCAGTCCCTGAGGGGAATGTACCATCTTCCCTTCCGACAAAAGCACTTACCGGAAGATCATCACCTTTCATAGCATTAATTGGTTCCATGATGTCACGTATGAAATCAGGAATATTACGTTTATCTTTTACATTTTCAACCTTCATGCTTGCCCATTCTGCAGGAATTTCAACTTTTTCAACATTGCCCCCTTTATCAACAGCAGCATTGTTCATTTTAACGATATTTTCGCCTTTTTTGCCATAGCTCTTATAAATAAACTTCTTCATTTCCGATTCAGCTTTTTCATAAGGTATAACATTGGCGACTTTAAAGAACGCAGCCTGCATAATTGTATTGGTTCGTGTACCAAGACCGAGTTCCTCGGCTAATGCTGTTGCATTTATTATGTAGAAATTAATATGGTTTTCAGCCATATATTTCTTCATATGGTCGGGAAGTCGTTTTTTTGTTTCTTCAGCATCCCATATAGAATTAAGCAGGAATGTACCGTTTTTCTTTAAGCCTTTAAGCATATCATATTTTTCAAGATATGAGGGTACATGACATGCGACAAAATCAGGAGTTATGACAAGATAGGGAGAACGTATAGGTTTATCTCCGAAACGAAGATGAGAAGTAGTTATCCCACCTGATTTCTTTGAGTCGTAGGCGAAATATGCCTGGCAATACTTATCGGTAGTTTCACCGATTATCTTTATGGAGTTTTTATTGGCGCCAACTGTCCCGTCAGAGCCCAGTCCATAGAACTTGGCAGAAAATGTACCTGGAAGAGCTACGTCAATTTCTGGAATTACCGGAAGAGATTTGAAAGTTACATCATCAACTATACCAACTGTAAACTGGTTCTTCGGTTCTTTCAGCTTCATGTTATCAAAGACCGATAACATTTGTGATGGTGTTGTATCCTTTGAACTTAACCCAAACCGGCCGCCAATTATTAATGGTCTGACCTGTTTGTCATAAAATACTTCTTTTATATCGAGATAAAGCGGATCACCGTTAGCTCCTGGTTCCTTAGTCTTGTCCAGGACAGTAATCTTTTTTACTGTTGACGGGAGAACATTGAATAAATATTTTGCTGAGAACGGACGATAAAGATGCACACTGATAACTCCGGCTTTTTCGCCTTTAGTTGCCAGGTAATCAATCGTCTCTTTTATTGTATCATTTACCGAACCCATTGCGACAATTATGTTTTCAGCATCGGGGGCTCCGTAATAGGTAAATGGTTTATATTCTCTTCCGGTAATTTTCCCGATTTCTTCCATATAATTGGCAACTATATCAGGAATTGGTTCGTAAAATTTATTTGCGGACTCCCTGGCCTGGAAAAAGATATCAGGATTTTGTGCAGTACCTCTTATCATTCCATGTTCAGGATTCAACGAATTCTTGCGGAATTTTGCAAGAGCTTCCATATCAATAAGTTTCCTGAGATCTTCTATATCAATTGCTTCAATTTTTTGTACTTCTGCTGATGAACGGAATCCGTCAAAGAAATGCATGAAAGGAATCCTTGACTTTATAGCTGATAGATGAGCGACTCCGGCCAGATCCATAATTTCCTGAACGCTGCTGCTGGCAAGCATAGCAAAACCAGTCTGCCTTGTAGCATAAATATCACCCTGGTCACCGAAAATTGAGAGTGCATGTGATGCTATTGCTCTGGCACTTACATGGAATACTCCCGGTAACAGCTCTCCTGAAATCTTGTACATATTTGGGATCATAAGAAGTAATCCCTGTGAACATGTGAAAGTGGAAGATAATGCTCCTGCCTGGAGTGCCCCATGTAATGCGCCTGCAGCTCCTGCTTCTGATTGCATCTCAACAACTTTAACCTGTTCTCCGAAAATGTTTTTAAGTCCGTTTGCAGCCCATTCATCAATAAATTCTGCCATAGTGGAAGATGGAGTGATAGGATATATGCAAGCCACCTCGCTAAACATATATGCAACATGCGCAGCGGCCTGATTGCCGTCGCATGTTATAAATTTTTTTGTTCCCATTGTTATTTATATATGTGATTTAAAAGTATGTTTTTAAAATAAAGTGCAAAAATATAAAATAATTGTAATCGTTATCCCCCGTTCATTGAAATCAGAAATTCTTCATTCGACTTGGCCTGAAGTAATCTGTCACGAAGGAATTCCATTGCTTCAACTGAGTTCATATCAGTCAGAAAATTGCGCAAAACCCAAATCTTCTGAAGGATATTTTTATTAAGCAGAAGATCTTCTCTTCGTGTACTCGATGCAGGTATATCAATTGAAGGGAATATCCTCCTGTTAGAAAGTTTACGGTCGAGCTGTAATTCCATGTTGCCGGTACCTTTAAACTCCTCAAAGATGACATCATCCATTTTTGATCCTGTTTCCGTAAGAGCGGTGGCAAGAATCGTAAGAGATCCGCCGTTTTCAATATTCCTTGCAGCTCCAAAAAACCTCTTGGGTTTATGAAGAGCATTGGAATCAACACCTCCTGAAAGTACTTTTCCTGATGCAGGAGCAGTTGTATTGAAAGCTCTTGCAAGTCTGGTTATTGAGTCTAGAAGAATTACAACATCATGACCACACTCAACAAGCCGTTTAGCTTTTTCAAGCACTATATTGGCGACACGGCAATGGCGTTCTGCAGGTTCGTCAAAAGTTGAAGCAATAACCTCAGCTTTCACATTCCTTGCCATATCGGTAACCTCTTCAGGCCTTTCATCAATAAGTAATATCATAAGGTAGACTTCCGGATGGTATTTTGCTATTGCATTTGCAATCTCTTGAAGGAGAATGGTTTTACCGGTTTTTGGCTGTGCCACAATCAGTCCTCGCTGCCCTTTACCTATAGGTGTGAACATATCAATTACCCTGACAGATAAAGATCCTTCACCTGGCTGGCAGAGAGTAAATTTTTCATCAGGGAAAAGGGGTGTAAGAAAATCGAATGGAACCCTGTCTCTGATAAAATCCGGACTTCTGCCATTTATCTCATCAACCTTAATAAGAGGGAAGTATTTTTCACCCTCTTTAGGCGGACGAATAGATCCTTTGATCGTGTCACCAGTCTTAAGACCGAATAGTTTAATCTGGGACTGGGAAACATATATATCATCAGGTGAATTGAGATAATTGTAATCGGGAGATCTTAAAAATCCGTAACCGTCGGGCATTATTTCAAGAACACCGGTATTATATATTATGCCCTCGAAATCATAAGGTTTTTCTTTCTTCTCTTCTCTTGGAAGTATAGTTTCACGAATAACCTCTTTTACAGGAGGTTCAACTATAATATCACTGAAATAAGTATCGTCAGCCGGTTTAGTTTCTTCAAATGGGATATCCCCGTTAAGAACCGGGATCGAATTATCAATCACTGGTTCCTGTACAGGTTCGGATCTGCTTTTCTCAAACCTGACAGTCGGAGCGCTATCAAATCTTTCCTTCATCTCATTCTTTTCCTCTTGTTTTTGCTCAGTTCTCCATTTAGGAGCTTTCCTGTTATCGTACGACTGTTCCTGTTTTTTATACAGATCTGGTTTCTCATCAGCTTTTTCCTGTTTTTTTACCTGCTCCTGCCATTCTCCTTGTCGGGGTTCAGGTCTTTTAACTCCATCGGGTGAAACTGACATAACAGATTCTATAGATCTTTTTACCACAGGTTTTAATGTCCTTGGCCGTTTCCCTCTTCTCAAAGCAGAATCAGGCTCCTGGTTATTAACCTCAGCTGAAAATGGTACCTCCTCCGTTTCGGTTTTAGATGGAATGTTGATTTCTGTGGCTTCAATTGCCTGCTGATCAAGGATTTTGTATATCAAATCCTGTTTCTTCAAAGATTCTGCTTTTTTGATTTTAAGTTCCTTTGCTATATCCTTTAACTCGGGAAGCAGTTTCTTACTTAACTCAAGAATGTCGTACATATTGTAATGATAAATGGAATATTAAGAGATTTTAATGATATTGTTGGAAACACGGGTCAAGGTATGAAAATGAACCCGATGGATTATGCTAAACTACTTTACATATCCTAAAAACCGCTGCAATATTAAAAAAAATTGCTAATATATTTCCTAATAAATGCTGTCAAAAATGCAACGGACTTTATCAAATCAATTAATAATTTGATATTCAACATGTAAAATAACTTTGCAATTTACAAAAAAACTATTATTCACCAAAAAATAATTATTATATTATGTTGTTAAGTTGCTTTTTTTTACTAAAATTGTACCTATTGCCTGATCTTTCTTCGAAAAACTAAAAACTGGCCATTAAATGCGTCAGCTTAAGATTACAAAACAGGTCACAAATCGTGACACTCCATCACTGGATAAATATCTTCAGGAGATTGGACGAGTTGATCTTATTTCTCCCGAAGAAGAAGTTATCCTGGCCAGGAGGATTAAATCGGGTGAAACCGAAGCTCTGAGAAAACTTGTGAAAGCAAATCTTCGTTTTGTGGTATCTGTTGCAAAACAGTATCAAAATCAGGGAATGAGTCTGCCAGATCTGATAAATGAGGGGAATCTTGGTTTAATGAAAGCCGCTCAGCGTTTTGATGAGACAAGAGGTTTTAAATTTATCTCATATGCCGTATGGTGGATTCGTCAGGCAATTCTTCAGGCTCTGGCAGAACAGGCAAGAATTGTAAGGCTTCCGGTTAATAAAATTGGTTCAATTAACCGGATAAACAGAGCTTTTGCACGACTTGAACAGGAATATGAGAGGGAACCTTCATCCCAGGAGATAGCTGAAATGCTTGAAATGATACCGGAGGAGGTTAAGGATGCACTGAAGACAAACGGACGCACTGTCAGCATGGATGCTCCCATAAGCTCAGAGGAGGATAATAACATGTACGATGTGCTGCAGAGTGCTGATGCTCCAAGTCCTGATAAAAACCTTATTAATGAGTCTCTTGCATATGAAATAGAAAGGGCGCTCAGCACTCTTTCCCCTCGTGAATCAAAGGTTCTGAAGTTATATTTTGGACTGGGTATGAAACATCCATATACACTCGAAGAGATAGGTGAGGAGTTGAGTCTTACCAGGGAAAGAGTAAGGCAAATAAAGGAAAAAGCTATCAAGAGGATTCAGTTTACAACACGTTGCAGGATACTGAAATCTTACCTCGGATAACAATTTGTTTCTATCTTTGTCCAAAATAATCTTAAATGGACCACCTTGTATCACCATCACTGCTGGCAGCAAATTTTGCCAATCTTGAAAATGAGATCTCAATGATAAACAGAAGTGAAGCCGACTGGCTGCACCTCGATATCATGGATGGTGTTTTTGTACCGAACATATCCTTTGGCTTCCCGGTAATTAAAG
>Ga0265316_10007628_pt1 | contig 10163 bp, 7 predicted proteins | sample 4522metaG_FD_202092 | JGI IMG/M metagenome (GOLD analysis project Ga0265316, IMG submission 202092) | Rhizosphere microbial communities from Carex aquatilis grown in University of Washington, Seatle, WA, United States - 4-5-22 metaG | ecosystem: Host-associated > Plants > Roots > Rhizosphere >... | reverse complement strand
CCACGGTCGACCCCCTTCGACTTGGCGTGCGCGTCCCGCGGCGCGTCCCGCGGCGCGTCCTGCGACGCGTCCGCGGGGGCGGCGCCTTCGGCTGTGCGTTCGGCCGAGTCGCCCTCGTCGGCCGACGGGTCGGCCCCCGCCGAGAGCTCGCGCTTCCGCCGCGCCGCCGGCAGGATGCCCGCGGGCCTGTAGATCATCATGACGACGAGGATGATGCCGAAGATGAGGCGCTGGTACTTGGACGGATCGAGCTGGTTGGAGAGATCCTTCCAGTGGAAGTTGATGAGGGGAATGACCGCTTCGCTCTGCCGCAGCTGCGCCAGCCAGAGCGAGAGGCTGGGCAGGATCTGGAGGTTGAGGATCACCACGACGGCCGCGCCGATGATGACGCCCGGAATAGAGCCGATGCCGCCGAGGATCACCATCGTGAGGACGCTGACCGACTGGAGGAAGGTGAAGGACTCGGGGCTCACGAAGGTGCGGCTCGCCGCGAAGAGGACGCCCATCGCGCCAGCGAAGGAGGCGCCGACGGCGAAGGCGCCGAGCTTGAGCTTGTTCGCGGGGATGCCCATGGCCGTCGCGGCGAGCTCGTCCTCGCGGACCGCCGCCCAGGCGCGGCCTATCTTGGAGTCGTCCAGCCGCGCGGTTACGAGGATGACCGCGATCACGACGAGCACCGCGATGAGGTAGAACATGATGTTGTAGAACTGGTTCTCGGTGACCGGATGCCCGACCAGTTTCTCGCAGATCGAGTTGAACCAGGCGAGTATGCCTTTGGGCATGCTGGGCCTTTGGATGGGCGTGATGCCCTGCGGGCCGTTCGTGAGGTTGAGCGGCTTGTCGAGGTTGTTCGCCAGCTGGCGGATGATCTCGCCGAAAGCCAAGGTGATGATGGCGAGGTAGTCGCCGCGGACGCGGAGCACGGGCAGGCCCAGTATAAGGCCGACTATCGCCACCACGATGACGCCGAGGAATATGAAGAGGTAGAACCAGTCCGGCGCCATGAAGAAGGGCGTGCCCATCGGCGCCGTACCCGGTATCTCGTGGAGGAGGTTGGGCTGCTGCGAGCCGAAGAATGCCCAGAGATAGGCCCCGACCGCGTAGAAGGCCATGTAGCCGAAATTGAGCAGCCCCGAGAAGCCGACGACGATGTTGAGGCCGAGGGCGAGGGCGGCGAACACGGCGATCTGGAAGATGACCTCGAGGTAGAAGATGTTGCGCGCGCCCAGGATGGGCACGATGACGACGGCAATGAGCACCGCCATGCCGAGCTGATAGGCTTTCTTGACCTTGAGGAAGTAGACGAGGCTGGCCGCGGTCGCGAAGAGGAGGAAGGCCGGTATCGAGCGCGGGCTCAGGTAGACGAGGACGGTGGAGATCGCGAGGAGGACGATGGTGAGGACGTAGGGATTCCGGCCTCGATTGAGGAAGGCGCCGAAGGAGGCGAAGGGCGATTTGCTCGTGTTTTTCATCGCGTCCCCCTCACGCTTTCTGCGAGATCTGCTCGCCGAGCAGGCCCGAGGGCCGGAAGATGATGAAGACGATCAGCACCAGGAAGGCGATGATGTCCTTGTATTCCGAGCCGAAGGCGCCCATCGTGAAGGTCCCGAGGTAGGCGCCGGCGAAGCTCTCGAGCATGCCGAGGACGATGCCGCCCAGGAGGGCGCCCGTGAGGTTGCCTATGCCGCCGAGGACCGCCGCCGTGAAGGCCTTCATGCCTGGCATGAAACCCACGTAGGGATCGATGCGCGTGAACTTGAGGGCGTAGAGGAGGCCGGCGGCGCCGCCGAGGGCCCCTCCCAGGAGGAAGGTGAAGGAGATGACCGCATTGACGCCGATGCCCATGAGGGCGGCGGTGTTGCGGTCCTGGGCGACCGAGCGGATGGCCTTGCCGATCTTCGTCGCGTTGACGATGTAGTTGAGGAGGACCAGCATGAGCACGGCGGCGACTATCACGACGATCGACTTGACCTGGATGTCGACCGCGGTCACGTCCTGGCCCGTGGGTATGGTGAACAGGGGCAGCCGCTTGTCGAAGTTGCCGAAGGTCGGCATGACGCGGTAGAACTGCCCGGTGGTCAGGCTTTCGGTGAGGCGGATGACGTCCTGCAGCGCGAAGGAGACGCCGATGGCCGAGATGAGGGGCACGAGCTTGGGCGAATCGCGCAAGGGGCGGTAGGCCACGCGCTCCATCAGCATGGCGATTCCGCCCGCGGCGGCCATGGAGATCACGAGGGCCAGCGTCAGGTACAGGTAGCCGCCCATCGGGCCGGCCGCCGCCAGGATGCCGAGCTTGTCCATCAAGATGAGGAACTCGACGCCCGCGAAGGCGCCGATGGCGAAAATCTCCGAATGGGCGAAGTTGATGAACTCGAGGACGCCGTAGACCATCGTGTAGCCGAGGGCGATGGCGGCGTAGACGAAGCCGAGCGTGACCCCGTCGATGAGGACTTGGGGCAGGTTGACCAGGGTGTAGGTGACTATGCCGACGCCCTGCGTGTCGAGGAGGAGCTTGTCCGCCCCCGAGCCCCTGCACAGGAAGGCGATCGCCATCATCAGGGCCGAGAAGAGGATTCCCGCTCCGACGACGAAGACGGCCATCTGGCCCAGTGGCTTAGCTATTTCCCGTAAGGTCCGGGAACCCAGGGGTCGAATCATGGATCCTCCAATCCAGAAACGCCCCACCCCCTTGCGGGCGTGACCTCGCGGGGGGCGGGGCGAATGCGTTAGCCGAAAGTGTTCGAGGCGCCTCTCGCGTAGGCCCTAAAGCGCCGCTCGGGAAGCCGGCGCTTTAGGGAACCGTGGCGCCTCAGGGCATTATCATCACTGCGGCGGGGCGATGTCCAGCGTCTGGGCGACGGGATTGTCCGCCCACTTGGCGGGATCGCCGGAGACGATCTGGATCACGAAGTACTTGGCCTTGGTGAGGTCGCCCTTGGCGTTGAAATTCATGGTGCCGGTGATGCCCTTGAAGTCCTTGAGGGCGCGCACCGCTTGGGCGACGGCGGCGCGGGTCGGCATCTTGCCGCCGGCCGCCTTGACCGCGTTCTCGATCGCCTGGAGGGCGATAGCCGCGCAGTCGTAGCCCTGGGCTCCGAAGGGCTGGGGCTCGGCGCCGAATTTGGCCTTGAAGTCCTTGATGAACTTAGCCGTGCCGGGGTACTTGCTCGCCGGGCCGGAGACCGTCGTATAGAAGGTTCCCGCGCCTTCGAGGAGCGTCGTTCCCGCTATCTTGGCAGCGTCGGAGGAGTCGAAGCCGTCGTCGGAGAGGAACATGCCCTTATATCCCTTTTGCCTGGCCTGCTTGAAGAGGACGGAAGCCTGGTCGAACATGCCGCCGAAGTAGATGACCTGGGGCTTGGACGCGAGGATGGGAGTGAGGATGGAGTCGAAGTTAGCCTTCTCCTCCGTGCCCTCGAAGCCGAGGACCTTGATGCCGAGCTTATCGGACTGGAGCTTGAAGTACTGGGCTATGCCCTGGCCGTACGTGGTCTTGTCGTGGAGGACGTAGGCGCTCTTTATGCCCTTGGATGAGGCGAACTGGGCACCCACGGCGCCCTGCACGTCGTCGCGGCCGCAGATGCGGTTGACTTCGAGGTAGCCGCGCTCGGTGACCTTGGGGTTCGTGTTGGCGGGCGAGACGTTGACGAGGCCGGCGGCGTGGTATTCCTCGGAAGAGGGGATCTGTACGCCGGAATTGTAGTGGCCGACTATCGCGAGGATGGCGGGATCGGAGACGATGCTCTTCGCGTTGGCGACGCCGGTGTCGGGATTAGCCTGATCGTCGAAGGGAGCGAGCTCGATCTTGAAGCCGAGCTTGGCCAAGGGACCGGAGAGCTGCTCGATGCCGAGCTGGGCTCCGTTCTTGATGTCGGTGCCGACTGCGGACTGCCCGCCGGAAAGGGGGCTCTGGGTGGCGATCTTGATGACCTGGGTCTGGGCCGAGATGGCCATGGGAACCAGGCTGAGCGCCGCGATGACTACTAGGGCGACGAGAATTCTTTTTCGCATTCGGTCCCTCCTTACCTTCCATACAAAGAGCATGCGCCGGGCCTGCGGAAACAATGTTCCGATAACCTTGCGAGGTGTTCGAGGGAGTCTAAAAGGAGGAGCGAAGCGCCGTCAAGGTTGTTTACCGGATAATGCCTGATCTCATTCAGATATATCAACAAATATGTAGGGAATTACAATTATCTCCACACTAGAGAAGATTTAATGCCGCCAAGGCCAGGATAGTGGCTGCCAACGCGGCTGTCTCGGTTTTTAAAATCCGATCGCCCAGGCTCCGGGCGGAAAAGCCCGAAGCGCGTAAAAGCTCGATCTCCTCTTCAGTCCAACCTCGTTCACTTCCGACTGCGAGAGTCAGGGGAGCCTCGATTCCGCTTTCCCCGCCCATCCGCTCGGAATCGCCGTAGGGGTGGAGGAAGATGCGGGAACCTGCGCGACTGCCTGCAGTCGCGTCCTCGTCGATGGCCGCGAGGCAGGCGGCGAGATTCCAATGCGTGAACACCTTGGGCAGCCGCGGGTTGCCCGCCTGTTCGGCCCCTTCGAGGAGGGGAGCGCGAAAATCCTTATCCTTGAAGATGGAGCTCTGCGCGTAGGACTTCTCGCCGAGCTGGGTCCCCGCGAGGCGGATTTCAGCGATGCCGAGGCTCGTGAGGTCCTTGAGTATCCTGGCTGCCTGGATAGGCCTGGGAAAGCCGAGGATGAGACGGATCGGAGCGAGGGGAGGGGCTTCGCGCTCGGGCTCGAAGCCGAAAACGATGTCCTTGTCGGTCAGGGATAGCACGAGGGCTTTGCCCAGCTCTCCGTCGACGATGCCCGCGTCGAGCCTGTCTCCCGGCTTTTTTTTGAGCACTTTCTTGACGTGGGACCAGCGCTTGTCGGTCCGGGGGATGGGTACGCCGACCTCCGCCTCCTCGAGCACGAGGATGTTCATGGCCGCTCTCCCCGAGCCGACAGTCGAGACGCGTGCTGCATCCGGACAGCCTACTGGATCAATCCTCCGTTCGTCGAGGCATCCTGGCGCGAAGAGCCGAGCCGCAAAGCCTCGTCCTCCGACTGATGCTTGCGGGGGCTCGAGCCCCGGGCTGCGCGTCCGCCGGAATCTTCTCCGAGGGGCGCATCCGAGACGGGGCGGCCCTGGCCGTCGATCTCGATCGAATAATCGACCTCCTCGACGTCGAAGCCGTGGGCGCGGAGGAAATCGCCCTTGAAGCCGTCGATGTCGGCGAGCTCAGTCAGGTTGGAGGCTTCTATTTTCCGGAAGCGGTCCTCGACCTCTGCCTGGACCGCCTGGCCCATCTCGAGCTCGTCCAGCCTGATCCTGCCCTCTTCGTCGAGGGGGATGGCTCCCGCCGCTGGCCCGAGATAGAGCCGCTCGCGGAAGAGGCGGTCCATCTGCGCGATGCAGTCCTCGTGGATGCCCCGCTCCTTCATCACGCTGAAGAGGATCGACATGTAGAGGGGGATCACCGGAATTACGGCGCTAGCGCGGGTCACGAGGGCCTTGTTGATTGAGACGAAGGCCGAGAGGCCGAGCGAGGAAAAGCCCGCTTCGCCTGCGTTAGCCGCGCGATCGGCGGCGGCCGGCAGCTTCGCCGCCGTCGCCTCGAGATGGAGCTTCGCCCTGCCGATAGTGCCGTCGCGGTAGATCGGCCAGGTCATCCTCGGGCCGACGTAGGAGTAGGCGACCGTCTTCGCTCCGGGGGCCAGGACGCCCGCCGAGGCGAGGGCCTCGATCCAGAGCTCCCAGTCCTCGCCGCCCATGACCTTGACCGTGTCCCCGACTTCGGCTTCGGTGGCGGCCTGGACGTCGACGAAGGACAGCTCCTTCGTGAAGGGGTCGATGGTCCTGCCGCGGTAGGGCCCGCCGATCGGCTTGATCACGGAGCGGTGCATGACGCCGGTGGCCGGGTCGACGCGGACCGGCGAGGCGAGGGAATAGACGACGAGATCGAAGCGCAAGGCCAGCTCGCGGGCCGCCGCGATGACGCGCGCCTTCGTCTCTGCCGAGAAGGCGTCGCCGTTGATGGTGATCGCGGGCAGGGCATCGGAAGTGGCGGCGGCGTCGAAAGCGCCGTTGTCGTACCAGCCCGGCGTCCCCGTCGAGTTGCCCGAGGGCTCCTTCTCGTAGGAGACCCCGACGGTGGCGGCCCCGAAGCCGAAGGCCGCGGCTATGCGGGTCGCGAGCCCGTAGCCCGTGGAGCAGCCGAGGACGAGGACGGCGCGGGGACCGGCGAGCTTGGCGTAGGAGGATCGGCGCTGGACGACGTACTCGATCTGGCGCTCGGTCTCCCTCGCGCATCCCAGGGGGTGCGCGTTGATGCATATGTTGTTTCGAATCATGGGTTTCAGGATCATGAGACCTCCAAGCGAGTCAGGTGTGAGAATTTAATACCGCGGCGGGGGTAGCGCCAAATTTCAGGGTCTGCGCGGAGTAGCCGCGCGGCCCTTTATTCGGCTCCGACTATCGAGATCCATTCCGCCTCGACCGCGACTTCCCCGCCGACCGAGCCCACGCCGCGCTGGTGCACGATCCTGGACGAGGCCTTCACGTTCTCGATCACCATGTCGAGCTTCTCGCCGGGGCGCACGGGCCTGCGGAACCTGGCCTCGCGGATCTTGGCGAAGAAGAAAGTCCCCGCGTTCTGGATGCCCATCTTGCGCACCCCCACGCCCCCGCACTGGGCCATCGTCTCGATGAGGATGACGCCGGGCACGACGGGATAGCCCGGGAAATGGCCGGCGAAGAACCACTCGCTCGCGGGGTAGCTGCGCTCGGCGAGGATCTTCCCGGCGACTATGTCCACCTTGTCGACGAAGAGGAAGGGCTCCCTGTGCGGCAAGTAGCCCTTGATTTCGGCGCGCGGGTCCTTAGCGTCGGTAGACGCTTGGGCTCCCGCGGACTCCCTTGAACCGACGGCGCTCATCGCGGCCGCTTGAAGACGATCACGCCGTTGTGGCCGCCGAAGCCGAGGGATGCGGAGGCGGCGGCGTCGACTTTCATCTTCCTGCCGACATTCGGGACGTAATCGAGATCGCAGCCCGCTTCGACGTCGGGGTTGTCCAGGTTGATCGTAGGGGGGACGAAGCCCTCCCCGATGGCCTTCACGCAGGCGATGGCCTCGATGGCGCCGGCTGCTCCGAGCATGTGGCCGTGCATGCTCTTCGTGGAGGAGATCGCGAGCTTCTTGGCGTGCGCTCCGAATGCGTGCTTGACCATGAGGGTCTCGGTCGGGTCGTTGATCGGCGTGGAGGTGCCGTGGGCGTTGTAGTAGTCGATGTCCTCAGGTACCATCTCCGCGTCGGCGAGGGCCAGGGCTATCGCCCTAGCGCCGCCCTTGCCCTCGGGGTCGGGGGAGGTGAGGTGGTAGGCGTCGCAGCTGGCGCCGTAGCCCACGAGCTCGGCGTAGATCCGGGCGCCCCGGGCGAGGGCCTTGTCGTAGTCCTCCAGGATCATCACCGCAGCGCCCTCGCCCATGATGAAGCCGTCGCGGGCTTTATCGAAGGGGCGGGAGGCCTTCTCGGGGCTGTCGTTGAAGGCCGTGCTCAGGGCCTGGAGCCTGCAGAAGCCGCCGACCGCGAACTCGGTGATGGAGGCCTCGGAGCCGCCGGCTACTACCGCGTCCAGGCGGCCCGAGCGGATCAGGTCCATGGCCTGGCCGATCGCGTCGGTGCTGGAAGTGCAGGCGGTGACCGCCGTGTAGGCCGGCCCGAGGAGGCCGAGCCGCATGGCGATATTGGCCGGGCACTCGTTCGAGATCATGAGGGGGACTGTCATGGGGAGCATGCGCCCCGGGCCCGACTCGAGCATCTTCTTGTGAGACTCCATCATGACTTCGATGCCGCCGATGCCGATGCCCATCAGGGTGCCGACCCGCTCGGGCGAGTAGGGGAGCCGGGGCGCGGGCGCGCCTTCAGCGGCGACGAAGCCTTCGCCGAGGCCCGCGTCGCGCCAGGCCTGGACTGCCGCGGCGACGCCGAACTGAGTGAAGTCGGCCATTTTCCTGGCTTCCTTCTTGTCCATATATAAGGTGGGCTCGAAGCCCTTGACCTCGGCCGCTATCTTCACTTCCGTCCTGGACGGATCGAAGCGGGTGATGGGGCCCACCCCGGAACGTCCTTCCTTGAGGGCGGTCCAGAAACTGGTCACATCGTTGCCGACGGGGCTGATCACGCCGAGGCCGGTTACCGCGACTCTTCGTTTCATGTTGTCTCCTCCTGGCTTATGCTCGCCTAGTGTACCGTGTCGGGGCGACCTTCGTCGCCCCTCTACCATCTGACGACAGTCGCTCCGTATGTCAGTCCGGCCCCGAAGCCGATCAGCAAGACGAGCTCGCCCTTTTTCAAGAGGCCCTTCTGCTCCATCTCGCCGAGGGCGATGGGAATGCTGGCCGCCGAGGTGTTGCCGTATTCTTCCATGTTCATGTAAAAGCGCTCTTCGGGGATATGGAGTCTCTTGGCCGCCGCCTGCACGATGCGGGCGTTGGCCTGGTGGGGCACGATCCAGCGGATCTCGTCGAGGTTGTGGATGCTCTCGTGCATGATCCGCTCTATGAGCACCGTGATGGATTTAACGGCGAAATTGTAGACGTTCTGCCCGTTCATGAAGAGATAGGGCGCCGCGGGCTCGGGCGTCTCGAAGGTCTTGAGCCTCTCGGGCTGGACCATGACGATGTCGCCGCGACCCGAGCCGTCCGCGCCGAGGATGCTCTTGACGATACCCCTCCCGCTCTCCCCGATTCGGGAGATCAAGGCGGCCCCGGCGCCGTCGCCGAAGAGCACGCAGGTGGAGCGGTCTTTCCAATCGGTCACGCGCGACAGGATCTCCGCGCCGATCACCAGCGCGTTGCGGCCCTGGTTCACCTCGAGGAGGCCCTGGGCGACCGAGAGGGCGTAGATGAAGCCCGTGCAGCCCGCCGTCAGGTCGAAGGCGACGGAGCCCTGGGCGCCGAGTTTGTCCTGCACGATGCAGGCGGTGGAGGGAACGCCGAAGTAGTCGGGGGTCGCCGTCGCTACGACGATGAGATCGACGTCGCGGGGGCTGATGCCTCCCGCCTCGAGGGCCTTTTTAGCCGCCTCTACCGCGATATCGCTGGTCTGCATCCCGTCTGCGGCGATATGGCGGGCGCCGATGCCCGTGTGCGAGCGGATCCATTCGTCCGTCGTATCCACTTTCGCGGCGAGCTCGTCGTTTGTCATCCTGCGCTCGGGAATATGGACGCCTATAGATCGGATTACTACCGACATCACATTCTCCTTTGACAAAAAGGGCTCGAATGTCAACAAGTGTAGGATACTGATCCATGTGAAAATGTCAATACGACAAAAAGGGTTCAAATGTCAGTACTAAGTACTAATTGGGGTCTGACCCAACAAACAATGGTATTTCTTGCATATTGACACTTTATGGCAATTTGTAAGATAACCTCCCGAGGAGGATCAGTCGATGCCGTACAGGTCCGTGGTATTGGTGAAGCAGGTTCCCGATACGAAGAACATCAGCGGGAACGCCATGACTCCCGAAGGCACGATCAATCGAGCCGCCCTGCCCGCCGTCTTCAATCCTGAGGACCTAAACGCCCTCGAGATGGCCCTCCAGGTCCGCGATCGCCAGGGCGGGGAAGTGATCGCCCTCTCGATGGGCCCCCCCTCGGCGGCGGAAGTCCTCCGAGAGGCCCTCTTCCGCGGGGCCGACGGGGCTGTCCTCCTCAGCGACAGGAAATTCGCGGGCGCCGACACCCTCGCTACTTCCTACGCCCTCGCCTGCGCGGTCCGCGCGATCGAGAAGGAGAGAGGCAAGGTCGATTTAGTCTTCGCCGGCCGCCAGGCTATCGACGGCGACACCGCCCAGGTCGGGCCCCAGACCGCGGAAAAGCTCGGCATGCCCCAGATCACCTACGCAGAGACTATCGTCGAGCTCTCCGGCCCTTCGATCGTAGCTATCCGCGCCCTCGACCACGGCACCGAGACTGTGCGCTGCTCCCTGCCCTGCCTCCTCACCGTCGTCGCGAGCGCCAACGAGCCCAGGCCCGCGTCGGTACGCAGGCGGATCGAGTACAAGCTGGCCGCGACCAAGCTCGAGTACAAGTCCATCCTGGCCAAGTGGCCTTCCTTCGGCAGCGAGGAAGAGCTCGGGGCCTACCTCGACGAGAGGGGCC
>Ga0265316_10007627_pt1 | contig 10164 bp, 12 predicted proteins | sample 4522metaG_FD_202092 | JGI IMG/M metagenome (GOLD analysis project Ga0265316, IMG submission 202092) | Rhizosphere microbial communities from Carex aquatilis grown in University of Washington, Seatle, WA, United States - 4-5-22 metaG | ecosystem: Host-associated > Plants > Roots > Rhizosphere >... | reverse complement strand
CAACTAGACCAGAAGGATATGGGCCATGAGTAACAAATTCGTTCGTGCGATACGCGCCGACGAAATAGCGCCTGGGGGGATGAAAGCCGTCGACCTCGATGGAAGAGAGATCGTCGTGTGCAACTGCGGCGGAACTTACTACGCCGTCCAACGGCGATGTGGTCACATGAATGCGCCGCTCGAATTGGGTACGCTCGACGGGATCTACCTTACCTGCCCCATGCATTGCGCACAGTTCGACGTTACCACCGGCGAAGCCCTCTCGGGCCCGGTTCCCCCGGATCCCGGCAACGAAGCCTTGCCGCCAATGTTGGGGGCGTACATGCAGAACATCGGCATGTTGATGAGCCACGTACGCACGGAATCCATGCTCACTTATCGGACAAGACTCGAGGCCGGCTGGGTCGAGGTTGGGTGAAACAATTCCACGTCAAAGTGCCTTGTGGAGGCTGCTCAGCCAAGATGATGTGCCTTCACCATCAAATTGGATGAGGAGTTGCAAGCCTTCATTGTCGATGGTGAAGGACCTGGCTGCTATTCGTCTTCCCGCAGAGGATCTCCAGCGGCCGAGGGCGAGGCATGCGGCATTACAGTGTCAGCTGGTAGGCGGCATAGCCCTGGAAGACGCTTTCACCCACGATGCCTCGGCCCGCGGAGAACAGCAGATGGTGATGCTCGGTAAAGTCGAGGATCAACCCGACGTTGAAGCGCAAGTTGGCCCCGCCGCCGATCTGATCGGGTGTAGTGTAGAAGACCTCAGTACCCAGCGCCGCCAGATCAGACAGCCGCCGCTGAATCAGCCACCCGACGTACCAGAAATCCCGATTTCCTTCGCCGGGATTCAGCCAGTACCCTCCACCGCCATAGGTGGTCCAGGGACCAAAGCTCTTTTGAAGCCAGAGCGGAATGAGCACATGCAAGTGCCCGGTACCTAGACCTTTCGACGCAGATCCCACGGGCACCTCAAACTGCGGGAAAGTCCCTACCATCGGCCGCCATGCGCTCTCTTCGATGAAGCGGAGCTTCGCACCAAGCTCGATGTCACCCACACCGTAGAACGTGGGTCCACCGCTCGGATGTGCGTACGCCAGTGGGGCGATGACGTGGAGCTGGAGCCCTGGCAAGGCACCGTAGTTCACCTCGATGTGCGGAGCGGTTCCGGACGCGGCCGTGCGGGTGACGAAATGCTGGGTCGCCAGATAGAATTCCCAGTGTCGGAATTCCACTGGCTCGGGGTCATCCGTCACGTAGGGCGGACCCGCGTACACAGTCGCGGGCGCGAGTGTGATGGCGATGGCAAGCGCGAACGCGGAAATGCCCAAACCCGGAAGGAGCGACGCCACATCACGGATCGGCTGTAGCGTCGGCCGGCCCGGATCGCGTACAGGCCCGTCAGTCACGCGCGATCTCTCGTCGAGCGAGCCACGCGTCGAGCGACCAGGCGCCGCCGCCCACGATCAAGAGGAAGGTTGCTCCTAGGAGCATCGACCAGTCGGTTCGCGCCTCGTGGGCCGTGCTCCAGAACCCGCTCTTGAAAAGTATCGGAATCTTCGTGGTCGCGATGGCGACCAGCATGTCGATGATGAGCGGGATCGCGACGAGCCGGGTAGCGAGGCCGACAAGGACCAGCAGACCACAGCCGATCTCGAAGCCTCCGTCGAAAGGCGCGCTGAATTCTGGCCACGGGATGCCAATCTTGGCGAAGCGACCAGCTCCGAGCATGGCTGGAAACAGAAATTTCTGAATGCCTTCGGAAAGGAACACGGCCCCCACGATGAGCCGAACCAGCACCACGGCAGGTGGCGCGCCGGTCGACAGAAGCTTAGCGATCAGGTTCTTGCTTGGGTAACTCATCTCTTTGCCATAAGCACGATCTTGTCGTGTAGTTTCCAGCGGCGCACGAAAATGTTTTGTAGTCTGGTCGGCGCAAATGCGAGCGCGCCAACTGCATTGCCCATGAATGACGTGCTGGATACGGTCGCGGCCAACTGGCAGGAATTGCTTTGAGACCTATGGGCTTCGCCACAGCCTCTATCCTTGTCGTGTGCTTTCCACAAATTCGTAGCGCCGCATGAAGGCGCGGTCGATGTGGTCTTTCAGCTTCCAGACCCATGCCCCCGCCACGGCCCAGTTGCCCCAGGACGCCACAGCCCGCCGCTCGCCGAGAGAGAGCAGCGAGAGGAAACGCGGTTGCGGCTTGTATTCGATTGGCGGCTCGTCCCGTAGCAGCTGCATCAGATTCTCGGCCAGCACCGGGCCCTGGCGTACGGCGTAGACCCCGGCTTTGGGAACGGGGCGCGAAGCAAGACTGGCAACGTCACCTGCGGCCAGCACCCATGGATGGGACACGGATCGGAGCGATCCGTCCACCGTCAGAAAGCCGTGCGCGTCGGTGGCGAGCCGACTGCGAACGAGCCACGACGGGGCAGCGGCGCCCGTGATCCAGACCGTGAAGGTGGTCTCAAGGGCGGGGCCACTCGCGAAGTGCAACATTCCATGCTTCACCTCAACGGCCCGCCGACCCTCGATGAGATCGATCCGAGCGGCATCGAGTGCGTGCGCGACGACGTGCCGCACGCGCCGCGGGTGCGTGGGCAGCAGATCATTCGTGACCAGCGAGATTGCCGACCTACCCTGCCCCATCGCCCGCAGGCGATGGTGGATCGCAAGTACGACCTCGACGCCCCCGGCACCGCCACCCACGACGGTGATGCGCGCGGGCCGGCTTCCGCCCTCGTGCATCGACCGCAGCAGCGCCTCCCACGCGCGGAGAAACCCGCTCATCGGCTTGATAGGCACGACGTGCTCACGCGCACCTGGCACCGCTGCGAGATCGGGTGTCGATCCCGTGTTAAGAGACAGAAGATCCCAGTTGAGGGTGCAGCCATTGTCGAGAGCGATGGTTCGTGTCTCTGGATCGACGGATGTGACCTGCGCCTGCACGAGTTCAGCGCCGGCACGAGCGCACAGCCCGACTAGATCGATGTGGCACTGCTCCCAAGCGTAATGGCCGGCAATCAGGCCAGGGAGCATCCCTGAATACGGTGAATATCGGTCCGGGTTGATGACGGTCAGCCTGTGCCCAAAGCCCCGCTGGGCGCCGAATCGGCGTAGAACCTCGATGTGGGCATGGCCGCCGCCGGCCAACACCAAATGCTTCATGGTGCTCCTCGCGTGGAGGCGGAGGCGGAAGATCGACGTGCCCGACCGCGAGCATGGCCATACCAGACGGCGAGGACGTTCGCCGGAACGCCGAGCCGAAACAGCAGCGGGAATAGGTTGATCAGGAGCGCGTAATAGAGTGGGTGCTCGATGAACCGCCTTCCAGATACGATAACTCGGGCTGGGATCGTGCGGACGACGCCCAGGGTCCTCAGCTTGCGGCTGAAGGCGAGATCCTCCATCAAAGGGATCTCTGGAAAGCCGCCCGCGTCCTGGAAAACCTCTCGTCGGAGAGAGAGCGCCTGGTCTCCATACGGGAGCCGGGAATAGCGCGAGCGGAGATCCGCAAGGTGCAGCAGAGGGCTCCACCAGGGTCGCGGCGTGCCTTCATCAGCAACCGTCCAGGTTCGAAAGGCCCCTGCCGCGGTGCCAGGGTGACCGAGCGCGCGTCGTATGTGCAAGGCAGCGTCGGCAGGAAGGGAGACATCGGCGTGGAGAAAAAGCAGCACGTCTCCAGTCGCATGTCTCGCGCCTTCGTTCATCTGGCTGGCTCGCCCGCGTGGCGCCTCGACGAGTAGGACATCAGGAAACCTTCGCACGATGGCTCTCGTCTCGTCGATGCTGCCACCATCCACGACGATGATCTCGTGAAACGCGAACCGTGCAAGCTCGCACAGTCGCTCGCCGATTTGTGTCGCTTCATCCAGCACGGGTATCACCACCGAGATACGCGACGCACGACTTGGCGAATCCTCGCCGCTCATGGCGACCTTAGGCAGTGCCTGAGCCCTGTGAGAAAACCCGCGGTCCTCGGCGCTAGAATACGTTCCTCACGAAGAAGGCCTGCGAGCCGCACGAGATCGGTGGGCACGTCGACATCGAACCAAGGCTCGGCCTCGGCCACGGTGAGGCCAATCGAGCACAGTCGTCCCACCGTATGCTCCCGAGTCGTCGCGGATTGCCACGGAATCCCGCGCAGGAGACCCGATGGACATCGCTGCAGACCGAGAAGGTAGAAACCTCCGTCCACACTGGGACCGATGATCGCGTCGTGCCGGGTAAGCTGCGAGTGCGCAGAATCAAGGAACCGGCGTGGTAGGCCCGGAGAGTCCGTGCCAATAGCGATAGCCGCTTTGCTGCATTCGAGCGCGAGGGACAACACCCGTTCCATTCGCTCGCCGAGATCTCCTGCTCCCTGCGGCCAGACTTCGGTGCCGGTGGCAAGATCCAGCGGCGACGGATCTCCGTCGCACGCCACGACGACGCGCGCCCATTCGCAGGTTCTCGCCAAGGCGAAGGTGTCTGCGAAGAACGCAGCCGCAAGGCCAGCCGCCTCGGCCGTCGTTAGAAAGGGTGTTAAGCGTGTCTTGACCAAACCAGGCAGCGGCGCTTTCACGAAAATGCAGAGTGTTGCTTTCGTTGGCATCTCTCACTCCGTTCGTCATCTTCGCCAGGCGAGCAATCGTCGGAAGAGGCGAAGCACGCCGGGGGTTAGCCTGGTTCGCTGGTGCGCGTCTCCTAGTCGCTTCCACGCTTCGGCCTGGGTCGGGTAGGGGTGAATCGTCCGCGATAGAGCACCGACCTTTGCCTTCTCGGTCATCGCGAGCACGACCTCACCGATCATCTCGCCGGCATGTCGGGCGACCACCGTGGCACCAATAATACGGCCGCTTCCGGCCTCCACATGCAGACGCGCAAAGCCCTCGGGCTCCCCATCGAGCACGGCGCGGTCGAGCTCGGCAAAGGGCACGGTAAGCGTCTGCACCTTGAGCCCCTTCTCGCGCGCCTCCTTTTCGTAGAGGCCGACGTGGGCGATCTCCGGATCTGTGTACGTGGTCCAAGGGATAACGAGCGAGCTTGCGCGCTTGCGGCCCCAGAACAGCGCGTTCTGCAGGACCGTGCGGGCCATGGCGTCGGCGGCATGGGTAAACTTGTAGGGTGAGCAGATGTCGCCCGCCGCATAGATCCTGCGGTTAGAAGTTCGCAGCCTGTCGTCGACCGTGACGCCGCTGCGCTCGAATTCAACTCCGGCGGCATCGAGCCCCAGCCCATCGAGATTGGGAGTGCGCCCGATCGCCACCAAGATCTCGTCACCCTCCAGCTCCTGCTGAGAGCCGTTGCGCTCGAACAGCACGACCTTGGCGCCGTTCCGTTTCTCGACACCCAATATCTTCGCGCCCAGGGCCAGCCCGATGCCTTCGCGCTCGAACTGCGCGGTAAGCACGGCGGCGGCATCGGCGTCCTCACGGGGCAGGAGGTGGGACTCGATGCCGATGATCGACACCTCGCTGCCGAAACGTCTGAACGCCTGCGCCAGCTCGCAACCAATGGGACCTGCCCCGATAACCAGCAACCGCTTGGGCAACGCAGTCAGCGCGAACACGGTCTCGTTGGTGAGATAGCCGACCTCAGCGAGGCCCGGCATTGCCAGGCTAGCAGCGCGTGACCCCGTCGCAATGACCGCGCGGGAAAAGCGAAGACGGGCGTCACCAACCCGCAGCTCGTCGAGCCCGGCAAAGACACCCTGCCCAAGGAACACGTCGACGCCTGCCTCGGAGAATCGCTTGACCGAATCATTGTGGGCGATGCCCGCCCGCAGGCGGCGCATCCGCTCCATGATGCCGCCGAAATCTACCGCGCCCATGGTAACGCGTACGCCGAAGGACGCTCCGTGGGCCGCATCATAGGCCGCGCGAGACGAACGGATGAGCGCTTTGGACGGCACGCACCCGTAGTTGAGGCAGTCTCCGCCCATCAGGTCGCGCTCCACGAGCGCCACCTTGGCGCCCAGTCCTGCCGCCCCGATGGCGGAGACCAGACCCGCGGTGCCGGCACCCAGCACGACCAGGTTGTATCGACCGCCAGGGGTTGGGTTGATCCACTCAGTTGGGTGAACATTGGCCACCAAGCCCTGGTTGTGCGCGTCCCAAGGCAGGACCTGGTGTGATTGCGCGTGATGTGTTGCCGGTGCTTGCCCAAGGGTCATGAGGAAAGCTCCTTGGGCGCGGGAACCTGGTCGAGAGCGTGTTTCAGTGCCTTGCGCGCGATGCGCGTGATGAAAACAACAACCGCCACTGTCGCGACCAGCCCCAAAATCAGCAGGGCATGTCCCGCAATGCCCGACGATGGCCGGGTGCCGCTTGCGAGCTCGCTGGCGCTCGTGATCAGCGAGCCGATGTATACGTAGAGTACCGTTCCCGGCAACATGCCGATCCACGAGCCAAGCACGAAGTCACGCAGCCCTACCCGCGTGAGGCCCAGCGTGTAGTTGAGAATATTGAACGGAAAGACCGGCGACAGCCTGAGTAGCAGCACGATCTTGAGCCCACTCTGCCCGACGGCAGCGTCGATCGCGGCGACGCGCGGATCCTGCCCAAGGCGCCGGACCACCCAATCGCGAGCTACCATTCGCGCGAGAAGGAAAGCCGTGGTCGCAGCGAGAACGCTCACGGGGGAAACGAGCAAGAGGCCCCATAGCGGGCCGTAGGCGAAACCGCCACCGATGGTCAGCACGGATCCGGGGAGCAGCACGACGGCCGCAACCACATAGGCGATCGCGAAGAACAGCCAACCCACCCGACCCTGAGCGCGAATCCACTCGACAACGGCCACCAGCCACGATGTTACCGGGAAAAGTGTGAATAGCAGGACGACCCCGGCGACGCTCACCGCCGCGGCGAGCAGCCGGACAAAGCGCCAACCGTGTTTCGAGGGATGAGACTTTTCGGCGCTCAATGTGCCATTGACTAGAGCGGGCCGGATGCTCATGCGGTCGCCCCGCCACAGCTCGAACCCGCGCCGGCGGTGCAGCCGAAACAGTGGCGCCGCACCACGATGCGCCGAGCTTCGAGGGCCGCACGGTCGAATACGTCGATGTGCTCTGGAGCCTCTGGCTCGACGCCAAGGTCGAGCATCTGATTGAAGTCGCAATCGTGCAGTCGACCATCCCAGCCGACCGAGAGGGTTGTGCGGCACATGACTGCGGCGGCAGCCGCCGGGTTGAAAGCCGCCGCCAGCCTCTGCAGGTAGGATTCAAGGTTGCCACTCTGCAATAGCCACTCAAGGTAGCGCGCGATCGGCATGTTGGTCATGCAGTAGAGAGAATCAAAGGAAACCTTGTACAAACGAAACAATTCGCGTTTCCACTCGCGCTCCAGCGATGCCTGCGCCGGGGGAAGAAAAGCACCCACCGGATTCGCCACCAAGACGAGCCTCAAGCCGGAACCAGCCTTGCCATACCCCACCTCGTTCAGCCGGCGCAGCGCCGACAGCGAGCGCTCGAACGTGCCCTCGCCTCGCTGCCGATCTGTGAGAAGGGAACGATAGTGCGGTAGCGAGCATACAAGCTCGACTTCGTGCTGTGCGAAGAAGGCGGGCAGGTCGCGGTAGGCCGGATACTCAAGGATGGTTAGGTTGCAGCGGTCGATGACCTTGCGGCCGAGCGCACGCGCCTGCTCGACAAGCCAGCGGAACTCCGGATGGATCTCAGGGGCCCCTCCGGTGATGTCCACGATCGGGATGTCGTTCGATGCAATCACCTCGAGACAGCGCTCCAACGTGGCCCGCGACATAGCTTCGCGTCGATCGGGCCCCGCATCGACGTGGCAATGCAGACACGTCATGTTGCAGACTCGGCCTAGATTGATCTGCAAGGTCGAGATGCGAGTGGGCTTGAGCGGCCATAGCCCGTGCTGCTCGAGCAACGTCTCGAACTCGTGCTCGAGTGATACCTCTTCGATGTGCGCGAGCTGTACCCTCGGTTGCGCGAGCGGGAGGCGGCGGTATGCCAGCGAGGTCGCGCGCATGGTCTACATTCCGACTTTGGTCGCATGCTCGCGCATCTGCACACCGTGAACCAGCGTCGCGCCTCCGCGGATGGCCGCGGCCACATGGACGGCTTCCGTCATCTGATCGAGGTCGGCGCCCTTCTCCAGGCTGTCCTTGCTGTAAGCGTCGATGCAGTAGGGGCACTGCACGGCGTGGGCCACAGCCAGTGCGATAAGGGACTTCTCCCGCGCCGACAGCGCGCCATCCGCGAAGACCTGCCCGTACCAGTCGAAAAACTTCTTCGCCAGTTCAGGACAGTTCTTGCCGATGTCCGGGAACTTCGCCAAATCCGCGGGGCGGTAGTAGCTGTCTTCGTGCATGGAATTTCCTCCTGGGTCTCGGCAGGCTCAGGCACCGAGACCTCTAGTTTTCAACAGATCCCTCAGACGTTCGACCCTCTTCTTGTTTACCCCGAGATCGCCCCTCCCCACCCGAGACGCCGACCTCACGTGAATAGCTTTTCCACCTGCATCCAAGCGCAGTTCGACATCGTCAACGAACCGCCAGATTTTGCTCCTGAACGTTGCCCACAGGTAATCGCCGGTGTCCTTTTCCACCCTGCCACCGAGCAAGATGATCGACTCCTTCGCGTTCTTCCAGGCAGCGCCGGCCTCTCCGGAAAATCCAAACGGCTCGGCATGTGACTCGTTGCCGCGGTACTCGCTGACAACGCAGTTTGGTGTGCCGGGACAAGCGCGCAACCTGCCGCCTATAAGCCCTGTCTCTCGGGCTCTTCTTGAATTCATTGACAGGTACATGAACGACCCTAGGAAGAGCACCACAACGGCCACAATCACATAGATAGCGATTCTCAAGTCCGCCTCCGATCGTTAATCACCTGAACGCCACCCACTATGGATCTCGGCTCCACGAACCCAGATCGCCGCGCCTATGCCCCATACAGCGTTGAGAACGATAGCCAGAAAGGGCATGAGCACGCCCACCTTAAGCCCCAGGAGCCCCATACCACGCAAAGGAAATACTACGAACCAGGACACAAGCGTCGGAGCAAGGCCAAACAATGCACCCCTCAACACCACGGAGCCTCTTAGCAACGGCAAGAGGAACAGAACTCCCCAGAGGCCACCCCAGGTGACGCCCCAATAGATATGTTGCGGGTCCCACTTAACCGGAGCGTTCATCCCGACAAGCGCTGAAATTCCGGCAATTCCGAAAAGCCAGAAAAGCAGGGCGTTGAGCAGACCGCCGAATGCTCCCCCTGAAAACACTACCGATAGCCTTCTTGTCATGAAAACTCCCCGCGATAATGGATTCCTGTCTTTCGACCTGTTCTCTGCCACTTCTGTCAGGGCGCGCACGAAATTCCACACCCGCCACGCCTGCCCCCAGCATATCCGTGGTACTCGCCTCGTCGGTCGCATGCACCGCATCCGCCGCGCGTCCCCACGTAACACCCTTCGAGCTCAATCGCGAAAAGAAGCAGCAATAGCGAAAGTCTCTTCATTTGCCACCGTGCCTTTCGGTTCCTAACTCTCCACGAAAATGCCCTTCACTTCAGCTTGGCTTGGATTGGCGCTCAAGCTTTGAGAAAGGTCAGCAGGTCTGTGTTGAGCTTCTCTTTGTGCGTTTCGGTGAGTCCGTGCGGCGCGCCGGGGTAGACAACCAGCTTGGCATTCTTGACGAGTTTGCTCGATCGGAGCGCACTGGCCCCGATGGGCACGATCTGGTCGTCATCGCCGTGGAGAATCAGCGTCGGCACGTCGAACTTTTTGAGATCCTCGGTGAAGTCCGTCTCGGAAAACGCCTTGATGCAATCGAGCGTGTTCTTGTGACCTGCTTGCATACCCTGAAGCCAGAACCAGTCAATCATGCCCTGTGACACCTTCGCGCCCGGCCGGTTGAAGCCGAAGAATGGGCCACTGGCAAGCTCCTGATAGAATTTCGACCGGTCGGCGAGCGATCCGGCACGGATACCATCAAACACATCAATGGCAAGGCCGACGGGATTGGCCGCCGTTTTCAGCATGAGGGGCGGGACGGCAGACACCAGTACGGCCTTGGCCAAACGCTTGCTGCCGTGGCGGCCTATGTATCGAGCCACTTCGCCTCCGCCCGCGGAGAAACCGACAAGCACGGCATTCTTCAAGTCCAGCGTGTCCACCAGCCTTGCGAGATCATCCGCGTAGGTGTCCATGTCGTTGCCATCCCAGGGTT
>Ga0265316_10007624_pt1 | contig 10167 bp, 8 predicted proteins | sample 4522metaG_FD_202092 | JGI IMG/M metagenome (GOLD analysis project Ga0265316, IMG submission 202092) | Rhizosphere microbial communities from Carex aquatilis grown in University of Washington, Seatle, WA, United States - 4-5-22 metaG | ecosystem: Host-associated > Plants > Roots > Rhizosphere >... | reverse complement strand
CTGCTGGCCCTCGAAAAACTGGCGCATTCCTATCCCCACTGCTGGCGCTGCCATCACCCCGTCATTTTCCGCGCCACCGAACAATGGTTCATCGGAATGGACCTTCACGATTTCCGCCGGCACGCGCTCGAAGCCGTGCACCGGGTCCGCTGGATGCCCACATGGGGCGAGGAGCGCATCTCCAACATGATCGCCACCCGCCCCGATTGGTGCATCTCGCGCCAGCGCTCCTGGGGCGTCCCCATCATCGTCTTCTATTGCGACCAGTGCCGCGAACCTCTCACCAACCGAAAGATCCTCGACGGCATCGTCGCTCTCTTCCGCCAACACAGCGCCGACATCTGGTACCAGCGCACCGCCGCCGAGCTGCTCCCCGCCGGCACCACGTGCGCCAAGTGCGGCGGCGGCGAATTCAGCAAGGAAAAAGACATCCTCGATGTCTGGTTCGATTCCGGCTCCAGCCACCTGGCGGTGCTCAATGAGAGGTTCGGGCTCACCTGGCCCGCGGACGTCTACATGGAAGGCGGCGACCAGTACCGCGGCTGGTTCCACAGCTCGCTGCTGGTCGGTACCGGCCTCAAGGGCGGCGCCCCTTACCGCATGTGCGTGCTCAACGGCTGGGTGCTCGATGGCGAAGGCCGCGCCATGCACAAGTCGGTCGGCAACGTCATCGAGCCGGAGGAGATCATACGGCGCCACGGCGCCGAGATGCTGCGGCTGTGGACGGCATCGGTGGAGTTCAATGAAGACGTCCGTTTTTCGGAGACCATTCTGACGCGCCTGGTGGATGCCTACCGCAAGCTGCGCAACACCTTCCGCTACCTGCTCGGCAACCTCTCGGATTTCGATCCGCTCCGGGACGCCGTGCCGGGCTCCGATCTGGCCGGCATCGACCAGTGGATCCTGCTGCGCGCCGAAGACCTGGTCGCGCGCTGCCGCGAGTGGTACGAGAATTTCGAGTTTCACAAGGTCTATCACTCGGTCTACGCTTTCGCCACCGTGGACCTGAGCGCCGTCTATTTCGACATTCTTAAGGACCGCCTCTACACCGCGGCCACCAAGTCCCCGGCCCGGCGCAGCGCCCAGACCGCGCTCTACCGCCTGCTGGACGCGCTGGTGCGGCTGATGGCCCCGCTGATGAGCTTTACCGCCGAAGAGGTTTGGCGCCACATGGGCCGCCCGGATAGTGTGCACTTCGCCTGGTTCCCGGAACCTTCGGAATTGTCAGCCGGCCTCGACGACGCCGCGCGCCAGCGCGCCGACGACTGGGACCGCCTCATGCAAGTGCGCGACACCGTCCTGAAAAGCCTGGAGACCGCGCGCAACGACAAGCTCATCGGCGCGCCGCTCGAAGCCCGCGTGCGCCTGGCGGGCGATGCCGATCTCTACCCGCTGCTCGAGCAATACGCCGCCGAATTGCCGGCGCTCTTCATCGTCTCGCAAGTGGCGCTCGAGCGCGCCGAAGCCTTGACTGTCCAGGTGGAACGAGCCGCCGGCCAAAAGTGCGAGCGCTGCTGGAAGTACACCACCGACACCGGCGTCGACGCCCGTTTCCCCACCATCTGCGGAGCCTGCGCCGAGGCCGTCGAAGAGATCTGCCATGACCGGCATTAGGCTGAAAGCCTACAGCGCCGCCGCGGCCGTCGTCGCGCTCGACCGCCTCACCAAGTGGGTCGTCGAAACGCGCGTCTCCATGGCCGATTCCCGCAGCGTGATCCCAGGCTTCTTCGACATCGTGCGCACCGAGAACCGCGGAGTCGCTTTCGGGCTGTTCAACGAATCCACTTTCGAGTGGCGCACCGCCCTGGTTTCCGTGGCGGCCGTGGTGGTGGTGAGCGCGATTATCTGGAGAGCGCGCCAGCTCGACCCGCTCTCTCTCTGGGGCTTCGCGCTGGTTCTGGGCGGCGCCGCCGGCAATTTGTACGATCGCATTTTATCGGGACGCGTCACCGATTTCCTGGATTTTTACATCCGCGACTACCACTGGCCCGCCTTCAACGCGGCGGATTCAGCCCTGGTGGTGGGCTGCGGATTGTTGCTTCTCGGTATGGTTCGTCCCCAGCGGCAGGCGGCCAATGTACCCTGAGATCCTGCATATCCCGTTTCTCCACACCTACGGCGCGCTGGTGGCGCTGGCGTTCCTGGCGGGCCTGGGTATCGCCACGCGGCTCGCCAAACCGGCTGGCCTCAACGCCGACGCGGTGGTCAACCTGGGAATCTACTGCGCCTTATCCGCCATCGCCGGCGCCAAGCTCATGATGTTCCTGGTGGACATCCCGTACTATTCCAAGTACCCTTCCGAGATCTTTACGCTTGCCACCCTGCAAGCCGGCGGCGTGTTCTATGGCGGCCTCATCGCCGCCCTGGCGGTCGCCTGGTGGTACATGCGCAAGACCCGCCTGCCCGCCCTCAAAACCGCCGATGTCTTCGCACCCGGGATAGCCCTGGGCCACGCCATCGGCCGCCTCGGCTGCTTCTCGGCCGGATGTTGCTGGGGCTCGGAGTGCCACCTGCCCTGGGCCGTGACCTTCACCAACCCGGTGGCCAACCAGCTTGTCGGAGTTCCGTTAGGCGTTCCGCTGCACCCCACCCAGCTCTACGAATCCTTCGCGGAATTCCTTATCTTCGGCGTGCTCTACTGGCGATTCCGCAAGCCTCATCCCGCCGGCTCCATGATCGGCCTCTACCTGATGCTCTATTCCACCGCGCGATTCGTCGTGGAATTCTTCCGCTACCATGAGCAGGCCAATCCATTCGGCGGACCGCTCGACGCTTCGCAGTGGATTTCGCTGGCCCTCTTCCTTCTGGGGATCAGACTCTATAGGTATCGGCCCTCCACTTCCTGACCGCTTTCTTGATTACATCCGCCGCCAGGTTCTTTTCCGCTGCCTCCCGGGCCAGCGGGACAAATTCGTCATCCGATGCGAAGCGCAGCGCAATAACCTGGCGCATGCCAAGCCTCGCGTCGAGCAGTTTCCCGGTCATGGCGAAATGCCGCAGATTCTCCTCGGCGCGAATAGCCCGGTCCTGGGCCTTCAGGGCAAAGACCCGGCACAGGAACAACAGGATCAGCACGCTTAAGGAAAGCACCACGATTAGCGAGGCGCTATAGAGGCGCAAGTGGTCGTCCCAGGACTCGTACAGGTTCACGCAAGCCCCGATGAGCGTGAGGACGAGCAGGGGGAACAGAACGAAGTGGAACATGGGAACGGTCTGTCTGTGGTTGGCGTAATTCTGGTTTTCCATGTGGCCGATACTCCTCTCTTCCATTGTGGGACAGACCATCGCCTGTTTGTGGACTCCTTCCGGCAAGCATGGGAGTACGCACAATCGCTAGTGGCTGCCGAGGACGGGCGCATCGAGGTCGACTTAACAGCCGCACCGGAGCTGTTCAACCATGCGAGGCCAACAGGTGTTTCTTTGAGACGCTCGCCGTGGCAGCCAACTGCGGGATGCGAGTCGGGTTTCCCGCGTAAACACATTGCCGGGAGACACGGCTCCTACTATCTTCTGAGACGGAAGCCGAGTAGTCGATCGTGTGCCAGTGTGCGCGCTTCGGCAGACGGCTTGGTAAGGAGATCGCTCGTCTTGGCGATGTCGATGTAGACGGACTTCATGGCGTCATTGAAAAAGAACGAGTTCTGCGGGGATTCGTCCATGGCCGTCTGTAAGGACTTGTTTTCATCGATCTTCGACAACGCCCAACAGGTCGCCAGCGCCGTTTCATAGGCCTGCGGCGAGTGGTCTGCCACTTCCGTCCAGATTGCCACGACTTGTGGCGTGACTATGGTACCCGCGTCATCGACCAGATCCTTGATCTTCTTGAAGGCGTCCTGCATCACGACGTAGGTCTCGACGTTCAGATCGGCGGGCACAGGGATGGCCTGATTGATTTTGGCCGAGTTCAGTCCAATGATCTGGAACCTGGCCGACGCCTCGACGTCGCCGACCTGAGCGCTCGCAGAGATGAAGGGGAGGGAGGAGATCTTGACGGACGCGTTCAGAATCTTAACATTCACAACCCAACGCACCCCTACCGCGTATCGCTTCTTCGGCGTGGAACTCTCGTCATCGACGAAGCGAAGGAACTCCTGAATATAGATGCGGCGAGAGAACTTAGCGTCAACCGAGCCGTAGAGGGGGATGCCGACTGCCGCAGCCAAATCCACAGACATAACGGACGTGAAGGTGTCTGTGTTCGGAAGGTCCCGCAAGCCCGTCGGTGGGATGCCACGGGTCAACGATTCCATTGTCAGGCCGTCCAGAGCCCTGGCGGGAACGAATTCTCTGAGGGCGTCTGGAGAAAGAGCGTCTACTGTGATGGGAATGTAACACTGCATGAGAATGTGCTCCTTGAGGTCCCGATTACATCGGACCGAGTGGCCGTGCTTCGCAGAGGCCGCAGAAGATAATATCGTCCGGATGCTCGGCCAAAGTCAAGGGATGGACACTAGGGTGCGGCGAGTCTGGCCTCCATGGCCAGGCGTACCTACCAATCCTGACCGGGCGCGCTTCCGGCCCGTGGCTCCCTGCCGCCGGACAGGCTTCGTTCCGCAAATTCCAACCCCTCGCCAATTCCCCGCCCCTACCTGCGGCAGCGCCGTCAAACCGCTGGGATTTACCACACCGCCGTCGCGTTTCACCTCAACGCTTCCAACTCCCTGATTCCATGCCATATCATCGTAATTATCTACACTGCCACGTTGAAAATCTCAACATGCTGCTTGGTCGTCAAAATCAACACCATTATATCTGCATGAAACCACAACAGATATAGTCTAGAAAAACACCGCGTTTTGGCCCCCGCCGTGCCCTTATAGAGGTCAGAAAGGATGTAACCCTATGACAGTCATTCTCGTTCTAGCAACGTTCCTGGTTTTCATCGTATTGGACTACGCTCTCAATCGGCGTAAGGCGGTCGCCACTGCACCGGCTCTGGCACCGAAGGCAGTCCCGGCCATGCTTGGCGGAGACTTTGTGAATGGTTTCCTGACCCCGGCTACGGTTTCCTACCACTCCGGCCACACGTGGCTGGTGAGAGAACGCAAGAACGTATTCCGCATGGGCGCGGATGAGTTTGCCGCCGCGCTGGTGGGCAAAGTCGAGAACATTGAGCTTCCCAAGCCCGGCCAGTGGATCCGCCAAGGGCAGAAGGTCCTTTCCTTCTGCCGCGGTGGTGAGAAGACCGAGATGGTTTCGCCCACCGAAGGTGAAGTCATGGAAATCAACGCGGAAGTGGTTAAGAACCCGGCCGCGCTGCGCCAGGATCCCTATGGCAAGGGCTGGCTGGTCACCGTCCATGTGCCGGATGAGGAAAGCACGGGGCGCAACCTGGTCCCCAAAGGCCTGGTTCGCGAGTGGATGCGGGATGCGGCCGAGCGCCTGTACGCCCGGCAGCCGGCCCTGGCTGGTGCGGTCGCGGCCGATGGCGGACGCCCCGCCGACGACCTGCTCGCCGCCCTGCCCGATGCCAATTGGAAGGCCGTAACCGGCGAGTTCTTCCTCACTACCTAAGCAACCTGTAAAGATTTACTACACATTGAGCTTCGAAATCTGCTAAAACAGAGTAGAGGGTCCATTTATGTCGAAGGCAATTCTATACGACAGCACCCTCTGCATCGGTTGTAAGGCATGCGAAGGCGGTTGTGCCGAACGCTGGGGTCTTCCTTACAACGACAAAATCGCCGCAGAGGAACGAATCTCAGCCCATAAGCTCACCGCCGTCGAAACACACGGCGAGCGATTCAGCCGCCGGCTGTGCATGCACTGCGCGGAACCGACGTGCGTCTCGGTTTGCCCCGTGGGAGCCTTACAGAAGACTTCCCTCGGCCCCGTAGTGTACGACGCAGAGAAGTGCATGGGCTGTCGCTATTGCGTCCAGGCATGTCCGTTCCAGGTGCCATCCTACGAATGGAACGAACGCTTGCCCAAAATGCGGAAGTGCGACATGTGCTTTGAGCGGCAGAGCCAGGGCAAGCAGACGGCTTGCGCCGAGGTCTGCCCGACCGGCGCCACCAAGAACGGCGATCGCGATCAGTTGCTGGCCGAAGCGCGGCAGCGTATCGCGGAAAAGCCAGGCCAGTATTACGGCAAGATCTACGGGGTGAAAGAAGTGGGCGGAACTTCCGTCCTTTACCTTTCGGCGGTTCCCTTCGAGCAGATCGGCCTGCGTACCAGTGTGCCGCAGGAAGCCCTGCCCGACCTTACCTGGCGCGTGCTGGAGTTGACGCCGGACGTGGTCTCCACCGGTTCCGTCCTGCTGGGCGGCATCTGGTGGATCACCAACCGCCGCGGTGAGGTCGCCAGGAAGGAGGGCCCGCGGAAATGAAACTCAAACTCCCCAAGGTCACGGTCTGGCGCGCCATTCTCGCGGTCATCCTATTGAGCGGTCTGTATGCCACCTACCTGCGCATCAGGTACGGGCTGGGCGGCTCCACTAATCTGACCGACCAGTTCCCCTGGGGACTCTGGATCGGCTTCGACGTGCTGTGCGGCGTGGGCCTGGCGGCCGGCGGCTTCACCCTGGTGGCCATCGTCCACATCTTCAATATCGAGCGCTACAAGCCCATCTTGCGCCCCGCGATCCTCACGGCTTTTCTGGGCTATAGCTTGGTCGTGGTAGCCCTGATGTTCGACCTCGGCCGCCCCGACCGCATCTGGCACCCGCTCATCATGTGGAACCCGCATTCGGTGATGTTCGAAGTGGGTTGGTGCGTCACGCTCTATAGCACGGTGCTCTTCCTGGAGTTCATTCCGGTAGTGCTCGAGAAATTCGGCTGGCACAAGCCGCTGGGGTGGATTCACAACATCTCCGTGCCCCTCATGATTGCGGGCGTGCTGCTCTCGACCCTCCACCAAAGCTCGCTCGGGTCGCTCTATCTCATCGTGCCGGAAAAGCTCTATCCGCTGTGGTACAGCCCGCTGCTGCCGCTGTTATTCTATATCTCCGCCATCGCCGTGGGGCTGTCGATGACCATCTTCGAATCGTGGCATAGCAGCCGCGCGTTTGGCCGCGCGCTGGAACTCTCGCTGCTGGCCAGCATGGCGCGCGTCCTGGCGGTGCTGATGAGCGCCTACCTGTGGATCCGGTTCCTCGATATGGCCCACCGGGGTGTCTTCGGGCTGCTGTTGCGGAACCGCACGGAGACGTGGCTGTTCGCGCTCGAGATCGCCCTTATGGCCGTACCTACCGTGCTGCTCTATCAGCGGAAAGTCCGCATGAGTCCGGGCGCGCTGTACGCCTGCGTGGTGATGGTCCTGTTCGGGTTCATCGCCAACCGGTTGAACGTGGCCGTCACTGGAATGGAAGCCAGCTCCGGCACGCATTACATTCCCAAGTGGACCGAGGTGGCGGTGACGCTTTCCATTGTCGGCGCCGGCTTTGCGATTTTCCGCGTCGTCGCCGAGTACTTCCCCATTTTCGAAGCGCACCCAAGTAATGAGGAAGCGCCCCGGAAGGTAGCAGAAATGGAGGCCGTCGCAGTAGCGGTGAAATGAGCGTTGGCAAGACAATCCGGCTGGGACTGGCCGCCAAACTCGCGATCTGCGTCACGGCGAGCACCGCGGCCTTCTTCGCCTTGTTCGGCTTCATCAACCTGCGGGCGGAGCGCGTTCACTCGCGGGATTTCGTCGAACAGGCCGCCGACCGGGTCACCGACGTGATTCTGCGCAGCACGCGCTACGAAATGCTGCACAACGACCGCGAGGCGCTCTACAACATCATCCGCGAGCTGGGCAGCCAGCCGGGCATCCAGCGCATCCGCATCTTCAACAAGGAGGGCCGCATCACGCTCTCCACCGACGCGCGCGAAGTCGATACCGTGGTCAACAAGAGCGCCGAGGCCTGCTACGCGTGCCACGCGCAATCGGCGCCGCTCACCAAGCTCAACCGCCCCGATCGCGCGCGCATGTTCTGGGATAAGCAGGGCAATCACCTGCTGGCCGTGATTCGCCCCATCGATAACTCGCCCGCCTGTTCCGACGCCGCCTGCCACGTGCACCCCGCCAGCCAGCTTGTGCTGGGCGTAATCGACGCCGATCTTTCGCTGGCTGCGGTGGACGCCCAGATCGCCCAGCACCAGGCCACCCTGGCATACTTCCTGGTGGGCGCGGTGATTTTTGGTTCGCTGGCGGCGGTGGCCTTCATCTGGGTGGTGGTGTACCGGCCGGTCAAGAAGTTGATCGACGGCACCCGTCGCGTGGCCGGCGGAGACCTGGAGTATCGCCTGGCGGCGGGCTCCGACGACGAGTTGGGCGACCTGGCGCGCTCGTTCAACCGCATGACCGTCGAGGTGGCGGGCGTTCAGGCCAAGATCGAAGAAGAGGTGCGCCGCAAAACGGCCGAGCTTGAACGCGTCCACAAAACCCTGCTCCGTTCCGAAAAGATGGCCTCGGTCGGCAAGCTGGCGGCCACCGTGGCCCACGAAATCAACAATCCGCTCTTCGGCATCCTGACGTACGCCCACCTGGTGCTGCGCGGGCTGCTGAAACACGAGTTCCCGGAGCGCGATGAGATGGCCGATCAGCTCCGCACCATCGAGCGCGAGAGCAAGCGCTGCGGGGACCTGGTGAAGAACCTGCTCACGTTTTCCCGCCAGGCGCCCAGCAACCGCGAGCCCAACGATCTCAACACCATCGTGGAACGCGCCATTTCGCTGGTGAAGCACAAGCTGGATTTGCAGAGCATCGAGCTAAAGCAGGATCTCGCGCCCGGCCTTCCGCCGGTCCAGTGCGACGCCAACCAGATCCAGCAGGTGTTCCTGGTGCTGATGGTCAACGCATCGGAGGCTATGCCCAACGGGGGCCTGCTGGAAGTCGCCACCGAGCTCGAACCCGGCGGGGAGCGCTGCTTGCTGCGGGTCAAGGACACGGGAGGCGGAATCCCCTCCGACGTGATGCCGCGCATCTTCGATCCGTTTTTCACAACCAAAGAGGACCAGAACCGGACGGGACTGGGGCTGGCCGTGGCGCATAGTATCGTGGAGCAGCACGTGGGCGAGATCGCCGTCCGTTCCACGCCGGGCGAGGGGGCGGAGTTTACGGTGACACTGCCGGTGGGGCAGGCGGTTCCGACTGCCAAGGGGTGAGCTAGTGACGGGATCAGGCAAGGAGAACGGGTTTCACGGGGAGGAAACAATGGCAACTGCGGTAGATGTTCCGACGGCAACAAAGACCAGGGGCAAGATCCTGATCGTCGATGACGAACTGGTGGTGCGCGATTCGCTGGGCAAGTGGTTCGCCAGCGAAGGCTACACCGCCCGGCCGACGGGTGGGGCGCGCGAAGCCCTCGAGCTAATCCAGCAGATGGAATTCGATATCGCGCTGATCGATATCAAAATGCCCGGCATGGACGGCATGGAGCTCCAGGCCCGCCTGCACGACGTCGACCCCGAGCTGACCGTGATCATCATGACCGGTTACGCCTCGGTGGAGACAGCCGTACAGGCACTCAAGCACGGCGCGTACGATTACATCACCAAGCCGGTGGACCCGGACGAGCTCTCGCACCTGGTCGCCAACGCCCTGGAGCACAAGCGCGCCCGGCGGGAAGTGGTGCGCCTGCGCGAGAACCTCCAGGAGGTTTTTCCCAGCACGGAGCTGATCGGCAAAAGCGCGGCCATGAAGAAAGTGACCGAGCTGATCGAGATGGTGGCGCCCACCGAAGCCACCGTGCTCATAACCGGCGAAAGCGGGACCGGCAAGGAGGTGGTGGCGCGCGCCATCCACGCCGCCGGCCCGCGGCGCTACATGCCCATGGTGACCATCCACTGCGGAGCGCTCACCGAGACGCTGCTCGAAAGCGAGCTGTTCGGGCACGAAAAGGGCGCGTTCACGGGCGCGCAGTACCGCAAGAAAGGCAAGTTCGAGATCGCCGACGGCGGCAGCGTCTTCCTCGACGAGATCAGCGACATCAGCCTCAAGACGCAGACCGACCTGCTGCGAGTGCTCCAGGAAAAGGAGATCGTGCGGGTGGGCGGCAACCAGCAGATCAAGGTGGATTTCCGTTGCATCGCCGCCACCAACAAGAACCTCGAGACGCTCGTAAAAGACGGCGCCTTCCGGCCCGACCTGTACTACCGGCTGCACGTTTTTTGCATCGACTTGCCGCCCCTGCGCGAGCGCCGCGACGATATTCCGCTGCTGGTCAACCATTTCCTCAACAAGTTC